>Ga0306921_10006888_pt1 | contig 11882 bp, 11 predicted proteins | sample sta12Cox44000080_FD_203760 | JGI IMG/M metagenome (GOLD analysis project Ga0306921, IMG submission 203760) | Lab enrichment of tropical soil microbial communities from Luquillo Experimental Forest, Puerto Rico - statoxic.12C.oxic.44.000.080 (v2)... | ecosystem: Environmental > Terrestrial >... | reverse complement strand
GCGGCGGCCCCGACGATATCTACATGGCGTTGCGCGGACTCCGCACGCTGGGCGTACGCATGCGCAGGCACTATGAATCCGCGCTTGCCGTTGCCGCGTGGCTGCAAAAGCGTCCTGAGGTCCATAGAGTTCATTACCCGGCTTTGCCCGAAGACCCCGGCTACGGCATCTGGAAGCGCGATTTTCTCGGCGCCTCCGGCTTGTTCGGCTTCACACTGAAAAGTTATTCCGATAGTGCATTCGCCGCGTTCCTCGATCACATGGAGCTTTTCAAGCTCGGCTACAGCTGGGGCGGATACGAAAGCCTGATGGTGCCCACTTATCCATCGACTTTGCGGTCCAGCACGCGGTGGGACGCGCCTGGCCCCTCTGTTCGCATCCACGTTGGGCTTGAGAATGTCGGTGATTTGGTCGACGACCTCAAACGCGGATTTGCCAGGCTGCGGGCCGCCGCTTGAATCTGCCGAACTTTTTACGATTAAGGAAATCGAACCTATGGACCTATCCGCCGACAAGGCGCCCCTCCCACCCAACCTTGACTTTGCAGACCCGACGCAGGTGCGCCGAGCCATCCGCGCCGGCATCTTCAGAGGGTTCACCAACACCGTCGCGCACGGCTATGTGCAGGGCAACCTGGTGATCGTGCCCGAAAAATATGCCGCCAGCTTCGAAGGCTATTGTCGAAAAAACCCGCGCCCCTGCCCGCTTCTTGGAGTCTCCGAGCCGGGCAATCCCCGAATTCCAGCGCTCGCCCAGGATATGGATCTGCGCACCGATGTCGGCGAGTACAGAATCTTTCGCGACGGCAGCGCAATCGAAACGGCAACCGATATTGGTGAGCTGTGGCAAAGCGATTTCGTCGCCTTCGTACTCGGCTGCTCGTTTTCATTCGAAGAGGAGCTCTTGAAAGCAAAGGTACCGCTCCGCCACATCACCGAGGGCAGCGTGTCTCCAATGTACGTCACCAACATCGATACAGCCGCGTCGGGGGAATTTGGTGGCAAACTGATCGTCTCGATGCGAGGTTTGCGGCCATCCGATGCAATCTGCGCGGTACAGATCACCTCGCGGTTTCCAAAATTCCATGGAGCGCCGATCCACATCGGCAAGCCCGAGATGATCGGAGTGGACCTCGAGCGGCCCTACGGCGGACATGGTCTCACGCAACTTCATGACGATGAGCTGCCCGTGTTCTGGGCCTGTGGCGCAACTGCGCAGGCAGCATTGGAACAGGCACGCCTGCCGATCGCGATCACTCATTCTCGCGCCCACATGGTATTGACCGATCTTAAGAGCGCGGACCTGGCCGTGTCGTAAAGACGTTGATCTGCATCACCGCACGAGTCCGGCTGATATGGCCGGGGCTAGCGCCTGAGGAAGGCGCGGAGGCGCTCGAGCCCCGTACGGAGGTCGGCGTCGTCAATCGTGAAGGCGAGCCGCACCATGCGCGCGGTGCTGGCCCCGAACGTGTCGCCGGGAACCACGGCGACGCCGCCTTCCACGAGAAGATGCTTGGCAAAAGCCAGCGCGCTCTCCGCTTCGTCGCCGATATGGACGAGCCCGTAGAATGCCCCACCCGGTCGTGCAGCGATCGTTCCTGTCGGTCCGAGTACCTCGAGGAACAGGTCGCGCCGCCGCTCGAACAGGCACCGGCCCGCCTCGACCACGGCTTGCGTGCCCGCGAGCGCTGCTTCGGCGGCGGCCTGCGACGGCGACGGCGCGCAGGACACGACCGGCTCCTGGAGCTTCGAAGCAAGCGTCGCGGCGGCCCGCGGGCAAATGAGCCACCCGAGCCGCCAGCCCGTCATCGCATAGGACTTCGAGGCTCCCCCGATCACGAAAACCCGGTCAGTGGGCGTGTGATCCAGGAACGAGACATGCTGACGGCCGTCGAACACGATGTCCTCGTAGATTTCGTCGCTTACGATATGGACGCCGGTGCGCTCCGCAAGCGCGCCCATCGCGGCGACGATCTCGGCCGGAAACACGGCGCCGGTCGGATTTCCGGGCGAGTTGAGCAGGACTGCCTTGGTGCGTGCTCCGATGCGGGAGGAGATTTCGTCGGGATCCGGCACGAAGCCGTTATGCGCGGCGAGCGGGTAGCGTACTGGGCGGGCGCCGGCAAGCACTGCGATCGCCTCGTAATTGGGCCAACCCGGATCGGGGATCAGCACCTCGTCGCCCGCGTCGAGGACCGACATCAGCGCCGTGTAGAGCGCCCCGATGGCGCCGACTGTGACGATGACCCGGTCCGCCACGACGGACTGTCGCGTGCGTTCGCGCACACGCGCCGCGATCCGCTCACGCAATTGAGGGCGGCCGGCATTGCCGGTATACTTCGTCGCCCCCGCCCGCACTGCTGCGAACGCGGCGGTGATGATGTGCTCCGGCGTGCCGAAATCGGGCTCGCCCACCTCGAGATGGATCACGTCCGCGCGCGTGGCGGCAAGCGCCATGATCTCGCGGATGGCTGAGCCCGGCATGGCATCGGCACGGCGGGAAAATTGTCGGGGCCTGATCAATTTCGAGGAAACGGCTGTCATCGGACCACTTCCCGTCGCGAGGCCTGATGCTCGAACAGACGGCCTGGCCCGGCGATGGCAAGGCCGCGCTGCACAAGCATAGCCCACAGGATCGTCTGGTTGCAGCTAAGCACCGGCCGCCCAATGCTGGTTTCGATTGCCTCGATCGCATCAAAGGTTGGCATGTCCGTGGCGAGGAGGACGATCGCCTCTGCCTGCGGTCCCGCAATCGAGCCCGCAAGAGCGATCACCGACTCACGGCTCACCTCTGGAACCGCGCGAACCGACAGCACGTCGAGGGTCGCATCGGCGACGACATCGAAGCCCACCTTGCGGAAATACGCGACGGCGCGAGCATGGATGGTGGCGGGATAAGGACCGCCGACCCCGATTCGCCGCGCGCCGATTGCGGAAAGTGCGCGCTCCATGGCAGTCCAGGCGGAAATGCACGGCAGTCCGGTTGAGCGCTCGATCTCGCTCGAGCGTTCGCGGTTCCAGCCGTCCCGCATGATGAAGGTCGTGACCATGTCGGCATAGACGATGAGATCGACCCCTGTTGCCACGAGTTCATCGACGGCGCGCCCGATCTGCGCCTCCATCGCCTCGATCGTCTGCGGGATCAGATCGCCGCGGACGAGGATGCGCGCTGTATGTAGCGCGGCGTTCGCCGGCAGGCGCGGCCACAGCTCAGGTTCGAGCACGCTGTTGTTTGCCGGAAGCACGATCCCGAGCTTGTGATGGATGCCGCGCACCAACGCCCTCATCGATCAACTTGCCCGCGCTCGTCGCAGCAAACGGCCGCGCGGTCGATCGACAGCGATCTTGCCGTCTTCGGCAATCACCTCGCCCCGCAGCACGGTCAAGACCGGGCGCCCTCGCAGGATCAATCCCTCGAAGGGTGAGCGCCCTGCCCGCGAGCGGATCACTTCCGGCGTAACACGCAACGTAGCTCCCGGATCGACGAGGACCACGTCCGCATCAAGGCCCACGGCAATGCGGCCCTTGCGGTCGCCGAGCCCGAAGGCCTGCGCCGGACGCTCGGCCAGGAGCAGCGCGACCTGCGCATAGGCAATGATGCCGCCTGCCGCGAGATCAAGCACGGCCGGAGCTAGCGTGTCGAGTCCCGGCGTCCCGCTCGGGCACGACCACGGATCGGCCGTATCCTTCTCGGCGAGCGCGTGGGGGGCATGGTCCGAGCCAACAAAATCGACCACCCCCGAGGCAGCGGCCGCCTGCGCGGCAGCAACATCGGCCTTGCTCCGGAGTGGGGGAAGCATCTGGGCGAAGGGCCCGAGCTGCGCGAGCGCGGTCGCGTCGAGGTGCAAGTGGTGCGGCGTGACCTCGATGAGGATGCTGGCGGGCGCCTGCGCTTTCGCCGCCGCGACGATCTCGAATCCACGGGCCGTCGAGACCTGCCGGGCGATCACGTGCGCGCCGGTCGCGTGGCGCGCCTCAATCAACTGCACGAGACCGAGCGACTCACTGATTGCTGGCCTACTCTCCGCGAAGGCCGGGAAATCCGTGCGTCCGGCCTTGCGGAGGCGGTCAAGCGCTGCGTCGATCACCGGCTGGTTTCCAGCAAACACGCCGACGCGAGCCCCGAGAGCAGCCGTCTGCGCCAGCATGTCCAGGAGCCGCGCGGCATCGACATAAGCCTCGCCCGCTGGCCCGTCGGCGAGCATGGTCTCGAAGGACACCACTCCTGCGTCCCAAAGCGACGCCAGCGCCTGCTGGTTCGACGGATGCACAGCGGCCTGCAGCGCAAAGTCGACGAACGAGCGACTTTCCCCCGCCTTGCGTGCGTGATCAAAGCCCGACAGCGAATCGATCGGCGGCCTCGTGTTGGGCATGCACATCACGGTGGTAATGCCGCCCACCGCAGCCGCAGCGCTGCCGCTCCCAAAATCCTCCTTGTGCGGCTGCCCGGGGTCGCGCATGTGGACATGGGCATCAACGAAGCCGGGAAACAAGAGCCTGCTGCGCGCATCGATGACGACATCGGCCGACGCGCGATCGTTGCCGCGCAGGCACGCGGCGATACGGCCGTCTTCGATCAGCACGCCTCCGCTCGCGATAGTGCCGGTCACGACCTTGGCGTTGTGGATGCACAGCGACGCCATGGCCCGCTCCCAGCTAGGACGAAAGCAACACGTCGACCGCGCCTGCCATAACCTGCGCGCCCGTAATGATGTCCTCGGCGCGCGTATCCTCGCTCACGTGATGGCTACGGCCGCCGATCGACGGTACGAACAGCATTCCCGCGGGCACGCGGCGTGCGAGCATCATTGCATCGTGTCCCGCTCCGCTCGACAGACGCATGGAGCCGGCGCCCATCGCCGCCGCCGATGTCTCGAAGGCATGTACGACGCTCGGTGTCATTGAGGTCGCTGGGATAGCTGCGGTGCGCTCGACCGTCATGGGCAGTCCGGTCGCGAACGCATCTGCAGCCGCGCACTCGCGGATCGCCGCCTCGAGCGCATCAAGCAACTTCTCTTCGACGTCGCGGATTTCGATAATGAACTCCGCCGCGTCCGGCACGACGTTGGCAGCGCCCGGCCTCATCGATATGTGGCCGATGTTCCACACCGTGTCGGGACCGCGCCCGGTATTCAGACGATCGAGGATCGCAACCGCGAGCCGCAGAGCGGCCGCCCCCGCATCTCGCCGCAGTTCCATCGGCGTCGTACCCGCATGATCGGCACGCCCTTCAATGGCAACACGGAATCGGCGGATGCCGACGATCGCCGTGACGATGCCGACTGGGAGGTTCCGCGCGTCCAGCTGAGGGCCCTGCTCGATATGCGCTTCGAGGAACGCGAGCGTGCGGCTCGTATCGAGCCGGAGAATCGGCTGCGCGCGGATTGGCTCAACCGCGAGCGCGTCACCGAGCCGGCGACCGTCGAGCGCCTGCGCATCGGCAAATGGCTCGGCCTCCGTGATCTCGCCAATGAACGCTCGCGAGCCGAGGAGAGGCACGAAAGTCCCCTCCTCGTCCTGGAACGAGACGACATCGACGTGGGCGGCGGTCGCGCCCAATGCCTCGACGCGAGCGGTGGCAATTTCGAGTGCATAGGCGACGCCGAGCGCGCCATCGAGCCAGCCGCCCTGAGGCACCGTATCGGTGTGCGAGCCGATGAGAATCGCCGGCGCGTCCCCAGGCGCGCGTCCGAGCACGGTGCCAAACCGGTCGAGGCGCGCATCGAATCCGAGCTTGACGAGGCACGCGCGCAGCCACAGTCGCGCTTCGAGATCAGCCCGCGTGAGCGCGGGCCGATGCACGCCGGTACCGCAGCGCCCGATGTTGCGGAGCGCTTCGAGCGTCGCCAGCAGCCTTGCGGGATTGATTTCAATCATGGCGCTGCGGCTCAAAAATGAACAGGGTCGCCGCCGATTTCGAGCACCGTTCCGATTCCGGCCGCAATGGCGCGGGCTTCGATCTGGTATGCGGTCCAAAGGTCCTGGATCGGAACGCCGATCGACTTGTAGTACGTGATTTCCTCCGGTGTCTCGCGCCCGGGGCGCTGCCCGGCGATGACCTCGGCGATCTCCGCCACGTCGCTTTGGCGCAGGATGCCTTCGCTGAGCGGGATCTGGAGATCGCCGGCGTGTTTGAGGCAGTCGGCGCGGCTGTCGATGACGCGTTTGGTGGCGCGCCGAATGGTCTCGCTGTCGACCTCGCGGGAATCGGAGCGGTTGGCTCCGGCCGCGGCGACGAAGGTCCCCTGCCGTAGCGCCGCACCGGAGAGCACGGGTTCGGTCGCCGTCGTGGCGCAGACGACGACGTCCGCTTCGGCGAGGGCCACAGTCGCATCGCTTGCGAGTGCCACATCCTGCGGAATGCGCCCGCCGGCGCGACGCGCCCAGCGAAGAAACTCCTCGGCCCGTGCCCGTGAGCGCGCAAGGATGCGCACGCACGTCAGTGGCAAGACTTCGGCGAGCGCAACTAGCTGATTGCGCGCGACACGGCCGGCGCCGAACAGCACGAGCGAGGTGCTGCCGGGGCGCGCCAGATGTCGCGCTGCCAGCGCCGTGCCGGCGCCGGTCCGCAGATCGGTGAGGTACCCGCCCTCCATGACCGTGCGCGGCAGACCGGTCTGCCCGCAAAACAGCACCACGAGGGCCGACATGCGCGGTACCGACACATCGTCGTTGTGGAAGAAATCGGACACGACTTTGATACCGAAACCCCGGCCGTTCTTGAGATAACTGGGGTTGAAGATCGTCACCGCTGGCGGCGCCTCGCTCGGCACGAAGGCGCGCAATCCTTCGACCGATTGCTTGGCCGCAAGGAGGGCGAACGCCTCCGCCTGGGCCTCGATGGCGCCCATCATGTCGAGGCAGTTGCGGACATCAGACTCGCTGAGGATGCGCAGCTTCACGGCGAAATCGGTGTGTACAGTCCGAACACGTAAGGGACGAGGTACACGATCCAGGGGAGGAAGGCGATCACAACGGCAACGGCAGTCATGGTCGCGAGGTAGGGAAGAAGGTAGCGGCTGGTTTCTCCCAGCGTCGCTCCGGAGAGGCCGAGAACGATGTAGAGCCCGACGCCGACCGGTGGCAAGAACAGCGCGATGCCCATGACCGTAGTCATGAGGATGCCGTAGTGGACGAGGTCGATGCCAAGGTGCTGCGCGATGGGCACGAACACCGGCATGATCATCAGCATGCCCGGCAAGCCGTCGAGGAAGGCGAACAGGGGAAGAAACACCGCGATCGAGAGCATGAGGAAAACAGTCTTCCCCCCGCCGATCGCCTGAATCCCTGCGGCCATCGCCGCCGGGACCCCGCTCACCGTCATCAGCCACGCGAAGATGTTCGCGCAGCCGATCAGCAGCATGACGATTCCAGAGGTGACGCCGGTGCGCACCAGCGAGCGCAGTAGGAAGCGGACCGAGATCTCGCGATAGACGAGCATGCCGATGATAATCGCATAGATCACCGCGACGACCGCCGCTTCGGTCGCCGTGAACACGCCGCCGAGAATGCCGCCGAAGATAATGACGGGGAGCAGCAGCGCCCAGAATGCATTCGCGAATGCCTTGCCCCGGTCGCGCCAGGAGAGCCGTGCATCGAGCGCGAGGCCGAGCCGCTTGGCGTCGATGCGCAAGTGGACCATGAGCGCGGCAGTCATGATGGCGGCCGGCAGGAAGCCCGCGGCGAACAGCGTTGCGATCGAGGTGTTGGTGATGCTGCCGTAGACCACCATGGTCAGGCAGGGCGGCACGAGGATGCCCATGCCGGCCGCGGCGGCCACGATCGCGCCGGCACGCGCGCCGCTGTAGCCCTGCCGCTTCATCGACGGGATCATCACCGAGCCGATCGCCGCCGCGTCGGCGTTGGTCGAGCCAGATATGCCGGAAAAGAAGACCATCGCGATGAGGACGACGTTGCCGAGGCCACCGCGGATATGCCCGACCAACACGCGCGCGAGATTCACCAGCCGTTGCGAAATACCTCCGGTCTCCATCAGCTCGCCGGCGAGGATGAAGAAGGGAATGGCGAGCAGCGAAAAATTATCGATGCCGCCGAATATGCGACTGGCGACGATTCGCAGCGGTGCACCTTCGATGAGCCACAGCCCGGCGAGCGCGGCGGCTCCTAGTGAGAATGCGATCGGTACACCCGCGAGAATGAACGCGAGGAAGAGGGCGAGTGACGTTGTCACTCCGGCCCCTCGCGAACATCCAGAATATGCGTGGTGGGCGAGCAGATGAGGTGAACGGCCAGGTGGAAGAGCATAAGGCCAGCCCCGACCGGCAGTGCGAGGTACGCCCACTGCATGCGCATCGGAAACGTCATCGCGAACTGCATCGACGCGAGCCTGGTCTCGTCTATGCCGGTCTTCAGGACGATGGCGAGGAAAACGATCACGGCCGTCGTTGCCAACGGCGCCAGGATCGGCCGAAATGCGGGTAGCCGGCGGATGAGGAGATCGAGACCGAAATGGCCGCCCCCGCGGACCGCCAGCGCGGCCCCGATCATGGAAACCCAGACAAAAAGATAGCGCGCGAGTTCTTCCGACCAGATGAGGGGATTACCCAGTCCGTAGCGGGTGACGACCTGCGCGAAGGTGACCACCGTCAGGCAGGAGACCAGAACTACAATAACGCCAGCCTCGATTCTCGCGACCAAACGATCGAGGCCAAGAGCGAACGCCCGCAGGCTCGTCATTTGGTCGCCCCGACGACCTTGCTGACGAGGTCGTTGCCGAGCCGTTCCGCCAGTTCCTTGTAGGTCTGCTGCCCGACCGCCGTGAACGGCGCGAGATCCGGCTGGGTCACGTTGATGCCCGCCACGCGGATGTCGTCGAGCGCCTTGGCGTCGCGTTTTGCCCGCTCGGCGGCCACGGTGGCGCGCGCCTCGAGCGAAGCTTTCTTGAGCACCTCCTTGAGGTCGTCGGGCAGACGCTGCCAAACCTGCTCGCTGATGAAGAACGTGTTCGCCAGCATCATGTGGCTCGTCAACGCCAGGTTGCGGGCGACCTCCATGTGCTTGGTGGTCATGTAGGTGACGGCATCATTCTCGGCGCCGTCGATCACCCCCTGCTGCAACGCAGTGTAGACCTCGCCGAAAGCCATGGGTGTCGGCGCCGCCCCGAGCGCCCGGAATAGCGCGATATACGAAGGACTCGGGATCACCCTGAGCTTGAGGCCCTTCATGTCGGCAACGCTGTTGATGGGCCGGGCGCGCGTATAGACATTGCGGAATGTGACCTCCCAGACGTGCACGACGCGAAATCCTGCCGCCGCCGCCGGCTTAACGAGCTCCTGCTCGAACACCGGACTATCGAACAGCCGAAAGGCCGTGTCCTGATCCTTGGCGAGATAAGGGAGGTCGATGACGCCGAATTGCGGAACAAAATTGGTGAGGGTCGCGGTGGCCTCGAGCACGCCGTCGACGACGCCCGCCTGCACGTTCTGCAGCACCTCGCGCTGGCCGCCGAGCTGACTGGAAGGATAGAGGTTGATCCTGAGCCTGCCGCCGCTCTCTTTTTCCGCAACCTCTGCCATGCGGCGCCCGCCGACCAGCAGCGGATGCTGCGGATCGAGAACGCAGCCGATTTTGAGGGTGTAGACATCCTGCGCCGAGGCGTAGCCGATGGTCGCTACGAGCATGACGAGAGCAAGCAATGCACCCGATGACATTCTCATGGCTCAAGTCCTTCCTCATTTGCGATTTTAGACCCAATCGATGCGGGCTTGCCCGACGGTATCGAGCTCACCGATTGCAGTCCAGCATGGTCGTTTCCGTACTCCATGCAAACTCTTTCCATTCCCACGCGCAGCTCCGCCTCGAGATCTAGCAAAAAACCGTGCCGGTGCGCGAGAAGATCTCAGTCGTTGCCGTTGCCGACGTAGCGATTGAGCCCGATGTCGACTTGCCAGGTCTTGCGCTGCGCCTCCATGAGGTATGGCAGCATGGCGTCCGTGCGCTTGGTTACGGCCTCGATGTCCCTGCGCAGCACCTTCATGAGGTCGGCGACCTCCTCGCGCAAGGCGCGCTCGTCGATGGTCGTGACCTTGCGGTCGGCGATGACAACGCGACCGTCGACGATGACCGTCTCCACTCCGCGACCGGCCTCCGTGAACACGATCTGGCGGGCAACGCTGTTGAGCGGGACGAACGAGGGATCGGTCAGATCGATGATCGACAGATCGGCGGCCATGCCTGGCTGCAGAGCGCCGATCTGTCCCTCCAATCCCGCTGTGCGCGCGCCGCCGACCGTCGCCGACCAGATCGCATCGGCAGCGGTCGGGGGACCGGGCTCCGGCTGGGAGACCGCGGCAAGGCCGGCGAACAGCTTCATCGATTGGAACATATTCTGCGCATCGCTGCAGCTACAGTTATCGCAGCCGAGCGCCGGCCGTAGTCCCTTGCGCAAATAGGTGCGGATCGGCGCCACACCGCTGCGGGTCTTCAGATTGCCGACTGGATTGAGGACAACGTGAGCGCCCGCTTGCGCGATGGTGTCAATTTCCGCGGGCAGCATCCACACGCTGTGTGCGAGATTCATGCGCGGGGTGAGCAGACCGACGCGCTTGAGGTATGAGATCAGCGAGCCCCGGTCCTCCGCCGCGTGCGTCTGCCGCGCGATCAGCGTCATCGCGCGGGATTCGTAGATGTGCGTATAGACGGGGAGCTTTTCGGTATCGGACAGTTCTGCGAGGTCCTGCAGCAGTGCCGGTGTGCACCGCTCGGGACTGGTCGGGCCGAGCGCCAGGGTGATGCGCGGATGCCGACGTCGCCGCGAAGTCACGATGTCGCGCAGCAGTTTCGGTAGGTCGACGCCTTGGAACGGCTCAACCGCGCCGGCAAGCGCGCCGCGCCGCTCCGCCGGCACAACCTCCTCCCAGAAGGGAATCGACTTCGCCCCCGCCGTGTCGGTGAACTGCAGCGCAAATACGCAGCGAATGCCGATGTCCTCGTAGGCCTGGAGGATCGCCTCAAGATGCCCCTCGTCGAACGGGTAGATGGTGGCGAGATCCTGCACGGTCGTCATCCCGCTGCGCAGGCATTCGAGCGCACCGACCAAGGTGCGTGCTCGGATTTCGGCCGTGCTGCGTTTGGGATAGCTCGAAGCAGCCCTTGAGCAGAACGTCGTGCGAGTGGTAGTGCGCGTTGACGAAGCCAGGCATCAAGAGCTTGTCGGTCGCGTCGATCGTCTGATCAATGGCGCGCGTTCCGAGCTCGGCGAGGGTCTCGCCGCGCCCGACCGCTGCGGCGATTCCCGCACGCGCTGCAGCGATTATGCCGTCGACAATCAAGAGATCGGCGATCGGAGGCAGATGCACATTGCCGGCGTGGTCGTAGACGCGACCGTTCTTGACGAGGATGACGCTGCGGGTTGTCGATGTGGCCATGGCGAAACCTTGTAGTTTGCGCGGATCGCAGTGTGGCAACTGCGGACTGCACGTGGATTACTTCAATTGCGGCTCAGCTCGCTATGTCGGCGGACGCCGTACAAGTCCTGGGCAGTTGGTATCCAGATTCGGCTGAAGCGACGGAAACTCGCGCTACATTTCAAAGCGATACCGTTTCGCGGACATTTCTGACCTCGAGTCCCCTTAGTCCCGGCTAGGCAGCCGCGTCTCCGCGGGGCCATGCGCGCGCGGCAGATGAGAAACGCGCGACATTCTGGGCGGTGTCGCTACCCCCACTAAAAAAATGCAGCTTGCACACCTTGTGAAGCCTATTTGGACTCACATTGTTCTCAATCGCGAAGCTCGGCGAATCGGAGTCAACCGCCCGATCCGAATCCGCCCCTCTCAAAATTTCGGATCGCCCATCGGGTGTGTCGACGCTCGAATAGAGATGCGACAGCGTACATGCCAACGCCCATAGCCGCAATTACCAGGA
>Ga0306921_10006885_pt1 | contig 11885 bp, 8 predicted proteins | sample sta12Cox44000080_FD_203760 | JGI IMG/M metagenome (GOLD analysis project Ga0306921, IMG submission 203760) | Lab enrichment of tropical soil microbial communities from Luquillo Experimental Forest, Puerto Rico - statoxic.12C.oxic.44.000.080 (v2)... | ecosystem: Environmental > Terrestrial > Soil... | reverse complement strand
TGCCGAACGGTCGCCGGCCCTCCGCAGTCCAAGCGGCAAACCCTGTCTTCCGCGTGGAAACTGCTGGGCTGCCATCGGGTTTCGAGCGTTAAGAGGTGGCCCCTTGGCCTCCCCCATACCGGTTCGGCTGTTCACTACTTAGTAACGGCGGATAGCCTTAAGAAAGCGTTGATGGGATCGCCAGATAATCCAACCAAACGCCATCCGGCACCCGCCTGCGCGGTGATGAGTTCCGCACACACTCGATCAAAATGCGGAGCGGTGCCAGGCTCCCCGGTTGCACCGATCCGACCCTGAAGGGATAGTAATTGCTAAACTCGAAGTTATTGCTGGTTGTTTTTGTTAGGTTGGTTCCATGCCGCTCGCTTCGCGCAGCTCGGATGGGCTTGATTCGAAGGGTCCGCGCGCGCTCCCGATTCCGCGGGGGGCTGCGAACATGAAGACCTTTACCCCGGATTCGTCGATCGTTTCCGACGTCATCCCGTCACCGAACTACGGTGAACGGAGCAAGGGCCGCGTGCCCGATATGATCGTGCTGCACTACACGGGCATGCCCGATGTCGAGGGTGCGATCACGCAGCTCTGCACGGCCGGCACGGAAGTCTCCGCGCATTACATCGTGCTTGAGGACGGCCGTATCGTGCAGTGCGTGCCCGAAGCCAAGCGCGCCTGGCACGCCGGCGTCTCCTCCTGGGCCGGCGAGGAAGACATCAATTCCTGCTCGATCGGCATCGAGATGGTCAATCGCGGCCACGACTGGGGCTATCCGGATTTTCCGCTGCGCCAGATCGCCGCCGTGATCGCGCTGTGCCGCGGCATCATGCTTCGCCGCAAAGTACCCTCCTATCGCGTGCTGGCGCATTCGGACGTGGCGCCCGCCCGCAAAAAGGATCCTGGCGAGAAATTCCCGTGGCATTCGCTCGCCAATTCCGGCGTCGGTCATTGGGTTCAGCCGGCACCGATCGTGCGCGGCGATACGCTGAGACTCGGCATCATCGGCGACGACGTCCGCGATTTGCAGCAGGCGCTCGCAAAGTACGGCTACGGCGTGCCGATCACCAGCAAATATGACGCGCCAACCATGGAAGTGGTCACCGCGTTCCAGCGCCACTTCCGCCCCGCGCGCGTCGACGGGATCGCCGACCATTCGACGCTTGCCACGCTGCACGCGTTGCTCGCGAGCTTGCCGGGCGAGGCAACCGCTACGGCGTAGCGGCTTCGCCTCCTCTCATGTGTCAGCGCCGAGTTCCGCAATCCGTCGCGCGTAGAGACGACGCAACGGCTCGAGCCTGGTCGCGTCGGCTGCCGCCAGGTAAGCCTCGCGTGCCGCTTCGTTGCGCCCGAGCCGCCGCAACAGATCGGCGCGCACCGCCGGAAGCATTTCATAGCCGTCAAGGCCGCCGCGTGCCGCGAGCGCGTCAATCAGGTCGAGCGCGCGCGCCGGGCCGTCGACCATCGACACCGCCGCAGCATGATTGAGCTCGATCACGGGCGACGGCGCGATCCGCAGCAGCACCTCGTAAAGGCCCGCGATCTGCGGCCAATCGGTCGCCCGATAGCTCGGGGCGCGTGCATGGAGCGCCGCGATCGCGGCCTGCACGCCATAGGATTGCGGCGGGCCGGGCTGCCGCAACGCCTCTTCCACGAGCCGTAAACCTTCGCCGATCTGCTGCCGGTCCCACAGCGTGCGATCCTGCTCCTCGAGCAGCACGATATCACCGGCGGCAGTCGCGCGCCCGGCGCGCCGCGCATCGTGCAGCAGCATCAGGGCCAACAATCCCCTGATATCGCCGCGCCCCGGCATCAGAGCGTCGAGCAGACGGCAGAGCCTGATCGCCTCGCGCGCAAGATCGGGACGCATCAGATCTTCGCCGGAGGTTGCGACATAGCCCTCCGTGAAAACGAGATAGATCACCGCAAGCACGCCGCGCAACCGCGGCTCGAGCGCCTCACGTTCCGGCACTTCATAGGGAATCCCGGCCAGACGAATCTTCTGCTTGGCTCGCAACAGCCGTTGCGCCATCGCCTCCTCGCTTACGAGGAACGCGCGCGCGACCTGCGCCGTGCTGAGCCCGCAGACCGTACGCAGCGTCAGCGCGACCTGAACCTCCGTGGCGAAGGATGGGTGGCAGCAGGTGAAGATCAGGCGCAGCATGTCGTCGTCGAGCACGATGGCGTCGGTCGTTTCGTCGCAGCCCGCGGCATTGAGCTCGATCTCGTGGGCGAATTGCTGCAGCTTGCCTCGAAACGCGATCTGCCGCCGCACGCGATCGATCGCCTTGTTGCGCCCGACACTGACCAGCCAGGCGCGCGGATTGTTGGGCGCCGTTTCATCCGACCATCGCTCGAGCGCCGCCGCGAACGCGTCCTGCAACGCGTCCTCGGCGAGATCGAAATCGCCGACGAGGCGGATCAGCGTCGCCAGCGCCCGGCTCGCCTCGTCGCGGAAAATTCTTTCGATCTCGCCCGGGGACATGCTTGTTCGCGGTCAGTTGTAGACCCAGATCGGCCGCACCTCGATCGAGCCGAATCTTGCGCCGGGAATCCGCGCAGCGATTCCTATCGCGGCATCGAGGTCCTTGGCCTCGATGAGGTAATAGCCGCCGAGCTGCTCGCGCGTCTCCGCGAAAGGTCCGTCGGTCGTCAGCATCTTGCCGTCGCGGACGCGTACGGTTGTCGCGGTGGTGGTCGGCTGCAGGCGGTCGCCGGCCTTGAAATTGCCGCTCTGGATGATGGATTGGGTGAAGGCCTGATATTCGCCCAGCATCTTCTGGCTCGTGGCCGCGTCGATTTTGGCGTACTCGGCCTCGTTCTGATAGATCATCAGCAGATACTGCATCTCTCAAACTCCTCTTGTTCGGCTGGATCGCCGACACCCGGTCGAACGGCGCAGCACCAGAACGACACGTTCAGGATAAATTATTTTGGCCGATCTTTCGGCGGCCAAGCGGGTTGACGCGGCGCGCATAAATCCCCATGGGTTAGGGGTCAGTCGGCCGGACGGCCGCTCCCGCAAGCGCCGAAAGGCCGCGGGAGAGGAAAGTCCGGGCTCCATCGACATGCGGTGCCGGATAACATCCGGCGGGGGCAACCCCAGGGAAAGTGCCACAGAGAAGGAACCGCCCCGTTTCGTTCTTCGGAGCGACGCAGGGCAAGGGTGAAAAGGTGCGGTAAGAGCGCACCGCGGATCCGGCAACGGAACCGGCATGGCAAACCCCACCGGGAGCAAGACCGAATAGGGACGGCAACGCGGGCAGTTCGTTAAGAGCGACAACGCCCGCGGGAGCGATGTCAGGCTCGCCGTCCGGGTAGGTTGCCCGAGGTCGCACGCAAGTGCGACCCCAGAGGAATGGCCGTCACGTATCGCCGACGCAAGCCGGCGGTGCCCTACAGAACCCGGCTTACAGGCCGGCTGATGTTCTTGAAAATGAGGGGTTCGGCGCAACCACGCCGAACCCCTCGCCATGTCAGGCGACGATCCTTCCATAAGCGTCGCGCCAAGGACGGAGAAAATCGACCCATGCAGCCGATGGCTTACGCGCTTCTGTTGTTCGGCGCGCTTGCCGGCGGCTTCGTTTCTGGCCTCGCCGGCTTCGGAACCGCCCTGATGGCGCTTGGCATCTGGCTGTACGTGTTGCCGCCGTCGATCGCAGTGCCGCTGGTGCTGATCTGCTCGGTCGTAGGACAGACCTCGACGCTGCCCGCGATGTGGAGAAGTTTCGATCTCCGGCTCGTCTGGCCATTTCTGGTCGGCGGCCTCGCCGGCGTGCCGCTGGGAACGATCCTCGTCGCCCACGCCGATCCCAACGTGTTCAAGCTGACGGTCGGGATTTTCCTGCTGGTGTTTCCAGTCGCGCTCTATTTCAGCCCGGAGATGGCGGTTTCCTTTGGCGGCAAGCTTGCAGATGCGGGAATTGGCTTCGCCGGCGGCATTCTCGGCGGACTTGCGGGACTCTCCGGACCGCTTCCGATTCTGTGGGCGAGCATCCGCGGCTGGGGCAAGGATCAGCGCCGCGGCGTTTTCCAGATCTTCAACTGGGCAGTACTCTTGCTCGCGCTGTGCCTGCAGGTTGCGAGCGGCCTCGTCGACAGCCGTGTCGTCTTTTTCGCCCTTTTGGCATTTCCGCCGACGATCCTCGGCGCCTGGTTGGGCGCGCGTCTCTATCATGGGATGAGCGACCACCATTTTCGCGACGTCGTGCTCGCGCTGTTGTTCCTGTCCGGCATGGGCCTGGTGTGGAGCATCCTTGGCGCGCGCTGACGGCCCGGCCGCGACCGGACGCGTCCAATCAATGCGCATCTCCGTCGACCACCGCGGTCGGCTTGTTGACAAACACGACCAGGAGGCTGAGCGCGCAATAAAACAGGGTCAGCATGAAGAACGTGTCGCCATAGCTCATCACCACCGCCTGGCGATGCACGATCTGCGACAACTGCTTGAGCGCCATCAGCGTCGCATCGCCAAGGCCCTGCGCGCGCTGGGTCAGCATGTTGAGCAGTTCGACCGCGGTCGTGTTGCCCCAGGTCACTCGCTCCTGCAGCCGCGTGATGTGCAGATCGGTGCGGTCGTTGAGCACCTGGTTGATGATCGCCAGTCCCAGCGCACCGCCGAGATTGCGCATCAGGTTGAACAGGCCGGAGGCGTTCTTCACGCGGTCAGGCGGCAGCGTGCCGAGCGCGATGTTGTTGGTCGGCACCATCGCGCACATCATGCCGATGCCGCGCAGGATCTGCGGCACCAGCAGCTCGTAGAAATCGAAGTCGCGCGTGATCCATGTCATCTGATAGGAGCCCATCGCGAAGGTGATGAGGCCGAAGGCGATGATGTAGCGCAGGTCGTACCGCTGCAGCAGGCGGCCGACGATCGGCGCCATCAGGAACATCGTTATGCCCGAGACGAACATGGTCTGGCCGATCATCAGCGCGCTGTAGCCCCGCACTTCCGCGAGATAACGCGGATAGACGTAAGTGAGGCCATACAGCCCGATGCCGATGCAGAACTGCAAGACGCAGCCGACGGCGAAATTGCGGTTGGTGAAGGCGCGCAAATCGACGATCGGCTCGCCTGCGGTCAGGACGCGCCAGAAAAAGGCGATCGCGGAAACGAAGCTGATGGCCGCGCAGACCGCCACCGAGGTGTCCTGCAGCCACTCGTATTGCGGGCCTTCCTCGAGCACATATTCGAGCGCGCCGAGAAAACCCGCCATGAAGATCAGGCCCCACCAATCGAACCGTTCGAGCAGCGCAAAATTCGGCTGATCGAAATCGACCAGCGCCAGCACGCCGATGGTAATGATGATGCCGGCCGGCACGTTGATGAAGAACAGCCAGTGCCACGACATCGCATCCGTGATGAAGCCGCCGACCGTCGGACCCACGGTTGGCGCCAGCGTTGCGACCAGTCCGATGATCGGCGCGATGATATATTGCTTGGAGCGGGGAAATATCGTGTAGGCAGAGGCGAACACGGTTGGGATCATGCCCGCGCCCAGAAAGCCCTGGATCGCGCGCCACAAGATCATCTCCGCGCTCGAAGACGCGAAGCCGCACAACAGGCTCGCGACGGTGAAGCCCGCGGCCGAAATCGCAAACAACAGCCGCGTGCCGAGCGCGCGCGACAGGAATCCGGACAACGGAATCGCGATCACTTCCGCGATCAGATAGGCAGTCTGTACCCAGGACACCTCGGTCGAACTTGCCGAGAGCCCCGCCTGGATATCGGTCAGCGATGCCGAGACGACCTGGATGTCCAGGATCGACATGAACATCCCGAACACCATGATGATGAAGGCAACGACGCGCCGCGGCTCCATGCGCTCGGAGGGGGCGGCCTGCGCTGGCATCATGGCCGGCGTTGCGGTGGTGGCGTTCGCCATAACTCAAATTCTCGTCAAACGGCGCGCCGCCGGGCGCACCGAGTTTATTCCGGATGGGTCATGAGCGGCGAGTCGAGATCGGCGGTCGAGTCGGCATCGTCGGCATCCTTGTTGGTGTCGACGGTGGCATAGACCGACATGCCGGCGCGCAGCAGGTTCTGCCGGGCGACATCCTTCGGCACGCGGATGCGAACCGGGAGCCGCTGCACGATCTTGGTGAAATTGCCGGTCGCGTTGTCGGGCGGGAGCAGCGTGAACACCGAGCCCGCCGCGGGCGAAATGCTGTCGACGGTTCCGGTGAATTTGCGGAAGCCGTAGGCATCCACCTTGATCGTCACCGGCTGGCCCGGACGAATGCGCTTGAGCTGCGTCTCCTTGAAATTGGCGTCGATGAAGACGTCGTCGAGCGGCACGACATTGCCGAGCCGCTGGCCGACCGAGATATAATCGCCGACATTGATCATGCGGTTGCCGAACGTGCCGTCCACGGGCGCGCGCACATAGGTGAATTCGAGGTCGCGCTCGGCCCTGGCAAGCTGGGTCTTGAGCTCCGCAAGCTGCGCCTGCGATTCCACCTGCTGCGCCTTCGTCACAGCGACCATGTCGCGCGCATTGTCATAGGCCGCCTGCGCCGCCTTGACGCCGGCAACGCCCTGGTCGCGGGCGGCTTCCGACTGCTCGAACGTCGCGTGCGAGGCAAAGCCCTTGGTGCTCAGGGTCTGCTGGCGCTCGTAATCGAGGCCGGCGCGCTTCAATCCGGCTTCGGCGGAGGCAAGATTGGCCTGCGCCTGCTCGACGGCGGAGACCTGCGCGGCAACCTGACGGCCGATCCGTTCGATGGTCGCTTCCTGCGTTGCGATCCTGGTGCGCGCGGCCTCGACCGCGATTTTGTAGTCGCCGTCGTCGATCCGGAAGATCACGTCCCCCTTGCGCACCAAAGTGTTGTCGCCGGGGAAGATCGCCGAGATATGGCCCGACACGCGCGCGCCGAGAATCGTGTTGTTGGCGCGGACATAGGCATCGTCGGTGGAAACATAGAAGCGTCCGACCAGCGTGTAATAGACGCCGTAGCCGCCACCTGCCAGCGCGAGCAGCGCGACAACGCCCATCAGCACCTTTCTGCGCTTGCCGGATTTCCGCGCGGTGGCCGTCACTGCCATCACGGGATCCGCGGGCCGGGCGGGTTCGATCGCCGGTTCGTCGGTGGCAGGCGAGGATGGCGTCTCCGCGGGCCGACGCCTGGATTCTTCGGCGAGGTGCGAGCGAAGCTGCTCGGCAATCGCAGCCGAGGCCTCGCGGTCCGCCTCGGCCTCGCCCTGCCCCGGTTCGGACCGAAGAAAGCGCGCGGCCTGGTCTCTCGCTGCGGCCATATGGCCTCCCCACTTCAATCGCGTCGCGACACGCGGCAGCCGACCGGCCCCACGGCCTACTAGCCCCAAAATATCATTGACCGAACGGTTCGGTCAAGCTATGTAACAACCCGCCGAGCCTAGACTGCGGACCTTTCGAGACGGTTCCGTTGTCCAAATCCTTCCAGAGACACTTAATCAATGGTTGCAGCCGAGCCCGCGATCCTTCAGCCCGCCGCAGACGAGGTCAATTCGAAGCGCCGCCAGATTCTCGATGGTGCCCGCAAGGTCTTTCTGGACCTGGGCTTCGACGGCGCCAGCATGGGCGAGATCGCCCGCTCCGCCGGCGTCTCCAAGGGCACGCTTTATGTCTACTTCGCCGACAAGTGCCGCCTGTTCGAAGCGATCGTCGAGGACGAACTCGCGAAGGGGCAGCTCGCATTCAACTTCGATCCCGGGCGCGATCTCGCGACAACATTGCGCGACTGCGGAAAGACCCACATCGCGATGCTGTGCCGGCCGGGCGGCGGATCGGCGATCCGCACCGTGATGGGGATTGCCGAGCGGATGCCTGAGGTCGGCCGTCGTTATTACAAGCTTGCGCTCGAACAGAACATCAACCGTCTCGCCGCTTATCTCGCAGAGCATGTCAAGACCGGCGAGCTTGCGATCGACGACTGCAGGCTTGCGGCCGCGCAATTCCCGCTGATGTGTCAGGCGTCGCTGTTCCTGCCGTGGATCTTCCAGGCGGCGCCTGCCCCGACGCCCGAGCGCATCGCGGAGGTGATCGACAGTGCGGTGCGGATGTTTCTGGCGGCGTATCAAGCGAAGTAGCGCGGCTCCGATTCATTTTTCAAACAGCCCGGACATAACCCCGCATTCTCGCGACACGACGTGTCCGAAGTTTTGCAGGAACCACGTCCCTCGAAAGATAGAGGGCGCAGGGAATGCCGGGTGTTGTGCTGCACCCGCAGCCTTGCGTGCGAATGGAAAAAGCACACAAGCTTAAGTCACCACAGGTGAAGCCGAAACATCGACATTCCCTGCGCGATGGTTTGACGGCTTATTCCGCGCTCTCCCCGGAGACCAGGCTTTGTTGTCTCCGTCGCCTGCACATCATCGATTGCAAGCTTGACGCCAGCCTTGGGGTATCAGGACCACACGGCTTCGCCGACGCGTCGATATCGTACGTCTCGCGACACCAACCGCGTCCATCGCATCCCGCACTCCACGTGTCGTGACGATCGCGATACGTCCCTCTCATCGAGGCGGGATGGGCAAAATGTGCTGTTGATTTGGGTCTTTCGACAACGCCGCGCGCATGCGGCAGATTGGCACGACGGGCAATTTGCGCATGACACGCATGCACGGTTTTCGCTTTGCTTTGTCGGGCAAATCATGCGGCGGAACGCGATCGCACCGCGCTTGACCATGATCGTGCGTCAACCGGCCTGGACGGCGTCCGTTTGCTTGTGCAATGACGTCCCATCACGATGCCATGATGATGACGCACAATGGCTATCGCCGACGCCATGCGTATGATTGAGGTGGAAGCGCGCGTAGACGCGCTGTCGGATCTCGAAGGAAGTGTCCCTCGACGATCCCTGAGAGAGATCTCGACCGTGCTGTGGACGCCGATCGCAGACGCAAAAACGCGCGGGCGAAAGCATCCGCGAAGGCGCGTAAACCGGAGAAGCGGACATGAGCACCATGACGATCAACGGCGAGCAAAAGCCGCTGCCGGACGATGCCGACGCGCTGCTGGCCGACGTGATCCGCGACCGGTTGAACCTGACCGGCACAAAGCTCGTCTGCGGCTCGGGCGTCTGCGGCGCGTGCACGGTGCTGCTCGACGGCGTGCCGGTCGCAAGCTGCCTGTTGCCCGCAAAAGCGGCGTCGGGAAAAGCGGTGACCACCGTGGAGGGCATCGGCGGCGACAGGCTGCACCCGATCCAGAAGGCCTTCATGGCGAACGATGCCCTGCAATGCGGGTTCTGCACGCCCGGCTTCATCGTCGAAGCTGTCGCGTTCCATGACCGCTGGCGCGCGGACAAGGGCACGGCGATGCCGTCGCGCGAGGAAATTGCCGCAGCGCTCTCGGGGCATCTCTGCCGCTGCGGCGCCTATGACAACATTTTTCGCGCGATCGAAGAGGCATGTGCCGGTCGTTTCGACGGCGACCATGTCACGAGCCCGCGACTCGAGGCACGCGACAAGGTGACCGGCAAAGCGCGTTACACCGTCGACATCCGCCACGACGGCCAGCTCGAAGGCATGATCCTGCGCGCCGAGCTGCCGCATGCCAGAATCACCGCGCTCGATCTTGCGCCGGCGCGCTCGCTTCCCGGCGTTGCCGCCGCGATCTCGCTGCTCGCCGAGGACAAGACCGTGCGCTATGTCGGCGCGCCGATTGCGGCCGTCGCCGCAAAGGATCGCCGAACCGCGCTGGCCGCCCTTGCCGCAATCGGGGTCACCAGCGAGACATTGCCCGCGGTCGTCGGGCTCGACGCCGCACGGCGCGCCGACGCGCCCGTAGTGTTTGAAAAGAAGGATCGCAAATATGCCGGCAACGTCTCCGAAGGCAGCAACGCACCGGCGCCGTGGAAGGGAAATCTGCGCGGGCCGACCGGGGCGTTCTCGCAGAAGCCAAGACGCGCCAGGTCATGGCTCGCCAAGGCACGCGCGGAGCGCAATCCGCTTTTGGTCGAAAACACTTTCCGCGTGGCGACGCAGTCGCATGCCAGCCTCGAGCCGCATGCAGCCGTCGCGCGATTCGACGGCGACGAACTCACCGTCCACGTCTCGACGCAGGCCGTGCACGATATCATGGGGAAGATCAGCAAGCGCTTCGGGCTTGCGCACGACAAGGTGCGCGTGATCGCCGATCATGTCGGCGGCGGTTTTGGCTCCAAGGGCAGCCTCGGCATGGAGACCATTGCCGCGATCGAGCTGGCGCGCGCTGCGAAAGCGCCGGTGAAAGTCGCCTATGACCGTGAGGAAGAGCTGTCCGTCACCGGCTATCGACCGGCCGCAGAGATCGAAGTCGCCCTGTTGCCCTCGGCGCAAGGCGAGCTGAAGGCGCTCTCGCTCACCGCCTATGCCGACACAGGAGCGGCGACCAGCTCGACCATCGCCGCGCTGGCGCGCCTGATTTATCCGGCCCAGGCCAAGGCGCTCACCGACTACGATGTGATCAGCAATATGCCGCCCGGTGCGCCGTTTCGTGGGCCCGGCGGTCCCCCGATGGCGTTTGCGCTGGAGCAGGCCGTCGACGAAGCGGCGCTGCGACTCAACATCGATCCGATCAGCTTGCGCAAGCGATGGGATCCCGATCCGAACCGGCAGCGGCTCTACGCCTGGGCCGAACGGCTTGCGGTCTGGCGCAACCGCAAGCAGACGTCGGCGCAAAGCGGCCGCTTCAGACGCGGCGTCGGCGTCGCTGCCGGCTACTGGCTCTATTTCTGGCAACCCGGATCGACCGTTGAACTCGCCATCAAGAGCGGCCGCATCGTCGCACGCAGCGCCGTGCAGGATATCGGCACCGGCACGCGCAGCGTGATCGCCAATGCGATCGCAAAGGAATTCTCGCTCGATCCCGAGGAGGTCGAGGTGCGTCTCGGAGATTCGCGGTTTCCCGAAGGTCCGGGCTCGGGCGGCAGCCGCGTCACTGCCTCGATCGTGCCGCCGACGCTTGCGGCCGTCACCAAACTGAAAGCCGAGATCATCAAAGCCGCCCCGCGGCTGCCGCCGGAAGGCTCGAACGCGCCGTGGCGCGACCTGATCGCAGCGACTCCAGATCTCGCCGTCACCGCAGCGCGGCCAAAGGACGATCGCCCCGCGCCCGGCGTTTTTTCGCCACTCAGGCAGGCCGGCCTGATGGGCATGATGTTCAGCTTCATGCTGCGCACCTTCAACAACATGGTGGTCGGCGCCGGCGTGCCGAGCTCGGTGCAAGTCGTGGAGGTAGAGGTCGACACGCTGCTTGGCCGCGTGCGCATCGTGAGCGCACACACCGGACTTGCGGTCGGCAGACTTGCGGCGCCGCCGCTTGCGCGCAGCCAGGCCGCGGGCGCGGTGATTCAAGGCATCGGATACGCGCTTTACGAGGCGCGCGAGTCCGATCCGTTCACCGGCCGCGTACTGTCCGGCAGCATGGACGATTACCGCATCCCGGGAATCGCCGACACGCCGCAGCTTGACGTGCATTTCGACGAGGAAGGTTTCGACCACGTGCCCGGCGGCAGCGTCGGCATCGGCGAGATCGCGACCGTTCCGACTTCGCCCGCGATCGCCAACGCGGTTCGCGACGCAATCGGCGTTCGGCTCACGGAGATTCCGCTTCGAACTGATCGCATCCTCGCCGCAGTGAAAGGAAGGACCGCCGCATGAACGCCGCGCCGATGCAAATTGCGCCGGAATATCGCGCCGCCGGCACCGATCTGTCCGAACGCCGCCGCAGCGGCATCTCCAGCGGCCCGCTGATCGACATTGCCGGCAAGGCCGATGCCGCAATCACCTGGGGCACCGATGGCGCCGCGACCATCGGCGCGCTCACGACCATCGCGACGATCGCGACCGATGCGCGTATCAGGCACGCCTATCCCGGCCTGGCCGCAAGCGCCGCCGGAGTTGCCACCCCGCAGATCCGGCATCTGGCGAC
>Ga0306921_10006882_pt1 | contig 11887 bp, 12 predicted proteins | sample sta12Cox44000080_FD_203760 | JGI IMG/M metagenome (GOLD analysis project Ga0306921, IMG submission 203760) | Lab enrichment of tropical soil microbial communities from Luquillo Experimental Forest, Puerto Rico - statoxic.12C.oxic.44.000.080 (v2)... | ecosystem: Environmental > Terrestrial >... | reverse complement strand
AACTTGACGAGCAGCGCGTCACGGATCGGCGCGACGTAGACGAACCCCAATCTCTGTACCGCGTAGTCGATGATATCTATATCGCCCGTGAATCGAGCCAACCGGCAAGCGAGATCTATCGGGTGTGCCGGCAATGCCTCTCCCATGTCATCGAAGATGACGCCGGCAATTGCTGCTGCTCGGTCTTCCAACTGCTGCTGCTCCTAGACAACCACCGATTGTCGAATATTGACGCTTCGGACTTCGTAGAAGTTAATATTCCGTGATCCGGATTAGATAAAATTTTGCTAAATAGAAAGGCTAACGTTAACGTTCGACATATCTGTTCTCACGACCCATCGGGAACGTTTACCATAAATTTGACACAGCGGAATGTCAAGCCGATGTTTTCTTAACAGAGTGAATATTTATTACGACCGACATGAACGAAACGGAAACCTTTCCTTAATCGAGCAATGCTAATTAGATGATTCCGTGGCATCGGCGCTTTCAAAGATTGGAGCCGAGGCGGCCCATGGATGGAAGCTATTACTCAGTAGGCCCATAATGTTGTTGATATATGCTATAGGAATTGCGCTGGTAGCCCAGTTGTTCATTTATTTCGGACTCGTTTTCATGGCTGGTAAACTACTTCCCAACCTGTTGACTCCGGTTTATCACCTGATTCCCGACTCAAATTTTCGGCTTCTATTTTCTAGCGTCACTGTTATGTTGATCGGAAATTATTTTTTTCAACGTTTGTATTCGTTGCAACCTGTATTAATTGCGGGGATCATCTCGACAGTGACCGGTGTATTCATAGTAAACATAGGTGGGCTGATTATCGAACGAAAAACCCCAAGTGTTTTGCTGGCCGTAGGAGTAATAGTGCTCGTTACGGGCGCAATTGTTTGTGTCTACGCTCGAAGCCGCCTCTGAGGGCCATGCCGCTTGGATTGCGTCTGGTTTGGAGTGGCAGAATCTTGAGACGGGCGTTTCCAATCGATAACCTTAACATACGCGGCGAGGCGTGACGGGCTCGCCCTGGGGAAGCTTCGGCCGCAGACCCGACCCGATCAGCCGCGTCGACAAAACCGCCTATTCGAACGAACCCGGCCGCATGAAATTGGCGCTTTCCCCCCTCGGAATAGGTTAAATTCGGCACAGGAGTTAGCACTGCCCGAGCAATGCCCGCTACGACCGCCAACCGCCGTCTCGCCGCGATCCTCGCCGCCGATGTGGTGGGCTATTCGCGCCTGATGGGTGCGGACGAGGAAGGCACCCACGAGCGCCTCTAAAGGGGCATCTCGTCGAACTGGTCGATCCGAAGATCCGGGAGCATCACGGCCGGATCGTAAAGACCACCGGCGACGGCGTGCTGGCGGAATTCACCAGCGTGGTCGACGCGGTGCGCTGTGCCGGCGAAATTCAGTGTGCGATGGCCGATCGCGATCTGGATCTTTCCGAGGGGCGCCGACTGCGATTTCGCATCGGCGTCAACCTCGGCGACGTGATCGCCGATGGCGGCAACATTTACGGCGACGGCGTCAACATCGCGGCACGGTTGGAGGGGTTGCCCGCGCCGGGCGGCATCTGCGTCTCGGGCACCGTCCGCGACCACATCGGCGACCGGCTCCCTTACGCCTTCGAGGACATGGGGGAACAGAGCGTCAAGAACATCGCGCGGCCGGTGCGGGCTTATGCGGTGCGCCCTGAAGGCACAGCCCGCTTGCCGACGGGGAATGTATCGTCCGCCGCTTCAAGTTCGCCGCCCGTCGCTGCGCCACGCCTGTCGATCGTGGTGCTGCCCTTTACCAACCTCAGCGACGACCGGGAGCAGCAGTATTTTGCGGACGGGATCAGCGAGGATCTGACGACCGATCTCTCGAGGCTCGAGAATATGTTCGTGATCTCGAGCAATACCGCGTTCACCTACCGGAACAAGCCCATCGACACGAAGCAGATCGGCCGCGAGCTTGGCGTGCGCTATGTCCTCGAAGGGAGCGTCCGGAGGTCGGGCAATCAACTCCGCGTCAACACTCAGATGATCGATGCGGTGAACGACGCGCATCTTTGGGCGGAGCGGTTCGACCGCGACACGGGCGATCTGTTCCGGGGACGCGCCGCAGGGTTGAAGCCTTATTCGGGTGAGAACCAAACAGAGCAGATTGGCCTGTTCGAGCACCCGTTGGCGCACGATCCGGAATCCGTCGGGGCACAGAGCCGGTTGGCAGCCTCGCTCGTGGGCCGCGTCGGGAGTCTAATGAGCGATTCGGCCGCGGTCGACCTCGGACGTGCAGAAGGGCTGGTCGCCCGAGCCTTAGCGGCAAAACCGCGCAGCGCGTATGCGTATTTCGTCAAAGGCAACGTACTGCGCATGCAGAAGCGATGGGAGGACGCCATCCTCGAACATGAGATGGCGCTCGCGTGGATCGCAACTTGGTGGGAACACTACACGAGCTCGGCTGGTGCACGCTCTCTACCGGGTCGATAGAGGAGGCGATCCCACTCGCGAAGCAAGCAATCCGCCTTAGCCCCCGCGATCCCGACATCGGCTGGCGGTACCTCCTGATTGGGACTGTGCATCAGCTGCAATCGCGCACCGACGAGGCGATCGTTTGGCTCGAAAAAGGACGCAGCGCGATACCTGCCGCACCGTTCCACCACAGCCACCTGGCCTCTGCCTACGCGCTGATAGGCGAACCCGAACGCCCCGCCGCCGAACTGGCCGAAGCCCGGAGGCTGGCCGGCGAACGTCCTTTTTCGAGCATCGCCCAACCGAAAGCCACCAGGCGCGTGTGGGAGGTACCGCAGGTCCGGTATGGCAAGGCCGGAATGGCTGAGCAATGACCGGACACTGCCGGTTCGCCGTTATCCCGGCCACTTTGCTGTCGCGGACGAAACTCTTTGCTGCAGAACCCAAAATGCCACACCATGGCCCTTGCGAGACCGGAGTCCGGAGACTGTCGGTCCAGTCGCCGCACCAATCCAAACGGAGCAAAGGCATGAAATTCGTCAGGCCGCGATTGCTGACAATCTTCCTGATCGGTGGCGCGAGCCTCGCCGTTGCCCAGGAGCCGACGCTGGTAGGGCATCCCGAGCAACTCGGGTTTTCTACGACGCGCCTGCAACGGCTGACCCAAGCCTATCAGGGCTATGTCGATCGCGGCGAATTGCCGGGAGCGGTGTTGCTGATCGCAGTCGGCGACAAAATCGCCTACCTGCAGGCGGTCGGGTTTCAGGATCGGGAAAAGAAGATTCCGATGAAGACGGACGCAATCTTCCGCCTCGCCTCGATGACCAAGCCGGTCGTCTCGGTTGCGGCGATGACGCTCGTCGAGGAAGGCAAGCTCGACCTAGACGCCCCGGTCTTGCAGTATCTGCCGGAGTTCGCCGATTTGAAGGTCGGGGTTGAAACCACCGACCCGGCGACGGGTAAACCGACGCTGGCGCTCGAGCCGCAGAAACGGCCGATGATCGTCCAGGACCTGCTGCGCCACACCGCGGGCTTGGTCTACGGTCAATTCGGCGACCACCTCGTCCATCAGGCCTATCGCGCCGCCAATGTTAGCGACCGCGACGAGACCTTGGCTCAAATGGTCACCAAGCTGTCGAAGATCCCGCTCGCCCACCAGCCGGGTGAGGTCTGGGAATACAGCATGGCCGTCGATGTGCTCGGCCGCGTCATCGAAGTCGTCTCCGGCATGGACCTCGACCGCTTTATTGCCGAGCGCGTGACCGGACCGCTGCACATGGCGGCGACCGATTTCTATGTCCATCAGGCTGACCTGTCGCGCCTGGCCGAGGCGCAGGCGAATGCCGCTGGAAAGTCGCCATCGCTGCCCGACGTCACAAAAAAGCCGGTGCGGTTTTCCGGCGGCGGCGGATTGGTGTCCAGCGCGGCCGACTATTTGCGCTTCTGCGAAATGTTGCTCAATTCCGGCGAATATGACGGCGTCCGAGTGTTGGCGCCGCACACTGTCGCGCTGATGACCTCGGACGCCCTGCCACCCGGGGTCGGCTATTCGGAGCGGGCACTGACGATGTCTGGCGATGTCGCGCCGACTCCGGCGATGGGCCAGGGCTTCGGGCTCGGCTTCGCGGTGCGTACCGCGCCGGGCCGCAACCCTGAGCCCGGCTCGGTCGGCAATTTCTATTGGACCGGCGCCTGGGGCACGACCTTCTGGGTCGACCCCGCCGAGAAATTGATCGCGATTCAAATGATCCAGGTACCGCTGTCGGAGGGCGGCCGCTATCGCCGTGCCTTCCGCAACCTGGTCTATCAGGCAATGGTGAGCCCGGAGTGACCGGCGCTCTCGCGCTGGCTGCGACGGTCAGCCGGGGACAGTCAGCCCAATCAGCATCTCGGCTGCCCGGTCGACGAGGTCGAGGTGGCGGCAGGTGTCGAGCAACTCGGCGAATTGTGCTTCGCTAATCGCGAGGCCGGGAGCGATGGGGCGGATGCGCCGAGCTTGTTCCTCGAAATCCCAGATGAATTCACGGCCAGTGCCCTCCTTCGTGAAGCTGCGGCCGTCTTTCGTAAACACCGTGATCCGCGGGCCGAAGAGGGTGCGCCGCACCGTCGGGACGAGGGTCACGCGATGCATCAGGTCGAGCACCGCTGGCGGGTCGGTTTCGCCGGGGCCCGGGCCGGCGCCGCGCAACAGCGGATAGCCGCGCTCGGCCCCGCCCCAGGCGGTGAAATACTGCGTGCTGCCGACCAGTGGCGGGTTGTCGATGCCGCGGCTGGGGAAGGCCGGGCTCGGATACTCGGTCTCGAGCCAGTTGACCACGGCCTCGATGCGGTCGATGTCGGCGGCGGCGATGTCATGCTCCTCGCACAACCGCGCGGTCACGTCGACATGCGCGATGTTGTAGCCGGCGGTCGAGTAGATGCGATAGAGCGTCTCGAGAAAGATCCACTCGCGACCGAGGCCTCGTGTGATCTCGGCGAGGTCGACGTGGTTTGCGCCGGTAAAGCTGTAGCGCAACTCGCCGCGATTGTTGCCGGCATAGGTGTGGTAGAAACCCGCCTCGCCTTCCAGCGTCGTCTCGCCGCCCGGCGTGCCGTGCTTGGCCAAGGCCACGGCGAGCAGGGCGTTGCGCACAGCGCCTCCTTCGCGCAATGACCGCCCGCCGCTGCGCGCGCCTTCGAGGTTGCCCGCCGCGAGGTTGACGCATTGCGCGATCGCGCTGTGGATCTGGCTCTCATCAAGGCACTGGAGCTTGGCGGCGGCGACCGCCGCGCCAAAGATGCCGAACACCGGCCCCGCATGAAAGCCGCGCGACATGACCGTCGGAATGAACTCGGCGGCCATGCGCTCCATGACTTCGTAGGCGGCAGCAACGGCGGTCAGGAACTCCCTGCCGGTAGCGCCGGTGACTTCCGCGGTCACGAAAGCCGACGGCAGGATCGCGATGCCGGGATGGGTCAGCATGCGGAAGGTGTCCCACTTGCCGCCGGCGAAGATTATCTCCGCATTGACGAAGGCGGCGCCGGCCTTGGTGAGCTTCTCGCCGTGGCACAGGACCGTAGCCGTCCCACCGCCGCCGGCTTCCTCTTCCTGCATCAACGCCAGCGCCTGCCGGTTCGCCGGCATATCGTGTGCCACCAGCGCCGAACTCAGCGCCTGGAGAGTGACGCCCTTGGCCCGGTCGACGACCTCGGGCGGCAGGTCCTCGTATGTGAGGTTAGCGACGAACGCGGCAAACTTTCGGCTCAGCGACATCGCAGCCTCCCTTCACAGCCGGTTGTCGGACGCTGTTGGTGCTTGGCATTCACTCCGACAACCACCGTTTGTAGCCCTGACGTAGCGCCTTCCCAAGCCGATGGGCATTGTCCGTCCAATCGCCCTTGGGCGATGCGGGGGACGAGGATTCCCTCAGCTCCTTTGCCCACCTGCCGAGCCGAAAGGCGTTGTCCGTCCAGTCCCCGGTGGGGACCCCGGCGTCTCTAAGCCGCCGTTCCAGGCGGGCCTTCAGCGCCCGCGCGTTGGCCCTCTCGTTCTCGGTGGCCGCGGGATCCGCAATTACCGCGGCGACCGCCCGCAACTTCCGACGGACACTCCCGACAGATCCGAGGAGCCCGATGATGCGCATCACTAGCGACCTTAGCACGCCAGCCGGCGAGCGTCGATCCGGGCAAAGTCCCGGCCGTCGCAGAAGCGGCCTATACGCGGCGCATTATGAAGATTTGTTGTGAACCGTAGGATAACCAGATCCGTCGCGGTCTCAGGAAATCAATCCCCAGCACGAGGTCGGCATCGCTCAGCCTCACGTCGGTCACGATGATTTCGGGATTGCGGATCGTCTCCGTCCCGATTTCCAATTGGGAAAACCGGTGGACGTGTGCGGCTAGCTGCTCTGCCGCCGCGCCACGCACGGTAGCCACGCGGTCGCGCGCCAATACCGTTGCGCCCACACCCAGAGCGAGCGCAGCCTGGGTCGAGAGCACGGTGAATTGCGAGCCGGTATCGACGAAGGCGTCGGTCCTATGGCCATCGAGCTGGACCGGAAAGAACAGGTGGTCGCCCCTCGATCGACCCGCGTTGATTCTGGTGTAGGGTTCGGTCCAGGCCGGCGCCGCGCCCGGACAGGTTTGCTTTTCATAAAGAGCCATGCGGTGACCCGGCAGGTCGAGGTCAACGTCAAAGCTGCTCAGGGAGTCGGCACCCAACACGCCGTCGAGCGGCCCCGAGAAGACGTTTGCCACATTAACCGGAGCAACGCGAACCCGACGCCACGGGATAGCCACATCGCCGACGGTGAAGCTCCGTAGCTCCACTTCGCTGGTCTGCAGGGTGCCGGCAAGACCGTGCAGCTGCCTCTGAAATTCGATGCGAGGACGTTGCGCACCGATCCGCTGGGCTGCGGCAGGCGTCAAAATCGTCCCTTCGGCGCCGGTATCTATAACCAGAGTCACTGGCACTCCGTTGGCAGACAAGGTGACGATCGGGGCGTTGCGCAGGGTTGCGACCGTTGTTTCGCCCAACCGAACCGCGCCGCAGCCGCCAGCCGCCGCGATCGGGTGTCCCGCGGCATATCCGGCGGCCGACACTAGCAAGGTCGGCACGATCGCGCCGCTGAGCCATCGATTCATGGGGCAGGAGGTGACATAGGGCGCCGCCCTGTGCAAGGGGAGCAACATCACCGCGAGTTCGCTGTCGAGGATCGCAACGCTCCGGGCTTGCCTTCGGGGCCCACCCGCCGTAAGTAATCCCGCGATACCTCACGCAGGGCCGCGGCCGCTGCCGTCCAGCGGCGGCCGCTCCGGTGTCGGTGTCTCCGAGACTCTCGGAGCGCGGATTTTCCTTGCGGCGGCCCAACCGGAAAAGGACCGACCATGCCAATTCCTAGCGCTAGCATGCGCCAGCTGCTCGAAGCCGGCGTCCATTTCGGCCACCACACCCGGCGATGGAACCCCAAGATGGCGCCGTACATTTTTGGCGTGCGCAACGGGATTCACATCATCGACCTCGAACAGACCGAGCCGATGCTGCATCAGGGGCTGCAGGCGATCCGCGACGTCGTCGCCAGCGGCGGCCGCGTGCTGCTGGTCGGCACCAAACGCCAGGCGCAGGAGCCGATCGCCGAAGCCGCGAAGCGCTGCGGCCAATATCACGTCAACCACCGTTGGCTCGGCGGCATGCTGACCAACTTCAAGACTATTTCCCAGTCGATCCGCCGGCTGCGCGAGGTCGAGGACCGCATCACGCAGGAACAGAGCGGACTGACCAAGCGCGAGTTGCTCGAGTTGACTCGACGGCGCGACAAGTACGAGCGCGCTCTTGGCGGGATCAAGGAGATGGGGGGACTGCCCGACATACTCTTCGTGATCGACACCAACAAGGAAGCGATCGCGGTTAGCGAGGCAAATACGCTTCGCATCCCGGTAGTGGCGATCCTCGATTCGAACTCGTCACCCGACGGAATCGCGTACCCGATCCCGGGAAACGACGACGCGATGCGGGCTATTCAGCTCTACTGCGATCTGGTGTCGGGCTCGGTGCTCGACGGATTGCAGGCCGAGCTCGCTGCGTCGGGGGTCGATGTCGGCGCCCGGGCAGAGATCCCCAGTGTCACGCTTCCTGAGGATCTCCCAGAGGAGGTCACCGGCGAGGCTGAAGCCGAAGGCGCACTCGACAGCGAGCCGCCGAGCGAGGCGGAAACGGCGGCGGTCGACGGAGCTTAGGCGGGAGTTTAACGCAAATGGCGGAAGTGACCGCGGCGCTGGTCAAGGAGCTACGCGAGAAGACCGGCGCCGGTATGATGGACTGCAAAAGGGCGCTCGGCGATACCGGCGGCGATATCGAGGCCGCCGTAGACTGGCTGAGGAAAAAGGGATTGGCAGCAGCCGCCAGCAAGGCTGGGCGGGTCGCTGCCGAAGGCCTCATCGGGGTCGCAACGCGAAGTTTCGTCGGGGCTGTCGTCGAGGTCAACTCCGAGACCGACTTCGTGGCCCGCAACAAGGAATTCCAGAGCTTTGTCCGGCAGGTCAGTCAGCTTGCACTCGACGGAGACGGCGAGATCCCGTCACTCAAAGAATATGCTTTTCCGGGTACCGGGCGCACTGTCGAGGCCGAGCTGACCCATCTGATCTCGACGATCGGCGAAAACCTGGTGCTGCGGCGATTGGAGCGGCTGTCGGCGGGGCAGGGGGGTGTCTTCTCCTACGTTCACAACACGCTCGCACCGGGGATCGGCAAGATCGGCGTTATCGTTGCCCTGACCTCGACAATCTTCTCGAACGAGTTGGCCTTACTCGGCAAGCAACTGGCGATGCATATCGCGGCAGCCAGTCCACTCTATCTCGACATTGCCTCGGTGCCGAAATCGGCGTTGGACCGTGAGCGTAACGTGCTGCACGAACAGGCCCGCGCGACCGGGAGGTCCGAGGAGATCATCGAGAAGATGGTCGACGGGCGGCTGCGCAAGTTCTACGAGGAGGTCGTCCTGCTCGAGCAAATCTTTGTCGTCGACCAGAAGACCAAGATATCCCTGGTGGTCGAGCAAGCGGCGAAGACCGCCGGCGCGCCGATTCGGGTGACCGGCTTCGCGCGGTTCGCTCTCGGCGAAGGGATCGATCGGCATCGCCCGGATTTCGCGGCCGAAGTGGCGGCCCAGCTAAAGAGCTGACGGCGGGCCGGTTCAGCGGTGGCGAAGGCCGCCCGCCCGGGAGCTTGAGCGGAATCTTAAGCTTCGGGCGATACCACAGGAGCCGAGTGCCGGCGGTCTCCCGTCCGCTGTGCACATAGGCTGTCGAAAGGTACTACGGGACAAGCGGTTTGGTGTATCCTCGAACCGGTCGCAAGACTGGACCGTCCGGGCGGATCTGCGTAGGCCCCATGTCAGCCGATCTCAAGTATCGCCGCGTTCTCCTAAAGGTCTCCGGCGAAGCGTTGATGGGGACGCGGGAGTATGGTCTCGATCCCGAGATGGTCGCGCGTGTCGCAGACGAAATCCAATCTGTACACGCCCTGGGCGTCGAGTTGTGCCTCGTCATTGGCGGTGGCAACATCTTCCGAGGCATATCGGCTAGTTCTGTCGGGATGGAGCGCGCCTCCGGCGACTACATCGGCATGCTGGCCACGGTGATTAACTCACTTGCCGTGCAGAACGAGCTCGAGCAGCGCGGGGTGACGACGCGGGTCCAGTCGGCAATCTCGATGCAGGCAATTTGTGAACCCTACATCCGCCGTCGGGCGTTGCGCCACCTGGAAAAAAAACGGGTCGTCATCTTCGCCGCCGGGACAGGTAACCCGTTTTTCACGACGGATACCGCCGCGGCGTTGCGGGCTTCCGAAATGGGTTGCAACGCGTTGTTGAAGGCGACCAAGGTGGATGGCGTCTATGACGCCGATCCCAAGCAGGTACCGGGTGCAGTGCGGTTCGAACGGCTCGACTACCTCGACGTATTATCGCGGGATTTGCAGGTGATGGATGCGTCGGCAATATCCCTAGCACGTGAGAACCGCATCCCGATCCTGGTGTTCTCGATCTTTGAGAACGGCGGTTTCGCCAAGGTCCTCCATGGTTGCGGGCGATGTACGATCATCGGCGAACCAACTTAAGCATCGACACGGAAAGACAGACCATGCCGGAAGACATGCTCCTCAAGGATCTCCGGCGCCGCATGGACGGCGCTCTCGAAGTGTTGCGCAAGGAATTCGGAGGGTTGCGAACCGGCCGCGCCTCGGCGGGTCTGCTCGAACCGGTCACCGTCTCCGCTTACGGCGGTACGTCGCCGCTCAATCAAGTCGCCAATATCAGCGTGCCGGAGCCGCGGATGATCACCGTCCAGGTCTGGGACCGCGCCATTGTCAAGGCCGTCGACAAGGCGATCCGAGAAGCTGGGCTCGGCCTCAATCCGCAAACTGAGGGTCAGACGATCCGCGTTCCGATCCCCGATTTGAATGAGGAGCGAAGGCGCGAGCTGACGCGGGTATCGGCAAAATACGCCGAGCAGGCGCGCGTTGCGGTCCGCAACGTGCGCCGGGACGGTATTGAGGTGCTCAAACGGCGGGAGAAGGACGCCGAGATCTCGCAAGACCAACAGCGTAAGCAGCAGCAAGAGATCCAGCATCTAACCGACGACTACATCAAGCGCATCGACGAATCGCTAACGCAAAAGGATAGCGAGATCCTGCAGGTCTAATGGCCTGTCAGATGAGCGCGGTCACTACACCGCGGGCGCTGCCGCGGCACGTCGCGATCATCATGGACGGCAACGGCCGGTGGGCGAAGGCTCGCGGTATGCCGCGGATCGCCGGACATCGGCGCGGCGCCGAAGCGGCGCGCCGCACCGTGATAGCGGCGGCCGAGCTGGGCGTCCGCTATCTAACGCTTTTCGGGTTCTCATCGGAGAACTGGAAGCGGCCGTCGGCGGAGATCCAGGATCTGATGGCGTTGCTGCGCCATTATTTGTGCGGCGAGATCGCCGAATTGTATCACAATGGCGTTCGTCTGAAGGTGATCGGGCAACTTGCCCGACTCGCGCCGGACATCGTCAGCCTGATCGAGCACGCCGAAACCCTGACGCGCGACAATTCCCGAATAACTCTGACGATGGCCTTGTCCTATGGCGGGCGCGCTGAAATCGTTGCGGCGGTGCGGGCGATAGCCGCGCAGGCGGCATGCGGGGCGCTTGCCGCCGAGAAAGTCGACGAGGACTGCATCGCCCGCCATCTCTTCACGGCGGATATTCCAGACCCGGACCTGGTAATCCGCACCAGTGGCGAGCAGCGCATCAGCAACTTTCTGCTGTGGCAATGCGCCTATTCCGAGCTGGTCTTCACCAAGACGCTGTGGCCCGATTTCTCGAAGCCCGACTTGGAGCGGGCGATCGATGAATTCTGCGGCCGGGAACGCCGATACGGTGCTTCGGTTGGCTCACGCTGAATACGGCTCGCTACGGCCGCGTGTGCTGTCGGCGATCACGCTTGCCCCGCTGCCGATCGCCGCGATTTGGTTCGGGTCGCCTTGGCTTCCGTTGCTGACCGCACTGGCCGGCACCGTAATGGCCTGGGAATGGGGACGGTTGTGTCGTCGGGGTCGCTTTGGCGCGACAGGGATCGTACTCGTAGGAGTCGTTCTCGCAACGATTGCGACGGCCACGCTAACCACCCTCGGATTAGCCGTTGGATTCGCCCTTCTCGGTGCTGGCATCGTCTTCTGGTCCGCTCGAGGGCGACCGGATCTTCATCCGGAATGGACCGCGTTCGGTGCGCTCTGGGTAACCCTTCCTTGCATTTGCCTGCTGTGGCTCGCGCGAGGCGGCCCGAATGGCCGTGCGACACTATTATGGGTCCTTGCCGTCGTGTGGGCGACCGACATTGGCGCTTACGTAATCGGCAGGACTTTCGGCGGTCCGCGGCTCGCACCCCGCTGGAGCCCGCGCAAAACCTGGGCG
>Ga0306921_10006880_pt1 | contig 11888 bp, 10 predicted proteins | sample sta12Cox44000080_FD_203760 | JGI IMG/M metagenome (GOLD analysis project Ga0306921, IMG submission 203760) | Lab enrichment of tropical soil microbial communities from Luquillo Experimental Forest, Puerto Rico - statoxic.12C.oxic.44.000.080 (v2)... | ecosystem: Environmental > Terrestrial >... | reverse complement strand
GCTTGGACGGCTTGATCTTCCGCCTCGTGAGCTTCTTCAGTGACCAGTTGTGGCTGCACCTGTTTCGGACTGTATTAAGTTCAGTCAATTCAGCGAATTCCTTCGTCGTTATCAGACTAAGACTCCGCGCCAGCATCACCTTGTGGCGAAACCCCAAGGATCGGTCTTCCTCCAACAGATCACGAATAGTTTGGCCGATCGGTGAGCGGACTAGCCGTCCGCGGAGGAGGGCGTTTCCGATAGCGCCAGTGATGATCTCTTCAATGGAGAGGTGGAGCTCCAGCACAATACTGCGAAGTAGATGTTCGCGTTTGCGGGTCAGTTCGTGATAGCGCTGATCGAGGTCTGGGTCTTCGGCCCTGAAAAACGACCGCTCAATGCGAGCGATGTCGGCCGTGATCTTATTTACCTTGCGTTGGTTGGCGGCGGACAATCAGCATCCCTCTTGTGTCGCTAGGTTGAAAAACACCTGATCGACCCAGTATTACGTTGTGGAACGAGCATTTCACTATGAAACCGCGCCCTGGGCGGTGGCATGAGTTGGGAGAAGCTTTTGGATGGTGGGGTCTGCCCAGTGCCCCCAATGTGGGCGCCTACTACAACAGGCAAAGTTGCGGCACTCGCAACCAACGACGGCTACCGAATGATGGGATGCCGGAGATGACACGCTTCGCGACGAACCAGCCACCTTCTTGTGCTCCGCGGCGTGTCGCACTGTATCTGCGTGTCAGTACCTGACCCGGCGGTACTGCGAGGCACGGGGCTGGGAGGTCACGGAAGAGTTCGTCGAGCCGGGGGCCTCCGCGACCGACGACCGCCGCCCCGTATTCCAGCGCATGCTGGAGGCGGCGCGCGAGGCCGATCGCCGGTTCGATGTGATCTTGGTTCACGCGTTCTCGCGCTTCTATCGCAATGGCGCTGAAATGGAGCTCACAATCCGCAGCCTGCGCAAGCTTGGCGTAGAGGTTGTGTCGGTGACGCAGCCTACCGGCGACGACCCCTCGCAGGAGCTAATGCGCCAGATTATTGGCATCTTTGACGAGTACACGTCGAAGGAGAACGGCAAGAACGTCAGCCGTTCGATGCGGGAATCGGCGAAGCAGGGGTTCTGGACTGGATCAATGCCACCGCTCGGTTATCGAGTGGTCGAGGCCGAGCGCCGGGGCGCCAAGGTCAAGAAGCGCCTGGAGATCGATCCTGTCGAGGCGGAGACCGTCCGGTTGATCTATAAGCTCTATACAGTAGGCGATGGCGCCTCGGGGCCGCTCGGCGTTAAAGAGACCACGAACTGGCTTAACCGCCATGGTTACCGGACACGGCGCGGCGCCTACTTTGGCGTAGGCCCTCTGCACCGGATCCTAAAGAATGCCTGCTACGCCACGGGCAAATGGCGATATGGCATCCGTAACAAGCGGACTGGCACATTCCACGATCCGGAATCGGTCGTAGAGATCGCCGTCCCAACTATCTTGCCTCTCAACCTGTTTGAGCGGGTGCAGGCACAGCTCGCGAGCAACAGTCCACGGGTAACAGCGCCACGTATCGTTAACGGCCCGACGTTGTTGACCGGGCTCGCGGTCTGCGCCTCCTGTGGTGCTGGCATGACCCGCACGGGCACTCGGCGCCGTGGCCGCGAGTACAGCTACTACAGCTGCGGTGGCAGCCACCAGAAGGGCAAGTCGGTATGCCAAGGCCGACACGTGGCAATGGCCAAACTCGACGGCCTGATCATCGACAATGTGAAGGAGCATTTGTTCGGAGGTGCCAGGCTCGCGCAGATCCTGGAGGCGCTGATCGAGCGTCAGGGCAGCGAGGATTCGGCTGCACAGGGGCGTCGTGCGTCGCTGGAGGCTGAGATCTCCAATCGGGACGATCGTCTCAAGCGTCTTTACAGGGCCATTGAGGAAGGGGTCGTCGAGCTCGACGGCGACCTGAAGCAACGGATCCAAGCACTGAAGCGAGAGCGCGAGCTGGCCCAGGCCTCCCTTGACCGTATGGCCAGCCAGACGCGGGCCAGCGCTGCCATCACCCCGGACCGGCTGGAGGCCTTCTCCCGGCTTATGCGAGAGAAGCTGGAGACAGCCGACATGCAGGCCCGCAAAGCCTACCTGCGGTCGGTTATCGCCCAGATCGAAGTGGGCGACGGAACAATCAGGGTATTCAGCGACAAGACCGAACTTGCCGCCGCAGCAACAAATCAGGAAATAGGCCCACGAAAAGTTCGTGGTTTTGTACGCAACTGGCGGACAGGGCGAGATTCGAACCGATGGTGGCTGTTCGGCCTCCAGCCATGGAATGGCTCATCGGCCCCGATCTTCGCAATGGCATGATCCGCCGTTTCGCTTGAGATGCCCGGTCAGGGAAGCGTGCATGCGACGCCGGTAATTCGCCGGAATCGCAAGCACGGAGATGATCATGACGAAGCAGAAGAAGCCTGGCGTGAAGAAGCCTGTCAACGCGCAAAAGGCGCCAGCACAGGCCGCGGTAAAGCCCGCCTCCAAGCTCGGGCGGCTGGAGGCCATGCTCCGCCGCCCGGACGGGGCCACTATCGAGCAGCTCAGCAAGGCGCTGGACTGGCAGGCACACAGCGTTCGGGGAGCGATGTCGGGTGCACTGAAGAAGAAGCAGGGCCTTTCGGTGGCCAGCGAGAAGAGGGAGGACGGCACACGGGTCTACCGCATCGCTGCCTGAGCGGCCGATGCCGCCTGAGCACAACAAGACACTGCAGGCTGAGATCGCCCACCTAGACGATCTCGGCCTCGGTGCTCTGCGCGAGCTTTGCAACCAGATCGTGGGTAACGTGCCACCACATCATGGCACGGCCCTACTGCGTCGGCGGTTGGCCTACGAGCTGCAGACCCGAGCCCATGGCGACCTGTCGGCCGATGTTCGGAGGCGCCTCGGACGCCTGCACATGGCATTCAAGAACAGTCCCACCTACATGCCCTCGCCGGGCCGCGGCGTAAAGCCGGGCACCGTCCTTACGCGAACCTGGCGCGGCGTGACGCACCAGGTGCAGGCGACGGACCAGGGCTTCGAGTACCGGGGTAAGCACTACATTTCCTTGTCCGAGGTGGCCCGGTGCATCACTGGCGCCCGCTGGTCGGGCCCTCTGTTCTTTGACCTGAAGCGGACCGCGAGGACATGACCGGGAAGGTAAGGCGCTGCGCGGTCTATACCCGCAAGTCATCGGAGGAGGGGCTAGACCAGAGCTTCAACTCCCTCGACGCCCAGAGGGAGGCTTGCGAGGCGTATATAAAGAGCCAAGCCCATGAAGGCTGGAAGCTGGTGAAGTCCGCCTATGACGATGGCGGCTTCTCCGGCGGCAGCATGGATCGGCCCGGCCTGCAGCGACTGCTGGCAGACCTGAGCCAGGGACTGGTCGACGTCATCGTGGTCTACAAGATCGACCGGCTGACGCGGTCTCTCGCCGACTTCGCCCGCATCGTCGAGACGCTCGATCAGCAGGGTGCCTCGTTCGTGTCGATCACCCAGCAGTTCAACACCACCACGTCGATGGGTCGGCTGACCCTGAACGTGCTTCTGTCGTTTGCCCAGTTCGAACGCGAGGTCACGGGCGAACGCATCCGAGACAAGATCGCAGCCTCCAAGCGTCGAGGTATGTGGATGGGCGGCAACCTACCGTTGGGCTACGACGTGCGGGACCGCGAGCTGGTCGTCAACGAGGCCGAAGCGGTGACGGTCAGGTCCCTGTTCGAGCGCTATGCCGAGCTTGGAACGGTGTCCGCATTGATGAGCGAGACCAGACAGCGCAGGATCGTCAGCAAGCTCTGGACCTCAAGCACTGGCAAGACGAGGGGAGGGGCCACTTACAGCCGCGGAGCCCTCTATTATCTGTTGCGCAATCCGATCTACGTCGGCCGCATCGCCCATCGCGAGACTACCTATGCCGGCCAGCACCCGCCCATCGTGCCGCAGGACCTGTGGGACAGGGTGCAGGCGATGCTGACAGACGGTCGGCAGGGTAAGGCAAGGGCCAACGGATCCGCGGAGCTCAGTGCCCTGTCGGGCCTGCTGTATGACGATCATGGTAATCGCATGAGCCCTTCGCATGTGCGGAAGGCGGACAGGCGCTATCGTTACTACGTTAGCCAGGCCCTGCTGCAAGGGCGGCCTGAGAACGCCGGAACGGTGCGGCGCGTGTCGGCGCATGCCATTGAGGCGCTCGTTGAGCGTGCGGTTGCCCAGGCCCTGCCCAAGGATCAGTCAGGGCAGGCGCGCCTTGGGCACTTGGTCAAGAGGGTCACGGTCCATCCTGACAGCGTCGAGATCATTCTGACCGATGCCGGCCGATCACTCTTTGCCGAAGCAAGATCGACCGGGTCGCTGCGTATTGCCACGGTGATGAAGGCTGGTCGCGGCGGACGCCGGCTGGTGCCATCCGCGTCCACGGCGCGCATCGACCGGTCGCTCGTCAAAGCGGTGGCTTTGGCCCGTGATCTGCGTTGGCGGCTGGAGCATGGCAAGTCGTTGAACGAACTCGCCCACGAGGACCGCTGCACGCGGCCCTACGTCAGCAGCCTTATCCGGTTGGCTTATCTCGCCCCCGACATCACCCGGGCCATCGTCAATGGCACCCAGCCGGCCCAGCTCACGCTCGCCGATCTGATGAGCCGGGACATCCCGCTCGACTGGGCCGAGCAACGCCGAAGCTTCGGATTCTTGTAGCAAACAGCCCATACCTTCGGGCCGTCATAGCGGGGTTTCGGCAATAGTCACCAAGATGCTTGATGGTGCGGCATCGCTTTTGGTAAGTGCCAAAAGGTCAGCGAGAGAGAAACCGCCGAAAGGACCCTGCAAACGGCAAATTGCGCGCGAAAAGGGTCGCTCGAATTTACCTCAAACCGACCTAACTGCCGGGTATTTCGGGTGAATTTCCGGCCGACGGTACTCAGAGAAGAGTGCGTACGGCTGGCTGGCTGGGGGACCAGGATTCGAACCTAGACTAACCGGGTCAGAGCCGGTTGTTCTACCGTTAAACTATCCCCCAAAGCGGGCCGGGCGCTGGATTTAACGACGCCGGGCGGCCTTGGCAAGCGGGCTCGCCCCGGACTGTTTCCTCGGTTACCATCGCGACAACGAAATAAAGAAGAGTTCGCAATGGCCGGGGACTCTACGCTCAAGGGAGGCTGGCACCGCGGCCGTTTCGCGCACACCTTCGCCGCCATCGATCTCGGCACCAACAACTGCCGGCTCCTGGTGGCGCGGGCGTCGGTCTCGGGGTTCGAGGTCATCGACGCCTATTCCCGGCCGGTCCGGCTGGGCGAGGGAATGGCGCTGAGCGGCACGCTGTGTGGCGATGCAATCGACCGCACGCTGGGCGCGCTCGAGATCTGCGCTGCCAAGATCGCGCGCAATCGCGTCACCCGCGCACGCCACATCGCCACCGAAGCCTGCCGGCGCGCCTGCAACGGGTCTGATTTTCTGGGGGTCGTGAAGGAGCGCACGGGCCTCGCCTTCGAGGTCATTCTGCCCGCCGAGGAAGCGCGGCTGGCGCTGGCGAGCTGCGAGGACCTTCTCGACCCGGAGCTGCCCTACGGCCTGTTGATCGACATCGGCGGCGGCTCGACCGAGGTGAGCTGGGTCGCCGTCCGCCGCGACGAGCGTTTCGGCGGCGTCGCCACCGAGTTGATCGACATGACGTCGGTGCCGTGGGGCGTCGTCACCTTGACCGAGTCGTGCGTGAAGGGTCATCCGCGCGAGCAGCCGGTGGCGCGCGCCTGCTACGACGAGATGATCGAGCGTATCCGCGGCGATCTCGCGCCGTTCTGCGCCAAGCACGACATCGGCGGCGCGATCGGCCGCGGCGAGGTGCAGATGATCGGCGCGTCCGGCACCATTGCCACGGTGAGCGCGCATCATCTCGGATTGAAGCGCTATAACCGCGCCATGGTCGACGGTTCGCGGATCGGCCACGAATCGATCCTGCGCATCTGCGATCAGCTCTCGCTCTTGTCGGTTGCCGAGCTCACCAACGTGCCCTGCATCGGCGACGATCGCGCCGACCTCGCCCTGGCCGGCGGCGCCATCCTCGAGGCGGTGTGCCGGCAATGGCCGGCCGCCATGGTGCGCGTCGCCGACCGCGGCCTGCGCGAAGGTGTGCTGATGGATCTCATGCGCAAGGCCGACCGCGACGCCGATCCGCTCTGCCGCCGCGGTTCTTAGCCATGCCGGGCAAAGGAAAGAGCAGCCTGCCGAGCGGGCGGCGCGCCACCGTGCGCGTGAAGACGGCGCGCGGCCGCACGGTCTCCCAGCAGCGCTGGCTGCAGCGCCAGCTTAACGATCCCTACGTCGCCGAGGCCAAGAAGCGCGGCTACCGCTCGCGTGCCGCCTTCAAGCTGATGCAGCTCGACGACCAGGTGCGTTTCCTGAAGGCGCGCGCGCGCGTGGTCGACCTTGGCGCGGCCCCCGGCGGCTGGACCCAGGTCGCCGTCGAGCGCGCCAAAGGCGGGGTGGTGGTGGGGATCGACGTCACCCCGGTCGAGCCGATCGCCGGCGCCACCGTGCTGGCCAAGGACTTCTACGACGACGATGCGCCGGACGCACTCAAGGCGCTGCTGGGCGGCCCGGCCGACGTGGTGATGAGCGACATGGCGGCGCCCGCCACCGGCGATCCGCAGGTCGATCACTTGCGCATCATGGCGCTCGCCGAAGCCGCGCACGACTTCGCCCGACAGGTCCTGAAGCCGGGCGGCGCCTTCGTCGCCAAGGTGCTGCAAGGCGGCACGGAGCGGTCGCTGCTCGACCAGCTCAAGCGCGACTTCGCCAAGGTGCGGCACGTCAAGCCGGCGGCCAGCCGGGCCGATTCGGCGGAAATGTATGTCGTCGGGACGGGATTTCGAGGGTAGGGCGGGGAAAAGCGGCACTTGGCATTGCCGCGGCAGTGTGTATAAAGGCGCGCCAACCCGGCGGCCCCCTCCGAGGGGCCGCCTTTTTTATTAACTCCTCGCGGAGGTTGGCATGCAGATTCAGGAAGCGCTCACCTTCGATGACGTCCTCCTGAAGCCTGCCGCCTCGGCCGTCCTGCCCAACCAGACCGACACGCGCACCAAGCTCACGCGCACGATCGAGCTCGGCATTCCGCTGATGTCGGCGGCGATGGACACGGTGACCGAAGCACCCATGGCGATCGCCATGGCGCAGGCCGGCGGCATCGGCGTCATCCACAAGAATCTCTCGGCCGAGCAGCAGGCCGACGAGGTGCGCAAGGTCAAGAAGTTCGAATCGGGCATCGTCGTCAATCCGGTCACCATCCATCCCGAGCAGACCCTGGCCGACGCACTCGCCCTGATGGCCAGGTACCAGATCTCCGGCATCCCGGTGGTCGAGAAGAACGGCAAGCTCGCCGGCATCCTGACCAATCGCGATGTCCGCTTCGCCACCGACAACACCCAGCCGGTGAGCGCGCTGATGACCAGCGAGAAGCTCGCCACGGTGCGCGAGGGCGTCACCTCGGAGGAGGCCAAGCGGCTGCTGCACCAGCGCCGCATCGAGAAGCTGGTGGTCGTCGACGCGGACTATCGCTGCATCGGCCTGATCACCGTGAAGGACATCGAGAAGGCGAACAAGTTCCCGGGCGCCAGCAAGGACGAGAAGGGCCGTCTGCGCGCCGCCGCGGCGACGGGCATCGGCCAGGATGGCGTGCGGCGCGCCGAGCTCCTGATCGATGCCGGCGTCGACGTGGTTGTGGTCGATACCTCGCACGGTCATTCCAAGAACGTGCTCGACGCCGTGACGCGGGTGAAGAAGCTCTCCAACTACACCCAGGTGATGGCGGGCAACGTCGCTACGGCGGAGGGCGCCAAGGCGCTGATCGATGCCGGTGCCGACTCCGTCAAGATCGGCATCGGACCGGGCTCGATCTGCACCACCCGCATGGTGGCGGGCGTCGGCGTGCCGCAGCTCACGGCGATCCTCGAAGCCGCCGAAGTCTGCCGTGCGGCGGGCGTGCCGGCGATCGGCGACGGTGGCATCAAGTATTCCGGCGACCTCGCCAAGGCGATCGCTGCCGGCGCCGACTGCGCCATGATCGGGTCGCTGCTCGCCGGGACCGACGAGGCGCCAGGCGAGGTGATCCTCTACCAGGGCCGTTCCTACAAGTCCTATCGCGGCATGGGCTCGATCGGCGCCATGGCGCGCGGCTCGGCCGACCGCTACTTCCAGCAGGAAGTCGAGAGCTCGCTGAAGCTGGTGCCCGAGGGCATCGAGGGCCGCGTGCCCTACAAGGGCCCGGTCGGCAACATCATCCACCAGCTGGTCGGCGGCCTCAGGGCGGCGATGGGCTACACCGGCAACGCCACCATCAAGGGCATGCAGACCAATAGCCAGTTCCTGCGCATCACCGGCTCGGGCCTGCGCGAGAGCCACGTCCACGACGTCGAGATCACGCGCGAGGCGCCGAACTACCGCGGCGGAATGTGACGCTTCTCTAGCTCAGCGGCGATCGCGTCGGCCGACAGCCGCGCGCCCTCCGGGCTGGGATGCGAGAGGCGGAACAGGGTGTCGAGGCCGCGCTTGGCGACCGCGTCCTTGTCCACGTCGAACAGGTCGAGCGTTGCCAGCCCCAGATCGGCGGCGCATTTCAGCACCGCGCCGGTCGTCCGCCTGGTCTCGGCCGCGTACTCCTCGTTCTCGAAGACATAGCGGTTGTATTCGGCGACCACGAGCAGCGGCACGCCGAGCCCCTTCAGCCGGGCCAGCAGAGCACACGACAGCTTCTCGCCCTCGCCGCGCGGCAGCACGCGCTCATGGTCGACCGCCCATTCGTATTGCCAGCCCTTGTGGCGCAGCACCGTGTCGAGCAGGACCGACCAGCCGAACGCCCGGTGCCAGAAGTCGAGGGTGTCGGCCGGCGCGGGCGAGGGCGGCACTGGACTGTTGCGCAACGTGAGCTTGCCGTTCACCAGCTCGAAGTAGGGCTTCTCGGCACCCCAGACGCGCTTCATCTCGTTGCGCCGCGCGTCGTCGGCGGTGAAGGACAGGATGATGGCGGCGGGCTTCGTCTTGGCGGCGGTCTTCTCCGCGGCGAGCACGATCTGGTCCAAGCCGTAGCCGCTCATGGCGATGTTGATCACCCGGCGGCGCAAGGCGAGCTGCAGGCGGGCCGGCCAGGTTTCGCCATCGGCGATCTCGTCGCCATGGGCGATCGAATCGCCGACCACCAGGATCGGCGGCTCGGCGAGCGCAATGCCTTCGGGATTGGGCGCGATCCGCCAGCCATGGTCGTCATAGTGCAGGCCATCCTTGCTGTATCCCGGTCGGGCCACGAACCCGAGCTGCGGGTCGGGCATCAGGCGGCCGGCGCCAAAAGACTTGGTGTCGAGGCGCTCCTTCAGCACGAGGTTGCGCCAGTTGACCAGCCAGTCCGGGCCGCGCAGCAGCCGGCAGCCCAGCTCGAGCACGATCAGGGCGGCGACGATGGAAACGATCACCAGGCTGGCCCGTGCCAGCCATTCGTTGCGGCGGCTGGTCATTGCGGCGGCGGCATCTGGTGGGCCTTGAGTGCGTCGGCGATGCGCCGCGCGGCGATCGCGGTGCCGACCGGCGAGGGATGGGCGTCGGCATAGACCGACCGCAAGCCCTGGCTGCGCACGGCGGCGTCGATGGTCGGGAACAGGTCGAGCGTCGCCAGACCTGCCGCCTCCGCACATTTCAGCACCAGCCCGGTGACGCGATGCACCAGCGGCGCATAGTCGGCATCCTGCCAGAGATAGGGATCGTATTCGGCGACCACCAGCGTCGGCACGCCGAGCGTCGCCAGCCGCCGCATCAGCGGGCAGAGCTGGCGCTCGCCCTCGGCGTCCGATAGCACGCGCACGTGGTCGATCGCCCATTCGTACTGCCAGCCCTGGTGGCGCAATACGGTGTCGACCAGCACCGACCGGCCGAACAGACGCTGCGGGACGGACAGGCTGTCGGCCGGGCTGGGCGGCAGCGGCACCGGCGTGTTGCGCAGGGCGAGCGCACCGTCGACCCATTCGAAGTACGGCTTCTCCGCACCCCACAGCCGCTTCATCTCGGTGCGCCGCACATCGTCGGCAATGAAGCTCAGCACGATGGCCGACGGCTTGATCTCCGGTGCGACGATCTCGGCGCGCAGCACCATCTGGTCGAGGCCATAGCCGCTCAGCGCGGCATTGACCACGGCGCGGCCGGTCAGGGATTGCAGCTTTGCCGCCCAGGTCTCCTGGTCCGTGACCTCATCGCCGTGCGCGTAGGAATCGCCCAGCACGAGGATAGGCGGACGGGCGAGAGCGATGCCGTCCGGAGCCGGCGTCACCCGGAAACCGCGCGCGTCATAGTGCAGCCGGCCATCGGAGCTGGCGTAGTCGGGGCGGCCGACGAAGCCCAGGCGCGGATCGTGGATCGTCCGCCCGACCACGTCGCGCTGCGTTCGGAGGCGATCCTGCAGGATGATGTTCGGCCATTGCACGAGCCACTCCGGCCCGCGCGCGATCCGGCAGCCGAGCTCCAGCAGGACCAGGCTGAACAGCACCGAGCCGATCACCAGGGCGATGCGACCTTTCATGTCAGCGCCCTCATGTCAGCGGGTCGCACCCTGCGCCAGGGCGTCGGCCACCAGGCCGGCGATCACGCGGTTGCCCTTGTCGTTCATGTGCCACTGCCCGTACAGGCCTTGCGGGCCGCCGGGCGCGTTGGCGAGCGCCTCGAAGCTGTTGATCGTGCCGAGGCCGCGCTGGCGCGCGCAGGCGAGCAGGCCCTGTGCCAAACGCTGCTGCTCGGCGGAGAATTCGGCGTTCTGCCACACCATCGGATCGTATTCGGCCAGCACGACCACACGCGCGCCGCTGCTCGCCTGCAATTCGCGCAGCCGCTCGGTGAGCAGGCAGGCGATGCGTTCGCCGTCGCCCGGCTGGTGGACGCGGACGTGATCGCCGAACCAGTCGTAGAGCAGGTTGAGCCGGCGCAGCACGAAGTCGAACAGGAAGGAATGGCCCAGGGTGCGCTGCCAGAAGGTCATGGTCGTGCGCGGATCGGGGCGCGGCGGCACCGGCACGTTGCGTAGCACCAGTCCATCACCCTGGAAGTCGAAGTAGGGCTTCTCGGCGCCCCACTGGCGGCGCATCTCGGTGCGGCGGATGTCGTCGGCGATGAATTCCACCACGATGGCCGCCGGCCGGCGCGTCGCGGCGATCTGCTCGGCGCGCAGCACCGACTGGTCGAAGCCGAAGCCGCTCGCGCCGGCATTGAGCACGCGCTGCCCCTTGAGGCGCTGCAGCTGGGCCGGCCAGGCTTCGTTCTCGCCCACCTCCGCGCCGTAGGTGTAGGAATCGCCGACCGCCAGGATGGGGACACCCGGCGCTTCCTCGGTCGGGCGAAAGCCGTCGGGGCGCGGCACGTAGCCGACCAGCGCATCGTGCATGAAGCGGCTTTGCTCGGTCGCGTTGTGCACGGTGCGCGCACCGAGCACCAGATTGTGCCAGTCCCACAGCCATCCCGTCGCCGCGCGCAGGCCGAGCTCGAGCAGGACCAGCACCAGCACGACCGACAGCAGCACCAGGCCGGCACGGCCGAGCCGTTCACGCCACCGGGAAGGAGGAAGCCGTTGCGCGGCGGGGCTATTCATCGTAGCGGGCTAATCGGAAGGGCAAAGTTGATGACACCGGGCGCGCGGGTTGCCGCCACCATAGAGCTACTGGACGAGATCGTCAGCCGGTCCGAGAGGCCGGCCGACCTGGTCGCCAACGCATTCTTCCGCGCCCGCCGCTTCATCGGCGGCGGCGATCGGCGGGCGGTGAGCGAGCGCGTCTGGGGCATCCTGCGACGCTATGGCCAGCTCGCCTGGTGGCTCGATCGCACGCGCCACCCGGGCCGCGACGCGCGCGCGATCGTTTCGGCCGACCTGA
>Ga0306921_10006872_pt1 | contig 11897 bp, 9 predicted proteins | sample sta12Cox44000080_FD_203760 | JGI IMG/M metagenome (GOLD analysis project Ga0306921, IMG submission 203760) | Lab enrichment of tropical soil microbial communities from Luquillo Experimental Forest, Puerto Rico - statoxic.12C.oxic.44.000.080 (v2)... | ecosystem: Environmental > Terrestrial > Soil... | reverse complement strand
CGTCACGGGTGACCGGGTCACCGTGCACCGGCAGCCGGTCCTCGCTGCCGTCGAGGTGGAGCAGGATCAGCCGGCGCGGCGGATGGCCGAGGTTGTGCACCCGGGCCACGGTCTCCTGGCCGCGGTAGCAGCCCTTGGTCAGGTGGACGGCGGTGTCGATCCAGCCGACCTCGTGCGGCAGCGTCCTGTGGTCGGTGTCGAGCCCGAACCGCGGCCGGTGCGCGGCGATCCGCAGTGCCTCGTAGGCGTCCAGGCCGGCCACGGCGGCCCCGGAGCCTTCCACCGCCGCCGCGATCTCGCTCAGCCGGTCCCTGGGCACCAGCACGTCCATTCCGAACGAGTCCGGCATGGCTACCACCGCCCCGTCCGGCGCGGCGGCGGGCCGGTCGGGGCCCATCAGCGTGAGCACGGCGAAATCGCTGGTCACGTCCGCCAGATCCACCTTGAGCAGGAACCGCATGGACTGCAGGAAGGCCAGCAGCGCCCCGGCGGTGCCCGGCTCGACGTGCGCCCATACGGCGGTCCCGTCGTCGGCCAGCGTGAGGTGGTGCTCGATGTGGCCCTGCGGGCTGAGCACCAGCGCCTGCGCGGCGGTGCCCGGTTCAAGGTGCTGCAGGTCCTGGGTGGTCAGGCTGTGCAGCCAGGACAGCCGGTCCTCCCCGGCGATCCGGACGATCTCCCGGTGGGAGCGGTCCACCAGGCCGGCCGCGCGGGCCAGCGCCCGCTGCTCCGCATACGGGTCCCCGTAGTGGGCGGCGACTCCCGCGTCGATTCCCTGTGCCGGGACCGCGCCGGTCCTGGCGAGCAACGGGCTCTCCATGCCCCCAGGCTATGCGGTGGGCCCAGGATCGCCGGCGGGCGCACCCGCCCGGCACGACTCGCACCGGCCGAACACGGTCAGGTGGCCGACATCGGTCTGGAAGCCGTGGTTGCGCTCCAGGGCGGACACGAGCGGCTCGACCTCCTCGGGGGGGATCTGGGTGATCCGCCCGCACTCCGAACACACCAGGTGCACGTGGACGTGCTCGGCCGCCAGGTGGTAGCTGGGCGCGCCGTGCCCGAGGTGGGTGTGGGTCACAAGGCCGAGCTGTTCGAGCAGCTCAAGCGCCCGGTAGATGGTGGAGATGTTCACACCGCTTGCGGTCTGCTGAACGTCGGCCCAGATCTCCTCTGGCGTGGCGTGCTCCAGCTTGGTGACCGCCGCGAGGACAAGCTGACGCTGCGGCGTGACGCGGTAGCCACGGGCCCGCAGTGTCTTGTCCCACGCCTGCGTCATGGCCCGAGACTAGCCCGCGCGGGGGCGCCGCGGGACCACGGCGGGCGGCCGCGGCGCGATAACCCTCTTGCCTCCGCGGGCCACCCTGACATAGCCTCCGGTCTACGCGGGAAAGGAGGTGGTCCAACAGCATGCATAGCAGTAGGACTCGCGAGGTGGCTGTCAGCTAGCCGCCGTCCCGCCGGGCGTACTGGCGGTGCGTGCCCCATGGCACCGGCGCTCAGTACGATCTTCGGCCGTCGCGGGCCAGTCCACACGACTGGCGCGCGTGCCATATGGCGGCGGCCGGCGAATACACGGCAGACACCGGGCCCCCGGGCTGATCGGCCTAGTCCAGCCGGTCCCCGTGGCTCAGCCTCGCATCCCGCGGAATCCTCCGCCATGGCGCCTCCTGAAGCCCTGGCGGACCGGGCGGGTATGCGGTGCTGGGCACGGGAGCCGCCCGGGGTTCTCCCTTTCTGGCTATCGCCTGAGCGTGCACGGAGCCGGTCCGGCATCCTGCACCATCGGTTTGATTCATGCATTACGCTGCCCCGGGCGCACGGTAACCCCATGCATTTTCTGGTCCCCAGGCAAGGCCCAGATCAGGGCTGGCCTGGCTGCCCGTCCAGTCCGGCAACCCGCTTGAGCTGCGCCGAGATGTGCGGCTGCAAGGGCTGGCCGACGGCGGCCAGGTCGAAGGCATAGGCCAGATCCGCGCCCACCAGGCCGTAGAGCCGGCGGCCCGCGCGCACGTCCTTGGCGGATTCGGTGGCCGCCACCAGATCCGTGGCCATCTCGATCTTGGTGCCGGTCACTTCGCCCAGGTAGATCTCGACGATGCCGGTGGGATGGGCGAGCATGACCTCGAGCCTGCCCTCTGGCTGCGGGCGCCAGAACCCGGTCTCCATCGCCAGTGGCCGGCCGGGCTTGCCGTCGGCGTCGAGCAGCCAGGTCCGGCTGACGTAGCTGAGAAAGGGCTTGCCGTTGTGGCCGAAGGTGATCTCCTGGCCGAACTGGAAGCTCTCGATCGTCGGGTAGCCGCCGACGCCCGCGCCCTCCCAGCGGCCGAGCAGGAAGGCAATCGGCGCCAGGTCCGGGTGCGGCTCGCCGGGCTCGGGCAGGTGCCCGCCGGTGTCAGCCACCGGTGCGCGCCTCGCCGCGGCCTGGCCTGGCGATCCTGAACAGCCGAAGGAGCACGACGAGCGAGGCCCCGGCCACCGCGAGGAAGGCCGCGACGAGCAGCCCGCCGGAAACCATCCCTAGCATGCACCGCAGTGTACGCAGCGGGCGGCGGTGTTAGCCCGGGGACACCCCGGACCCCGCTGGCCTACGGCAGTGCTTGCCCGAGGGAGCGACCCCCCGGAACCCCCGGTGGCCTACGGCCCCATTCCTTCGTCACGGGGCCTTGGCCGACCCGGGAAGCGCGTCCGCGGCGCCGGGCACATTTCCGCGCCCCGGCCGGTACCCGTTAGTGTTCGCCCATGCCCGCACGAACTCTGGTCATCAAGGTCACCGCAGGCAAGGACGATCCCGAGCGCAGCGGCCAGGCGCTGAACGTGGCCGCCACCGCGCTCGCCAGCGGGGTCGCGGTCTCGCTGTGGCTCACCGGTGAGTCCGCCTGGTTCGCGCTGCCCGGCCGGGCCGGCGAGGTGGTGCTCGACCACTCGCCGCCGTTCGAGGATCTGCTGGAGAGCGTCCTGGCCGCGGGTCAGGTGACCCTGTGCACCCAGTGCGCCGCCCGGCGCGGCATCACCGAGGCGGACCTGATCGACGGCGTGCGGATCGCCGGGGCGGCGACGTTCGTCGCCGAGGTGACCGCCGAACAGACCCGGGCGCTGGTGTATTAGGGCGTCGCGGTGACGGCCGCCAGCCGCTGCTCGCGGAGCGACTGGGTCCAGTGTTCCTCGCGGCTCGAGAGCGGGGGCAGCCGCCCGGCGATCCAGCTGATCAGCAGGTCGGCCAGGCCCGGGTTGCGCACGAGCACGGGGCCGTGCAGGTAGGTACCGAGCACGCGCCCGGCCCACGCACCCTCGGTGCCGTCGCCGTTGCCCACCCCGGTCAGCACCCGGGCCAGCGGCGCCACGCCGGGCCCGCGCTGCGTAATGCCCTGATGGTTCTCAAACCCGGTCAGCTGGGGCAGGCCGAGCGCCGGGTTCACGTCGGCCAGGATCTCCCCCACGCCGCGGCGGTCCCCGCGGCCGCTGCGCATGTCGAGGATCTCCAGGCCCGCGACGGGCTGGCCCTCCTCGCCGCCGAACTCGGTGCCAAGCAACTGGTAGCCCGCGCACACGGCGAAGATCACCGCGCCCCGCTCGGCCGCCGACCGCAGGCCGCCGTCGCTGCGCAGCCGGCGGGCGGCCAGCACCTGCGGCAGGTCCTCGCCACCGCCCAGCAGATAGATGTCGCCCTGCCGGGGAACCGGCTGATCCGCGTGGACCAGCACGTGCTCCGCCTCGATCCCGCGCAGCCGGGCGCGGCGCTGCAGGACCAGCAGGTTGCCCCGGTCCCCGTAGGTGCTGAGCAGATCCGGGTACACCCAGACCAGCCGCAGGGTGCTCGCGCCGCGCTCGTGGGCGCCGCTGCGCTCGTGGGCGCCGCGCCGTCGCGGAACCTCGGCCGTCACGATGCCCTCCGCCCTATTCCGCGCGCCCGAGCGCAACCCGGATCTGCTGGAACGCCGTGTAGTTGGCGATCACGTCCAGGCTGGGCGCCTCGACCTGATCCACCGCCCCGTCCACCCCGTCGACCAGATCGAAGGGCACCAGGTCCGCCTCCAGCCGGACCGCGAGGTCGAGCCTGCGCTCGCCGGAGACGAACACCCGCCGGCCACGGAGCACCCGGTAGTCCACGTCCCACAGCCATGAGGTGTCCTTGCCGTCCGGCCCCTGGGCGTTGACCGAGAGCAGCACCGGAGCCGGCGCCGGGTCGAGCACGTCGAAGGCCTCCAGCCAGCCGGCCGGGTTCTTGGCGAGCAGCAGCCGGACCTGGCGGCCATGGCGGGCCAGCCGGGTGTACCGGCCCGCCACCGAGACCACCTCCCGCAGCCGGGGCAGGGCCTGCGCGGTGTCCACGCCGAACACCTCGGCCACCGCCAGCGCGACCACGGCGTTGGACCGGTTGGCCCGGCCCGGCAGGGACAGCGACAGGTCGCTGATGCGGCCCGCCGAGTCGATGACCCGGTCGCCGTCCAGCACCCACCGGGTGGACGGGCGCTGGAACCCGCATTCGCCGCAGCGCCAGCCGAGTTCGTCGCGCAGCAGGTGCGAGCCGCACTCCGCGCAGCACCAGGAGTCCTCGTGCCAGCGCTGGCCGGCGGCCACCCAGATGACGTCCTCCGCGCCGGAGGCAGCCCAGGTGATCAGCGGGTCATCGGCGTTGGCGACCACCCGGCAGCCCTTCGCGCCCGCCAGCGCCTCACGCCACCGCCGCGCCACGAGCCAGATCTCCGCCGCCCGGTCCATCTGGTCCCGGCTCAGGTTCAGCAGCGTGACCACGCGCGGCCTCGTCGCCTTGATCACCGCGGGCAGCCAGCGCTCATCCACCTCCAGGACGGCCAGCGGCGCGTCGGGTGCCTTGCCCAGCGCCGCCGCGAGCCCTGCCTCCATGTTCGCGCCGAACGCGTTCGAGGCGACGTCCTGCCCGAGCGAGCCGAGCGCCGCGGTGATCAGCCGGGTCGTGGTGGTCTTCCCGTTCGTCCCGGTGACCAGCACTATCTGGCGGCCGGTGGACAGCAGGGCAAGCAGGTCAGGTTCCAGGCGCAGCCCGATGACGCCCCCGATCACCGACCCATCGCCGCGCCCGGCGAGCCGGGACATGGTCCCGGCGGCGCCGCCGAGGGTGGTGGCCAAGCGCGCGCGCATCGGAAGCTTGCCCATGGCCGATGAGCCTATCCGGGGTTCCCGTCCGGCGTGTCCCCCCGAATCAGGCGGCCGGAAGGTTGTGTGCGGCCACCAGCCGGGCGGGCCAGGACAGCACGACGGGCAGCCAGGCCGTGACGCCCAACGGCGCGGCGACGTGGCCGAGCTGGGCGGCAGGTGGCAGGCCGACGCCGAGAGTGGCCAGGTCGCGGCCGAAATCGCGCTGGTCATCCTCGCCGAGCAGGGCGGTCCAGGCGGCCAGCCGGTTTCCCGCCAGGTCCATGGACAGCGGATGCCACCGCAGCGCCCGCAGCCGGTGACCCACCCGGGCGCCGGGCCAGTCCACCAAGCCGGGCAGGCCGTAATCGAGCGGTGGTGCGCACCGGCCCGGGTCGGGCGGGCCGCCGCCGGGCGGGCAGAGCCGGTCCGCCTCGTGCAGCCAGCGCACCTGGGGGATGACCCAGTCCGGGCCCGGCGTGATGCCAGGCCCGGCGCCCCCGCCGAGAGCGCGCGTGGCCGCCTCGGCCAGGCTCGCCGCCAGGTGCGCCGGATCGTAGCTGGGCCGCAGCGCCCGCGCCCGGACGGCCACCGCCTGGCCGGCCACGGTGGCCAGCAGGCACTCACGCAGCCGGGTGCCCAGCCCGTCCCACCGGGTACGCAGCGGGGCCGGCACCGCGGGCATGGACCGGTTGGTAAGGAACGCGAGCACCAGGGCCTGCACCCACACCCGCAGCCACACATCGGCCGGTGACCCGGCGGCGGCCAGCACCTCGGCGGCCCGCATCTCCCGCTGGGTGCACGGGCGCTCAGCGGCACACGACCGGCCGCAGGTGGTGCTGCGGCGGGCCAGCAGCGGCGGCACCGGGCCGGGCAGGGCGCACTCCGCGCCGCCGCCGAACGGCACCCGGACCTTGATCGGCCGGTCCATGCCGTCGGCGAACACCGCCGCCACCCCCGGCTCCAGCGCCACCACCTGGCGGGACTGGGCGCCGTCGAGGTTCATCGCGGCCCCGGTCAGGTCCCGGTCGTCGGCGGCCGGAAGCCGGTGCATCACCTTGAGCGCGGTGTTCTTGACCACGTCGCCGACCAGCTTCGAGGGGATCTGCTCGGCGATCACCAGCCCCTCGCCGTAGGCACGGATCTCGGCCAGCATTGCGGCGAACAACTCGACCGCATGGACGCTGGCCCGGCCCTCGCGCCCGGCCCGCAGCAGCCGGTGGGCCTCCTCGATGACGATGACATGACGCAGCCCCGCCGGCCGCCCGGCTCGCGCCGCAAGCCGCAGATGCTCGACGACCCGGATGATCAGCGTGCCCATCAGGAACGCCTTGTCCTCGTCGTTGGCGATGTCCTCGAGGCAGAGCACCACGTTGCGGCGCAGCAGCCCGGCGATGTCGGCGGGATGGCCACCCTCGAAGAACCGCCCGGCCGAGCCGATCCGCAGCGAGCGCAGCCGCACGTCCACGAAGCCGCGCACGTCGGCCTGGAGCTCCCTGCCGTACCCGACCTCCCCGATGACCTCAAGGGCGGCCCGCTGGAGCTGCGCGAGCGTGGGCACGGCCGGCTCGGCCACGGCGCCGGGCAGCGGGCCGCCGGTCACCACGTCCCAGCCGTTCGCCTCGTAGACACGCTGTAACGCCTGCGCGATGATCTGCGGAAACGGCTCCTCGGCGTCGAAGGCGGCCAGGAACAGCGCACGGACCATGTCGATGTGCGCCTGCACCGGATATCCTCGTTCCGGCGCCAGCGGGTTGACCGACACACCGATCGCCTCCGGGTCCGCCGGGTTCAGCACGGTGACCGCGCCGGCCGGGCCCAGGCCGGCCAGCCGCCCCGCCATGCCCAGGTACTCCGCCTTGACCGGCTCGATGGCCAGCCACGGCAGCCCGGCCCTGGTCAGCTCGCCCAGCAAATGCCTGACCGTTTGCGACTTGCCCGCGCCCGTCGCCCCGGTGACAAGGGCGTGCCTGTTGAGGGTCGGCAGCGGCAGCAGGAACTCACCGGCCGGCCGGTCCTGCGCGTCGAGTATCACCCCGAGGCTGACCGGCGCGCCGGTGCCGGTCTTCGTCTCGCTGGTCACGTCGAACCGGCCGGCGCCGAGCACCCGCAGCCCGGGCACCTCGGCCCGCGGCAGCCCGGCGAGCGCCGCCAGCACGCCCGCGGTGGCCAGGAACGGCACCTCGGCGTCCGCCTCCTGATCCACGGCCTTGGCGGTCAGGGCGGCCGCAAGCGACCGCGGCTCCAGGGCCGCGCCGAGCCGGTAGGGATGGTGGCCAAGGTCGGCCGACCCGGCGAGCACGGGTGCCAGCCGGGCAAGCTCGTCCGGCGTCGCGGCCCCGACGAGCACGCGCACCGCCCACAGCCCCGCCTCACGGAACGCGTCCAGCTCGGCGAGCCTGTGGGCCGCCTTCTCGGTACCGGACCTGAGCCGTTCCTCGTCGTGCTGGCGCAGCACCGTCACCTGGGCGCGCAGCCTGGCTTCCTCGGCGCCGAGCAGGCCGGTGGGCTCGGCCACCACGAGCCAGCCGAAGGGCCGGCCTCTGGCCGCGGCCAGCGCGGCCTCGAACCGGCCCGGCTGCCTGGCTTCCTGCTCGGGCGCGGGTGCGGGTCCGGGCTGGCTCAGCAGGGGCAGCGCGTGGCGTCCCGGGCACGGTGCCCAGACCAGCGCTTCACACGCGGTAGTCCAGCCGGCGGCCGGCACGCCCTTGGCCCCCGGCGGGAAGAGTAAGGCGCGGCCGTTGCCCGGCTCCGGTCCGGGCAGAGCGCAGCCGTTACCCGGCTCCGATTCCGGTCCGGGCAGGGCCGCGTTGGTGATGAACTCAAGCGGCGCTCCGGCCGCGCGGCACAGCCAGCCGGCCACCAGCGGCCGCCCGGCGCTGGCCGCGGCCGAGGCGGCGGGCAGGACGTCGAGGAAGTCGTGTTCGGCGGAGTCGGCACCCTGCCGCGCCACGATGGACTGGACGCGTAACCAGGGGCCGGCTAACTCGTCACCCAGGACCGGAACAGGCCTCACAACGTGTGCATACCAGCCGGGTACGGCCGCCGCCACCGACATGGGCAGTCCGCCCGGCAATTGCCGGAATCCGGGCTGGCCGGGCCGCGCCCCACCTCCCGCGCGGGGCGGCCGATGCTAGGTGAGCCCTTGTGACCGGAACGGCGTGGGGGACCATCGCTGGCCGGGTTCCAATTCCCGCATGTCCGCGGGGGCGCCGACGATCAGCGGGTCTGGCAGCCCCACGACATCCGGATCCTTGCGGTCGTAGTCGATGCTGGAGAGCAGGCTGCGCATCGCCTCCAGCCGGGCGCGTTTCTTGTCGTTACTCTTGATCACCGTCCAGGGCGCATGCAGCGTGTCCGTGCGCTGGAACATCGTGACCTTGGCCGCGGTGTATTCCTCCCACTTGTCGAGCAGCGCGATATCGGTAGGGCTGAGCTTCCACTGGCGCACCGGGTCGATCTGCCGGATGGCGAACCGGGTGTGCTGCTCGCCGGGGGTCACAGAGAACCAGAATTTCGTCAGTGAGATGCCCTCGCCTATCAGTAGCCGCTCGAACTCGGGTACCTGTTGCAGAAAGCGCTCATGCTCCTCATCGGTGCAAAATCCCATGACCTTTTCGACACCGGCACGGTTATACCAGGAACGGTCGAAGAAGACGATCTCCCCCGCCGTCGGAAGGTGCGCAACGTAACGCTGGAAGTACCATTGCCACCGTTCACGCTCGGTGGGGACGGTAAGGGCTACAACTCGCGCCGTGCGGGGATTCAGATGTTCCATGAAACGCTTAATAGTGCTGCCCTTGCCAGCCGCGTCACGGCCTTCAAATATGATTACGATGCGGCCGCCTGAATCCTCGATCCAGTATTGCAGCTTAAGCAGCTCGACCTGGAGCACACGCTTTTTGTGGTCGTATTCTTCACGGGTCATCCGCTCGGTGTAGGGGTACTCCTCGCGCCAGGTGTCCACCAGGTTCCCGTCGGCCTGGCGGAGCACCGGGTCGTCCTCGTCGGAATCGTCCACCCACCCGCCGGGCGGGACCACGCTCGTGCCGCCCGTGTCCGCGCCAGAGCGACCCGCGTGAACTCGCTGTCCTTCAGTCATATCCGGCCCCATCCAGTTCCTGGCCACACCCATCTGGAGTATCCGTTGGCCAGTTCTCTCGCCGCCACAGCCCGCGCTGCAGGTTCACCGGCAATTCACCGCCTGGGCACGCTCACGCACTCGGCCGTTCGCGCAGCCAGGATGCCCGTGGTCCCACCAGGAGCCCGGCACTATTCGCCTGTGGCTTCAAATTCTACTGTAATCGGTATAGGCTTGGAAAGGATCGGGAATCTGAGGGGCCTGGATCTGAGGAGCAAAGATGCCTGGAATCGTCGTCGGCGTAGATGGCTCAGACCATTCCCACCGTGCTCTTATCTGGGCGATGCGGCAGGCCGCCGCACAGCATGCCCCGCTGACGGTCCTGGCGGTCAGGCCGGAATCTGTCCGCCCGGCCACCGGCATTTACTGGGGGGTGCACGCCTACCCCGAGGACAGCCATAACCCCGACGTCGCCAGTAAGGCGGTCGGGCAAATTGTGGAACAGGCCAAGAGCGAAATCAGCGAAACGGCGCCCGAGGTGGCCGTGAATGTGGTCACTGGCGACGCGGCGCAAGAGCTCATCTCGGCCTCGCATGACGCCGACCTGGTCGTCGTGGGCTCCCGCGGCAGCGGCGGGCTCGCCTGGCTCCTGGGCTCGGTGAGCAGCAAGGTCGCACACCACGCAGCCTGCCCCGTGGTGATCATCCGTGAAAAAGGCCAGGCCTCGTAGCCGGGCCGCAACCAAGGCGGATATCTGGGCGGTGCCGTGTGTCTCGTCGCATTCGGAGACGAATTGGACAAGGAGTTGCCCAGATGATCGTCGACTGTGCTCATTACAAGGACGGCCAGCGCAGCGATAACCGCCCGATGTCGCTGGAGGAAGCAGCGGCCCGCCGCGACGAGGGTGGCTTCGTGTGGCTGGGCCTGTTCGAACCCACAGAAGCGGAAATGGATCAGGTGCGCTTCCTGTTCGGGGTGCACGAGCTGGCGGTGGAGGACGCGCTGAACTCGCACCAGCGGCCGAAGATCGAGATCTACGACAAGGACCTGCGGCTGGTCATCCTGCGCACCGCGCGCTACGTCGAGGAGGAGGAAGAGGTCACGTTCGGCAACATCGCCATCCTGCTCGCGCCGACCTTCGTGATCACCGTTCGCCAGGGAGTGGCGAGCAAGTTGCGCGATGCCAGGCGGCGGCTGGAACAGCGGCCGGAGCTGCTGGCCCTGGGCAGCTCATCGGCGCTCTGGGCGATCCTGGACGAGGTCGTCGACGACTATGCACCGGTGGTCGCCGGGCTCGAGCGCGACATCGACGAGGTCGAGGCCACCGTGTTTTCCGGCAGCGTCGCGCCCACCGAGCGGATCTACTCACTGCGCCACGAGGCGACCAACTTCTACCGTGCCGTCCACCCGCTGCTCACCGTGATCGCCACGGTCAAGCACACCAGCCTGGCCAAAGAACTGCGGCCATACCTGCGCGACGTCCAGGATCACCTGCTCCAGGTGGAGGAGGAGGTGGCCGCGCAGCGTGACCTGCTCGGCACGGTGCTGCAGGCCAACATGGCGGTGCTGTCGGTCGAGCAGACCAGGGTCAGCGTCCGGCAGAACTCCACCATCGAGCAGCTCACGGTCCTGGCAACGGTATTCCTGCCGCTGACCTTCATCACCGGCTTCTTCGGCCAGAACTTCGGCTGGCTGGTCCACCACATCGAAGGCTTCCCCGCGTTCATCGTCTATGGCATCGGCGGCCTCGCCGTGCCGCTAATCCTGCTGTTCTCTTGGCTGAGGTACCGGATGCCGAATGCGAACAACACCACAGCGGCGGGCGGAGCCGCCGGGTAGCGCGACGCCGGTGAGGCCGCCGGGCTTGCCAGGCCCCGGCGGCCCGTCGGCTCAGCCCATCTGGCCGGTGACGTAGGCCTCGGTGCGGCTGTCCTGAGGGTCTTCGAAGATTTGCTGGGTCCGCCCGTACTCGACGAGCACGCCGGTGCGGGTGTCGCTTTCCTCGTTGCGGAGCACGGAAAAGAAGGCGGTGCGATCGCTGACCCTGGTGGCCTGCTGCATGTTATGCGTGACGATGACGATGGTGTACCGCGACTTGATGTCCCGCATCAGGTCCTCGATGGCTGCCGTCGCGATCGGGTCGAGCGCCGAGCAGGGCTCGTCCATGAGGACCACGTCCGGCTCGACGGCGAGCGTGCGGGCGATGCAGAGCCGCTGCGCCTGCCCGCCGGACAGGCCCAGGCCCGACGCCTTCAGCCGGTTCTTCACCTCTTCCCAGAGCGCGGCCTGACGCAGCGACCGCTCGACGATCTCGTCCAGCCTCTTCTTGTTGTGCTCACCGTTGATTCGCGGCCCGTACGCCACGTTGTCATAGATCGACTTCGGGAACGGGTTCGGCTTCTGGAAAACCATGCCGATGCGGCGGCGCACGGCGATCGGGGAGACGTCCCTGCCGTACAGCGAGGCTCCCCGGTAACGTATGTCGCCCTCGACGCGGGCACCATTCACGAGGTCATTCATCCGGTTCAGCGTCCGCAGCACCGTTGTCTTGCCGCACCCGGACGGGCCGATGAACGCGGTGATCTCGTTTTCGTAGATGGACAGCGAGACGTCGGTGACGGCACGGAAGGAGCCGTAGTAGCACGACACCTTCTCGGCATCGAAGACCGGGCTGCCCGGCTCCGAATACCCCTCGCGCTCGGGC
>Ga0306921_10006871_pt1 | contig 11897 bp, 8 predicted proteins | sample sta12Cox44000080_FD_203760 | JGI IMG/M metagenome (GOLD analysis project Ga0306921, IMG submission 203760) | Lab enrichment of tropical soil microbial communities from Luquillo Experimental Forest, Puerto Rico - statoxic.12C.oxic.44.000.080 (v2)... | ecosystem: Environmental > Terrestrial > Soil... | reverse complement strand
TCTTGTCAAAGCCCCCCAACGAACTCCGCAGCGTTGAAACGTAGAACGTCGTGCCCCTACTCCCCTCGATTACCTGCGATACGAACACTGGCGCAGTATTGGCATTTTTCTCGCCCGCTTCTTTGGCTTCTTTCAAGTATGCTTCGAAGTCCGCGATTCGCCCTGGGCGCACATGCACGGCGGTGGTGCGCAACACACGCGACTCACCGATAAGCTTTGCGTACGCAGCCGCGTCGGCCGGTGCTTTGCGGCTCAGGTCCCAGCGCCGACGGCGCAATTCCGAGCGCGACCACACCAGACAGTTCAGAAAGTCGCGTTCCATCTTTTCCCCTGCTTCTTTGCCGAACGCTTTATTGGCTGCGGCCATTACCGCCTCATTGATTTTGTCAATCTCACCGTAATCCTGACGCGTGCTCGTGAACTGGTATACGTTGCCCTCGCCATAAACGGTTTCCATGGCGATCCAGGTATCGCCGTTGAACCGCTTGTTCGCATCAATCCATTTCTTCGTGATCGCTTCGAAGTCAGCCAGCTTCTCCGGCTTAACCTTAACGATGTATACGTCGAGATAGTCTCCTTGGGCATGTGCGGCTATAGGCGCCACCAAAGACACGACCAGGAGCAGGGCCCAAATGGCTCTCCTAACCATAAACGACCTCCTTAGTTTCAGGAATTGTGGGATGATGATGAGGCGGACACTACACCTGAGGAAATGTCATGTCAAGCCTGTAAGGAGTCCTTGGAGTCCTGTAAGGAGTCCGGTGTCAAGGCTCTTTCTTAGCTCAATAGAAGTGTCCCCTTTCTTTCGTTTTCCTTCTTGCATCTTTGTGGCTCGCTGGCCCAGCCCGGAGCGAAGCCCTGCGGAGCCCGTAGGGCGGAGCGTTTAGGGCGAAGCGCAGGGCCGGGCCAGCGACGGTGGCCGTGGGACTGCGCTCCCGTTGTGCTCTCGCTTCTCTACCCGTATGGTCAAAAAACTCGAATGGATTGAGATGGCACCACTTGCGGTTTCCTCGATTCTCCGCGCTAAGGCTCCCATAGCAATTACAATCCCACTTCCACGACTCGGTCGGCGCGATCAGAAAGGGTCCAAAATGATTTGGGCGCAAATGCTGGCCTACGTTACCGCTGGGGTTAAGGTCAAAGAGACTTGTCCAAACTTGTCTAACTGAGAGCGGCCCGAAAAGCTGCAAGTGACGCCAGGACAGCGACTTAGATTGATTTAGCCACTGGTTCGGGACCAGGAGGACGGTGGTTCAAATCCACTCGCCCCGACCACTTCATTCTCTCATATAGAGTTAGGCTGGGACCCTCGCTAGCTCTTCATCAGCATGTACTTGTCCAGGCTTGTCCATCAACGGGTCCGCTCGTTCAGCAGGAATCGTGAAGCCAAGTCCTTCTTTCGCTGCCCACCTCGACGCCAAGCAGTTGGGTCCTAGCGTGATTGACTCGGCTATATCTCCCCACTCGCTCGTAATCCCTCGCGTTCTCGAACTCGGATACCAACAGGGGCGGCGGTGACTTCGTTGCGCGGCTTCGGCATCGCAGCGAAGGCAATCGCCAGAATTCCAATCGCAGCCATCAGACAATTCAGTTCGATCGCCTTCGTGTAGTTCCCATACGCGTCGAAGATTTTTCCGCCGACCCAACCGGCAGGCGACGCGCAAGCCGAGACCAGGAGCGTCATCGTTCCGTACAGCTTTGGGAATGCCGCCGGCCCATAATAGTGCGCAGTAATTGTGCTGACGCAACTGAACGTCCAGCCGTAGGCCAAGCCATACAATATGGAGGCAATGTAAGCCAGTACCAGCGTTTCAGGGCGCAAGATAATAGCAAAGTACGAGCCGACAAAATAGGCGCTGAGACCAATCGCGAAAGCCAAACGGGAATTTATCATGTCCATTAGCAGCCCGCCGAGCCAACGTCCAACCAGTGTGCCCATCGTAAACATGCCCATGGCCAAAGCTGCGTTTGCGGAGCTGATTCCCGCGCCCCGGAGACGCAAAATCCAGTGCGCCACAAACAGGAAAAATGGAAAGGTAGTGGTTATTCCTGCGACAGCGATCAGCCAATACGCTGGAGTCGAATAGGCTTCTGACGCCGTCCACGAATGCTTCGTCGCCAGCGTATCCGTGCGGGAGGGCTGATTCTGCTCCTCGGGGATTCCATCCACGGATTGTCCCAGTGATTCTGGGCTTTCTCTTACAAACAGGAGGGCAATGAGTCCTGCGACCACCATGGCGGCTGCAACCATTTCCCATCCGGCTCGCCAATTGCCGCCCGCGGTTCGCAGCATTTTGTCGAGAAACGGCGCGACGCCAAGACCTGCAAACCCAGAAGCGGAAAGAGCGATACCCATAGCGCGTCCGCGATAGCGCCTAAACCACCGGGCCACAGCGGTAGCCGCGGGGACCAGCGTCGCAAAGCTGATGCCGGTTCCGTTGGCCACGCCGAACGCAACGACATAATGCCAGGGCTTTGACGCGTACAAAGCCATAAATAGAGAGGAGAGACAGATCAAGGAAGAGCCCGCGATGAACGTCGTCCGAATGCCGTATCTGACAATCGAGATGGCAACAAGCACCGCGGCCAAACCTACGAAGAGGTTGAGCACCGTAAATCCGAAACCGAGCGTACTGCGGCTCATCGCTACTTCGTGAATCATGTAGCCGTTGATCACGCTGCCGCCGTAGTAAGGGAACCCCATGTTGATGAAATCCAGGCAAAATAGCACTGCAACCAGCTTCCAACCGTAAAATTTTGCTTTATCCTGCACTCAAGGTCTCCTCTTCCATATTGCCCGACGGTATGCAGTTCATTCACATTCTGACCGAGCAGAATCTATCACAGTTCCGTGCTAGCTCAGGCAAGCCGGCTTAGCGGAGGTCGGGCTTGCGCAATCCAAATGCTTCCCTAGCACCAACGAGGAAAGCGTGAAAAATTCAATGCTCTCCGTTATCGACAAAAAGCAGAACGCAAGATTTTGTGCGACAATACAGCGCAGCTCTATGAATCGCCGCGTTCTCCTGAAAAATAGTACCGGCGTTTTGACTGGTTTGGTGGTCGCGGGAAGCCCATTGGCCTTGATCGCCCGCGGACCTGTGTGGGCAATCGATTTGACGGCGCTCAGCAGTTCTGAAGGTGCAGCGCTGATTGCCATGGCGCGCACCATTTGCCCCCACGACAAGCTCGATGACGCTGCCTACGCACTTGTCGTTCAAGCAGTCGACGCAGGCTCAGCCAAGGACCCTAGCACTCGCAGGTTGATCAAGGAGGGCGTGGCAAGCCTCGGAGCATCTTTCGCTACCAGCCTGGAGAGCGACCGTGTCGAAGCGCTCAAGAAGATCGAATCGTCTGAATTCTTTCAACTGATGCGCCTGAAAACAATACAAGTGCTTTACGCATCCCCCTTGGCGTATGCCTACTTTGGCTACGAGGGGGAGGCATTTTCAAAAGGTGGCTATCTCCTGCGCGGATTCAATGACCTGCGTTGGCTGCCGGACGTACCGATCGAAGACAGCGGGCCGATGCCTGCCAGCCGGTAACTTGCGGAGAAGCCGAACGATGGCTCACATCGAATTGCAAGACAGCAACATCGTTGTGATCATCGGCTCGGGTGCCGGAGGCGGTACGTTAGCGCATGAACTGACCCGCCGCGGAATCAAAGTCGTACTGCTAGAGGCCGGCAAACGGGAATCGCTGGAGACCTTCTCGCAGGTTCCCGGTGAGGCTTTTCAACAACTGACCTGGCTCGATCCACGCACCCAGAGCGGGAGCTGGGGTGTGGCCCGCGATTTCCCAACTCTGCCTGCTTGGCACTGCAAAACCGTCGGTGGAACCACCGTGCACTGGACGGCCTCTACACCGCGGCTACGGTCCTGGGAGGTCCGCGCGAGAACGACCTACGGCAATATCACGGGAACTTCGCTGATCGATTGGCCGATTCCCTACGAGGAACTGGAAAAGTATTACGAGATTGCTGAACGCCGCTTGGGAGTGACGCGCCGCAACGGCATTCCGGGATTGCCTGCCTCGAACAATTTCAAAGTGATGTACGCAGGAGCGAAAAAACTTGGCTACAAACAGGTACACACGGGCCACTTAGCGATCAATTCGCGGGCGTTTGACGGCCGTGGCTTTTGCATTCAGCAGGGTTTTTGCGTGCAAGGCTGCAAGATGGGAGCGAAGTGGAGCACGCTGTATACGGAGATTCCTCGCGCGGAAGCCACTGGCAACCTGGACCTCCGTATCGAATGCACCGCCACGTGCATAGAGCACGGAGCGGACGGTCGCGTCAACGCCGTCATCTATCGTGATAGTCGCGGCCAAGAACGACGCCAGAAAGCACGACTGGTCTGCGTGGCAGGAAACGCCATCGAAACAACGCGGCTGCTGCTGCTCTCGAACTCTTCCAAGTTCCCGCGCGGATTGGCGAATTCGTCGGGCCAGCTAGGACGAAACTACTGCCATCACATCACCGGTTTCGTGTGGGGGTTTTTTGAAAAGCCGGTCTTCTCCTGGCGCGGCGCAACCATTGCCGGCATTGTGGAGGACGAAGTTATCAACCAGCCGGGCCGCGGGTTTGTGGGTGGATACCGGATGGAACTGGTTACTCTCGATCTGCCGACTTTTCCTCTGGTGGGTTTGCCTTACGGCTGGGGCCGGGATTTCGCGTCCATCATTGAGAACTACCGGAACATGTCTGGAATGTTCATCAATGGAGAAGACCTGCCGCGCGCCGACAATCGCATCACCCTAGATGCTACAGTGAAGGACGCCTTCGGATTGCCCGTGGCACACATGCATGTGGATGATCACGCCAACGATCAGGCCATGCGCAAGCATGCGCAACGGCAAATGACCAAAATCTTTGAAGCCATCGATGCAAGACGTATCGTGGTCGGCCCGGTTCCCCCAGCAACCCACAACATGTGCACAGCCCGCATGAGCGCCGATCCCCGCGATGGGGTGACCAATGCCTGGGGCCAGGCTCACGATATCAAGAATTTGTTTGTTTCCGATGGCAGCGCTTTGAGCACACCTGGCGCGGCAAATCCAACTTTGACTATCGTGGCTTTGACACTGCGGCAAGCAGAGTTCATTTCGCAGCAGATGAAAGCTCACAACATTTAAACGCGGGCGCTAAGGAACGAGTTGGGAGGGAACAGTGAGTGCAAACGCGAAAACAGGCGTGCCCCATCGTTGGCCGTGGCCGGATTCGTTGGACGCGATGAGCGCGGCACGGGATTACCATCGCGTTCTGTTCGAGAACGAGCGTGTAAGAGTCTTGGAAGTCCGCATCAAACCTGGCCAGATTGTGCCCGTGCACACTCATCGATGGCCCGCCGCAGTCTATGTTCTGAGTGCCAGTGACTTCATCCGCCGCGATCAGCATGGGAATCTGCTCTTTGACAGCCGTACGGCCGGACCGCCACACGCAACTCCGGTGGCGCAATGGACCGGGCCCTTGCCGCCTCATTCGGTGGAGAACATTGGAAGCGCGGAGATTCATTTAATCACCACGGAATTGAAAGAGCCGATCTGCGACCAGAGAGGACAAGACCTTGAGGAAAAAAGTCGAGTTGCTGGCATCGTTCTGGACACTGTCGGGGAAGGCTGAGCCGCACACGGACAGGGAATACAGCACGTTCGATTTTAAGGATCGCGTCGAGGCAGCGGCGAAAGCTGGCTTCCAGGGTATTGGAATCTGGGACCAGGACTTGGCGCACATACGAGAGACACGCAGCCTGCAGGAGATGAAGCAGATTCTGGACGACAACGGAATGAAGTATCTCGAGCTGGAGTTTCTGCGGGATTGGTTCTTGGAGGGCGAGCGGAAGTTGAAGTCGGACCTCGAGAAGGAAAAGTTTTTTGAAGCTGCGGATGTGCTGAAGCCGCACCACTTGAAGGTAGGGGATTTTTGCAAAGAAAAGTATGAGATGTCGCGCGTGATTGAATCGTTTGCGGCGCTCTGCAAGGATGCCACGGAACACGGAGTGACGATCGGATTTGAGTTGATGCCCTTTGGGATGATTGACAATCTGAAAGATGCTTTGACGATGGTCGAGGGAGCCGGCGCAAAGAATGGCGGAATTATTTTTGACCTTTGGCACCTGTCCAAGATGGGAGTTCCGAACGAGGAGATAAGCTACGTTCCGCGGAAACACATCGTCTCGGTGGAGATTAACGACGGGACGTTTACGGCGCCGTGGAGTCTCCACGAAGACACCATTAATCACCGAAGGTTCTGCGGCGAAGGAGAGTTTGACGTGAGGGGTTTCCTAGCCTCGCTAGAAAAGACGGGATATTCCGGGCCGATCGGAATTGAGGTGCTTTCAAAAGAACTCCGGCCACTGTCGTTGCATGAGGCGGTGACGAAGGCGTTCAAGACCACATCTGCACAGTTCTCGTAGTGGATCCTTTTGCTCCAAGCGTCCAGCCGGTTAGTTATGGTTCGATTTCTGTTCTGCCAGAGATTGATTCGCACGGGAGATGACGTAAGCCCGGATCGCTGCGGCATCCCCGTGGCTCAGTTCGTCGAAGGAGACCATACCAAATTCTTTTGACAGGCCCTTCAGTGAAAGAGAATTCGACGACACCGGGGGGGCCAAAATGATATAACTCTTGCGTTTTCTGCCCGGTTCTCAGGAAATCCGGAGCGAGGCGTTGAGTACCGTTAGAGAAATCACCTATCAGCTCTTGCGCGAATTGGGGATGACCGTGATCTTTGGCAATCCCGGATCTACGGAACTGCCCTTTCTTCGCGACATGCCTTCTGATTTCAAATACATTCTGGGACTCCATGAACGCGTTGCTACCGGCATGGCCCTTGGATATGCCATGGCCAAAGGCAAGGCCGCGTTCGTCAATCTGCACTCGATAGCCAGCAGTGGAAACGGGCTTTCCGCGTTAGTCGATGCGTGGTACGGTCACGTTCCGCTGGTGGTCACCACGGGGCAGCAGGATCGTCGTCAGTTACTAGCGGAACCGTTTCTTGCCAGCCGCGCGCTGGAAACGGCCAAGCCCTACGTGAAGTGGGCCTGCGAACCGCCGCGGGCGGAAGACGTGCCTCGCGCCATCTTGCGCGGGTACCACGTCGCGCTGCAGCCTCCCATGGGTCCTGTCTTTATTTCCATTCCGATGGATGACTGGACTCGCGAATGCCTGCCGCCGGACTGCCGCGAAGTGCACTACAAAGTTTCGCCGGATCGCGTTGCACTTGACGGCGTGGTTCAAGCGCTTGATTCCAGTCGGAATCCCGCAATCGTCGTAGGGGCCCAGATTGAGGAGGACGGCGGCTGGAAAGAAGTCATCGCTCTTGCTGAGCATCTTCAAGCTGATGTCTACCAGCAACCCATCGCTCCCCGCTGGACTTTTCCTAGAAAACACCCACTTTTTCGCGGCGGCTTGCTGCCCGCGCAGCAACCGCTCGCAAATCAGCTAGCCGCATACGACACCGTCCTCGTTTTGGGAGCGCCAATCTTTCTCTACTACGCTTACGTTCCTGGCCACACCATTCGCCCCGGAACCAAGCTCTTTCATCTCACGAACTCACCCCAAGACGCCTCGGCCGCATTAGCGGGAACCAGCATTGTAGGGAACCTTGCAGACGCGGCGCGTTATTTTCTCAGCCACTGCCAGTCGCGACCACGCGGGACTCCCACTTCTCGAACCGAGCCTGCGAAGCCCAGGCCTGATTACCCGATTACGCCCGCCTATCTGTTTAGCTTGTTGAATGAGGTCATGCCACAAAGTGCCATCATCGCGGAAGAATGTCCTTCCTCGAAGGGCGATCTTGACCAGTTTCTTCAGTCCGATGAACCGGGCTCGTTCTACAGCGTTCCAAACGGCATCTTGGGGTTTGGGCTGCCGGCAGCAGTAGGCTTGCAACTTGCGAATCCCAGTCGAAGAGTGGTTTGTTCGGTGGGCGATGGCTCGGCCCAGTATTCAATCCAAGCGCTTTGGAGCGCCGCCCAATACGAAGCCCCGGTGATTTTCATCGTTCTTCGCAATGGAGATTACTCGGCACTGAAATCTTTCTGTGATTTCACGGAGGTTGGCCGGAATGTATCCGGCATGGACTTGCCTGGGATCGACATGGTGAAGATTGCCCAAGGTTATGGTCTGGCCGCGCAGGAGGTGGATCGGCCGGAAGACCTGGAACCTGGGCTTCGGGAGGCGTTTGCTTCGCCGAAACCGCGCTTGATTACTGTGAACGTCACCAAAGGCGGGGAAAAATGTATGGGGATGGATCATTCTGTGAACCCGCCGCGGTACCGGTAGGTCAGACTGACGTAACCCAACTGTTGGAATAATCCGTTGCTTAGCCTGCCTCATCTTTGTTTTTGCCCACAGGATCAATTTAGACGGTTCGTTAGAATAGAGCTGCTCGATAAGAGCGGTCCCCGCTCTCGAACGGCGCGCTGATTCAGAGAGCCCTATCCGTGATTTCGCCCGCGTCGAGCGATGGCTGTTCCTCCATCAGAAATGCGCTTGTGACGCTATTTGAGCTCCCCGTGGATTGTGCTCCGGAGCTATCGCTCTCTTGCACGACCGTTTCCGTAAGTGCTAATCGTGCTTTTCACGACATCGGTCAGAGGTAAATTTTCTCCCACCCATTCTGGTCCGAACGAACACCAGGGCCATTCATTTTCTTGCGTCACCAATTCCATCGACCAGTTTACAGTCACCTCCTAAAAGGTGCGACGAACTTCCCCAAGAATGCTCTGCAAAAGCTTCATATCTGCCGTGGCGGGGATGTCGCCTGCAGTCGTGACCATACAGTGTCGGCACTCCGGGATTACGGGCGGCCGGGATGTGGGGTCAGCATGGCCTACGGATCTTTCTGCTCGAAATGCTTCGAGAGGCAAGGAAATGCCTAGCATCGTGCCACTTGTCCCCAGAGAGCCCTCGCGATGTTGCAATGTCATGGCCGCAGCGGGCAAAGACACAACACAGTCCCATTGCTGCTGGAAGATTGTCGCCCAATGGTCCGAGACGCCCTGTACATCCGTCAGCTGAACCACAGGGAGGGCCTCGTAGAAGCGAATAACGTTGATAGTCGGCGCAAGCAGGTTCAGCCAGCAATCGTAGCTCTCCGCGGAATGAGCGGGAAGTATTTCCTCTTGCATAACAATCAAGTCGGCTCCGGCCTCGAGGAAGGCTGTTGTCACTGCTATGAGTACGGACGCCGCAAGTTCCAGTACGGATAACGAAAGATACTCGCCGCGCCTGCTTTCTGTTTGGTCCAGCCCGGTGATCTGGGCCGCAAGCGTCAGTGGACCGGTGACGCCCGCCATCAGCAAAAAGTCACGGTTACCGGCCGAATTCATTCTTCGAATGACTTCGACCGCAACGGGGACCCGGCCGCCCAGCACCGCTTCTTCCGGTGAGCGCAACCCCTTCGGTAGTTCTCCTCTTGGTGTCGACTGCGGCCAATGGATGCTCGGAGTCTGATCCTCGGCCAACGACAGCAAAGTAGCGCCGAGGGCTTCGACTTCCAGATGAGGATCGAAGTAACAGGCGACGCCATCCGCTCGCAAATGGCTGCGCATCTGCCGCAGAGAGCTCGAGATTTTAGTGGGGCTGCCTAGGAACGTACCCAGCGGAACGTTCTCCACTCTTGCACCGAAAGAAAAAACGATGGGCAGAAAAAGCGGGCGGGAGGGTGGGACACCGTTCAACAGCTGCTTCGCCATCTGCCGCGGAGTGAGACTCATTTCCATCGGCTACGGTCTGAACACTGGACCTTCCGGCTTTGCATCCGGCCAGGTTCCATAATATTGCAAAGCTTCTTTCGGCGGAGTTTTCTGACTCCATTCCTGCTGAAACCTGTCGAAAGGAACGCCTCTGGCGAGCCGGGCGGCTTTTTCTTTGTGCCGCAGCTCGAGGGTCTTCTCCAAGTCCACCTTTCGACGCTCGACGTCATACGCGACCTTGTAGATTTGCTGCGCCGTCCAATCGGAAATGATGCTCCGTTTTAGATCCTCCATGACCGCTTCCGGTTCCCTTTCAAGAGGATCCCCGTAGCCGGGACCACCACCGCTGAATCCGAAGAGCAAGTCCCCTTCCTGATATACTTTGGGTGTTCGGGCGATGAGCTCATATTTCCAATCGCCATGGATTGTGTTTTTCTCAAGCATGTCTCGAAGATCCATTGTCAGACGCGGTTGTCCTCGTTTCATCTCCTCCAACAATGCCGGTTTGCGCACGCTGATTCCCGGGATCGGCGAAGAGGCATAGCCTCCGAATAGCGGCTGACCGAGCGGCACCTTGCTTCCATTGCCCATGCACAGGGAGACCATATCGCCGACCTTGTGGATCATCCACTGCTGAACCGCTCCGGAGCCCCCCCGATGATGGCCGTGGCCGCAGGAATCTCGCCAGTGTTGAGAAAGCATCACCGTCAGTGGCAATTCGCTTTCGACTTGTTCCGAGTCTGGAGCGCGGCCAAAAGCGCACCAGGCGAATCCATAGGAATCCATGCCGTCGTTTGCGGCTCGCCCTCCCTGTCCTTGCGTATTCAGAGAGAACGAAAGCACGTCCGAAACCGCCAACTTCCATTGAGAGAGCCCCGCACAGATCTGAGCCGTATGCTGGCTGCCTGGCGCTGCCGTTACTTGCCGCCAAAGACTCGCGCTCGAGAATGCCATCTTGGCGAAGCTGTTATGCGTGGCGTTGCGGCACTGCATTCCAATATAGACGCAGCAGCTGGTGGCCGCTGATTTGTCGGGATTCAAAATGATGTTGGCCGGAAAGACAAAGTCGATTGGAGCAAACGTAGAACTGCAAATCGGCAGATCGTGAAACACATACTCGTACATAAAGTTTGCGATGTGCCCCACAACGGCCTGGGGATGAACGTTGTAGGAAGATGGATTCTCAGGGGAAGTCCCCTCGAAATCGAAAATAAGCTTCTCACCTTTTTTCGTCAGTGTGAGGTAGCAAGCCCGCACCAAAGCCGGTGTCCAGCCGATGGCATCGTTGAAGACGACGGCTCGGAACTTCCCTTCGGGAAGCGACTTGATCCTTTGGCGCGCGGCAGTTTCCGCCGTGTCCACCATTCTCCGCAGCAATCCGGTAAGGTATTCTTCCCCGCGTTTCTCGACCAGTTCGAGGAGCCGCACACGGACCCTGTCAGCGGTGGTGCATCTGGCTCGCAGGTCGGAGATGAACATCGCGGGCGCACGAAGACCGTAGACCGAATAGAACTCCAAAAAGTCGTTGCGCAGCTGGTAGTTCTCGCCAATTTTTATCGGAGGCATGTTCAGCCCCTCTTCGAAGCGTGACTTGGCACTGACCGGCATGCCACCGGGCTCAATGGCGCCGGTTTCCGTCGTGTGCAGGGCCGCCGAAGTCCACGCCAGAAGCTCACCCTTGTGGAAGATGGGCATGAGCGCGACCTGGTCCGGATTGTGGATGCCTCCATAGAGCGCATCGTTGGTGTAGAAGATGTCGCCCTCGCGGATGCCCGGATTTTTGGCGTAATACTTCAGAATGAATTTGATGATGATGGGTTGGATGATGGCATGCAGATAGGTGCCGCACGCCGCGTTGATCAGGTCACCGTTGGCCGTAAATATAGCTACCATGGAATCGCCCGATACCCCGAAGTAGCTGCGCGAAGAGCGGACGAAAATTTCCATAGCCTCATCCAGGATGTCGTTGGTGATCTGCACACCGATTTCATAGTCGCCCTGCCGAAGAGTCTTCGCACACTCCTGCTCGTGGCGCGTGGTTTTTGCGGGCTTAAGCCATTCCAGTTTTTCCGCTAGTGTGGGTATGGGCATGATGTTCCCGGCCTTCCTTCCCGCTGTCTAGCCTTCTAGAATTCCAAGGCCGCGCTCGTCCATGGAGAATTTCATTGCCGATGGCACGACCAGCGTCGTGTATTCCCCTTC
>Ga0306921_10006867_pt1 | contig 11899 bp, 10 predicted proteins | sample sta12Cox44000080_FD_203760 | JGI IMG/M metagenome (GOLD analysis project Ga0306921, IMG submission 203760) | Lab enrichment of tropical soil microbial communities from Luquillo Experimental Forest, Puerto Rico - statoxic.12C.oxic.44.000.080 (v2)... | ecosystem: Environmental > Terrestrial >... | reverse complement strand
CGCTGGTGCCGACGATAGCCGAATGGTTCCGCTCGCCCGAGTACCGCGGCTGCGCTTTCATCAACGGTGTGAGCGAGATCGCACCGGCGTTGCCGCAGGTCGTGGAGATCACCCGCCGCCACAAGGCGGACATGCAGAAGGCGATTGCGGCGCTGCTGCCGCCCGGCCGCCACCGCGAGAGCCTGGCCCGCTCGCTCGCCCTGGCGGTCGATGGTTCGATCGTGCAGGCGCAGTTTCGTGCGGACCCCGAGGGAGTGCTAAAGGACCTGCGTCAGCTGGTGATGCTGATTGCCGCCAACCGCGCGCAGCCTCAGTCCTCCTTGTAGATGCGCCCTTCTTTCATCACGAAGCGCACATCTTCCAGCAGCCGCACGTCCTGAAGGGGGTCACCGCGGACGGCGATGATGTCGGCGAGCTTACCCCTGGTGATCGAGCCAAGCTTTGAGGATACGCCCAGCAGATCCGCATCCGCCGTGGTCGCCGCCTGGATCGCCTGCATGGGTGTCATGCCGTTCTCGACCATGAGAGTGAACTCGCGCGCATTGGTGCCGAAACGGCACACGCCGATATCCGTGCCGAAGCCGATCTTCACGCCTGCCTCGACCGCTTTGCGAAAATTAGCGAGTTGCGCGGTCATGATCTGCTGCGCCTTGTTGACGAACTCCGCCGGATAGTTCTGGCCAACGCAATCGCGTATCTCGAGCGTCGGCACGAGATAGGTACCGTGCTGTCTCATGAGCGCGCGCCCTTCATCGTCCATGAGCGTGCCGTGCTCGATCGAGGCTGCCCCGGCGCGAATGGCCGCCTTGATGCCTTCCGCACCGTGCGCGTGCACGGCGAGTCTGAGTCCGAAGTTGCGCGCCTCATCCGCCCCGGCCGCGAGCTCCTCGGGCGTCGCCTCACGCCCAGCGGGGTTGCTGTTGTGGGTCAGCACCGCTCCGGTCGCGAACATCTTGATGACATCGACGCGCTGACCCGCGAGCATCCGCACCCGCTCGCGCACCTCACTCGGTGAGTTCGCCGCGCCGTAGCGCAGATCCCACGGCAGGGTGAGGTCGGGGGAAAATCCGGTAACCGCGCCCGCACCGCCGGCGATCGTGACGTAGGCACCTGCGACGTACATCCGTGGGCCGATTACATCGCCGCGATTGATGGCATCGCGCAGCGCGACATCGACCAGCGCGCGGTAGGAGCCGAGGTCCCTCACGGTGGTAAACCCGGCAAGGAGCACCGCGCGTGCGTTGGGAATCGAGCCGAAAGCGCGCTCGGCCGCGGTGTGCTCGAGCTCTGCGAGCGGATCCTGGTTGCGCTGGTCGATGGTGAGATGGGTGTGGGCATCCATCAGTCCCGGCAACACCGTATAGGCACTCAGATCGAGGATGCGCGCGCCGGCGGGCACCGGCACATCGGGGCCGACATCGGCGATGAGGCCAGCGCGCACGATGATCACCTGTGCGCCGCGCACGCGGCCGGCGACGGTATCAATGACATGCCCGGCGCGAATGGCGATCGCGGGTTCCTGCGCGCGCAGCGGATTCACGCTGAGCGTCAGGAAAATGAGCAGCGCACCGGCTACCGACCTTGATGCCATGGAGCGCGCCCTTTCCCGATTGTTGTTTTAAGATGTGTGCACCGCGTGGCGTTCGAGTATACCGATCGGAGTCTGCTCGCTCCACGATGGGCCAGGCGCCGGGCTCCGACCCGCGCCGGCGATCCAGGGGGTTGCGATGCTCAATACGAGCCTGCCGGGCTCTGCCGCGCGGCCGGCAATGCCTCATGCCCGCGTGATCCTCGCCTCCAGCCTCGGCACGGGCTTCGAGTGGTATGACTTCTTCCTGTATGGCTCGCTCGCCGCCATCATCTCCAGGCAGTTCTTTGCCGGCGTCAATGAAACCACCGGATTCATCTTTGCACTGATGACCTTTGCTGCCGGGTTCGCGGTGCGCCCCTTCGGTGCGCTCGTGTTCGGCCGCCTCGGCGACCTGGTGGGGAGAAAGAAGACCTTTCTCGCGACCATCATCATCATGGGCACCGCGACCACGCTCGTTGGAGTGCTGCCGAATTACCAGTCGATCGGCATCGCCGCACCGATCATGCTGATCGGGCTGCGCATGCTGCAGGGTCTCGCCATCGGCGGCGAGTACGGTGGTGCGGTCACCTACGTGGCGGAGCACGCGCCATCGGCGCTGCGCGGCCGCTATACCAGCTGGATCCAGACCACGGCGACACTTGCGCTGTTGCTCAGCCTGTTGGTCATCCTCGGCTGCCGCGCACTCCTCGGGTCCGCGTTCGACAGCTGGGGCTGGAGGGTCCCATTCCTGCTCTCCGTGGCGCTGCTTGCCGTCTCCGTTTACATCCGCCTGCAGCTCACCGAGTCGCCCGTGTTCCAACAGATGGTGGCCGAGGGCTCTGCCTCCAGAGCGCCGCTGCGCGATGCCTTCAGCGATTCCCGCAATGTAAAGCGGATGCTCTCGGTGTTGCTCGGTGCCACCGCGGGAATGAATGTCATCTGGTACGGCGGTCAACTGTATGCCTTGTACTTTCTCACCCAGGTACTGAAGCTCGAGCCGCAGACGGCCAACCTGCTGCTGGCGGTGACGCTGGTGATAGGTGCGCCGCTCTACCTGTTGTTCGGCCGGCTTTCCGACCGCTTCGGCCGCAAGACATTCATCATGCTCGGCATGGCGCTCGCCGCCACCACCTACTTCCCGGTCTATCGCGCCATCACGCACTTCGCCAATCCGGCAATTGAGTCGGCCTCGCAGCGCGCGCCGGTGCAGGTTCGCGCGGCGCCGGGCGACTGCAGCCTGCAGTTCGATCCGATCGGCAGGCAGCGCTTCATAAAGTCCTGCGACATCGCCAAGGGCGCCCTCGCGCGTGCCGGGGTGCCCTACAGCACCGAGCGGTCGGCCACGGGCAGCATCGCAGTGGTGCGCATCGGCGGCGCTGCTCACGGAGCTGTCGAGGTGCCCGCATTCGAGGGAGCGTCGCTCAGCACGGCGCGCTTCCGTGAAGAGTCCGCTGAGTTCTCCGTGCGGCTGCAACGGGCGCTCGTCGCGGCTGGCTATCCGGCGAAAGCCGATCCCGCGGCGATCAACTATCCGCTGCTGCTGTTGCTGCTGCTCCTGCTGATGCTGTACGTCACGCTGGTCACCGCGCCGATGGCCGCCTGGCTCGTCGAGCTCTTTCCGGCCCGTATTCGCTACACATCACTTTCAGTCTCGTATCACATCGGTGCCGGCTGGTTTGGCGGATTCATGCCGGCGGTCGCGTTCACCCTGGTGGCGATCACCGGCGACATCTACTCGGGCCTGTGGTACCCGGTCATCGTGGCCGCCATCACCGCCGTGGCCGGCGTGTGTTTGTTGCCGGAAACGGCAGGTTCACGCGCGCTGCCGGATGAGGTGGCCAGCCCCCCGCGGCGCACACCGGAAACAGGGCATAAGGCACAATAACCTCGCGCTGCAGACGGTTCCAGGAGCAATCAAGTGGTTCGCGCTTTCTATCTCGGGCTCGTGTGTGCTTTGGCGATGACCTCGGGCTTCGCCCAGGCGGCGGACTACACCAAGCCGAAGGTGAGAGCTATCACGGCCTTTGTGCGCCTCGAGCCGGCCACATCAACAAATCAGATCGCTGACGCGCTCGTGGTATTGCGGGCCGCGCAATCGCAGTTCGCGGCTGTGGGCTATGAGACCGAGACCCTGCGCATCGTGACGCAGCCGCTGGCGGAATTAGTGCAGGGCCAGCCGGAGTCGCAGGCGCTCGCGTATCTCAGGAGACTCGATGAGCTGGCCGACAGGGAAAACTTCCTGCCCAATGTCGGTCCGGCCATGCTGCGCGACACCGATGATCCGCGCACCGTAGGGCTGCTTCAGAAGGCGCTGGCCGCGCTGCCGCACATCCAAGCCAGCACCATCATCGCCGACGACGCTGGGATTCACTGGAAAGTCATCCACGAGACCGCCGCTCTGGTGCACGCTCTGGCGGAGCATAGTCCCGACGACCAGGCCAACTTCCGCTTCGCCGCCACGGCGATGCTGAAGCCATACGGGCCTTTCTACCCGGGCGCTTATCACACCGGCGCAGGGAAACAGCTCTCGATCGGTTTCGAAGGTGCCAACGTCGTCCAGGAAGTTTTTGCCCGGACGCGCGGCGACTTTTCAAGCTCGGTAGCAGAGCTGACTCGACAACTGGCGGTGCACTCGAGGATCGCCGAGGAGATCGGTCAGCGTGTGGCCGCGGCCAATGGCTGGCAGTTCATGGGGGTCGATCCGACGCCCGCGCCGATGGGCACTATCTCGATCGGCACCGCGATCGAAACCTATACGGGCGCGAAGTTCGGTTCGAGCGGCACCATGACAGCCGCACTCGCCATCACGACCGCAGTGAAGGCGGTCCCAGTCCGACAGATCGGCTACTCGGGCCTGATGGTTCCGGTCCTCGAAGACCAGCTGCTTGCGCGGCGTTGGGCGGAGGGCACTTATGACACCGATAGTCTGCTCGCGTACTCGGCAGTCTGCAGTACCGGCCTCGATACGGTCCCGCTCCCGGGCAGCATCACCGCGGCGCAGCTGGAGCGCATCTATGGCGATGTCGCCGCGCTTGCGTGGAAGTGGCACAAGCCCTTGTCTGCGCGCCTACAGCCGGTCGCGGGCAAGGGGCCGGGGGACCAGACCACCTTCAACAGCCCCTTCCTTTTCAATACCACGCTACGTCCCGTGCCTTGAGTTGTATTCCGCCACTTAGCGAGGGATTCCCATGAGCCACGATCCGTTCACGGATTTCAAGCGCAGGCAACGCGAGGCCGGGACCGTGTTCACGCCGGCGGCCACTTTCACGACGCCAGTCGCGGCTCACCTCGTCCGCTTTGCCGGCATCCGGGCTGGTGAGTCGGTGCTCGATGTGGGCACGGGCACCGGCGTGGCCGCCGTGACTGCTGCGTGCATGGGAGCGCACGTGAGTGGGCTCGACCTGACGCCTGAACTGCTGATGGAGGCTCGAGAGAATGGCAGGATCGCCGGGTGTCCGGAGATTGCGTGGCAGGAAGGTGACGCCGAGTCACTCCCCTACTCCGATGGCTCCTTCGACGTCGTGATCAGTCAGTTCGGTCACATGTTCGCGCCGCGTCCGGAGGTCGCGGTGGCCGAGATGCGCCGCGTGCTTAAGCCTGGCGGAAGGGTCGCGTTTGTCACCTGGCCACCGGAGCACCTGGTCGGCCGGATGTTCGGCTTGATCGGCCGCAATTCGCCACCCCCGCCTGCGGGCGTTGCGCCGCCCCCGCTGTGGGGAAACCCCGCGGTCATCGCCGAACGGCTGGCGGGCGCGTTCGGGGAGCCTTTCTTCGAGCGTGGCATGATGGCCTACCCGGCCCTGAGCCTCGCTCATTACCGTCGTTTCATCGAGGCCTCCATCGGGCCGATGCGCAAACTCATCGAAGGACTCGCGGACTCGCCTGATCGGTTGTCCCGGGTCCGCGCCGATTTCGACGCGCTCGTCGCGCCCTACTTCGTCGAGAACCAGGTCCAGCAGAGCTATCTACTGACGCGCGCACCCGTACGCTGAAATTCCGAGGAAATCCTGCGCTCACAACCGCGTGAGTCCCCGGCCGGTCTCGACGTTCCCCGGAGCTCGGTGCCGATGCGGCGCCGGCCCTGAACCGGTAGGGTTTATTCTCCATCTGGAGGGGCGATGACTCGGAGCGTAGACTGGCGCTGATAGCCTGGTCTTTGCGGTCGCGCGGCGAATAATCCAACTCTACCGTCTGCGCAGACGAAGTCGGTGCTCGCGCTGCTAAATCGAAAAAGAGGTGCGCCATGACGATGCCTCGGCTTTCACCGGTCAGGACGCTGGCCGACACCAACTTACCGGCTTAGCGCCGCAACGTAGCACCGCTCTTTCGTTGGCCTCACGGATGAAACTCTAACTTCAATTCTGGAGGTGTGCCATGGCACGTCTGGTCTCCCACGTTCGGCCTTCGAGGACCACCGACAGCGTCACCACGCGGACCCGGGCGTGGATGGCAGGTCCCCTCCTGTCCTGCGGACTGTTGGCGCTGAGCGCGACGGTGTACGCAGACGGTCCCTCTGCAAGCTGGACTCCTTTAGCCAACCTGGTACCCGGAGGAGGAAGTGTCGGGACCATGATTCTGCTGACTGATGGAACCGTGATCGCCGTGAGCGGGTTCATCAATAGCGTGGATGATTCGCAGCACTGGTTCAAACTCAGCCCCGACGCGCACGGGAGCTACGTGAACGGCCACTGGACCACTCTGGCGCCGATGAGCATGCCGAGGCTGTATTTCACTTCCAACGTCCTGCAGGACGGGCGGGTATGGGTGCTGGGCGGTGAGTACACCGGACCGTACCTGGAGCCGAACTGGGCGCCATCGGCGGAAATCTACGACCCGTTGAAGAACTCCTGGTCGTCTGCCGCGGCGTATCCAAACGAGGTGGGTGGATGCTTCGAGATCACCGTTACCTCTGACGTTCACCTCACCAAGGGGTCTCCGGTCATCGCAGGGATCTACTCGACGGACCGGATCCAGCCGGGCTGGATAATCACGACCTTCACCGGCGGCACGCCAGCCGGAATTCCCGCCGGCTCGACCGTGGTAAGCGTCAATTCGCCGACCGAGGTGACCATGTCGGCGAAGGCTACCGCGACTGGACCCGCGCAGGCAGTGGTGTTCGACGGTGTCCCGCTCGCCTGCTTCGGCGACGATCCCTCGAGCTTGCTGTCGCACCACCGCATCCTGGCCGGCAATCTTCTCAACAACTCCACTTATCTCTACTCGATCGATACCAATTCCTGGACTCAGGGGGCCAGCAAGGTCTACAACGACTCCAGCGATGAGGAAGGCTGGAGCACGATGAGCCGGGGACTGCTCCTCAACTACGACCTGGACCCGAGCATTGCAACAGGCCAAGGTTATGCCGAGCTGTACAATCCGTCGCTGAATCTCTGGACGGGAATCAGTCCCGCCGACGGCACGGCAAAGGGCGACCTGCCTGTCTTGAGCAGCACGGCACTCGGCTTTGAGCTCGGGCCCGTGCTGCGGTTGCAGGATGGTCGCGCACTGGTGATCGGGGCGAATCAACACACCGCGCTCTACACGCAGAGCACCAATACCTGGGCGGCGGGTCCGGATACCTTGGGGACGCTCAGCAATCCCTTCGGCTCCATCGACCATGCGCTGTTCGGCGCGGATGACGCGCCGGCGGCACTGATGCCGAACGGCCACGTGTTGTTTGCGGCCGATGCAGGCCCCAATCCGGTCAACGGCAAGGGCCGCACCGTGGCGGGCTCCACGATCATCAGCCACATTCACTCGACCGCCGGCATGCAGGTCTTCTGGTCGGTCGCCCAGGCCAACGGCAACTCGGATGTCATACCACCCTTTGCTTACATCACGAGCATCGACTCACCGCACCAGGTACAAATTTCCGCGGCGGCTACAGGGTCTGCCGAGGAGCTCGGCCTGGTGTTCGGGGGGATCTTCAGCAATCCCACAAGGCTGTACGACTTCAACCCTCAGTCGGGAACCAGCTCGCCGGTGAGCCCGCCGCTGTCTGACCCGAACCTCGATGCTAATGGTTCCTACTTCACCCGGATGCTGGTGCTGCCCACCGGGCAAGTGCTCTTCAACGACGGTGTCAGCGACCAGCTTTACGTCTACACGTCCAAGGGGTCTGCGAACCCCGCGTTTTGGCCCGTGATCGATAAGGTCCACTACGATGATGGCGTATTCACCCTGACCGGCAGGCAGTTGAACGGGCCCTCCAACGGCTCGGCCTACGGCGACGACGTTCAGAGCAACGAGAACTATCCCATCGTGCGACTGCAGAATTCCGCCGGACTGGTGTTCTATTGTCGCTCGCGGGACTGGACCTCTACGGGCGTCGGCAACATTCCACAGGAGAGTGTCCGCTTCACCCTGAATCGGGCGGTCGTGCCCGGCACCTATCAGCTGACGGTGAGCGCAGCCGGCATCTCCTCTGCACCGGTTCAGTTCACCGTGACCGCCGAAGAGATCAGGGGCGACGAGTAACGCGTTGCGGATCCGAGCTGACGGGAAACCCGGTCTGAGCCGTTGCCGGCTCAGATCGGGCCGGCGGCTGGGCGACGGTTGCGCTTTCGAAGCGGTTCGCGCCTGCTATCCGGCCCAGGGATGATGGCCTGAAATCATCGCGCGTGCGAAAACCCGCCGACACAGGGCGCGTGACGGGCCCCCACGGCGGCAGCGCGCCGTCGTTGGCGCGCCGTTAGAAAGGATAAATCGTGTATCTGCTGAAGTGTCTGACTCGCATTCTGGCCCTGCTCGTAGCGACGTCCGCGGGCACCCATTCCGCTTTAGCTCAGCCTTCAACAACGCCTCTAGAGCTCGTCGTGCTCGGGTCGGGCGGTCCGGGAGCGGTCGGGCGCGCTGCATCTTGTTATCTCGTGCTCATCGGTGGCACGGCGCGGATACTCGTAGATGCCGGCCCGGGGGCATTTGCTCGGCTCGGTGAAGCCAAGCTATCCCTGTCAGACACCGATATCGTTCTTCTCACCCACTTGCATGTCGATCACGCGGGTGAACTCCCGGGCTTATTCAAGGCTCGCGCGGTTTCCGGCGGCGACTCCGTTGTTTTCAAGGTCTGGGGGCCTGCGGGCACGGGAGAGTCACATGAAGGCGCATATTTCCCCTCCACGAGTCGATTTCTCGACCTGTTGTTCGGGAGAAACGCAGCCTTCGCATACTTGCGCGATTTTGCTGCGCCGATCTCCCTCCAGGCGCACGACATTCCCGCGAAGGTCCACTCAAATCCGGTACCCCAGGCAATCCTCAACGAGGACGGTCTCCTAATCAAAGCCATCGCCGGACATCATGGTGACGCCCCGGCTGTGATTTATCGCATCGACTATGCAGGCAAGAGCATCACGTTCTCGGGTGATATCGATGCGCAAGGACTGCCAGGGCTGCGCACCATTGCCAAGGGAAGCGACTTGCTCGTGTTCAATAGCGTGGTCCTCGACCCGCCCGGCTCGCCCGCGATTTTGTACACGCTGCATACGCCGCCACGCGCCATCGGTGAGCTCGCCCGGGACGCCGGCGCACGCCGTCTCTTGTTGAGCCACATCTCGCCCGCCGTCGAGGCGAATCAAGACGCAGTGTTAGAGTCGATCAGGCGCAGTTACCAAGGTCCGGTGAGCCTTGCCGCAGATCGAATGCGCGTGCTGCCTTAAGGTGAAGGTAACTAACAAACCCCGGCGAGGCGTTCATGAGGTCAGTAGCCCTATTCGCACTCATCGCTTGTAACCTGCATGCACTGGCGTCCGGGGCGCAGACTGAGCAGCATCGGGGCGTGGTGCTGGCGGATCTCACGTGGCTCCAGGCAGAGGCGGTGTTGAAACCCGATACCGTCGTCGTGATCCCGCTCGGTGCTGCCGCGAAGGAGCACGGGCCCCACCTCCGGCTGGACAATGACTGGCGCATGGCGCAATACCTCGCCGAGCGTGTGGTCTCGGCGAGCGACATCGTGTTGGCGCCCGCCATTCCCTACCACTACTTTCCAGCCTTTCTCGAGTATCCGGGCTCGACGAGTCTCAGTTACGACACGGCGCGCGACCTGGTGGTCGACATCGTCCGCAGCCTTGCGCATTACGGGCCGCACCGCTTCTATATCCTGAACACGGGAATCTCGACCCTGGGTCCCCTGAAGGACTCGGCGGCCGTGCTCGAAGAGGACGGCATCCTGCTGCGCTACACCGACATCGAGGCGGTGAGCGGGGAGGCCACCAGGCGAGTCGAGAAGCAGGCCCGGGGCACGCACGCCGACGAGATCGAGACCTCGATGATGCTGTACATCGTTCCCGAACGGGTCAACATGAGTCGCGCGGTGCGCGATGACGATCCAAGTGGTCCGGACGCCCGCGTCCTTACCCGCCAGCGAAATGGCAGGGACACCTACTCACCCTCCGGCGCTTGGGGAGATCCGACGCTGGCGACGCGCGAAAAGGGGCGAATTGTCGTGGAGGCAACCGTCACAGGAATCCTGAACGACATCGAGCGGCTGCGCGCGGCGGGCACCGGCAAGAACATGAAGCGAGAGCAGGGCCACTGACGCCTCTGTCTTATGCCCGAAAAGCGGGGCAGTGACGGGTAGCCGCGGTCCAGGACGCCCGATTGCCGTGTCCGCAAGGCGTCGTCTGATTCCTTTCGACCACGAGCGCGCAGTAGTCGGATACTTCGCGAGCATCGTCGGTCGGTCGGTCCTCCCAGTACGGGCCACTGAAGCGAAGAAAAGCGGTGGGTCGCCTGGCTGAATTGCCTCCCGAGGTTCCCGCGGTGCATTCTGACTACTGCCTAACGCTCGTCAGGCACCGCCCAATTGCGACCACCTTTACTTCGGACGCGTGCAATCATGGGAAACACCACAGCAGTCTCGAGTGCAACGGCCACGATCGCGGCGATGATTACTCCTGCGCTGCTTATCCTCGGTTCAGCCTCTCTGGTGGCATCTGCGCTGGCGCGCATGGCGCGCGTGGTCGATCGCGCTCGGGTTCTCACGGCGTTCATTGACGAGGGCAAGTGTTCCAGCGGCGGGTTGACACGCGACCAGCTTCGTCTCTGGCTCGACCGTCACGCCGCCCGCGCCCGATACGCGGAGCGTTCAGTCCTGCTCCTCTACAGCGCAGTGGTTGTCTTCGTTGCAACCTGTCTTTCCATAGCACTCGATCGCATCGCCGGCGACTCGTTGAACTGGCTGCCGATTTCGCTCGCGATCTTGGGTACCCTGCTGTTGCTCGGTGGCGGCGCCTGGATGGTGGTCGAGTCACGCTTGAGTGGCGAGCAGATTCAGGACGAAATACGCCGCGCGCTCGCAAAACTGGAGAAAGATCCTCATGAGCTACGTCCCTCTTGATCCCGGGAACGCCGTAGTACTGTTCGCCGACTTGCAGGCGGGAATCCTCGAGCTGTCCGCCACGTGTGAGCCAGCGCGGCTGCGCCGTGCCGTCGGGGCTCTCGCGAAGCTAAGTCAAATCTTTCACATCCCCGCGGTGGTCACAACGGCCCCCTCTGACTCGGGCGAGCCACGTGTCACTCCCGAAATTGCTGCCTCGGTAGGCGTGTTGCCATCACACACCCGCACGACGACGGATGCGTTCATGCACCCGGCGACGCGGGAGGCCATCGCGCAGACCAAACGCAAAACGCTGCTTATCGCCGGTGTGGCCACCGAGGTCATAGTGCAGCATTCGGCACTCTCCGCGGTGGCGCAAGGCTACGATGTACAGATCGTCATCGATGCATGCGGTGGTCTATCTCAGCGCACGGAGGATGCGGCCTTGCGTCGGCTCGGGCAGGCCGGGGTGGTGACAACCTCGATTGCGTCGATCGCCGGTCAGCTCGCGGGAGATTTCTCACAACCCAAGGGGCAGCAGGCCATCGGCGTGCTGTACGAGATAGCCAAAGGCTGAAGGCATTGGGACCTTCGAGCCGCTGCCGCTGCCGGTGCCTGGCAGACGAGACGGTCCACAAAGCGCTGAGGGCGTCATATGAAGGTGCTCGCAATCATCGACGTGGCTCCGAATGCATCGATCGACGTGATCCGGGCGGAGCTCAAGACCGAACTCAGAGAGGCGTGGCGGCTTTACGGTTCCGGCAAACTGCGCGAAGCCTATGCAACTGACGTGCCCACGCGCGTCGTCTTTCTCCTCGAAGCCCAAGACATGCGCGATGCCGAGGAGGGCTTGCGTGACCTTCCGTTGGTCGCCTCCGGCCTCATGCGTGCCTCGCTTGTGGAACTGCGGCCGTTCACAAACTGGTCCGCGCTCTTTGCGACTCAGTGACACGTTGCCCGGGACTAACTGTCAACTTTCGCTCGAGTCACCGCGGTCGATGCTGGCTGCCCGTGGC
>Ga0306921_10006866_pt1 | contig 11903 bp, 13 predicted proteins | sample sta12Cox44000080_FD_203760 | JGI IMG/M metagenome (GOLD analysis project Ga0306921, IMG submission 203760) | Lab enrichment of tropical soil microbial communities from Luquillo Experimental Forest, Puerto Rico - statoxic.12C.oxic.44.000.080 (v2)... | ecosystem: Environmental > Terrestrial >... | reverse complement strand
AATCCGAGATTGTAATGCGCCTCGGCGACATCGCGCCGCGCCGCGATGGCGGCGCGAAACGAGCGTTCGGCCGGCTGCCACCTCCCGGCCTGCATATGCTCGACGCCAGCATTGTAGTTTTCGTCCGCGCCGGTCAGCTCCGCCTCCGCAGGATCAATTGGCTGTCCGCAACAGATCCAGCAGCTGGCGGTGGAGAGCATCGTTGGCGACGAGGATGTCGCCGCTGTCCAGCATCTTGTCGCGGCCGTTGAGATCGGTGGCGACTCCGCCGGCTTCGCGCACCAGAAGAATCCCGGCCGCGATGTCCCAGGCCTTCAAGTTTCGCTCCCAGAACGCGTCGAAGCGGCCCGAAGCGACCCAGGCGAGATCGAGCGCGGCCGAGCCGAAGCGGCGCATGCCCGCGGTCGCATTCAGCACCCCGCGCAGCTCGCCCAGGAACTGTTCGTGTCCCTCTTTGCCCATAAAGGGCGCGCCGGACGCGACAAGAATTTCCGACAGGGTCTTGCGTGCCGCGACGCGCAGGCGCTTGTCGTTCAGATAGGCGCCGTGGCCCCTCTCCGCCACATACATCTCGTCCGTCACCGGATTGAAGACCAGACCCGAGACGAGAACGCCCTCGCGCTCGAGCGCGATCGAGATCGCGAATTGCGGGATGCCGTGGAGGAAATTCGTCGTGCCGTCGATCGGATCGATAAGGAAACGGTGGGACTTGTCCGGGCCCTCAATGAGGCCGCGCTCCTCGACCAGGAAGCCGTAGCCGGGACGGGCGCGGCTGAGCTCTTCGACAAGAATGCGCTCGGTCCGCTGATCGGCGGTGGTGACGAAATCAGCGGGTCCCTTCTTGGAGACCTGCAGGTTCTCGAGCTCGCCGAAGTCGCGGATGAGCCCGCGTCCCGCCTTCCGGGCGGCGGCGACCATGACGTTCAATGCAGGCGACAGATAGGGCACGCGGGCTCACTCCGCGCGCTTTACGTAGGATCCGTCATCGGTGGAGACGATGACCCTGGTGCCCGCCTCGATGAAGGGCGGCACCTGGATCCGCATGCCGTTCTCCAGCGTTGCGCTCTTGTAGGAGGACGCGGCGGTCTGGCCCCTCTGCACCGCATCGGCTTGGACGATCTGAAGCACGACCTGCTGGGGCAGCGAGATTCCGATCGGGCGCCCCTCGTGCAGCTGCACGATGACCTTCATGCCGTCCTGGAGAAAATTCACGCGATCGCCGACGAAATCGGCTTCGACCTCGATCTGGTCGTAGCTCTTCATGTCCATGAAGGTGAGCATGTCGCCGCTAGCATAGAGGAACTGGAAATCGCGGCGCTCGAGCTGGACCTCCTCGACCATCTCGGCCGAGCGGAAGCGCTCGTTCAGCTTGGTTCCGGTGATGACGTTCTTGAGCTCGCACTGATTGTAGGCGCCGCCCTTGCCGGGCTTGACGGATTGGGTTTTCACGACAGACCAGAGCTGGTTGTTCAGCTCGATGACCATTCCCGGCCGGACTTCGTTGCCTGCGACTTTTGCCATGTTTGGTGCGGATTTTTGAAAGAGCGCAGGCGTTCTAGCAAAGCGCGCCTCAGCGCGCAAAGAGTGTGTTGAAGGCCTTTACCGCGGCGGCCGGGCCACCCGGGTGATCCCAGACGCCGGAGGCGACGGCGAGGAAATCGGCGCCCGCCTCGATCAACGGCGGGCAGTTCTCGACGGTGATGCCGCCGATGGCGACGCACGGCACGATCATCGTATCGGCCCACCATTGGATGAGCTCGGGCTCCGCGCGGGTCTTTGCGTCCTTGGTTGCGGTCGGGAAAAACGCGCCGAAAGCAACATAGTCCGCGCCCGCTTCGGCGGCTTCGATCGCGAGATGGCGCGAATTGTGGCAGGTGACGCCTACGATGCGGTCCGGGCCCATCGCGGCGCGCGCATCGGCGTAAGAGGCATCCTCCTGCCCGACATGCACGCCGTCGGCGCCGAGCTTGGCCCCGAGATCCGGCCGGTCGTTCATGATGAAGGCGGCGTTCGCGCGTTGCACGATCGGGAGCAGGCTTTCGCCTGCGCGCAGGATCTCGGCGTCGGTGGCGTCCTTGAGCCGCAATTGGAAACACGCGACGTCACCGCCGGAGAGCGCGCGCTTCAGGCTCTCGGCGAAGGATTTCGCGTCGAGCTTCGGCGGGGTGATCAGATAGAGGCGGCAGCGCGTCTCGCTCACGCGGCCTTTTCGGACTTTTCGAGTTCCGGACTCCAGGCGCCTTGCGCAGCGAGACCGTTCATCCGCGCGCGATGGCTAAAGGCGCGCTGCGCCGACGCTACGTTCTCCGCTTTGCCCGCCCAGATCTTTTGCGGCAAATGCTGAAGCGCGCGACCGTAAGAAAAGGTCACCGGCCAGGGAAGCGGGCTTAAGCGGTTGATGAGGTTGAGGTGGACCGTCGCTTCTTCGTCCGACTGACCGCCCGAGAGGAAGGCGATCCCGGCAACCGCCGGCGGCACGCAATCCTTGAGCACGCTGACCGTTTTCTCGGCGACCTCTTCCGGGCTCGCCTGCTTCGGCGATTTCTTCCCGGCGATCACCATGTTCGGCTTCAGCACGACGGCTTCGAGCATCACCCTTTGGTAATAGAGCTCGCTGAATTGGGTCTTCAGGACCCATTGCGTGATTCTCAAGCACTGGTCGATGTCGTGGCCGCCATCCATCAGCACTTCGGGCTCGACGATGGGAACGAGATCGCTCTCCTGACAAAGCGCGGCGTAGCGCGCGAGCGCGTGGCAGTTGGTGTGGATCGCCGTGTAGCTCGGGATTCCCTGGCCGATGTCGATGACCGCGCGCCATTTGGCGAAGCGGGCGCCCAGGTTCCGGTACTCGACAAGACGCTCGGCTAGCCCGTCCAGTCCCTCGGTGATCAATTCGCCCGGACAGAAGGGAAGGGGTTTGGTGCCCTTGTCGACCTTGATCCCGGGAATGGATCCCGCCGCCTCGATCAGCTTGACCAGCGGCGTGCCGTCGGACGCCTTCTGGCGGATCGTCTCATCATAGAGGATGACGCCGGAAATGGAGTTGCGCATCGCTTCGGTCGCGCGGAACAGCATCTCGCGATAATCGCGCCGGTTCGACTCGATCGACTCGACGCCGATCACGTCGAAGCGCTTCTTGATCGTGCTCGTGCTTTCATCCGCGGCGAGGATGCCTTTGCCTTTGGCCACCATGGCCTTGGCGATCTTGATCAGTTCGGCCTTGTTCATGGTCTACTTCCCTTTGCTCGCCGCGAGCTCCAACGCAGTCACACCCGGCAATCGCTTGCCCTCGAGCCATTCGAGGAAAGCGCCGCCCGCGGTCGACACGTAGCTGAAATCGTCCGCTACGCCCGCATGCGCCAATGCTGCCACCGTATCGCCACCCCCCGCAACCGAAAGAAGCTTCCGCGCTTTGGTACGGTCGGCGACGGCTTTCGCCGCCGCCGTGGTTCCACGGTCGAAGGGCGGTGTCTCGAAAGCGCCAAAGGGGCCGTTCCAGACCAGCGTTTTCATCTGATCAAGCTTGCGCGAGAACTGCTGAATGGTCCGGGGTCCCACGTCGAGGATCATCTCGTAAGGCGTGACGTCGTCGAGCGCGGTTATGCGGGCGCGGACGTTGGGCGCGAGCGCCTCGGCGACCACGACGTCGACGGGGAGCACGACTTTGCCGCTCATGATCGCGCCCGCGGTGTCCCGCTGGTCGAGCTCGATCAGCGAGCGGCCGACCTGATGGCCCTGCGCCGCGAGAAATGTGTTCGCCATCGCCCCGCCGATCACCAGCACATCGACCTTGTCGACGAGATTCTTCAGAAGATCGATCTTGGAAGAGATCTTGGCTCCGCCCACCACCGCCATCAGCGGGCGTTCGGGTTTTTCGAGCGCCTTTTCGAGGTGCTTGAGCTCGGATTCCATCGCGCGTCCCGCCGCGGCCGGAAGCAGATGCGCCAGTCCCTCGGTCGAGGCATGGGCGCGGTGCGCGGCCGAGAAGGCGTCGTTCACGAAAATGTCGCCGAGCTTGGCCAGCGCGCGAACGAACTCGGGATCGTTCTTTTCTTCGCCAGGATGGAAGCGTGTGTTCTCGAGCAGGACGACATCGCCGTCCTTCAATTTCGCGACCGCGGTCTCCGCGCGCTCTCCGATGCAATCCTCGGCGAAGGCAACCGGCCGGCCGATCGCGGTCGCCAGCGGCTCGACGAGAGGCTTGAGCGACATGGACGGCACGACCTTTCCGCCCGGCCGCTCGAAATGGGATAGCACGGCGACGCGGGCGCCTTTTTCGGCGAGTTCGCGAATGGTCGGCGCCTGGCGCTCGATGCGAAGCGAGTCCGTCACCTTGCCGTTTTTCATCGGTACGTTCAGGTCCGCGCGCACCAGCACGCGCTTTCCCTTCACGTCCAGATCATCGAGGGTGAGATAGGCGGCCATCCGGTCAGTCACCAGACGCTATCGTCTGCGCTAGATCAGCTTTCCCATCGCAACCGCCACGTCGGCCATGCGGTTGGAAAAGCCCCATTCATTGTCGTACCACGACAGGACGCGCACGAAATTCCCGTTCATCACCTTCGTCTGGTCGAGCGCGAAGGACGACGATGCGGGATTATGGTTGAAGTCGGCGGAAACGAGCGGTGCATCGACAATGTCGAGCACGCCCTTGAGCTCCTGATGCGAGGCGCGCACCATCGCCTCATTCACCTCTTTCACCGAGGTCGGGCGTTTCGCGACGACCTTGAAATCGATGACGGAAACATTCGGAGTGGGTACGCGGATGGCGACGCCGTCGAGCTTGCCGTGGAGCTCGGGCAGAACCAGTCCGACCGCCTTCGCCGCGCCCGTGGAGGTCGGGATCATCGAGACCGCCGCTGCGCGCGCGCGATAGAGATCCTTGTGCAGCTGATCGAGCGAGGGCTGATCGTTGGTGTAGGAATGCACCGTCGTCATGAAGCCGTGGTCGATGCCGATGGAATCATGCAGCACCTTGGCGACGGGGGCGAGGCAATTGGTGGTGCACGAGGCGTTCGAAACGACGACATGGCTCTTGTCGAGCTGCTGGTGATTGACCCCGTAAACCACGGTCAGATCGACATGATCCGCGGGCGCGGAGATGAGAACCCGCTTTGCCCCGGCGGCAAGATGTGCGGACGCCTTCTCTTTCGAGGTGAAAATGCCGGTGCACTCGAGGGCGACGTCGACACCGAGCTCCTTGTGCGGGAGCTCCGCCGGGTTCCTGATCGCGGTCACTTTGATCCGCTGGTCGCCGACGATCATGCAATCGCCATCGACGCGGACAGGTAAGGGAAAGCGTCCGTGCGTCGAATCGTAGCGCAACAGATGGGCGTTCGTTTCCGGGGGGCCGAGATCGTTGACTCCAACAACGACGATGTCCCTGCGGCCGCTCTCGACGATCGCCCTCAGAACCAGCCGGCCGATACGGCCGAAACCGTTGATCGCGACGCGAACCGCCATGACTAAACCTTCCCCTTGAGACGCGAGAGCGCCGCGCCCGCAACGACCTCCGCTGTAATGCCAAAGTGCTTATAGAGTTCCTTATAGGGAGCGCTTGCCCCGAAACCGTGCATGCCGACGAAAATCCCATCAGGACCGATGTAGCGCTCCCAGCCCATCGGGCCGGCGTCCTCGATGGCGATCCTCAGCGTATCCGGCGCGAGCACCCTGCCGCGGTAAGCCGGCTCCTGTTCGTTGAACAAAGCCTCGCACGGCATGGAGACGACGCGCGCGGCGATCCCCTCGGCTGCCAGGAGCTCGCGCGCCTTGACCGCGATCTCCACCTCCGAACCCGTGGCGATGAGTGTCACTTTGGCGTTGCCCTGACTCTCGCGGAGGATATAGCCGCCTCGCGCGCAAAGATTTTCCGGCGCATTCTCGGTCCGAACGGGCGCGAGATTCTGGCGCGACAGCGCAAGCAGAGTCGGCCGCGATTTGTTCTGGAGCGCCAGTTCCCAGCACTCAGCCGTCTCCGTTGCATCCGCCGGCCGCATCACCAGGAGATTGGGTATCGACCTCAAAGCGGCAAGATGCTCGATCGGCTGATGCGTCGGCCCGTCTTCGCCCAATCCGATGGAATCGTGCGTCATGACGTGGATAACGCGCTGTTTCATCAGCGCGGCGAGCCGGATCGAGGGCCGGCAGTAATCCGAGAACACCAGGAACGTGCCGGAATACGGGATGATCCCGCCATGCAGCGCCATTCCGTTCATCGCCGCCGCCATGCCGTGTTCGCGCACGCCATAATGGATGAAGCGGCCGGCATAGGCGCCTGGCGCGATGACGGGATCGTTCTTCATCTTGGTGAAGACGGAGCCGGTCAGGTCCGCCGCCCCCCCGACCATGGACGGCACGAGCGCAGTAAGCGCTTCGAGCGCCATCTCGGAGGCCTTGCGCGTCGCGATGGTTGGCTTGTCGGCAGCAAGTTTCGCTTTGAGTGCTCCAACCGCGGAAGCGAGCGACTCAGGAATATCGTCCGAAAGCGCGGACTCGAATTCGGCGCGCCGTAGAGGATCTTGCTCGGCAAGCCGCATCTCCCAGGCCTTTCGCGCGGGTGCGCCGCGTTTGCCGGCATCCAGCCAGTTCCGGCGGACGTCGTCGGGAATCTCGAATGGTGGATAAGGCCACTGCAGCGCCACGCGGGCGCCCGCGACTTCTTCCGCGCCTAAGGCCTCGCCATGCGCCTTTGCCGTGCCCGCGCGTTTGGGCGCGCCAAAGCCGATGGTCGTCCGGCAGGCAATGAGCACCGGACGCGTGCTGGTTTCCGCATCGTCGAGCGCAGCGACGATCGCATTCGCGTCGTGCCCGTCGACGCGCGCGGTCGCCCAACCCATCGCGTCGAAGCGTTCCAACGTATCGGTCGAATCCGCGAGCGAGGTCGCGCCGTCGATCGAGATGTGGTTGTCATCGTAGAGCACGATCAGGCGGTTGAGTTTGAGATGCCCGGCGAGGCTGCAGGCCTCGTGGCTCACCCCTTCCATCAGGTCGCCGTCGCTCGCGATGACATAGGTCTTGTGGTCGACCAGTGCGTCGCCGAAGCGCGCGTTCAGGATCCGCTCGGCCAGCGCCATTCCGACGGCGTTGGCGATCCCCTGGCCCAGAGGACCTGTGGTCGTCTCGATTCCCGCGGCGTGGCCGTATTCGGGATGGCCGGCGCAGGGGCTTCCCAGCTGACGAAAGCGCTTGATGTCGTCAATTCGGATGCTGTCGTAGCCGGTCAAATAGAGTAGCGCATACAACAACATCGACCCATGTCCCGCCGACAGCACGAAACGGTCGCGATCGGGCCAGGACGGATCGGCAGGATCGAATTTCAGATAACGCGTGAACAGGACGGTCGCGACGTCGGCCATGCCCATGGGCATGCCGGGGTGGCCGGATTTCGCCGCCTCGACGGCGTCCATGGCGAGCGCGCGAATGGCGTTGGCCATGCGGCTGAAAGCGACGGCATCGGCCTGGGTCGAGGGGAGCGCGGCCGGAGCCCTGGCCGGCGACGCAGCGGTTGTCATTGTCTTGCCCTTTCGGTGAGGCCTTAGCTACGGACCCGGAGAGCGTCAAGGGGCGCGGGGGCACTGGCCACAGCTTCCGAAAGAAAGGCGGCCAGAGACGCCAATTTACCTTACCCGGCCGAATGCGTTGACCGCATGTTCCACTTACGCCTAGCCTTCCGCTGGGGGTATTTGCTTCTACCGCTATGACACGATTGGACGCCGCCGTGGCCCGCTTGAACGCGGCACTGGAAAAATTGGAAGCCGGTGCCGGAGAGCGGCTTGCCCGGGTGTTGCCGGAACGCGCAGACGAAGAAGTCGCGGCGCTGAAAGAAGAGCGCGAGCGTCTCATCGCACGCATTTCGGCGCTCGAGGAGGAAACGCGCATGCTCGCGGGATTGACCGAAGCGGTCGAGGATCGCCTCGAGGGCGCCATTGCTGAAATCCGTGAGGTTCTGGCGAGGAATTGATCTCGCTGTGCGCCGGTGATTGACTCGCTTTCGCCGATGCGGGGGCGCCCATGCCGCAAGTCAACATCGTCGTCAATGATCACGCTTACGCCGTTGCCTGCGACGACGGCCAAGAGGACCACCTGCTTCGTCTCGGAGCATTCATCGACAACAAGGTGCGCGAGCTGATCGCATCCGTCGGCCAAGTCGGCGAGGCAAGGCTCGTTCTCATGGCCGCGCTGGTGATCGCGGACGAGCTCGGCGAGGCGCTCGGAAAAGTGCAAGCGCGCGAGAACGAGCTCGCGGCATTGAAGCTTGCCGGCGCCTCCGAACGCGAAGCCCTGAACGGGACCGCCGAGTGCGCCGCGGAAACACTGGAAAACGCGGCCGCTCGCATCGAGGCCATTGCCGCGCGCCTCGCCGCTCCTTAAGTTGGAAGCGGACGGGTACTGCCCCGTGCGTCAGGAATGCGATGCCCAGGGGCCTTAATGGTACTCACTGGGAGCTGTCCCTGACCGGGATCGTGGTCCCGGACATATGGCGCCCACCTGCACTTGCAGGCCCGTGAGGATCCATAGTCCAACGGCGGTGGCGGTCCCGTCCACTTCACTCTTGGTTCTCCCGCTTCATGGATATCGCCACTTCAAAGCAAGCCCTGAGGAACGAGGCGCTGCGGCGCCGGGCTGCCCTCGTCACGAGCCTTGCAGATCCCGCTCTCATCGCTGAAAATTTTCTGAACGGCGTGCCGCTCCCCGCCGCGGCCACGGTGTCGGCCTATGTCGCGATCGGCGACGAGCTCGATCCAGCCCCTCTGGTCGACGCCTTGCGTTCCCGCGGGCATTCCATCGCGCTCCCGCGCGTGGCCGGGAAGAGCAAGCCGCTCGCGTTCCACCTTTATGCCCCTGGAGCGAAGCTCGTGCCGGGCGTCTTCGGTCTCTCTCAGCCGGCGCCAGATTGGCCGCAAGTCGTTCCCGACGTGCTCGTCGTACCTCTGCTCGCCTTCGACGACGAAGGAAATCGGCTCGGCTACGGCGCGGGCTTTTATGATCGGACCCTCTCCAACCTGCGTGCTCACCACAAAGTGCTGGCGGTTGGCTATGCTTTTGCGGGACAAGAAGCTCCGGAAGTCCCGCATCATGACGGTGATGAGAAGCTCGATTGGGTCGTCACGGAAGACGGCGCCAGAAAATTCGAAAGATAGATCGTGCGCATTCTTTTCGTTGGTGACGTGATCGGCAGGCCCGGCCGCGATGTGCTCTCGGCGGAATTGCCCGGTTTGCGCGACCGGCTGAATATCGACTTCGTCGTCGCCAATGGCGAGAACGCGGCGGGAGGATTCGGCATCACGCGCAATGTCGCCAGCGAGCTGTTCGCGACCGGCGTCGACGTGCTCACCTCGGGCAATCATTGGCTCGACCAGCGGGAGATCCTGACCTTTATCGACGACGAGGACCGGATCCTCCGTCCACTGAATTATCCTAAGGGGACGCCCGGCCGCGGGGTCGGCCTCTATCACACCCGCACGGGCGCCCGCCTGCTGGTGATCAATCCGATGGGGCGGACGTTCATGGACGCGCTCGACGATCCCTTTGCTGCGGTCGATGCGGAGCTGTCCGCCTGTCCTTTGCGCGAAGGCGCCGACGCGATCCTCGTCGACATGCACGCGGAAGCGACATCGGAGAAGATGGCCATGGGACAGTTTTGCGACGGACGCGCGAGCTGCGTCGTCGGTTCGCACAGCCACGTGCCCACCGCGGACGCGCAGATCCTGCCCCACGGCACCGCCTACCAGACCGACGCGGGCGCGTGCGCCGATTACGACTCCGTCATCGGCATGGACAAGTTCGAGCCGTTGCAGCGCTTCACCAAGAAGATGCCCACGGGACGCATGACGCCAGCAACCGGCCCCGCAACCCTCTGCGCCGTTTTCGTGCTGACCGACGACCGCTCGGGCCTTGCCCTGCGCTGCGAACCCGTGCGCATCGGCGGCCGGCTGATCCCGACTTCGCCGGTGGTGTAGACCCCGGCTTGATCGCCAATCGCACGCGGGCCAAAATCGGGCGTTTCTTGACTGCGGCGGCTCTTGAACGGGGCTCAAGCCCCGGCTATCTGGACCTCCAAGATAGAGCCTAAAGTGGGTGCCATGGCGGGCCACTCCCAATTCAAGAACATCATGTTCCGGAAGAACCGGCAGGACGCCCAGAAGTCCAAGCTGTTCTCCAAGCTTTCGCGCGAAATCACGGTCTCGGCCAAGCTTGGGATGCCGGATCCAGCGCACAATCCGCGCCTGCGCTCGGCCATCATCGCCGCCAAGGCGCAGAGCATGTCCAAGGACGTCATCGAGCGGGCCATCCGCAAGGCGCTGGGCGGCGACGCGGAGAATTACGAAGAGGTGCGCTACGAGGGCTTCGGCCCGGGCGGCGTGGCGGTCATTGTCGAGGCTCTGACCGACAACCGCAATCGGACGGCCGCCGATGTCCGCGCGGCGTTCTCGAAATATGGCGGAGCCCTGGGCGAGAACGGTTCGGTCACCTTCATGTTCACGCGGATGGGCTCGATCACTTATCCCGGTTCGGCCGGCACCGCCGACGAGATGTTGGAGGCCGCGATCGAGGCGGGCGCGGAAGAATCGATCTCGGGGAGCGAGGGTCACGAATTCCTCTCCCGGGTCGAGGATTTCGCCGCCGTGCGCGATGCGCTGGAGGCGAAGCTCGGGCCCCCTTCAGGGGCGAAGATCATTTGGCGCCCGAACAACACCGTGCCGGTGAGCGACACCGCCGGCGAGACGCTGTCCAAGCTGCTGGACACGCTCGATGATCATGACGATGTCCAGAACGTCTACGCCAATTACGAGATGAGCGAGGCGCTCATGGAGAAGCTGTCGGCGGCCTAGCCTGGCCTTCCGCCCCGTTGCCGCGAGTCGGTGAATGCACGACACTAGCTGTACGATTCTTTCGAAAGCCGCCACGCGATGGACGTCCTCCGCATTGCCGGATTCGATCCGGGCCTCTCGCGCACCGGCTGGGGCGTGATCGAGGTCAATGGCAACAAGCTCGCCCATATCGCGAATGGCGTGATCACCACGACGACGGCACTATCGCTTGGCGAACGCCTGGCCGCGCTGCACCGCGCGATCTGCGAAATTCTGACGATCCACGCCCCCCAGGCTGTCGCCGTCGAGCAGGCGTTTGTGGCCAAGGACCCGGTCGCCGCCTTGAAGCTCGGCCATGCGCGCGCCGTCGCCCTCCTCGCCGCGGCCGAAGCCGGAATGGCTATTGCCGAATACGCGCCCAACCACATCAAGAAATCGGTCGTCGGCGTCGGCCACGCCGACAAGGCGCAAGTTCAGGCGATGGTGAAGCACCTTTTGCCTTCCGTGCGCCTCTCGGCCGCCGATGCCGCCGACGCGCTCGCCTGCGCGATCGCGCATGCGCATTTGAGCGGCACACGCGCGCGCATTGCTGCGGCGCTCGGCGCATGATCGGAAAGCTCACCGGCCGGGTCGACTTTGTCGGCGCCGACCACGTCATCATCGATGTCGGTGGTGTCGGCTACGTCGTGCACTGCGCGAGCGCGACCCTTGCACGGCTGAGCGTCGGCGCGACTGCGAGCCTCGCCGTGGAGACGAAACTCTCCGAAGAGGCGATTCGCCTCTACGGCTTTCTGACCACGGAAGAACGCGAGTGGTTCCGCCTGCTTCAGACGGTCCAGGGCGTCGGCGCGCGCGTCGCGCTCTCGGTCCTCTCCGCGCTGAAGGTTTCCGAGCTCGAGCGCGCCGTCGTGCTCGGCGACAAGGCGGTCGTGGGCCGCGCCCAAGGCGTGGGGCCGAAGCTCGCGACCCGAATCGTCACCGAGCTAAAGGACAAGGCGCCCGCGATGGCGCTTCAGCGGGGCCTTGAATCGGGGACGAGACCATCGGGGCTGCAGGCGCCGCGGCCGGTGGAGTCCGAAGCGATCATGGCTC
>Ga0306921_10006862_pt1 | contig 11904 bp, 9 predicted proteins | sample sta12Cox44000080_FD_203760 | JGI IMG/M metagenome (GOLD analysis project Ga0306921, IMG submission 203760) | Lab enrichment of tropical soil microbial communities from Luquillo Experimental Forest, Puerto Rico - statoxic.12C.oxic.44.000.080 (v2)... | ecosystem: Environmental > Terrestrial > Soil... | reverse complement strand
GCTGGGGCGAGCCCGCGCTGATCGACGTGCTCGCGCCGTCGATCGCGAACGACGAGCAGGAGCGCGCGCGCTGGGGGCGCTTCGAGCGGCTCGGCTCGAACCCGAGCGCGATGCGCGCGGCCGGGCGCATGTTTCGCGAGATCGACCTGCGACCCGTGCTGGCGCAGATCGGCGTGCCCACGCTGATCGTCCACGCGGCGGGCGACCTGGCGATCCCGCGCGGCGTGGGCGTGTACCTGGCCGAGCACATCCCGGGCGCGAAGTACGTCGAGTACGAGGCGCGCGACCACGCGTTCTGGATCCACCCGGAGCCGATCGGCGACGCGATCCAGGAGTTCCTCACCGGCGCGCCCGCAGCGGCATCCGAGGCGAGCCGGGTACTGGCGACGGTCGCGTTCGTGGACGTCGCGCGCTCGACCGAGACGGCGGCGCGGATCGGCGACGCCGCCTGGGTGAAGCTGCTCGGGCGGTACCGGGCGATCGCGCGCGAAGAGCTCGCGCGCTTCCGCGGCCGCGAGCTCGACGAGGCGGGCGACGGCCTGCTCGCGGCGTTCGACGGACCCGCACGCGCGGTGCGCTACGCGCAGTCGGTGCGCGACCGCTCGCGGGCGCTCGGCCTCGAGCTCCGAGCCGGCGTGCACACCGGGGAGTGCGAGCGGGTCGGCGACAAGCTCGCGGGGATCGCGCTGCACATCGGGGCGCGGCTCGCACAGGTGGCCGAGCCGGGCGAGGTCCTCCTCTCCGGTACGGTTCGCGACCTCGTCTCGGGCTCGGGTCTCTCGTTCCGCGACCGCGGCAGCCAGCCGCTGCGTGGTGTGCCGGGCGAGTGGCGGCTGTTCGCGCTGGAGTCGTGAACCGGTTTCCGTGGGTCGCCTCGGGGCATCAAGATGCTCTCCCAGTCGCCGCTGAATGAGCGGTCATGAGGCGCTCATGGGGGAGGGCCACGCCAGGGGTTGCGTCCACTTTCTTCCCCCTGCAGATGCGCGAACGCGTCAATCGTTCTTGCGGGGAAGAAACTGCATGAGAGTTGAGGCAGCGGGGCAACCGCCGGCACTAACATCCGCGCCATGCCGCACTCCAAGCTCTTTTTCGGTTGGATATCTCTTCTTGCGATCTCGCTCAGCTCTGAAGTCAACGGAAACACGCTAGACACCGAGCCGCAGACTCGAAATAGCCCCGTCATCTCGGTCCCCGATCCTGTAAAGGTCGATCCCTTCAGCGGCAGTGCGGGCTATGCGTACAAGATCGAGGTTCCCCCTGGGACAGGTGGTCTGACTCCGGATCTCGAGCTCTCATACAACAGCCTCACACGAGGCACCGAGTACGGCTGGGGCTGGAGCCTCAACCTGAAGCCGGATCGAGCGGTCCAACCGGTTTGGTCCTCCTTCGTACAACGATTCACAGGATGCCTTCGAGCTCGACGGGGATCTTCTGGTTCGTGAGCCGAACGAAATCGCTGGTTCTACGCGTTTCGATCGAGTCCGAACGGACTTCAACAAGATTGAATATTTCGCGGGCAATGGTACTGACCTGCCCCCAGGAAACTGGCCGATTTAGAATGGGAGTTCTCCTCAACCAACGAGAGGAGAACGGGGATGAGGAAGAGCCGATTCAGCGAGGAGCAGATCATCGGCGTGCTGCGTGAGGCCGAGACCGGGCGCAAGGTGGCCGACGTCTGCCGGAAGCACGGGATCAGCGAGCAGACGTATCACCGCTGGAAGCAGAAGTACGGCGGCCTGCAGGTCAGCGAAGCGCGGCGACTGAAGCAGCTCGAGGACGAGAACCGGCGGCTGAAAAAGCTGGTGGCGGATCTGAGCTTGGACAAGGAAGCGCTGCAGGACGTGCTGTCCCGAAAGTGGTGAAGCCCGCGGCGAGGCGAGAAGTGGTGGCGTACGTCGGCCAGCGCTTCGGGATGAGCCGAAGCCGAGCTTGCGGGCTGATGCGAATGCACCGGTCGACGTGCCGGTATCGAAGTTGCCGAGGCGACGACGGCGAGCTGCGGCGGCGCATGCTGCAGCACGCCGCTGCGCGGCCGCGGTTTGGCTACCGACGCATTCACGTGTTGCTTCGACGCGAAGGGGAGCTCGTGAACCACAAACGGGTGTACCGACTCTACCGAGATCTCGGTCTGCTCGTACGACGCCGGCGACGCAAGCGGGTGTTGCCGATGCTGCGTCGGCCCAAGCCGACTCCCGCGGCACCGAACGAGCGCTGGTCGATGGACTTCACGGCGGACACGCTGGCGGACGCACGGTCGTTCCGAACCCTGAACCTGGTCGACGACTTCAGCCGCGAGTGCGTCGCAATCGAGGTCGCTCGCTCGATCCCCGGGGAGTGGGTCACTCGCGTGCTCGACCGCCTCGCGGCCGAGCGCGGACTGCCTCGGACGATCGTGGTCGACAACGGACCGGAGTTCGCGGGCCGAGCGCTCGACCAATGGGCGTTCGAGCGCGGCGTCGAGCTCCACTTCATCGAGCCGGGCAAGCCGGTCCAGAACTGCTTCGTCGAGAGCTTCAATGGGAAGTTCCGCGACGAGTGCCTGAACCTGAACTGGTTCACGAGTCTCTCGGACGCGATCAAGAAGATCGAGGCATGGCGAGTCGACTACAATCGGCATCGCCCTCACAGCTCGCTCGGGGATCTTACCCCTGAGGACTTCGCGCAAGAGCGCTTCAAGGGACGGAGAAGACAAGAACCGGAGAACCCTCAGTTCGAGCTGGCCAGTGAAGGGCGGCAGGTCAGAACCGCAATCCGTTAGGCGGCAGATGGCTCTCCCTCGTCGCCTGTTCCTCTTCGGTACTTCGATCCTGTGCGCGGGCTGCGCCCCGTCTTGGTATCGCGGCTCAATTGCCGTACTGGAGGGTAGCAATCTTGAGGTGGTCCAGAGCGACCATCTTCTAGGTGACCGCGTTCGCCAATGACGCGCGCGAGTCCACCGACGCCGTTCACGGGTACTGCGACAGACTACGCTCGTCACCGCCCGCCGTACCCCGAGGCGTTTCTCTCCGCTTTGCGTGGCTGCGCAAAGAGCACCGGCCACGGCTCGTTGCTCGACCTCGCGTGCGGTCCCGGCCGCGTCGCGATTCCGATGGCGCGTCATTTTGCGCGCGTGCTCGCGGTCGACGTCGAGCCCGACATGATCGCGGTCGGCGAGCAGGAAGCGACCGCGCGAGGCGTAACGAACATCGCTTGGCTCGTCGCGCGCGCCGAGGACCTCGAGCTCGCGCGCGCCTCCATCGAGCTGATCACGATCGGCGAAGCGTTCCATCGTCTCGATCAACGCGCGATCCTCGCCGCCGCGTTGCGTTGGCTCGAGCCGCGTGGCGCGATCGCAACGCTCGGCGGCGAGCCGGTGTGGCGGGGTACGGAGCGTTGGCAGCTTGCGCTCGTCGACGTCGTCGATCGATGGACGCGAGGCGCGGTGCGCGATCACAATGCCGGACCGTGGGGCGGGCCCGATCGAGAGCTACTTACCGCGGGTTTCGCGGTCGAGGTGGGCGAGCACACCGTCGAGCGCGTATGGACGTGCGATGAGCTGATCGGCCTGATGCGCTCCACGTCGATCGCCTCGCGTCAGGCGATAGGTGACGGTGCGGACCGATTCGCGGCCGAACTCCGCGCAGCGCTGCTCGCGGTCGACCCGAATGATCGCTTCCCGACGCGACAGCGCTTCAGCTTCACCGTGGGTACTCGGCGCACGGGTTAGATCGCATCGACGTCGTACCGTCGACTGCAGACGCGGCAATGATCGGTAGCCACGATCTTCAGACGAGAATGGACGATGGCGACGAAACACCGCGCGAGCAATCGCGGTCAGGAGACCTAGGCACCCTGGAGCAGCGCAAGCAACGAAGCCCTCGGACAACGCGTTCATCGAGTCGTTCAACGCGACGGCTCGACGAGAGTGCCTCTCGCAACACTGGTTCACGAGCCTCGAGGACGCCCAGCGCACGCTGGACACCTGGAAGGACGACTACAACAACACGAGACCGCACGGCAGCTTGGCGGGGGTTCCGCCAGCGAGACATCGGAGCGGTGTAGACTATGGCCCAGGACCTCAGATACTCGACAACTCGCGCTTTTCGACTGACCAGAGTCTGAGGGGGGACCAACAACCGGAGAACTCTCAGCTAGGGCTGGCCAGTGAAGGGGGGCACGTCAGTTCTGGTATCGCTACGGCGGGTGGGGGATCTTTTCGGGGTTCTTCTTCTTTCTGTTTCCCGTGGTGGCGCCACGAGGGGCGGATTGGTGGCAGTTCCTGCGCCCGCGCGGACCGCTCACGCTCTCGGATCTCCCGTTCATCCTCCTCGATCTGCTGTGGCTGCGCCCTTTACGGTTCTTCTTCCCGCATGGGGTCTCGCTTCTTCCATGACAGCCCCTGATGTCGCCGTCATGCGGTCGGGCCTCAGGCTGGTACCCCTCCCGATCTGGCCACAGAAAGACGTTCCCTGGGAGGACATCAGCCGCTTCGTCGTGCGGGAGCCAAGGCGTAGCCGGCGACGAGATCCAGTGATCCACTACGTGTATCTCCGCGACGGCTCCTACTTTCCAATCTTCAACCGCGCGATGGCGAACTGGCAGCCTCTCGTCCAAGCGATGGCCGCGCACGTGACCTTGGAACACATCTAGGGTGGAGTTCCGCCCCGTTGCTCTGCGGCCCCCCTCCGGCTAGCCTCGCGCACGCTTTGAGTTCCCGGGGGGGCGGTTCGGTGCGGCGGGATTCGCGCGCGTCTGCGGCTTTGGCCGCGCTCGTGGCGGGCGTGCTGCTGTTGGCACCGCTGGCGCGCGCGGACAACCCGCCGGAGCTCACCCAGGCCATCGCGACCACCAAGACGGCCTTCCCGAAGCTCGTGCAGTTCAGCGCGGACGAGGAGCACTTCCTCACTGCCGTAGACGACGCCGAGCTCGCCAAGGTGAAGGACCGGCTCTCGGGCGGGAAGTGGGACGCGGACCTCGAGGCGGCGGTGTACGTCATGCTCGAGGGCTTCTCGCGCATGCAAGGGCCGGCGCAGACCTTCGGGCGGAACCTGACCAGCGAGCTCGCGGGGCTCGCCGCGACCAGCCACGACAAGCCGACACTGGAAGGTGTCGCGCGGGTGCTCGACCGCTTCCTCGAGGACCAGAGCCACCCGTTCTCGATCCTGGCGCAGGGGCTGCTCGCCGAGAAGATCCGCTGCGGCGCGGCGTCCGAAGGCGACGACCAGCTGGTCGCGTCGATCACCAAGGCGGTGAACCCCGACAAGGAGTACGACTTCGGCTCGACCGACGGCACGGTGGCCGACCGCTTCGGCATCCATCCCCATGCGGACCTGTTCAGCGTCGCGGCGCGGGGGCCGCGGGTCGCGGCGGCGGGCTATTTCGGCTCGGTGCTGGTGTCGCAGGACGCGGGCGAGCACTGGGACGCGCCGGCCACGGGCACCGACGAGCCGTTCTACGCGGTGACGTTCGGACCCGGCGACGAGCTCTGGGCAGCCGGGCGCGCCGGGGCGACCGTCCATTCCAAGGACGGGGGCCGCAGCTGGCTGCGGCGCCCCACACCGTTCCAGCGCCACATCTTCGGGCTCTACGCGAGCGCGCCGGACACCGCGCTCGCGGTGGGTGACTACGGGCTGCAGCTCCGCACCGAGAACGGCGGCGAGCGCTGGCTCTGCATCCCGCGCGTGCAGGACGTGATCCTCGGCCGGCTGGCCCCCGTCGAATCGGACGCGGTGGTGGTCGGCGAGTTCGGCACGATCGAGCGCCTGCCGGCGGGCATCCCGCCCGGAAAGCGCGGCGTGCTGCACGGCGTGCCCGACGACACCTACGTGTACGACTCGTGGTTCGACGCGAGCGGCAAGGTCGGCGTCGCGGTCGGCCTGGCCGGGACGATCCTGCGCTCGGACGACGGCGGGGCGACCTGGGACAAGGTGCAGACGGCGCTCACGCAGGACCTGTTCGGCGTGGGCGGGTTCGGCACGCACGTCGTCGTCTCCGGCGAGGGCGGACTGCTCGCGCTGTCGAGCGACGGCGGGCAGACCTTCGCGCGCGCCGACTCGCCGCCGCTGCCGATCCCGCTCTACGACGTCGACTTCGGCGACGCCGAGCACGCCTATTCGGTGGGCCCGCGCGGGCTCATCCTGCGCTCCACCGACGGCGGCGCGCACTTCTCGGTCGTGCACGGGGGACCCGGCTCGTGACTCCGGCGGAACGCTTCTCCCGCTTCTTCGCGAAGCGGCGCAACTGGTTCGCCGCGGTGATCGCGCTGATCACGCTGTTCTTCGCGTACCAGCTGCGCCACCTCGAGATCTACACGCAGTTCCTCGACCTCCTGCCGCGCAACCACCCCTTCATCAAGACCTACGAGACCTACCGCGAGGTCTACGGCAATGCGAACACCGTGGTCGCCGCGGTGGTGGCGAAGAACGGCGACATCTATCAGCCCGACGTGCTGCGCGCGGTGCAGGCGCTCACCACGGAGCTCGATTCTTCAGTCGTCCCGGCGGACATCAACAAGGAGCCGGCGAGCCACTACGTGACGCCGCGCGGCGCGGTGGCGACGGTGGTGCACGCGCTCGTCGCGGCGGCCGACAAGGTCTTCCACGGCAACACCGCGGTGGAGACCGAGACGGGCGTCGACCACAACCTGGTCACCAGCCTCACCGACCGCACCGCGCGCGACTCGCGCGTGGAGCTCGACGGCACGCTGATCTCGCCGCAGCTCGTCGAGACCATCCCCGAGGACGCGGCCAGCCTGGCGGCGCTGCGCGAGAAGGTGCGCCGCAACCCGTCGGTGTTCGGCGTGCTGGTGTCGCCCGACGAGAAGGCGGCTCTGGTGCGCGCCAGCTTCGTGGAGACGCGGCTCGACTACGGGGCGCTGTTCAAGCACATCCAGACCGCCAAGGCCAAGGTCCAGGCGCAGTACCCGGTCGAGGTCTACGTGACCGGCCAGCCGCTCTTGTTCGGCTGGGCCTACGCGTTCGCAACCGAGATTCTGCTCGTGTTCGCGCTGACGCTGGTGGTGTCGGTGCTCCTGCTCTGGGCCTACTTCCGGCGCTTCTACGGCGTGTTCCTGCCGATGTCGGGCGCCGCGGTGAACGTGATCTGGGGCCTCGGCTTCGCGGCCTGGCTCGGCTTCAACCTCGACCCGCTGGTGCTGGTCGTGCCGATGCTGATCACGGCGCGCGCGATCAGTCACTCGGTGCAGTTCGTCGAGCGCTTCTACGAGGAGTACGAGCTGCTCGGCGACAAGAACGAGGCCTGCATCCGCTCGATGGGCGAGCTGCTCTTGCCCGGCACGCTCGCGATCATGACCGACGTCTTCGGTCTGCTCACCATCTCGCTGGCGACGATCCCGCTGGTGTCGAAGCTGGGGCTTCTGTGCGCGTTCTGGGCCACCTCGATCCTGGTGACCGAGATGCTGCTCAACCGCCTCCTGATCCTGTACCTGCCCGCGCCGCGCGAGCGCCGGCACCGCATCTCGCCGCTCACGGCGCGTGTGCTGAAGACCGCCTCGGAGATCGTGGTCTCGCGGCGCGGCGCGCTGATCGTCTCGCTCGTCTTCCTGGTGCAGTCGGTGCTGTGCTTCGGGCTGGCGCTCAAGGTGCCGGTGGGCGAGCACCGGCCCGGAACGCCGATCCTCTACCCCGACTCGGAGTTCAACGTCGCCGCGCGCGAGATCGCCAACCGCTTCTACGGGCTCGACGACCTGCTCGTGGTCGCGCACTCCAACGCCCTCGGCCGCGTCTACGCGCCGGATTCGTTCAAGTTCATCGAGTCGCTGCAGCGCGCGCTCGAGGTGGACGAGAACGCGGGCGGGAGCCTGTCGCTGGTCGATCTCGAGAAGCAGACGAGCCGCCTGTTCCACAACAGCGACCCGCGCTTCGCGATGTGGATGCAGACCACGGCGGAGATCGCGGGCATCTCCTACCTGATGGAGACCAGCGTCCCCGCGCCGGGCATCCTCGACCCCTACCGCTCGCGCGACGGCATGTCGCTCGCGATCCGCGTGTTCTACCGCGACCACAAGGCCGACACGGTGAGCGGCGCGATCGACCGGCTCGAGAAGTTCGTGAACGACGTCCGGCTGGACGGGACCATGGCCGTGCGCATGCTGCCCGCGCCCAAGCCCTGGTACCGCAAGCAGCGCTGGCTCGACGCGCTGCTCGGGCCGCAGCGGCCGAACCTCGAAGTCACCACGCCGGGACCCGGCGGCACGCGGCAGAGCACGCCGATCCCGCCCGGAGCCACACACGTGGACGGCCCCGAGGGCAGCGCAGCCGAGATCCGGCAGGCCGGCTTCCGCAAGCCATGGGAGCTGTGGATCAAGCTCGGCGAGAACGCGGAGTGGCAGGTGCAGCCCAGCGGCACCTGGCTGAAGGACGGCGTCGAGCTGCGCTACGCGGCGGGCTCGATCGGCGTGCTCGCGGCCGCGAACCAGGAGATCGAGACCAGCCACGGACTCTCGCTCGCGATCGTGTTCGTGGCGACGCTCGGCGTGCTGCTCCTCTCGTACCGCTCGTGGGTGCTCTCGTTCATCACGCTGGCGTCGCTGGCGAGCGGCTCGCTCGCCGCGCTGGCGCTGCAGTCGGTGCTGAAGATCGGTATCGACGTGAACACGCTGCCGGTGCAGGCGATCGGCGTCGGGCTCGGCGTCGACTACGCGATCTACCTGGTCGATCGCATCCTGCAGGAGCTGAAGCGCATGCCGACGCGGCGCGAGGCGATCCAGCACGCGATCCGCACCACCGGCATGGCGATCACCTTCACCGCGTCGACCTTGGTGGTGGGCATCGCCTTCTGGATCCCGATCTCGAGCCTGCGCTTCTCGGCCGAGATGAGCCTCCTGCTCTCGGTGCTGATGATCGTCGATGCGCTCGGCGCGATCCTGCTCGTGCCGGCGTTGATCGCCCTGCTGCCGAAGAACTGGCTCGGCACCTCCGACTAGAGCGGGGACAGCTTCTGATACAGCCCCCGCCAGTAGACCAGGGGTTCTTGCTCGGCGTCGATCGTCGCCGACTCGACCGAGCCCATGTAGACCCAGTGGTCGCCCGCGTCGATGGCGTCGCGCACGCGGCAGTCCAGGCTGGCGAGCGCGCCCGGGATGCGCGGGCAGCCGGTCGCGCCGGTCTTGCAGTCGAGGCCGTCGAAGCGGATCGCCTCGCGCTTCTTGTCGGCGAACAGACTCGACAGCGCGCTCTGCTCGCGGCCCAGCACGTTCACCGTGAACGTGCGCGAGGCGTGGATCAGCTGGTTGGTGTTGGAGCCCTTGTCCGCGCACACCAACACCAGCGGGGGATCGAGACTCACCGACGAGAACGCCGAGACCGTCATGCCCATGCGCTCGCCCGCGTGCTGCGAGGTCACGATGGTCACGCCGCTCGCCCAGCTGCCGAGCGTGCGCTTGAACGTGTCGCGATCGACGCTCACTTCACCGCCACCTGGGCCACGTCGCTGAACCTCACCCGGCCTGAGGCCGCCTCGAACCCGCCGAGCGGCACCTTCCCGCGCGGAGTTTCGACGCCGCCGTGCGGCGACGAGATCTCGGTGCCGTAGAGCAGCACGGCCGCGAGCGGGACCGTCCCCGCTTGCGCGGGTGCGCGCAGCTTCCAGGTCACCTTGACGTCGGAGAACTTGCCTGCAGTTGGGTCGGCCTCGATCCCGTACACGTTCACGTAGGTGATGCCGGCCGGGAGCGCGGGGTTGCGCCCGTCGGTGAACTTGGTCTGGGGCTTGCCGTCGGGACCGGTCACCTCGGGCTTGTCGACCACGGCCCAGCCGCGCGCGACGGCGGGCGAGGCCTGGAAGCGCTGGTTCGAATCGACCAGCGCCACGCCGAGCACCGGGCCCGAGCCGCCGTGCACCTCGACCGTCGCGGTGATCTCCTCGCCGGGCTTGGCGCTCGCCGGCACGGAGAGCTTCACGGTCGTCGCGGCGTCGATCTTCTGGATGCCCGCGATCAGCTCGTCGCGTTCGGCCGGCGAGAGCTTCGCGTACGCCGAGTCGTTGGCCGGGGTCTTGATCTGCGCGATGTGCTTGTTCGCCGCCAGCTCTGCCGTTGCCCGCGCCGGCGCGACGCCCACCAGCTGGCCGTCCGTCGCCGACGAGTGACAGCCCGCGCAGTAGGGCGCGACGTCCGTCACGTAGTTCGGCGTGCCGCCGGGATAGGCCGAGGCGCGGCTCGCGAACGCGGTGACGACGACTGCGATCCAGAGACTCCGGGACTTTCTCATGATCCGAACTCCTCGTGGCAGTTGCGACACTGGGCGACCAGCGGCTCGCGCGCCAGGAACGCGAGCTCCGCCGAGCGGCCGGTCGGATGAGCTTCGTGGCACTGTACACAGTTCAGCGCGAAGTCGGGCAGGTTGTGGACCGCGACCGCGTGGAAGTCGTCGGCCCGTGCGACCTCGTACTTCGCGTGGCACTTGACGCAGTCCTCGCGCCACAGCGGGTGGCGCATCTCGTCCGGCTCGCCGAAGCGGCCGGCGACGTACGCCAGCGCGTCCCGCGCCGCGAGCAGCTTCACGCGGACGCGGTTCGCGAAGCTCGCCCCGCGGTGGCAGTCGATGCAGCGGAACTCCGCGTCGTGCGCGAAGTGCGCAGACGCCAGGTTCACGGCGGGGACGCTGCGGAAGTCGCGGGCCTTGCCTTCGTGCAGCGGCGTGTGCGCGTCGAGGTGGCAGCTGGTGCAGAACCCGTTCTGCGACTCGAGCGCGTCGGTCGCCAGCCAGCCGAGCGGGGCCAACGCGAGCAGCGCGGCGAGTGGAAGCCAGAGCCTTCGGCGCACGCCGGTCTGATGCTTCACACCCCGGCCTCGGGTCGCAGGTCGACGAGCGCGAGGTCGGCGACGTTGGTCTCGGTGGGTCCGGTCACGTACAGGTCGCCGAGCGCGGCCAGCACCCCGTGCGAATCGCTCGCGTCGAGCCCCGCCGCCACGTCGCGGCCCAGCGCGCGTGCGCGTGTCAGCGTGGTCGCGTCGCAGAATCCGCCGGCCGCGGAAGTCGCGCCGTCGCTCCCGTCCGTGCCCGCGCAGAGCGCCGTGATGGGCGGCCCGCCTTCGCAGGCGAGCGCCAGCCGCAGCGCGAGCTCCTGCGCGCGTCCACCGCGGCCGGGCCCGCGCACCACCACGGTGGGCTCACCGCCCGCGATCACGAGATCGCAGCCTTCCGCACGCGCGCGCCGGACGTCTGCCGCGAGGCGGCCGGCCACCGCGCCCACTTCGCCATAGAGCGCCTCCGCGAGCACGCGCACCCGCAGGTTGCGCGCGCGCGCCGCGGCGGCGGCCGCATCGAGGGCGGCGCCGAGCGACGCGATCACGGTGCCTTCGACCCGCGCGAGCACGGGATCGCCCGGCTTCACCGTCTCGGCCAGCTCGCCCCGCGCCCCGCGCTCGAGCCGGGCACGCACGCCGTGCGGGACTTCTTCCTCCAGGCCGCGCGCGCGCAGGACCTCGAGCGCGTCGGCGAACGAAGTCGGATCGGCGGCTGCCGGCCCCGAGCCGACGTCGCAGAGCGCGTCGCCGCGCACGTCCGAGACCGCGAACAGGTGGAGCGCCCTGCCGCGCGCGGCGCGCGCGAGGCCGCCGCCCTTCAGCGCCGACAGGTGACGCCGCACGGTGTTGAGCGCGTGGATGTCGACGTCGCTCTGCAGCAGGAGCTCGGTGGTCCGGCGCTTGTCGGCGAGCGACACGCCCTCGGCCGGTGCGCACCACAGCGCGGACGCCCCGCCCGAGATCAACACCAGCAGCGCCTCGTCGGACGCGAGTGCGCCGGCGAGCGCGATCGCCTCGCGCGCCGCCGCCTCGCTGCGCGCGTCGGGAAGCGGATGTCCGGCCTCGTACACCGCGATGCCCGGCAGCGCGCGCGCGTGCCCGTCCTTCGACGTCACCGCGCCGCGTGCGATCCGCCCGTCCAGCGCGCGCCGAGCCGC
>Ga0306921_10006861_pt1 | contig 11905 bp, 10 predicted proteins | sample sta12Cox44000080_FD_203760 | JGI IMG/M metagenome (GOLD analysis project Ga0306921, IMG submission 203760) | Lab enrichment of tropical soil microbial communities from Luquillo Experimental Forest, Puerto Rico - statoxic.12C.oxic.44.000.080 (v2)... | ecosystem: Environmental > Terrestrial >... | reverse complement strand
GCCGGACCACGGTTTTCCGGGCGCGGTGGCGGCGATTTTCTCGGCCGGCATTAGCGTGACGGTGGTGCACCATTCGACCTCGCCGATGAAAACGAGGTTCAACTGCGGATCGTAGGCGGGACCGTTCCACTCGGCGCCGCCGACCGAGCCGGGACAGAAGTGCACGGGCTTGCCGACCACAAACGGCGCGTCGGCGTTCTCCATCCGGGTGACCGGTTGCTTGTAGAGCAAGGCATTGGTGTCGAGATCGATGCCGTAGAGGTGGCCGTCCTTGGGGGCGAGCGACAGAACCTTCCTGCCGGCCGCTGTCTTGATGATGGCCGGAGCGCCGGAAACGTCCCAATCGTGCCAGTCTTTCGGAACGATCTTGAAGTGGTTCTTGTAAGCTCCGGTCATCGCGTCGAGGACCACGACCGAGCCGGAATAAAGGTTCGACCCTTCACGCACGCTGGGTGCAAAATCAGGCGCGGGATTCCCCCCAGGCACATACAACAAGCCGGTATCCGGGTCCAAGCTGTATGAAGTCCAGGTCGCGCCGCCGGTTATTGGTACTCCTTGCAGCGCGTTGCCCCATGTCGACGCATTGAGGGGTGATGCACCCAACGGTCCGCGCGTCGGATCGCCCTCTGCCTTCGGCACGAGGTAGAACTCCCACATGATCTTGCCGGTCTTGGCGTCGAGCGCATACATGCGCCCCTTGACTCCCTTGATGTCGCCTCCGGCGTTGCCGATGAAAACCAAGCCGTTCCAGGCGATTGGAGCCGCCGGGGCACTCTCGCCCTTCTTCGGGTCTCCGATCGCGGTCTCCCAGATGCGTTTGCCGGTCTTGAAATCGTAGGCGAGGACACGGGCGTCCTGGGTGCCGCGGAAAAGCATGCCATCCAGATACGCCGCGCCGCGATTGACCTCCTGGGGCGTGGCCGGAGCGTAATTCTCATGCGTACGCCAGTTCTCGCGGCAGGTCGAAGGATCGATCGAGAAGATGTCGAACGCGGTCACGAAGATCAGCGCGCCGTTCACTTCCAACAGCCCGGAATTGAAGCCGGTATATTGCCCCGTATCATAAGTGCAGAGAACCTTGAGCCTGTCAGCATTTGTTCTGTTGATCTGACTCAACTGCGAGAAGCGGTTCGAGGTAAGCGTCTTGTTGTAGCTCGGCCAGTCTCCTTCGGTTCCGCCAGGGGCAGCCTGCGGCGATGCCGAAGCCGGTGACGTCGACGGCTGCACCGCTGCTCCGGTCTGGGCGACTTCCGTTTCAATGGTCCCGACGGGAGCCGACCAATAGCGCACATAATTTATCACCGTCGAACCGATCAGAACCGTCTGGTCCCAAAAAACATAAGACAGGCCGCCTACGGCAATGCCGCCGATAACGATTGCGCCGAGGAGAGCGCGAAGCCAAAATTTCATTGGTTACTCCTCGCCAGCCTCACCGCTGCATCTGCATCGTCTGCTGCATCGCCACCATGTTGTGGTTGAGATGGGCCATGATCCAGAGCGAGCCGGCGACGATGAAGCCCTGATGATGGTCGATGCTTTCCATCGACCCTACTCGGACTCGTCTTTACAAACATCGAAAACTCGAACCCCTTCGATCGGATCCGGAAGCCGCATCACTTCGGGTTCCGCGAGCGTCCGGCGGGCATTGTCGTAGCCGCTCTTCCAGTGCTCTTCCATGGTTCGTCGAGAGAACTCGAAATCCTTGGCGATGCCCTCGTAGCTTCTGGCTCGATAAATGAGGTGGACGATGTTGCAAACCTTCTCGTCCGCCTCCTGTTGCAGTATTTTTGCATGCTCACTGTTCAGATGCTCATCGGGCAGCTCCTTCATGAGATTGGCCAGCGCGATACGAAGCTTCTGTGCTGCCTTGTATTGATCGGTGGCTGCCCGGGTCCGGCTTGAATACACGATATCCTTGTGTCGCACTTCCACCTCGGTCAGATCATGCGGCAACGGCCCGCGGGCGCTCCAAAGATCGATCTGGAAAGCGAGCGTGTCCTTCCGCGGTCGGCTGTCGAGCACCCATTGCAGCGGCGTGTTGGAAACAAGTCCACCGTCCCAATAATACTCCCCGTCGACTTCGGTGGCCGGAAAGCCGGGAGGCAAGGAGCCGCTGGCCATGACATGCTCAGCTCTTATGCGATGGGTGGTGGTGTCGAAATAGGCAAAATTCCCAGTACCGACATTCACGGAGCCGACGCTGAAGCGCATGTGCCCCGCATTGATCCGGTCGAAATCCACCAGTTGCTCGAGGGTCGCCCTCAGGGGTGCAGTATCATAGTAGCTGGCCTTGTCCGGGCTGCCCGGCAGCCACAGCGTCGCCGGCGGCATCCGCGGAATAAAAAAATTCGGGGCGCCAAACAGGAGGATGTTCGCGGCTCTTGCCTGATTGACAAGCTGATGGATTTGCGCATTTCGAAGTTCAATGGATTTGAAATATGGGACGCCTAAAGGCGACGTGCTGACGGTCTCCCAAAATTGGCGCAGCCGATCCACGCGCTTGTCGGGAGCATTGCCGGCGATGATCGCTGCGTTGATCGCGCCGATGGAAATTCCCGCGACCCAATTCGGATGCAGATCCGCCTCGGCCAAAACCTGATAGACCCCGGCCTGGTACGCGCCGAGTGCTCCGCCTCCCTGGAGGAGCAGGACAATCTGCTCGAACGGCGTCCGTGGATCTTTCCGGGAATTGGGTTGGTGTGAGGTCATATCGAACACGTTGATTTGCCTGCGCGTCGCTGCCCCCCTCGCCTCAAGCATCACTCTGTATTGACCCAGACGCTATTTTCCTTGCGAGCACTGTGCCTGGCCAGGGAGTCCATGACATCATAACAGATTGGCGAGGATCAAATCAGAGGCCACGGCTGCGGCCTCGGACGATGGGGTACCTCGACGGTATCGAGGATCTGAACGCGCTTGCGGATCAGCGATGCGCGCCAGCTGGAACTCAGGCAGATCAGCAAACTCCATCCCTCCCCGCTTTGCAGAGGGTGCCCTCGCGAAGCGAGGTCGGGTGGGGGTAACGATGATGCGCGCGTATCTCCGGGCAAACCCCACCCAACCGCCTCACTTCGTTCGGCGCATAGCCGACGCTGCGCGTCTGCGTTCTTTGGCGCTAAAAACGGCGGCCGCACGCCGCCTATGCTCCCGCTTTCAGGGGAGGTATATAGAGTTTGTTGCACCGAAAGTCGCAACAATCAAAATCATTGTGCCGAACCACTAGTCCGAACCCCGGGGCGATCGCATGCGAAGCATCGAATATGGCATCCCGACCGACAAGTGCGGGGTCGAGCTGCGCCTCGGGATCGAAAAAGGATTCTTTCGTGACGAGGGGCTCGAGCTCGCCATCCGTCTCGTTTTCGGCGGACCTGAGATCGCCGCCATGTACAGCTCGGGCGAGCTGAAGATCGGCGAGATCGGCACGCCTCCGGCGACGACCGCAATCGCCCGTGGAGCGCGCTTCAAGATCGTGGGCAGCAGCATGCGACGCCGCGCGCTCCAGTATTTCGTCGCTGCGCACAAGATTGGCGGCTGGACCGACCTTCACGGCGCAAGCATCGGCGTGCTTTCGGCAGGAAGCTGCAGCAGCTGGTTTGCGCGCCTCGTTCTACAGCAGTACGGCCTCAATCCCGACGAGAACGCGCGCATCGTCGGCCTCGGTCCGCGCTATCCGGATGTGGTCGAGCTCATCCAGCGCGATGAGCTGCAAGGCGCGGTGATTTCCGAGCCGAACGTCTCGATCGGAGAAGAGCGCGGTGCATTTCGTGTCCTCAAGGCACTGACCGAGCCCAAATTCTGCCCGAGAACGCAGTGGATGGTCATTGTCGCAAATTGCAACGTGATCGAACGCGACCCCGAGCTTGTTGGCGCCGTGCTACGTGCCTGCCGCCGAAGCTATCACCATGCCGCCGAGAACCCTGACGAGTTTGCAAACTTTTGCGCGCGTTTATTCGGCACCAGCGTGCGAGCGATTCGGCGCGCAATCGACCGCGAGCGCCACGACATGCATTACGACTGCGAAGTCGACCTCGCCGGGCTCGGCCTCGCGATCGATCTTCAGCGGCGCCTGGGGGCCTTCTCGAGTGGGCTGCGGGCGACCGATATCGTCGATCTGAGCTATCTGCCAATAGCAAAGGCAGTCGCCCCTGCTCAGGCCTGAGAGCGCAAGCCGTCTCAGCAAGGTCCGGGACGCCGTGGACGTGATCGTCGAGGACCTCACGAAGATCTGGCCCGACGGCAAGGGTGTCGGGACGAAGGCCATCGACGGTTTCTCGCATCGCTTCCGCTCAGGCCGACTATCCTGCATCCTCGGACCGAGCGGTTGTGGCAAGAGCACGCTCATTCAGATCGTGGGCGGGCTCGAGCAGGCGACGACCGGCGCAATCCGCATCGAGCCCTCGACAGGCCGTCCGCTCGGCTCCGAATCCGTCATGGTCTGGCAGAATCTCAACCTCTTTCCCTGGCGCAGCGTCATCGACAACGTCGCGTTCGGGCCCGAGGTCGCCGGCGTCCCAGCGGCCGAGCGCCATGCCAAAGCGCGCTCGCTGATCGCCTCTGTCGGACTGAAGGGTTTCGAGCGGCATCTGCCCGGGCAACTTTCGGGCGGCATGCGACAGCGGGTTGCGCTGGCGCGGGCCCTTATCCTCGGGCGGCCGATACTGCTGATGGATGAACCTTTCGCCGCGCTCGACGCGCAGACCAAGATCGTGATGCAGGAGGAGCTCCTGCGTATCTTCGATGAATCGCACAAGACCATTCTCTTCGTCACCCACGCCATCGACGAGGCGATTCTCCTGGGCGACGAGGTCATCATCATGACCGCCCGTCCAGGCAGGATAAAGGAGGTCATTCCCATCGACCTGCCGCGGCCGCGCTCGCTCACCATCGTCAGCAGCGCGCGTTTCGGCGCCCTGTTCGACCGCGCTTTCCACCTCATCCGCGAGGAAGTCACCAAGGCGATGGCGGAGCAGCAACAGGCGGCGGGCGTCTGAACATGCGCATGGCCTCGCGCCTCACGCGGCTTGCCGAACTGGGATTGCCGGCGCTCACCGTCCTGGCGTTCGTCGCTGCCTGGCAGCTTTACGTCGAGCTCCGCAACATTCCCCCGATCTACCTGCCGTCGCCGAGCGCCATTGCGAGCGCACTCGCAGAGATGATCGTGGACGGATCGTTGGCGTTCAACCTCGGCGCCACGCTGCTCAGGATTTTTGCGGGTTTTGTCATAGCCGCGGTGAGTGGCGTCCTGCTCGGGGTCGTCATGGGCATGTCGCGGCTGACCGCCCGGGTGTTGGACCCCTGGATTGCCGCACTTTATCCTTTGCCGAAGATCTCGCTCATACCGCTTCTGATCATCTGGCTGGGCACCGGCGAGACCTACAAGATCGTCATCAGCTCGATCACCGCTTTCTTTCCGGTGGTGATGAGCACCTATGCCGGGGTACGACAGGTCGATCGCGGGCTCATCAAGGCTGCGCGGGATCTGGGGGCCAACCGGCGCCAGATTCAACTCAAGGTCGTCATTCCCGCTGCAATCCCCGCGATCTTTTCCGGCCTTCACCTTGGCATGGGCGTGACCATCATCCTCGTTGTTGCAGCCGAGATGATCGGCGGGGTCCAGCCAGAGCGGCATCGGCTACCTGCTTATCCATGACGGCCAGATCATGCAGACGGAGAAGGTTTTTGCGAGCCTGGTCGTGCTTGCGGTGGTGGGAGCTGTTGTGATCAAACTCCAGCAATGGATCGACCGCAGGGTTGCGCCGTGGGCGGCCGGTCACGACCGCGATTAGCGGAGGCAAGGAAAACGATGGACCGTCATGGAAGTCGCACATTGCTACGGCTGCTGGTCCTGCTCGCCGCGGCGTCGCCTTGGGTCGAGGGGTGGAGCAAGGACAATGTGCGGGTCGCAGAGGGACCTTTCATAAGCGGGGGCGGCCTCTTCATCGCCCAGGCAAAGGGCTATTTCGACAAGGAGGACCTCGCGGTTGAAATCAGGAAATTCGAGGACGGTGCGCTTGCGCTCCCGGCGCTGATCGCGGGCGAGCTCGTCATCACCTTTCTTCCCGCGGCAGCGAACCTGTTCAACAGCGTTGCCAAGGGGGCTCCCATCACTGTCTTTCTGGATCGCAGCAGCAACGCCCCCGGACGCGCCTACAGCGCGACCAGCGTCAGTCAGGAGCTCGCCGATCAGGGAATCCGGGCCATTGGCGATCTCGCCAAGCTCAAGGGCAAAAGGGCGGGCGTGGCTGCCCTCGGCAGCATCAACCAGTACGCGCTTTCGTTGGGTCTGATCAAAGCGGGCCTTAATCCCGCAACTGACGTGCAGTGGATCATCAACGTGCCACAGCCCGACCTCATGAAGATGCTGGGCCAGCGGCAGGTGGACGTCATCGATGTTGCCTACAACATCGCCAAGTTTGCCGAAAACAGCCACTGGGGACCAATCGTCTGTACAGGCGATGCCGTGGCGCCCGGCGGCCAGATTGCTACCTATGCGGTCCGCAAGGATTTCCTTGCCCGCCATCGCGATGTGCTTGTCCGCTGGGTTACGGCGTATCTCCGGGGTGCAAGAGAGTTCAATGCCGCGGCCGGCGACCCGATGAACCACATGGACATCGTCGAAATCCTGGCGAAGAGCACGGTGCTCAACAAGCCGGAGCTTGTGACCGCAATTGCTCCGCATTGGTCCTACCTCAACGAGGAGGGTCGCCCCAATGTGGAATCGATCATGGCAATGCAGGACTTCTGGAGTGGCCCCTACTATCGGTTTGTCGAGAAGAAAGTCACCGAGGAACAGCTTTTCGATTTGACCATCGCGCGCGATGCCAGCGCACGCCTTGCTCGAGAAAAGGCCTCTGCGCGCTGAGCAATCCGTGCCTAGTGTGGCGGTTCAGAAGTCCGCATCATTCATGCAGCGATTCCGAGATGCGGACTTCTGAACCAAAGCCACACTAGATTAATAAGTTGCTAGTGTCCTGCGATTCCGAAGTTCGCAAGACGAGCGGGCCGCACAATGAGGCGAACTTCGGAATCGGGACACTAGCCCACTTCGAACTATCGAAATGCGCCCGACGCCCTTCTCGATCAGCCGCGAAGGTCATGAGATTTGCTGGTCTCGGCGGCGACGAGACGGGCGACGATGTCACGGGCGGCAAGCACCGCAGCGTCGGCCTTGATTTTTCCCACGGGCGCGTCCGGATCGAGCTCGATTGCGGCCTGCTGCGCCTCGAAGATGGCGACATCCTCGCCAACGACGACCCGCTGCTGCGGGAAATAGCGTGCCGCGCCTGCCGCATCGCGCTCGGGGCCGAAATTGGGAGCGCCCGCCCAGTAATAATGCGAGGTCCGCTCGGTCTCCGGGGTCGACCATTGCCAGATACAGAAGCCCCATCGATTGGGATGGGTGCGCGCGTCACGCCCGCGGCCTGCCGAGGCGGCGCCAAACGTCAACTTGAAGAACGACGGCGCGAAGAAATGGGAAATCTGCCAGCGGTCGATCGCGGCATTGAACCCCGCGACTTCGCGATAGGTGGGCGGCGGTGTCCGGCCAATGGTCCAACGCGCGATGATGACCTGGTCGTCCCGTACCGTTGTCTCGATCTCACCGTGCTCGGCGAGTGCCGTGTTGCCAACGTTCGCCGAATGGACGTAGGCGAGATGCGAGAGGTCGCCCAGATTGTCGCTGATGAGCTGGTAGTGGCACTTCACGTGCAGCCGCTGCTTATCGCCCCATCCGGAATGATCGCTGGACAAGTCGGGAATGGCAGCCGCGTCGGCGCGCGCGGGGTCGCCCATCCAGACCCAGACACAGCCATGGCGGTCGACAACGGGGTAGGTCCTGACTTTCAGGCAGGCCGGCACCGGGCTTTCGCCGGGCACGTGGATGCAAGCACCCGTGCCGTCATAGATGAGGCCGTGATAGCCGCACTCGATGTGGTCCCCTACAACCTTGCCCTTCGAGAGCGGCAGCCGGCGATGCGCGCAACGGTCCTCGAGTGCCACCGGTGCGCCGTCCTTCTTGCGGAACAGGACAACCGGCTCCTTGAGCATGATGTATCCGGCCGGATCGCGCCCAATCTGCTCGCTCCAACCGGCGACGTACCAGGAGTTTCGCACAAACATTCACGATCCCCATCATCGAAGCGCTCGACCTTGTCAGATATCGGGAGCGCAGACAACACGGGCATTGCTTGCGCTCAGTCGGCCGTTGCGCATCGTCGGCCTCGGGGCGCATCCTGGAATCACTTCCGAAACATCGTGAATTCACCGTGTGGCCGCAAATCCCCACAGGAATGCTGCAGCCAACATTCATTAGCCCGGCTCGTGCCTGTGTTGCCGTGAATGACGGTTTTCGATTGCTTCCTGGCTCCCAGAGTCAGACAGGCGTCTTCGGACATCTTTCCGAAATTGCATCCGTACGGAGCACAAATTGCTGCTTCGCCGCGCCAGCTGTTGGGATACTCTGCTTCATTAAAGCACGCGAAATTTCCGACCTTCGAGTATGTCTTTGCCAGCGACGGGTCCACCACGGCCTGAGCCCGCTTAAGCTCCTCAATGCGTGCGTTCGCAAACCGCGCATAGATGCTGCCCGCATATTGCCGGCGGAATTCCTCCAGCACCGCTATGCTCGTCGTATCCTTGACTGTCAGCCACGCCTGTGATGCCGCATCTGTCTGCGGATCACGGGCGGGCGGCGGCGACAAGCTTGGAGTGTTTGCCGGCTGCGGCCGGCCCGTCAGATAGAAGTCTCCAATGAGCGACAGCGACAGCTCAGGAATTTGCCGGTGTCTGGTCGCCTCATACACGTCCGCGGTCACGCGGCGAAATATCGTGCCGATCTCGTCGGGCGCCTCTATGTGCCGCAAGAAGGCCTCTGTGTAAGGACTGTTGCGGCCCGCGCCATCTGCGGCCGTCCGCCCCGCCTGCGTGGCATAAGCCACGATCATTCCCTGCGGGCTGTCGATACGGGCAAGGCCGCGCTGCATCGAGGCTGCACGCGTCAATCCGATCGAACGCTTCAAATCATCCGCCAGCGGATTATCGCGGCAGGAATCCAGCACCAGGATGCGCAGACTTTTGGCCTGCTGCAAATCGGCGACGACCTCGTCGACACGCACCATGCGGCGCAGATCGGCTTCGTCCGTCAGTTTGGCATCGACCGGCATCAAATAGTTGTAGCCGGCAAACTGCATGGCATGCCCGCTGTAGTAGAATATCGCGACATCGGCCTCGCGGGCGGCGCGCGCGAAGCGGATGGCCGCGTCCTCCATTCCACTCTTGTCCAGATCGGCACCGAAAATGATTTCAAAGCCCAGGCGTTCAAGCGCAGCACTCACGTCCTCGGCATCGTTACGCGGGTTGCGAAGCGCAATGGTGTTCCTGTAGGCGGCATTGCCGATGACCAGCGCCACCCGCTTCTCGGCATGACCCGGCAGGACGCAGATGGCCATCAGCATCACGGCGCAGGCGAAAGCTGCCACGAGGCGCCGGTACGCTCTCCGGCTCGACAATCCGGCGCTGGCACATTGCCACAGCATGGAAATGACTGGCAGCACTTCGGCTCCTGCAAATGAATTGTAGGCTTGGCGGGCGAAACGAGATTGCCGTCCGAAGCGATTGGATAGCCCGTTGTGGGTCAACCCCGGAACTCACCTATGCCCTTTCCACCCTTCCAAGCATCTCGTAGCCTGCTTGAAAAGGGCCCACCGGCAACAGATGAAGCTCCAGCCGGGTCGAGGCCTGCCCGTGGCGAAAGCCAGGAGCCATGATGCTCAGTCCGCTGGATCGTCGGGGCGTCCTGCTGCTCGCCGCCGGCGCAGGTGTGGGAGCCGCGGGTCCGATCACCGCCCAACCGGATGCCAATGCCGAGCTCGCCGCGCTGCTCGACGCTTATGCTCGCTCCACGTTTGACCGACACCCCGAGCTGGTTACAGCCCTTGGCCTCGACCGCGGATCTTTGGCCCCGGCAAGATGGCAGCTCGACGAGCGCTCGGTCGAACGGATTGCGCGGGATCGCGAGATTCTCGCCAGCTACCAGCGGCAGCTCCACACCATCGACCGCGCCCGCCTTTCGCCCCGATCTGCCCTCCACTACGACGTTTTCCATTATGAGCTGATGCGGGAGCGCGCGGTTGCCGACTGGCAGGGCCTGGGCAGGCCTTACGTGATCGACCAGTTCGATCATGGCGCGTACGCGAATGTTCCTCGTCTCCTGGCCGCGCAGCACAACCTGGAAGGCGAGGAGGATGCGAATGCCTGGCTCGCCCGACTGGGGGCATTCCCCAAGGCGCTCGACCAGGAGCTCGAATGCATGCGTTTCGACGCGGCTCGGGGGATCGTTCCACCCGACTTCATCGTTGGCGTAACGGTCGCGCAGATTGAGGAGCTGGCGCAGGCTCCCGCCGCCGACTCCTTCGTGCTGAAATCGCTTGCGGCGCGCTCCGCCAGGAGCGGAATCAGCGCTAATCATTTTCGCTCGGCTGCGGGCATCTGGGACCGCGATGTCGTGCCCGCGTTGCGCCGACAGGCCGAGGCCTTGAGCGCGCTGCGGGCATCGGCAACGTCGGTACCCGGCATCTGGCGCCTGCCCGACGGTGAGGCCCTCTACGCTGCGTTGTTGCAGTACGAAACGACGACCGCGATGAGCGCGGCGGAGACCCACGCTGTTGGCCTGCAAACGGTCGATGAGATCAGCGCGCGCATCGATGAGCGGATGCGCGCCGTCGGAATGGGAGAACGCAGCGTTGCCCGACGCTTGCGATCAATGTTTGAGGACTCTCGGTTTCGCCATGCCGACAACGAAACCGGCCGGGAGCAAATGCTTGCGGACGCACACCGCATCGCCGCGCGCGCACGCGCGCATCTGCCTGAATCGTTCGCGACCTTGCCACGCGCCGAATTCACAAGACGACCGATGCCCCCCTACCTCGAGGCGGGCGCGGCCGGCCAATACGATGCACCGCCGCTCGACGGCTCGCGGCCCGGCGTTTTCTGGATCAATCTGGGAGATCCGGCGGAGACATCCTCCTTCCTGCTGCCGACCATCCTGCATCACGAAGGCGTGCCGGGACATCACCTGCAACTCTCGCTCGCCGCTGAAGCCACCGACGTGCCGCTGGCGTTGAAGCTCTGGGACTTCACGGCCTATAGCGAAGGCTGGGCAACGTACGCGGAGCAACTGGCGGACGAATGGGGCCTCTATGATGAGGAACCGTGGAGCCGGATCGGTTACCTGCAGCAGGCTCTTCTACGCGCAGCGCGGCTGGTCGTTGACACTGGGCTGCACGCCATGCGCTGGAGCCGTGCCCAGGCGCTCAGCTACCTTGCGGAGGTCACCGGCTCGCCCGATGCCTCCAACATCAGCGAGATGAATCGATACTGTGTCGAGCCGGCCCAGGCCTTAAGCTACATGACGGGAAAGCTTCAGTGGTTGCGGCTGCGCGAACGGGCGCGAAGCGAGCTCGGCAGCCGTTTCGACCTGCGCGATTTTCATGCCATCACGCTGCAATCGGGATCCATGCCGATGGCGGTGCTTGAACGTGTGGTGCAGGACTACATCCGGGGCCGCACGCAGTAGCGCGCCGGGTCGCGCCGGGGTTGCAGGGGCGGCGCACGATGCTCCTCAGTAAACTGGGGCGAGCCTCTTGATCGGCAGGTAGGGAGCGGACGTAACGGCGTACTCCGGCTTTGGACGCACGCTGGCTGCTGCCACCTGCCAGAAAATCAGAATGGCGAGGCTCATCACCGCAAGCACGATCGCAATGGTGATTGGTCTCCGCATCGGATCGACCTCCATGTCCTCGGGAAGCAGCTTCCCGATAATCATGGGGGCAGCGTTAGCGGCTCCGCGCAGTCAGGCGTTATGACGCGCATCACATAATGTCGCCTGAGCGCGGTCACGGTCGCCGCG
>Ga0306921_10006859_pt1 | contig 11906 bp, 7 predicted proteins | sample sta12Cox44000080_FD_203760 | JGI IMG/M metagenome (GOLD analysis project Ga0306921, IMG submission 203760) | Lab enrichment of tropical soil microbial communities from Luquillo Experimental Forest, Puerto Rico - statoxic.12C.oxic.44.000.080 (v2)... | ecosystem: Environmental > Terrestrial > Soil... | reverse complement strand
GCGCGGGCAATCGCTGGGGAGACGCTCGATGCAGCACAGCAGGCGACAGGCGAACGCCTGATTACTGAATTTTACGAGCACGTGCCGCCGGCCGATATTGCCGAACGAAGCCCGAGGGACTTGTGGGACGCCGCCCTGTCGCTCTGGCGCTTCGCCGAGCGCCGGCATCCCGATCAAGCAAAGATCCGGGTCTACAACCCCGACCCCGCTGCGGACGGCTGGTCGTCGCCGCACACGATCGTCGAGATAGTCAATGACGACATGCCGTTCCTCGTCGATTCGGTCACCCTGGCGATCAACGCCAGCGGCCGCGTCGTCCATCTCGTTATTCACCCGATAATGACGGTCGCGCGCGACCCGAAGGGGCGGCTTGCCGAGCTTTGTGGCGCAGCAGTGGCGCTGCGCGAATCCTGGATGCAGATCGAGATCACGCGCCAGTCGGATCGCGACGACCTTGCGCGCCTGGCGCAGACATTGTCCGGCGTCCTCGCCGATGTTCGCGCTGCGGTCGAGGATTGGAAGCCGATGCGCGAAGGCTTGCGCGAACTCGTCGATGAACTGTCCCGGCCCCCTGCGCCCCCGGTGCCGCCGACGGAACTTGCCGAAGTCCAGGACTTTCTGCGGTGGCTCGACGACGACAATTTCACATTTCTCGGCTACCGCGAATATGTGTTTGACAGAGCGGACAGCCCGCTCCGCGGGCCACTCGGGATCTTGCGCGACGAAGAGCACCCGGTCTTTGGAGGGCTGCGCGATTTGTCGTCGCTACCGCCCGACGTGCAGGACTTCGTGCGCCGCCGCGGGCTGGTCGTCATCACCAAATCGAACCGCCGCGCTACGGTTCACCGTACGGCGCACATGGACGCGATCGGGCTCCGCCGCTTCGCCCCGAGCGGAGAAGTCGTCGGGATGCACCTGTTTCTCGGGCTCTTCACCTCGCTCGCATACAGCCGCAACCCACGCTCGATCCCGCTGCTGCGGCTCAAGGTTCAACGCATTATCGAACGCGCGGGGCTGCCATCGGCGAGCCATGACGGCAAGGCCCTTCTGCACATCTTGGACACATTTCCGCGCGACGAGCTGTTTCAGACCGATGAAGACCAGCTGTTCGATACGGTCGTCGGCGTCCTCAACCTTCAGGAACGCCAGCGTATCGCTCTGTTCATCCGGCGCGACCCGCTCGAGCGTTTTGTCTCTTGTCTCGTCTATGTGCCGCGCGAGCGATACGACACTGCGCTCCGGCAGCGCTTCTCTGAGATCCTCGAAGCGGCGTTCGCCGGACAGCTATCGACTTTCTACACCCATCTCGACGAGTCGCCGCTGGCGCGGATCCAGTTCATCATCCGCACCACCCGGGGTCGTGTACCGGCGGTCGACCATACGACGCTCGAAAAACGGCTCGCCGATGCCGGGCGCAGCTGGTCCGATCGGCTCGAGGAGGCGGCGACCGCAGCCTTTGGCGAAGAGGAGGCGCGGGCTCGGCTCTGTCGCCTGCGACCCTTCCCGATAACGTATCAAGCACGAACGGCTGCCGACCAGGCGATTGCCGATCTACGCCGCATCGAGGCCGTGCTGGCGGGTTCGCCTCTCGAAGTCTCGCTTCATCCCGCCGCCGATAGCGGTTTACCCGGATTGCGGATTTATCGCGCCAACGAACCGGTCGTCCTCTCCGACATGCTGCCGATTTTGGAGGATCTCGGCCTGCGGGTCGTCGCCGAGGAACCGTTTCGCATCGAACGCCTCGGCGGCGGCGTGGTGTGGATCCACGAATTCCAGCTCGACGGGGTATCGCTGCTGAGCACTGTGTCTCCCGTGGTTAGGGCGCGGTTCGAAGAGGCGCTCGTCGCGGCCTGGACCGGCCGGGTCGAGAGCGACGGCTTCAATCGCCTCGTCTTGGCCGCCGGCCTGTCGGCGCGCCAAATCACGGTTCTGCGTCTCTACGCCAAGCTAATGCGTCAGGCCGGAGTCGGCTTCAGCCAAGCCTACATGGAGGATGCGCTGAGCGGCCATCCGGAGATCGCGCGCCGCCTCGTCCAACTGTTCGAGGTCCGTTTTGATCCCGCCCGTGCCGGTGATCATTCGCTCTCCGTGATCGCTGGGGTCCAAGCGACCGATCATGCCCTCGACGCAGTGCAGAGCCTCGATGAGGACCGCATCCTGCGAAACTTCCTGACCCTTGTGGTCAAAACCGTGCGGACGAACTACTATCAGCGATCGCCATCGGGCGAGACCAAGCCCTATCTGGCGGTCAAGCTCGCGAGCAGCGAGATCGAGCTGATGCCGCTGCCCAGGCCGCTCTTCGAGATTTACGTCTACAGCCCTCGTGTCGAGGCGGTGCACATGCGCGCCGGCAGAGTCGCCCGCGGCGGCATCCGGTGGTCCGACCGCAAGGAGGATTTCCGAACCGAGATCCTCGGCTTGATGAAGGCGCAGACGGTCAAGAACGCGGTGATCGTACCGGTCGGATCGAAGGGAGGCTTCGTCGTAAAACAGCCGCCCGCTGCAGCCGACAGGCTGGGGGCCGAGGCGGTTGAATGCTACAAGACGCTGATCCGCGGCCTCTTCGACCTCACGGACAATATCGTTGCCGAAACTTCGAAGGGGCATCGGATCGTGCCGCCGCCTGGGGTCGTCCGGTATGACGGCGACGACCCGTATCTCGTGGTCGCGGCCGACAAGGGAACCGCGACGTTCTCTGATTTTGCCAACGCAATCTCGCAAGAGTACGGGTTCTGGCTCGGCGACGCGTTCGCGTCGGGCGGTTCGGCGGGATACGACCACAAGGCGATAGGGATCACCGCGCGCGGCGCATGGGAGCTCGTCACGCGCCATTTCCGCGAGCTCGGGGTCGACGTCGAGAAGCGTGAGTTGAGCGTGGTCGGCGTCGGCGACATGTCGGGCGACGTGTTCGGCAACGGCATGCTGATGTCGCGCCACTTGCGGCTGCTCGGCGCGTTCAATCACCTGCACATCTTCATCGATCCCGCGCCCGATCCGGAGAAGAGCTTTGTCGAGCGGCAGCGTCTATTCCACCTGCCCCGCTCGAGCTGGGGTGAATACGATCGCGCACTGATCTCGGTGGGCGGCGGTGTGTTCGAGCGCGCTGCCAAATCGATCCCGATCAGTCCTGAAATGAAGCGCGCCTTCGATATCGAGGCCGACCGTCTGACCCCGGCCGAACTGATCCGCCGGCTTCTGGCCGCACCGGTCGATCTCTTGTGGTTCGGCGGGATCGGAACATATGTCAAGGCCTCGGACGAAAGCCATATGGAGGTAGGTGACCGCGCCAACGACGCGCTGCGCATCGACGGCAACAAGGTTCGCGCAAAGGTCGTCGGCGAGGGTGCCAACCTCGCGGTCACCGAACGAGGGCGCGTCGCCTACGCGCTCGCCGGCGGCCGAATCAACACCGACGCGATCGACAATTCTGCCGGTGTCGATATGTCCGACCATGAGGTCAACATTAAGATTCTGCTCGACCAAGCGACTGCTTCGGGTGTGCTCTCGGCGGCCGAGCGCGAGCCGCTTCTCTCCGCCATGACCGATGACGTCGCGGCATTGGTACTGCGCGACAATTACCTGCAAGGCGGGGCGTTGTCGGTGGCCGAGGCGCGCGGCGTCGCCGCACTCGACCGGCAGGCACGCCTGATTCGCCATCTCGAACGATCTGGCCGGCTCGACCGCGCACTCGAGTTCCTGCCGGACGACGAGACCCTCGCGGCGCGCGCGGCGCAACGCCGCGGGCTCGCTCGTCCCGAGCTCGCCGTCTTGCTCCCCTATGCGAAGATGGCGCTTTACGGCGAGCTCATCGCCTCTGATCTGCCCGACGCGGCGGAGCTCGAAAGAGAGCTTCGCGGCTATTTCCCGGCGGCACTGCGCGACGGGCTCGCTGCACAGATTGCCGCCCATCCGCTGCATCGCGAGATCACCGCCACCGTAGCCACTAACGATCTCGTCAACCGGGCCGGCATAACCTTTGTCGATGAGATGCGGGTGCGCACCGGCCGCACTGCCTCGGACGCTGCGCGCGCCTATACGATTGTGCGCGACGTTTTCGACCTGCAGCTCCTGTGGACCGAGATCGAGGCGCTCGACAACAAGGTGGTGGCCGCCGTGCAGATCGACATGCTGCTCGAAATCATCAGTCTGATCGAGCATGCGGCCGCCTGGCTGTTGCGCACCAGGCGACTTGATCTTAGTCGTGAGACCTCGAGGCTCGCACCGAGCGCCCGCGCGCTCGCCGCATCGCTGTCCGAGCTGCTGCCGAAGGGCGACGCGAGCTTCCTTGCCGAGCGCGCCCAGCGCTTTCGCGAGACCGGGGTGCCCGAAGCGCTCGCCAAGCGCATTGCCACACTGACCTTTCTCGCTTGCGCCCTCGATATTGGTGACCTTGCCGAGCGCTCTGCGCAGCCGCTTGATCGTGCCGCCCGAATATATTACGGGGTGGGCGCCCAATTCGCACTCGACGAGATGCGGGCCGCCGCCCGTCGGCTGCCGGCCGAAAGTCCATGGCAGAAGCTTGCCGTCGAGGCGATGATCGACGACCTGTTTGCACTGCAAGCCGATTTGGCGGCGCGCATCCTGGCGAGCGGTTGCGCCGCAAAGCCGGACCCGCTCGTTGCCTGGTCCGCGGCGCATGCCGCCTCGCTTGCGCCCGCGGAAGCGCTCGCCCGCGAGCTGCGCGCCGCCATAACACCCGATCTTGCGATGCTCGTCGTTGCCAGCCGCCAGCTGCGGCACGCGCTCGGGTAGGCGCTAGCGGGTCCGGCTAGACGGCGACCATTTGGCGCAGCTCTTCGACAACCTCCGGGTTGGCGAGCGTTGAAACGTCGCCCGCCTCCTGGCCGCCGGATATCGCGGCCAGAACCCGGCGCATGATTTTGCCCGAGCGGGTCTTCGGCATGTCGGGCACAATCCATACATGCGCCGGACGCGCAATCGGACTGATCTCGGTGACCACGGCATCAGAAATCCGCTTGTGCAATTCCGGGCTCGGCTCGAAACCGGGTTTCAGCGCGACATAGAGGTCGGGAACCTTGCCCTTGATCTCGTCAGCGACCGGCACGACGGCGGCTTCCGCCACCTCCGGGACTGTCAGCGCCGCCGATTCTATCTCCTTGGTCCCGAGCCGGTGGCCGGCGACGTTGATCACGTCGTCGATGCGGCCGAGGATGCGATAGTACCCGTCGGCAGCCTGCACCGCACCATCCCCGGCGAAATACGGCCAGTCCCGCCAGTCCTTGCTATTTTGGTCCTTGCAGTAACGTGCGTAATACTGTGCAACGAAGCGGTCAGGGTCGCCCCAGATGGTCTGGAATATTCCGGGCCAGGGATTGCGAATGCAGATATTGCCCGCCCTGCCGGATCCCCTAGGGATCTCATTGCCGTCCTCATCGTAGATCACAGGGTGGATGCCCGGAACCCCCGGCCCAGCGCTGCCGGGCTTCATCGGCCCCAGCGCCGGCACCGTGCTGCAGAGAAAGCCGCCATTTTCCGTCTGCCACCAAGTATCGACGATCACCGCCTCACCCTTGCCGACCACATTGTGGTACCAGCGCCAGACCTCGGGCTCGATCGGCTCTCCCACTGTCGTCATATGCTTGAAGTGGTAGTCGTAGTTGTTCGGCTCGTCGGGACCGGCTCGGCGCAGCGCACGGATCGCAGTCGGCGACGTATGGAAGATATTGACGCCGAGCTCTTCGGCGATCCGCCACGGCCGTCCGGCATCGGGGTAGGTGGGCACGCCCTCGTAGATGACCGTCGAAGCGCCAAGGGCGAGCGGCCCATAGACGATGTAGGAATGTCCAGTGATCCAGCCGATGTCGGCCATGCACCAGTAGACGTCTTCCGGATGGATGTCCTGGATGTATTTCGAGGTGCCGGCCACATAGGCGAGATAACCGCCGGTACTATGCTGGCAACCCTTCGGCTTGCCGGTGGTTCCGCTCGTATACATCAGGAAGAGCGGTGCCTCGGCCGGCATCGGAATCGGCTCGACCCGCCTGCCGCGGTGGTGCTTAAGGAGATCGTTCACGATATGATCGCGGTCCCGCGCCGGCGGCTTCGCACTTGAATATTTTCCCGGAGAGCGCTGCCAGATCAGGACCTTCTCTACCGCGTGGCCCTCCTTTGCCGCTTCCTCGGCAGCGATGTCGGCCTTCTCCTTCTGGTCCTGGAGGCTGCCGTTCCGGTAGTAAGCGTCCATCGTGATCAGCACCCGACTGCCGGAATCGACAATCCGGTCGGCGCACGCCCTGCCGCTGAAGCCGCTGAACACCTGAGAATGGATAACGCCGAGCCGGGCGCAAGCCAGCATCGCAATCGGCAGTTCCGGCACCATCGGCATGTGCAGAGTCGCGCGATCACCGGCCTTCAGGCCGCAGAAATCCCGCAGCAAGGCAGCGAATTCACTCACTCGAATATACAGCTCTTGATAGGTGATATGCTGTGTCGCCTCGCTCTCCAGTTCAGGTACAAAATGGATGGCGGTCTTGTTCTTGTTCTTCGCCAAATGCCGATCGACGCAGTTGTAGCTGGCATTGATCCGGCCACCGACAAACCATCTCCAAAAAGGAGCATTACCGGGATCGAGAGTTTTGTCCCAACGTCTATACCAGTCCAGGAGGTCAGCGTACTCGTTGAAGCACCCAGGAAAGTTGTCGAGACCGAACCGTTCGTAAACCTTCTCGTCGGTCAGGTTTGCCTGGGCAACGAACTTCTCTGGCGGATCGTAGTATTTTTCTTCCTGCCAATGGACCGCAATTTCGGCTTCAGGCACATCGGTCCGCTCTTCCATTCGCTTGCTCCCGAGAAAACGATGGTCGTGGCCTACCCGTGAGACCCAACAGCGCCGCGCATCGGGCCCGAAATCAGGGATATTTTGTCTGCCACAACGGCTTACCGGAGTCCAGGCTCTCCGATATCCGCGGACCCCTCGTCGATCCTTAGATCAGGGGTTGCGCCGGGGACTTCGAGGTCAATGGCGAGCCGACTGCCAGCTCGCGCGGCTGGCGATCAATGCCGCCTGGGTCCGGTTTGCAACATGCAGGCGCCTTATGATCTGCTTGACATGCGCCTTGACCGTGCTCTCGGTCATGGTCAACGCGTCGGCGATAAGCTTGTTCGACTTACCTTCCGAGATCAATGCCAAGACGTCGCATTGCCGCCTGGTCAGCTCGCGCCACGGAGTGTCCCGCGCACGATCCGCTCTATCCGGCAGAATCGGCTCGGTCAATGACAACGGCACATAGGTCCCACCGACGCGCATGCGCTCAAGCGCGCCCATCAAGACCTTGAGACCGAGGCTGGTTGGCAGGAAGCCACGGGCGCCGGAGCGAAGGATCACGCGCGCGCCCTCTGCGTCGTCGCAGTCAGCGGTTACGAGGATCGGGGTTTCAGGCGCCGCTGAGGATAGCAAAGCGAGGTCGGCAAGATCGATGTGCGCGCAGGTCGATCCGCCGACCAGGATTACCTCAAACCCCTCACCGCGGCGGATCAACTGCGCCAGCTCGATTGCCGTTGCGACATCGGTGACATGCCAGCGTCGAGGTTGTTGGAGGAGCGCCAATTTGAGGCATTCGCGACGCAACGGGCTCTGATCGACGATCGCGAGGTGGCGCCGGATCGGGCCGACAAACCGGCCCGCGCCGTGTGTAAAGCTCGCCTCGGTTTCGCGGAAATGATCTAGTCTGTCCAAATCAATCCCTCTCCCACGGGAACGCCTGCCGGGAGAGGAGAATGGCGTCCTCGTTGGGCCCTCAGGGTAAATTTTTGTAAATGCTTGTAACGAGTACGTAACGCGGTTGGCGAGTGCTTCAGGCGCGGATGCCAGCCATTGCGCACAGCACGGTCCACTCTTCTGGGCTGACGGGACAGACCGACAGCCGCGATTGTCTGAGCAGCGACAACTCGGAGAGCTCGGGCTTCCCTCTCATCGCCGGAAGCCCGACCTTGACCGCAACAGGCATCAGCGGCTTCACATCGACCATGCCTAGCTTGCCGCTCTTATCGGCAGGATCCGGATAGAAGCCTTTGAGCACCTCGACGACGCCGACGATCTCTTTGCCCTCGTTGGAATGATAGAAGAACGCCCGTTCGCCGGGCTTCATCGCTCGCAGATTGTTCAGCGCTTGTGCATTACGCACGCCGTCCCAATGAGTGCGACCGTCGGCAACCAGCCGATCCCACGAGTAGCTCGACGGTTCCGATTTAATGAGCCAATAAGACATTCGGCATCCCCTTCCGCAGATTCAGTACAGCAACGGGTAGTCGGCCTGATCTTCGTAGACCGAACCGGCCTTGGTCTGAGAGCTGGCGATCAGGCTGAAACCTTCCACCGGATAGGGGGCGGCGCGGAATTGCGCATGCGCGGCGAGAAAGCCGCTCAGCTTGTCGAGCGCCGGCTTGTGCAGCCGTGCCAGAGTGATGTGCGGGGAGAACTTGCGCGGCTCCGGCGCCAGCCCCACGCGAACCAGCGCATGCTCGATCTTGTCGCGCAGCCCAACGAGATCGGGCGAGCGCTCGACCCCTACCCACAGGCTGCGCGGCTTGTCGCCGCCGCCGAAAACGCCGGTCCCGGTGAGCTGCAGGGTAAACCGGCGTGCCCGCAATCGCGCCAACGCCTCGTCGATGTCGGCCGCGACGGCCTCGTCGGTCTCGCCGATGAACCGCAGGGTCAGGTGAAAGTTGCCGGGATCCACCCACTTGGCCCCAGATATACCCGAGCACAGCAGCGACAGCTGCAGCTTGAGCTCAGGTGGAAAGCCGATCCCGACAAACAGACGCAGCATTGCATCCGCCCACGATCTGCCCGCGGTCCGGCGATTCAGGTAAACAGGGTAAGGACGCCGGTGTGGCCATAGAGCCGGTCGCGGGAGATCTCGCCATTGGCAAAGAAGCCGATCAGCGGGAAGTCGCCCAACGTCTCGCGGATCAGCCCGGTCTCGACCCCGGCATCGCCGAACAATGCCGCGCCGCGCGCGACGCAGCTGACATATACGCCGGCTTTTGGCGGTCCACTCAGCCGACCGGCGAGCTGCCGAACCATGCGGCCCATGTCCCGCTTCGCGCTCTCGGGATCTCGGCGGCAGAACAGGATCGGATCGCCCGCCGCGACCTCGGCGCCGAGCACGACCCAGCCACGCCCGGCGTCGATCGCCACCAGATTGCGAACGAGATAGTCGCCGGTGTCCGAACCGGTGACCGGCAATCCGGCAAAGATCACACCGCCGACGCGGCGCAGATCCTGAGTAAGCTCCGGGCCGATATCCTCGCAGAAGACGGTGAGCGCCGGGCGTCCGTCGATGACCATCACGACGTTGTCGCGCGCCTCGTCGATCCGCCGGACCGGTCCAATCGGCATGCATCCTTGGGTCAAAGCGGTGGCGACCGAGACCCCAGGCGCCAGCATAAGCCCGGCAACACCATTGCTGCCGATACCACCCTCATCCGCGGTTCCGGCCAGGAGTGGGTTTGGACAACGATGCGATACGAGACCGCCGACGAGATAGGCGCCGCTCGCCGCGGCGGTCTCCACGGCAGCCCTCTGAACATCAGGACAGCGAGGATCGGCATGAACCAGCGCCAGAATAGGCTGGGTCCGCTCGATCCAGCCGGCATGCGAGCGCGGCAGATCGGCACCGGGATCGCCTGTTGCGCCGAAGATTCGGAAGTCCTCCGGCGCCAACGCCGCCGTCATGACCACCGCGGCGGGCTCTTCGAAGATTTCGGCCGCCGCCGAGCATACTCCGAGCCCGACCCCACCAACCCAAGAGCGGATCCCGGTGTGCATGGCGAGCGCGCTGGTGATCTCCGGCAGAACGGCCGCCGCGGGCTCGGTGGTATATAGAATGCCCAGCGTCGCTTCATCCACGACAGGAAGTGCAGCGATGCACTGCGCCGCAAGGCTCGCCGGGTCTCCGGTCGCCGAGGCAGCCGCGAACCGCGCGCTCACGACGGGCTCCCGACAAGACGGGCGACCACCGGTGCCAAGCGGTCGACCAGCACCGCGACGCCGCGCTCATTTGGGTGGAGTCCGTCCGGCTGATTGAGCTCGGGTTTCATAGCGACACCTTCGAGGAAGAATGAATAAAGCGGCACATCATGGACCTTCGCAAGTTCGGGAAAGATCCGATCAAAGGCGCTCTTGTAGTCCGCTCCCCAATTCGGTGGGGCGAGCATGCCGAGGAGCAGCACCCTGGCACCGCTAGCCTCGATCTTTCGGATCATTTTGTCGAGATTGCCGCGAACCGTGGCGGGGTCGATACCGCGCAACGCATCGTTGGCGCCGAGCGCCAGAATGACGAGATCGGGCTTGTCGGCGAGGGCCCAATCGAGCCGTGCCAAGCCGCCCGCAGTGGTGTCTCCGGAGACCCCGCCGTTAACGACGCGCACCTCGATCCCTTGCCGGCGCAGCGCTGCCTCGAGCCGCGCCGGGAAGGCTTGCTCGGGCGCCAGCCCATAGCCCGCGGTCAGGCTGTCGCCAAAATCGAGAATGACCGGAATATGCGCCGCAGCCGGCGTGGCGCCGATCATCAGGGACAGCCCGGCGGCAACCAGTGCTCTTGGGGACATCGCGTTGAAAACTCTCGCCGCCGCGCCATATCGACGGTGCCGTCGGCGGCCGGGCGCCCTATCAGGCCGGCCGATCTGTCGCGCCGCTTCTCCTGGCATGGACAGAATATGACCAGCTCGCTTCATTCCGGCGGCCCGCTCGTGGTGCTGGAAGATGTCCACTTGACTCTGGGGAGCGCCGCCGGGCCCGTCAACATCCTGCGCGGCGTTTCGCTCGAGATCGCCACTGGTGAGACGGTGAGCCTCCTAGGCCCCTCGGGCTCCGGGAAATCGACGCTGATGATGGTAGTGGGCGGGCTCGAGAGGCCGAGCGCCGGACAGGTGCAAATCGACGGAAACGATTTCGCCGCGCTCAACGAGGATGCGTTGGCTCGACTACGCCGCGCTCACATCGGCATCGTATTCCAGGCCTTTCATCTGATCCCGACGATGACCGCGCTCGAAAATGTGGCGCTCCCGCTCGAGCTGGCTGGACGGCGCGACGCATTTTCGGTCGCGGCTCGGGGTCTCGCCGCGGTCGGCCTCGGCCATCGCGTAACCCATTATCCCGGGCAGCTCTCGGGAGGCGAGCAGCAGCGCGTGGCCATCGCCCGCGCCTTTATCGCCAGCCCGAAACTGCTGCTAGCCGACGAACCAACGGGAAATCTCGACGCCGCGACCGGCCGCCTGGTCATCGATTGCCTGTTCGAGCATCGAGCACGACACGGCACGACCCTGCTCTTGATCACGCACGATCCGAGCGTCGCCGAACGCTGCGAGCGCCAGATCCATCTGTTGGACGGTAGGATCGTGGCGGATCACCGTACCGCGTCGGCGCGCATCGCTACCGCGCGACGCGCGCTTTGAACAAATTCTCGGCCGCTCACGCCGTGCGGCTCGCCCGACGCGAGCTGCGCGGCGGGATCCGTGGTTTACGTATCTTTCTTGCCTGCCTGGTGCTCGGAGTTACGGCGATTGCCGGAATCGGCTCGCTCGCCGCGTCCGTTGTCGCCGGTATAAAGGCCGATGCCCGCGACCTGCTTGGCGGCGACGCCGAAGCGCGGCTCGTCTACCGTCCGGTCGACGCGGCCGAGGGCGCCTTCTTGGCGCAGAGTGGCAGGTTGTCCGAGATCGCGACGATGCGAGCCATGGCGCGCACGCAAGGCGGCGATCGGCGCAGTCTGATCGAGCTCAAAGCGGTTGATCAGGCCTACCCGCTGTATGGCGCGGTCACCCTGGCGCCGGCGCAGAGCCTCGGCGACGCGCTCGACCGCCGCGGCGGTAATTTCGGTGCGGCGGTCGATCTCGTAATCCTCGATCGGCTTGGACTGGTGCTCGGCGACAGCGTCAAGATT
>Ga0306921_10006857_pt1 | contig 11907 bp, 10 predicted proteins | sample sta12Cox44000080_FD_203760 | JGI IMG/M metagenome (GOLD analysis project Ga0306921, IMG submission 203760) | Lab enrichment of tropical soil microbial communities from Luquillo Experimental Forest, Puerto Rico - statoxic.12C.oxic.44.000.080 (v2)... | ecosystem: Environmental > Terrestrial >... | reverse complement strand
ATGCCTGCCGCGGCAGTGGTGAGAACGATCAGCCTGCGCAGCATGGGGACGCCTCTTTCCGTTATGCCTCACACCTGATACACCGGCCGGGACTGGCAGGTTCCCGCGCGGGCGGCGCGGTGTCAGCGCGCCGAGGCGGCGATGGCGAGCGCGGCCGACTTGCTGAGGTTGCCTTCCAGGCGCAGCGCGACCTGCCTGGTGCCCCAGATCAGGGTGTTGCCGGTGGTGAGCCGGGCCGAGGCGGCGGCCGGTGCGCCGTCGCGGGTGATGTACACCAGCTCATGCGGGCCTTTGATCCACGCGCCCCTGGCACCGTTCACCTCGACCTTGGTCATCATGCGGAGGCTCGCGAACTTCTGGAAATACACCTGGTCAAGGTGACCGGCGAACTCATCGATCCGCACCAGGCCATACGGTGTCCGGGGGTAGACCAGGGACACGACCCGCCCGCCGTCGCTGACCAGCACCTCGCCTGGGCGGCCGAGCACCGCCGGGACCAGAATGGGGAAGGAGACCTGGTGACGAGCCTGCTCCAGCGGCATCTGCCGCTGGCCAGGCAGCGAGGCGCTGCGTTCTGGGGAGGGCACCGGGCCCGGCTCCTGGCGAAGCTCGACGCCGGCGAACCGCAACACGCCGATGACCACCGCCCGCCCCTGTGGGACGGCGATCAAGGCAGCCAGGACGGCCATCACCACGACCAGCGCGGCACGCCACGCCAGCCAACGGCGGCGGGCACCGGTCTCCGGGCCGGGCATGCGCCGGTGCCGCACCGCTTGCCCCTCCAGCCGCTGCCGAACGGCCGCGGCAAGGTCGCTGGCCGGCGGCACCTCGAGCTCGCGGCCCGCCGCCCGCAACTCGGACTCCACCACGTCCTGCCACCCGGCCCGGTCAGCCACTGGACACCCGGTTCTGCTCCGCGGGCACCAGCAGCCCGCGCAGCCTCTTCAGCGCGCGGGCCGTGCGCGACTTCACCGACCCGGTCGGCCACGCCAGCACCTGCGCGGTCTCCGCCTCGGACAGGTCGAGGAAGTAGCGGCACACCAGCACTCGCCGCTCCCGCTCCGGGAGCGTGTTCACGGCCGCCATCAGCCGGGCACGCCGTTCGGCGGCCAGCACCTCATCGATGGGGCCGTCCGCCGCCGCGCATTCCGGTGTCGCGGTCCCCATCCGCAGGGCCAGCGCCTCGCGCCGCCGCCGCGAACGCGTCAGGTTCCTGGTCTCGTTGGCCACGATCCGCAGCAGCCACGGACCAAATGGCTCACCCACCCGGAACCGGGACAAGTGCCGGAACGCCTTCACAAACGCCTCCTGCACGACGTCATCGGCCTCCTCCCCCGCGCCCAGCAAGAACGCCGCCCGATGCGCGCGCAGGGTGTACCGGGCGACCAGCACGGCATAAGCGTCAAGGTCGCCGCCACGGGACCGGGCTACCGCCTCCGCGTCGTCGATGGCTCTCCTTACTCAACCGGCCCTTACTCAACCGGCCTCACCCACACTGAATACACCGCCAGCAGCCGCAGGGTTCCCGCCAGCGCAACGCGACCCGGATCCTCTCCGGAGTCCGCGTTTGCCAGTTCCGTCCGGTGAACAGGGGGCTAGCACTGTCATCAGCGGCGCCGCAGGCGCATGGGCAGGTTCCGGCCGGGCCGCAAGGTCACCTGGGCCACCGGGGCAGGCATCCCGCGCGCGGTCAGCTCCAGCCGGAACCGCCTGGCGATGGTGGCGAGCACTAGCACCGTTTCCAGTTCGGCAAAGGAGGCGCCCACGCATGCCCGCCGCCCGCCGCCGAACGGGATGAACGCATAACGGTGCCTGGTCCCGGCGTGGCCGTCGCCGCCGGGAAGGAAGCGTCGTGGGTCAAATCCGGCCGGGTCGGGCCAGAAGCCCGGGTGCCGGTGTACCAGGTAGGGCGAGATCGCCACCATGCTTCCGGCCGGGACCGGTGTTCCCGCGACGTCGTCGTCGGCGAGGGCGTCGCGTTCGATGGTCCAGGCGGGCGGGTAGAGCCGCATCGCCTCGGACACCACCGCCGTGGCCCAGGGCAGGTCAGCCGCGTCCGCGGCATCCGGGTCGCGGTCACCGAGCACGGCTGCCAGTTCCTGCTCCAGCCGCTCCCGTGCTGCCGGGTAGGCAGAAAGCAGCGCCAGGGACCAGGCCAGCGCGTTCGCGGTCGTCTCGTGGCCGGCCAGCATGAACGTGGCGATCTCATCGCAGATCTCGCTGTCGGTCAGCGGCCTGCCACCCTCATCCGACGCGCGGAGCAGCACGTCAAGCAGGTCGGCCGGGGGTTCAGCGGGCTCGCCACCTGCCCGGCGCGCCGCGATCAGCCGGGTCGCCACGCCCTCGACGCCCTCCGCGGCGCCGCCGAGCCGGCGCGCGGCAGCCCGCACCGCGCGGGTGGAGGCCGGGCCCCACCCGATGGGCAGGAACGTGGTGAGCACCGCGACCCGCTGGCCGGCGCTCATCGCCCGGCCCAGTTGGCCGGCATCACCGGTCAGGTCCGCGCCGAACAGCGCCAGGCCCACGATCTCCAGCGTCAGCGCGCTCATTTCCCGCGCCACATCGACCGGTGCCCCCTCGGCGAGCCGATCCCACCGCGTGGCCAGGCGCCGCGCGCTCGCCGTGATCTGCGGGCCGAAACCGGCCACATCGCGCCGGGAAAACACCGGCTGGATAAGCCGCCGGTGCCTGCGCCACAGCTCACCCTCGCTGGTCAGCAGCCCGTTGCCCACCAGCGCCCGCAGTGGCCGGTAAGTGAACGCCTTCACATAGTTGTCCTGGTTCACGGCCAGCACGTGCTCCGCATGCTCGGGCCGGCTCAGCAGGAACCACCATCGCCGTGGCGTGAACGGCACCCGCACCACATCCCCGTACCTGGCCGTCAGCCGCACATACCCGGCCAGCGGGTCACTCAGCATCCCCGCCAGGACCCGCGCGGCCTCCGCGCCACCCGGGCCCGGCACCCTGCATCCGGATACCTGCACGCCCACGCACCCCATCATCCGCCGGCCGGACGCACGCCGAACCCTCGGTGGCTCTGGTAAAGCGAACTACTGGTGGATGGCTGCGCCGGGTGCTGGCTCGCTGGGGTCGATGATCTGGCACAGCGGTACCAGGTCGTCCTGGTCGGCGTGTGCCGCCGAGATCGATCTAGCCGAAACAGTGCTGCCGTCGCGAGTGGTCGGAGGTGTGTGGGAGGTCTTCAAGGAGCCGGCCACCGTTGACGTCCTGGTACATCACCGAGACTCCCGGGCCGTACCGGCGAATCAGGCGTATGCCGTGCTGCTCTGGTGTTTCGGTGTCGGTGCGCCGCTGCTGATGGGGAGCCCGTGTGCGCCACTGGTGACGTACTTCCAGGGGGTCGCCGGCGGTGCCAACCCTGCGGTGCCGCCTGGGTGGAACGTTGCCACGGGGCCGGGTGCCGTCGGGGCAAAGTCCCCCATTCTCGCGACGGTGGATGCCCGAATGCCGCGCGCCGCATCTATCGACGTCGATCTGTCGGTCGCCGGGGCGCTGGTGACCAACGCGATCTTTGTTGCATATGTCGGCTCCAGCGCCGGCGACCTGCCATTGGCGCTGCCCACGACCAGCACGACGGCGTCGGTGCCGCCGGTCACCATCTCGGACATGGTGAACGCCTGGCCCTACACCGCGGCCCGGGTGGTCCACTTCGGACCAGCTCGTCCGACGTAACTTGCGTGCCTGGCCCGGGAAGAGTGGACCGATGGTATGGTAACTGGTATGGCAACGAGGAAGGTGACTATCACCCTGGACGAGGCACAGCTCGGCCAGATCCGCTCGCTGGTGCAAGCCGGCACCGCTGCGAGCGTATCCGGGTTCGTGCAGCATGCTGTCGCGGTCGCCCTGGATGACGTTGCTGGATGGGGTGCCATGCTCGCGGAGGCGCTGCGGGCAACCGGCGGTGAAATCTCCGATAAGGAGCGCGCCTGGGCTGATGGGGTGCTGGGCACCGGGACGCAGCCGGCGGCCTGATGCCGGGCGTGACCCTGGACGCCGGCGGGCTGATCGCCTTGGACCGGGATGATCGCCGCGTGGTAGTGCTCCTCGCCCGGGCCCATGACACCGGCGCACGAGTGACCGTTCCGGCCTCGGCGCTGGCTCAGGCCATCCGGCGGCCGGAGCGGCAGGCGCGGCTGGCAAGGCTGATCCGCCAGCCCGGCACCGACGTCATCGACCTAGACCGGGTAGACGCGACCCACGTCGGCAGGCTGCTGGCGGCCAGCGGGACATCTGACATTACCGACGCCCATGTAGTGATCTGCGCCCGCCGCGCCGACCAGCCGGTCGTCACCTCCGACCCCGGTGACCTGCGCCAGCTTGACCCTGCCCTCCGCCTGATCGCGCTGTAACCGGCAGCGCGGAGCATGGCCAGGTTCGCCGCTGTGCGTGACATTTTAATCGTCGTATACACAGATTTGAAATAATCCTTACCTAGCTAAGGCATTTGAACGGCTGACTGGCTCTCTGTTCAGGTGAGGTCTACCGGTATGTAATGGTCTTGAGCTCAGCTGAGGGGGGACCATGACCGGCGCATTCAATCGCGATCTCCCCCACGGGGCGGCGGTTCTCTGCGGTGGCAGGCCGTAATGACTGCGCCAGCGGACAGCGGCCGTTTACTGACTCCGGGATGGGCGCATGCTGAGCCTCCGGCTGACCGGACTATTGTCGGCCGGGAAGCCGAGCTGGCCAGAATTGAGCGCTTTCTGGATGACCTCGCGGACCGATCGCTCGCACTTGTGCTCGAGGGCGAAGCCGGCATTGGCAAGACGACGCTATGGAGCGTTGGCCTGACCATGGCGCGCGCGCGCCCCATCGAGGTGCTCGCCTGCCGGGCGGTGGAATCCGAGGCGCGCCTGGCATTTTCCGCCCTGGCAGACCTGCTCGAGGCCGTTCCGGAGGCCGCGTTCTGCGCACTGCCGGGTCCTCAGCGACGCGCCCTGGACGCCGCGTTGCTGCGGGCCGGCCCCGACGACCAGCCGCCGAACCCGCGCGCGGTCGCGGTCGCGACGCTTGGCGTGCTGCGGGCGCTGGCCCGGGACGGGCCCGTTCTGGTAGCGGTCGATGACCTGCCCTGGCTTGATCGTGCGTCGGCAGCGGCGCTTGAGTTCGCGCTGCGCCGCCTGGACGCCGAGCCAGTCGGGTTGCTGGCCACCCTCCGGTCGGAGGGGGTCCTCGGGGCCACGCAGGACCGCCGTCTGCCGCCGGTATCTCGGATCGATCGTCTGGTCCTTGGCCCGCTGAGCCTTGGTGCGTTCGGGGCCGTGCTCGATGCGCGCAGTCCGCGGCCGTGGCGGCGGCCTTCGCTGGTGCTGTTGCACGGGGCCTGCGGCGGGAATCCATTCTTCGGCCTTGAGCTCGCCGACGCGCTGGCGGCGCGCGGCGGCGAGCTGCGGCCCGGGGAGGCGGTTCCTGTCCCCGGGTCCCTCCAGGGCCTGGTCCGGGCGAGGCTGGCGCGGCTGGCCCGGCCGGCAGGGGAGGTGGTGCTCCTGGCGGCCGCGGCGTCCCGCCCCACCATTGCGCTGCTCATCGCGGCCAGCACGACGCCGGCGCGGGCGCGGGACGAACTGGATGCGGCCGAGGCCGCCGGGGTCATCGAGACGATTGGCAGGGAGGTTCGGTTCGTTCACCCGATGCTGCGGTCTGTGGTCTACGCGGATGCCACGGCAGTGCAGCGCCGGGCGGTGCACCGGCAACTGGCCGAGGCCAGCGAGCACCCTGAAGAGCGCGCACGGCATCTCGCACTCGCCGCCGAAGGACCCGATGAGCTGGTCGCCGCCGAACTGGAGGCGGCGGCGCTGGCGGCCTACCTGCGCGGTGGCTGCGACGCGGCGGCGGAACTTGCCGAACTCGCGCTCGACCTCACGCCCGCCGGGGCGGCGGCTCGAGGGCGGCGGCTGGTTCATGCCGGTGAATTCCACTTCGCTGCCTTCGGCCTAGAACAGGCGCAGCAGCGCCTGGAGGAGGCGAGCGCTTGCTGTGAGCCCGGTCCCGGCCGGGCCGATGCGCTGTGGAGGCTGGCCAAGGTCATCCGCTACTCGGGCACTGCAGGCGCCGCCGCCGACCTGCTGCACCGGGCGCTCCGCGAGCCTGGAAGCGACCCGGGGCTGGCCGCGTCCATCCACCGCGACCTTGGCTTCGTGCTCGCGAACTCCGGGCAGCCCGGGGCGGATGAACATTACCGGGCCGCCTTGGAACTAGCCCGGCACGCGGGGAATAGAGGGCTCGTCGCGCAGATGCTGGGGGTGGTCGCGTTTGCCGAGTTCGCGAGCGGGAAAGGCCTGCGCCCGGAGCTGATCCGCCCGGCGCTGCGCGACGCCACCTGGACCGCACACCTGCCAATGGAGCTCCGGCCACGCGTAACGATCAGTCACGCCCTGCAATATAGCGACGACCTGGATGCCGCCAGGAGCTTGCTGGCCGAGGAATACCACGCGGCTGCAGAGCGCGGCGCCGAGACCGACCTGCCCCTCGTGCTGGTGTTCCTGGTCGAACTCGAAACCTGGGCCGGGCGCTACGACCTCGCCGGTCAGCATGCCGAGCAAGGCTACGCCGCAGCCCTGTCCTCAGGCGCATCCCTGCCGCTCGCATGCATGCACGGCGCCCGCGCCATCCTCCGCGCCTGCCACGGCGAGGTCGCCGGCGCCCGCAGCGACGCCGACGCCGCGGCCGAGATTGGCCGGCGCGGCGGCTGGTACGTGCCGCCGCTGTGGGCAGCGCACGCACGTGGGCTGCTCCAGCTATCGCTCGGGGACGCCGCCGGCGCCCACCAGGCGTTCCGTCCAGTGACCCAGATGCTGCTGCGACCGGGCGGCCGCCACGTGCTGATGTCGCGCCTGCTCCCCGACGACATCGAGGCCATGACCCGGCTCGGCGCACTACCCGACGCCGAGCGGCTGCTTGAGTCCTTCCAGGCCACGGCGCGCACGAGCCAGAGCAGATGGGCGCGCGCCACGGTCGCCCGGTGCCGGGCGCTCGTATCGAGCGCGCGCGGTCAGCCGGACGCAGCCACCGCGGCGCTTAGCGACGCCCTCGCCACCCACGAGCGGCTCGGCATGCCGTTCGAGTTGGGCCGCACGCTGCTGGTGGCAGGGCAGGTCCACCGCCGGGCCAGGCACAAGCTGCAGGCCCGCGAACACCTTGATGCAGCTCGTGAGGTGTTCGAACGGCTGGGGGCGCCGCTGTGGGCCGAGCGGACAGCCGAAGAACTCACCCGGCTCGGGCTTTCCCGGGCCCGGCCCACCGGCCTCACCGCGGCAGAACGCCGGGTCGCCGAGCTGGTCGCAGCCGGCCGCACCAACCGGGAGATCGCCGAGGAGCTGTTCATGGGCCAGCGCACCGTCGAGGCTCACCTAGCCCGGATGTATCGCAAGGTTGGCGTGCACTCACGCACAGGGCTGTCGCGGGCGCTCAGCTCTCATGAGCCGCCCGCCCCCTGATATACGCCGTCCAAACGTGCGGTTTTTACGGATTCGTTCCGATAGGGCGGGCCCATACAGTGACCCGGTGCCTCTTTCTACGAAATCTCTGGGCTGATGGGGCTTTTCCTTGTTGAGCGTTACCTCCCGGGGGCAACCGAGCAGGAGCTGGCTTCCCTCGCCGAGCGGGACCGCGCCACGGCAGCTGCTTTGCCCGTCCGCCACATCCAGAGCATTTACGTTCCTGCTGACGAGACCTGCTTCACGCTCTTTGAGGCGCCATCTGCCGATGTAGTCACGACCGCCTGCGACCGGTTTGGGCTCGGCTATCGAAGGGTCTGCCGCGCCCTCGCAATCTTCTCGTCACAGACCGGAGAGGGCCTCCATGCCTCGCCATCCTGAGTACCCGTCTGCTTCCCGCCCACGATCCCCGTGGCGTGCGACAGCACTCGCCGCCGGGGCGCTCGCACTGACCACCGTGGCGGCCGGAGCGGCCACCGGATCAGCCAGGCCAGCCGGCGCGGCGTCTACTTCCTCTCCGCCCTCTTCCAGCTCCACGCTGCGGGTCGAGGCCGAGACGTCTTTCTCCACATTCAACCCCTTCCTCGCCTTTTTCAACGCCGACCTGGAGGTGCTCGGCGACATTTACCCGACGCTCACGATGATTAACGAGAACGGCCAGCCCGCGCCGTACCTGGCGACCTCATGGTCGCTTTCGCCGGACAACCTCACCTGGACCTTCAAGATCCGCTCGGGCCTGAAGTGGACGGACGGCGTCCCGATCACCGCGCGGGATGCAGCCTGGACGTTCAATCTGATCATGCACAACTCCGTCGCGGCTACCGCCAACGGCGCCCTGGTCGGAAACTTCGCCAGGGTGACGGCGCCCAACGCCACCACGCTGGTCATCACCACTAAGAAGCCAGAAGCCAACATGCTCTATGTAAGCAACCCGATCAGCGGCATCCCGATCGTGCCCGAGCACATCTGGGCGAAAGAGGTACCCCACCTCGGCAGCTTCAAGAACATGGCCTTCCCCGTTGTCGGCTACGGTCCATGGATCGCAACCGGCTACGTGCCCGACCAGTACGCGACGCTGACCGCCAACGAGAACTTCTTCATGGGGGCGCCGAAATACGAGACGCTGATCATCCAGTACTTCACCAACGGCGACGCCGCCGTCGCGGCGCTGCGCAGCGGCCAGCTCGATGAGATCGACAACCTAACCGCGACCCAGTACAAGGCGCTGAAGGGCAACACGAACATCACCCTGTACCCGTCGGTCTCCAACGCCTGGACCGCCATCGAGCTCAACCCCGGCGCGCGGACCAAGTCGGGCCAGCGCTTCGGCAACGGCAACCCAGCTCTGCTGGACCCGCGGGTCCGCAAGGCAATCGAGCTGGCGGTCAACAAGCCGGAACTGGTGTCCAAGCTCTGGGACGGGCTGGCCGTGTCCGGGGCCGGCTACCTGCCACCCGCCTATTCGGTGTGGCGGTGGACCCCGCCAGCCTCCGAGCAGCTGAACTACGATCCCGCCAAGGCCAACCAGATTCTTACTGCGGCCGGGTACAAGATGGGCCCGAACGGCGTGCGAATCGACCCGAAGACCCACAAGCCGCTGGTGCTGCGCCTTGGCATCCACTCCGACGAGCCATCCGACGCGGAGATGGCCCCGTACCTGCAGGAGTGGCTGAAGGCAATCGGGATCCAGCTGAATGTCCAGTCGATGAGCTTCACCCAGCTCAACACCGAGCTGCCCAAGGGCACCTGGGACATCCTGTCGGACGGCTGGTCCACCGGGCCAGACCCGACCTATCTGCTGTCGATCCAGACATGTGGGGACCTGCCCCCCAGCACCTCCACCACCGGGAACACCGACGCGTTCTTCTGCAACCGCTTCTACGACAAGCTGTTCGCCCAGCAGTCCACCGAGTTCAGCCCGGCACAGCGGGCCCGGACGATCGACCAGATGCAGCAGATCCTCTACCAGAACGCGGTCGACCTCATCCTGTACTACCCTGACAACCTCAGCGCCGTGCGCAGCAGCGTGGTCAAGGATTTCTTCTTTGGCAAGCCCGGTGCCCAGGCCTTTTACCCGCAGCAGGACCTGTTCATCAACTGGCGCACCGCAACGCCGGCCGCCGCTGAAGGCTCTTCCTCGTCCAGCCCGGCAGGGTGGATCGTGATCGCGATCGTGGTCGTGGTCGCGCTTGCCGCAGCGGCGCTGGTGATCCGGCGCCGCACGACCGCGGCCGACCGGGAGTAGCGGTCTTGAGCACCGCTGCTCCGCTTTCTGCCCGGGAGTTGAGCGCGCTGGAGTCCCCGCCGACAGGCGGGGACTCCTTCGGCCGCTGGGACTTTCTGGATTACCTTGCCCGAAAGCTGGCCGCGGCGGTGGTCAGCTTCGCGGTCCTGCTGGTCGTCGGGTTCGTCATCTTCAACCTGATGCCATCAGATCCGGTGGCGAGCCTGACCAGGGGCCGCCCCATCAGCGCCAAGCAGATGGCGTTTCTCATCAAGCAATACGGGCTGAACCAGCCCGTATGGGAGCGGTTCGGGCACTTCGTGGCCAACACCCTCCAAGGTCATCTCGGCTACTCCTGGCAGTTCCAGGCCCCGGTGGCCACGCTGATCGCCCAGCGGCTGTGGCCGACGCTGCTGCTGATGGGCTCCTCCACGATCATCTCGGTGGTGCTGGGCATGTGGCTCGGTATCCACAGCGGCTGGCGGCCTGGCAGCCTGCTGGACCGCGCCTCCACCGGGTCTGCGATAACGCTGTGGTCGGTGCCGACGTTCTGGCTCGGGATCATCCTGCTCGTGGTGTTCAGCAGCGGTTTCGGGCCGATCCCTTCGCTGTTCCCAGCGGGCGGAATGTCGACGCCGGGAGCCCCGACCGGCTTCACCCCCGCATACATCCTTGACGTCGCCAGGCACCTGGTACTGCCTTGCCTGACCCTGGTGCTGGTGGTCTTCGCCCAGTACCAAATGATCATGCGGTCTTCAATGATCGACGAAATGGGCAATCCCTACCTGCTGACCGCCAGGGCCAAGGGCCTACGCGATGCCGAGGTCCGCCAGCGCCACGCGGTGCCCAATGCGCTGCTGCCGACGGTGACACTGATCTTCCTGCAGGTCGGGACGATGATCAGCGGTGCGATCACGGTGGAGACCGTGTACTCCTGGCCGGGCCTTGGCTACCTCACCTACCAGGCGCTGCAGATCCCCGATCTGCCGCTGCTGGAAGGCACCTTCATCGTCTTCGCGGCCTCGGTGATCGTGTTCAACCTGCTGGCCGACCTCCTCTACCGCCATCTCGACCCACGGGTGCGGCGGGCATGACCGCGGCCAGCCAGGCACCATCCCTCACCTCGGCCCCGCCGCGGCTGATGACGCTGCGCAGATTCGCCCGCGCCTTCGCCCGCCAGCGGACCGGGATGGCCGGGCTCGCAATCCTTGTCGCGGTCACCGTGGTCGCGCTCGCCGCGCCGCTGTTCATCCACGCCAGCGATCTGGACGTGATCAATGCGCCCGGGCCGTCTCTTGCTCCGCCCTCGGCGCAGTTCCCGCTCGGCACCGACCAGGCGGGCCGGTCCGTGCTGGACTTGCTGATCTGGGGAGCCCGGCCCTCGCTGGCGATCGGTGTCATTGCCACCGTCCTGACGATGATCCTGGGCAGCGTCATCGGGCTGCTCGCGGGCCACTACGGCGGAGGCGCCGCAAAGGCGCTGATGGCGGTCACCGACTGGTTCATCGCCCTGCCGGCCCTGCCGCTGGCGATCTCGCTGGCCGCCGTGCTCGGCCAGGGCGACGCGTCGATCACGGTCGCGATCGCGATCACCTCGTGGCCGGGCACCGCACGGCTGATCCGGGCCCAGACCCTGGCCGTGGAGGGGCGGCCGTTCATCGAGCGTGCCAAAGCCCTCGGCGCCCGGGACGGCCAGCTCATGGCACGCCAGGTGCTGCCAAACGTGGCTCCATTCATCCTGGTCTCTGGAACCCTCACGGTCGCCAGCGCGATCCTGTACGAGACCACGCTGACGTTTCTGGGGCTTGGAAACCCGACCGACGTGTCCTGGGGCGCCATGATCAACCAGGCGTTCAACCAGGGGGCGATCAGCAGCGGTGCCTGGTGGTACGTGCTCCCTCCCGGGGTGGCCATCGTCATCGTGGTCTTGGGATTCACCCTGGTCGGGCGCGCGGTGGAGAACATCCTCAACCCGCGGATGGCGGCGAACACCTGATGGGGCAGGCAGCTTTGCCCAGGGTGCTGGGATGACCGCTGCAGAACGGGGGCCGCAGGCAGGCCGCGGGCCCGGCGAGGCCGGCCCGGCCTCCGCCGACACGGTCCCGCTGCTTGAGGTGCGCGATGTCACGGTGACCTACGGCTCCGGTGACGCGGCCGTGCGGGCCGTACGCGGCGCCGGTTTCACGTTGCATGCCGGGCAGACGATGGGCATGGCCGGTGAGTCCG
>Ga0306921_10006854_pt1 | contig 11908 bp, 10 predicted proteins | sample sta12Cox44000080_FD_203760 | JGI IMG/M metagenome (GOLD analysis project Ga0306921, IMG submission 203760) | Lab enrichment of tropical soil microbial communities from Luquillo Experimental Forest, Puerto Rico - statoxic.12C.oxic.44.000.080 (v2)... | ecosystem: Environmental > Terrestrial >... | reverse complement strand
GACCTGTTACCGTTGCTTCCTTCCGGACCTGGCGGGGTTCACAGAGCTTCGTTGCGCGGGACCAGCGCCCGACCTACTGCATCATATCATTTCGAATTATCCACCCGCGATTACGGCGCAGCCGCCAGACAACCGCGGTAAGTCGCTGAAACATGCTAAAATAAAGGGATTCCATGCACTGCGATGACGATTCTGTAGCCCTGTTCAACCCGCAGGAACCGGGTGTAGTGGCGGTTGCTCCCAAGAAAGTTGGTTTCGTCAGTCTTGGTTGCCCCAAGAACCTGGTGGATAGCGAGGTAATGATGGGGCTGCTGTCGCAAGGGGGAGCCGCGATCACGCCCCGGGCGGAAGACGCCGACATCATCGTGGTGAACACCTGCTCCTTCATCGATACCGCCAAGCAGGAGTCGGTGGACGCCATCCTCGAGATGGCGCAGCACAAGATTGCGGGCAGGGCGCAAAAGCTGATTGTCGCCGGATGCCTGGTCGAACGCTACCGCAATGAAATCCAGAAGAATATTCCGGAGGTTGATGCTGTGGTCGGCACCGGAGAGTTGCCGCAGATTCTTGCCGCGGCGGGAATCGATTCACCGCGTAAAGGCAACCCAGGTCCTTTCGTCATTCTGAATTCTCGCCCTGAAGGCGACGCTCGCGAAGCCTCAGGGCGTTTCTCCAAAGACGGTTGGGACGGGGCAATCGCCGACCTGCCGAATTATCTCTATGACGAAGCCACCCCGCGCCTGCTGGCCACTCCGAAGCATTCGGCCTACATTAAGATCGCCGAAGGCTGCGATCATCCCTGCTCGTTCTGCATCATTCCACAATTGCGCGGCAAGTTCCGCTCGCGGCGATTCGAATCGGTGATCGCTGAGGCCCAGCAATTGGCCAGGCAGGGAGTGCGCGAGATCACACTCATTGGCCAGGACACTACCTGCTATGGCGAAGACCTTGGCATAAAAGACGGGCTCGCGCGCCTCCTGGAGCGACTGACACAAATCGAAGCGTTGCGCTGGGTGCGTTTTCTCTACGCGTATCCCAACAAGATCACAGGCAAGCTGCTTGAGACCATCGCCGCCAGCGATAAGATCTGCTCCTATATCGACGTCCCGTTGCAGCATGCCTCGCCCCCGGTGCTGAAGAACATGAAGCGGGGCGCTGGGGCCGAAATCTTCCTGAAATCGATCGCCAAAATGCGCAGCGAAATTCCCGACCTCACGCTACGCACGTCGTTTATCGTCGGCTTCCCCGGCGAGACCTTGGAGGACTTCGAAATCCTTTGCAACTTCGTGCGTGAAGCGCAATTTGACTGGCTCGGCGTGTTTGGGTATTCCGACGAGAAGGGCGCTAAGGCCTTCGCCCTGGAAGAGAAGATTGCAGCGAAAGAAATTGAGCATCGCCGCAAGAAGCTCATGTCCATCCAAAAGCAGATCAGTCGCAAGAAGAAGCGCGCGCTGGTTGGTCGGCGATTCGACTTGCTGCTGGAAGGCCCGTCGGAGGAAACGGAATTACTCTGGCGGGCACGCACAGCGATGCACGCTCCTGAAATTGATGGAACGGTTTACGTCAACGACTGCGGCAACCGCGAAGACTTGCGCGAGGGTGAGTTCTACGGTTGTGAAATCACCGAGGCGCACGACTACGACCTCGTGGCGCGAATCCTCTAGGTGCGGTGATGGCGAAGAAACGCGTTGTCAGCTTGCGATGCCCCACATGCAAGAAGATCGTAGTCGCCAGCGATCCCGAGTTTCCGTTTTGCAGCGACCGATGCCGATTGATTGACCTCGGCAAGTGGGCCAGCGGCGCGTATGTTATCTCCGCGCCGTTGAACGATCCAGAGACCGACGATATCAACTACTCCGATGAGCACATCAAGAAGCCCAATTGAAGTCGTGGATACATCGACACCTGCGCCCAAGTGGGCTACGCTGGTGGCGACCTTCTTTGGGGTGGGACGACTACGGCCTGGACCGGGCACTTGGGGATCTTTGGCGGCGGTGCTAGTTTGGTGGCTCGTCGCCTTGCGGCTCCCTCCGTGGGCCCACGTGCCCATGATTCTATTGCTGATTGTTGCGGTCACCGCCGTCGGCATGCGCGCCGCGACTCTGGAAGCCCGAGGTTGCGGTAAGAAAGATCCGCAACATGTGGTCATCGACGAGGTAGCGGGGCAACTGGTCACGTTGATCGCATGCCCGATCCTATGGAAACCGTTGCTGGCGGGCTTTATACTTTTCCGAGCGTTTGACATCGTGAAGCCTCCTCCAATTCGCAGTCTGGAAAAGTTGCCCGAAGGGACAGGCATCGTCGTCGACGACTTGGGCGCGGGCATCTATGGATGGGTCGTGCTGCAAGGGTTGCTGCACTTCCATTTGCTGGGCTGACCAAAACGATCGAACGTCACGAGTTACTGAAGTTTCTCGTTGTTACGGACCGGTAAAGGACTTGACCGCATGCACAGTGCACACGCCACACGCGCAGAGGTCAACCGAACCGGAGTAAAGTAATAAGGGTTACGGGTCCCAAAGATGGCAGCAATGAAAGTGGATGGCGCCCCCCACATCGAATCCATCGAGCCCACGTGCGCCTTGCCCGGGGGCGAGGTGCGCATCGTGGGCCGCGGTCTCGGGCCGAAGGAACTGCGGCGTCCCGAAGTCCGTTTTGGCGATGTGGATGGTTCAGTCGTGATCAGCTCTGCGCAATTCATCGTGGCCCGTGTGCCCGAGGGGGCCGCCTCCGGCAATGTTGTCGTAGCCACCAACGGTCATAGCAGTAACCCGCACCAGGTGCGTGTAGCGGTGCCTGTCGCCGAGAACCTGCATCCGGTCGCGAACCCCGCCGTCGACGAGGAGGGAAATATCTACGCCGCCTTCTCCGGATCGCGCGGGCAGAAGGTTCCGGTCGCCATCTATCGCATCGACACCAGCCACAACTCAAAGCCGTTCGTAACCGAGATGATGAACCCCAGCGGCATGGCCTTAGGACACGATGGAAGTCTGTACGTCTCCTCGCGCTATGACGGGACCGTCTATCGGGTATCGAAGAACGGCACGATGACTTCGTACGCCGAGGGCATGGGCGTCGCCACCGGTATTGCGTTCGATGGCGAAGGCAGCCTCTATGTGGGAGACCGCAGCGGCACCATATTCAAGATAGGCCGCAACCGGGAGATTTTCGTTTTCGCGACAATCGAGCCCAGCGTTTCCGCCTACCACCTTGCCTTCGACGACGACGGCAATCTTTACGTCACAGGTCCAACAACCTCGAGCTTCGATGCTGTGTACCAGGTCGACCCTGAGGGACACGTCGAGGTCTTTTACCGAGGTCTGGGCCGTCCGCAGGGACTCGCTTTCGATGCGAAGGGAAACCTCTATGTTGCAGCTTCCCTTCGCGGCCGCCGCGGCATTGTGAAAATCACCCCGGACCGCCAGCCGTCGCTGGTCGTCTCGGGGCAGAACCTGGTCGGCCTCGCATTCGCTCCCGCTCGATCAGTCGTCCTCGCCACCAACAGCGGCGTGCACCACCTCGCATGGGACATCGCCGGACGCCCGATCGTTCCTGCCCGATAGCCGCTCCCTGCTTGATTTTCGCGGTGCTAGACTGAACAGGTGATCGCTGAAATCATTGCGGTCGGATCGGAGCTGCTCACTCCGTACCGTCAGGACACGAATTCCCTCTTCCTCACCAAGCAGCTCAACGAACTGGGCGTGATCGTCGCCTTCAAGACCATTGTCGGCGATAACTTCGACCATCTGACTGGGGTTGCGCGTGTAGCCCTTGAGCGCGCTGACATAGCAATATTCATTGGAGGACTTGGTCCCACCGAGGACGACCTCACCCGCGAATGCGTTGCTGCGGCCCTCGGTGTCGACCTCAGGCGCGATCATGACATCGTGACCACGATGTACAAGCGTTTCGCGGAGCGGCGCATTTCCATGCCCGCGAACAACGCCAAACAAGCCGACATAATCGAAGGCGCGATCGTTCTTCCGAATCCACGAGGCACGGCTCCGGGCCAGTATCTCGAAACCGAAATCGAGGGTAATCCGCGCATTATCATCCTTCTTCCCGGGCCTTCACACGAACTCGAGGCGTTGTGGGTCAAAGAGTGCCTTCCGCGCTTGCGCGAATTTCTCCCTCCTGCGGCCATGGCCTCAGCCGTGATCAAGACCGCGATGCTGCCCGAATCTGCGGCCGACGCCCGCACTGCACCCATCTACAAGAAACATCCCAATGTCGAAACCACCGTTCTCGCCGGCCAGGGCCAGGTCGAGTTTCACCTGCGCGCGACCGCTGCCACACCGGAAGAAGCCCAGGCTGCGGTGGACACGCTCGGCGGCGAACTCGAAGACGAGCTGGATGACGCGGTGTTCTCCACCTGTGGCGAGTCGCTGGAGGAGATCGTGGGGTACTACCTGCAGATGCGCAACCTCAAGCTGGCTGTAGCCGAGTCCTGCACCGGAGGTATGGTGGCTGAACGGATTACCTCTGTTCCCGGCAGTTCACGTTTTTTCCTCGGCGGGGCCGTGGTGTATTCAAACGATCTGAAGACGTTGTTTGCCGACGTGCCTCCGCTGATGATCGAGGCGCACGGGGCGGTCAGTAAGGAAGTCGCATTCGCACTGGCAGAGAATATTCGGGAGATCTGCAACGCGGATATCGGACTCGGTATCACCGGAATCACCGGTCCCGGGGGAGGTACGGAAGAGAAGCCCGTTGGATTGGTTTACATTGCCGTTAGCGATGGAAAAAAGAATGAAGTCGTGCAGCGGCGCTTCCCCGGCGATCGCGAACGCATACGGCGCTGGGCCAGCCAGCAGGCTCTCGACCTGGTCCGCCGTATCTTGATGTGAGCCCATGCGCCTCTTCGTAGCGCTCGACATCGCCGCCGACATCCGTGAACGCATCACAACATTTCGCAGCCAGATGCGAATGCTTGCGACGGATGTGCGCTGGGTTGGCCCGGAGACGTTTCACATCACGCTGCAGTTCCTGGGTGAGACGAAGAAGTTGGACGAGATTCGACATGCGCTCAAGGAATTGAAGTGCGCGCCCACTTCGTTAGCGTTTCGCGGTGCGGGGTTCTTTCCCAATCCGAAGTCACCGCGGGTTTTCTGGGTTGGTATTGAAGGCGACCAAAACCTGCAGACTCTCGCAGAAGCGGTAGCCAACGCAGTGCGGCCGCTGGGATTCGAGCGCGACGCGGGTCCGTTCACGCCGCACCTTACTCTTGCCCGGTCGGGCAGTGGCCGGCGGCGGCCGGTTCCCGGAGAACGTGCCGCATCCGGCTTGCAACGGATTCGAGATGAGCTTGCGAAGTTGCCGCCACCTGACTTCGGTACAATGACGGCGCACGAATTCTTTCTCTACGAGAGTCAGTTGTCGCCTGCGGGAGCGCAGTACGAAAAACGTGCGGCCTATGGGTTGGGCTAATCGCTTAGTGATCTCATCGTTGCGGCAGAAAACGATTGCTCCATAGCACACTCACCATCGTCGTTGTTTCCTATCTCCTCGGCTCGATTCCGTTTGGATACCTGCTGGTGCGGATTTTTCGCGGAGAGGATGTGCGCCAGACCGGCAGCGGCAATATCGGCGCCACCAACGTTGCACGCACCGGATCGAAGGGACTGGCGATCGCAACCCTTGTGCTGGATGCAATCAAGGGGTATGTAGCTGTCGCGCACGCATTTCACTTCGCGCACCATCACGCCGCCGGGCTGGCGCGGTTTGGCCCCCATATGGTTTACACTCTGGCGGCCCTTGCCGGATTTTGCGCCATTCTCGGTCACATGTTTCCAATTTGGCTGCACTTCAAGGGAGGCAAGGGAGTCGCGACCGCCGTCGGCGCATTTCTGGGAATCGCGCCTACAGCAATCCTGCTGTCGTTGGCTGTGTTTGTGGCCATCGTCGCGGCTACGCGATACGTTTCGCTAGGTAGCATAGTGGGAGCGGCAGTCTTCCCTGCTGTGGCATGGTGGCTCAATTCAGAAACCCGAAGCGCCTCGGTCATGTTGCTGATCTCCGCGTCTTCGCTGTTGATCATCCTTCGGCACAAGGACAACATTCGCCGTCTGCTCGCGGGCAACGAAAATCGTTTTGGAAACAGCAAGAAAGGTCCGGCGTGAGCAAGATTGCAGTGATCGGCGCCGGCGCGTGGGGTACGGCCATCACCATCGTGTTGGGACGTCGAGGCGGGCACCAAGTGCGGTTGTGGGCACACGAATCGGAAGTCCGCGAGAGTGTCAATTCTCGCCACGTCAATGATCTCTTTCTCGCCGGATGCCCTATTCCGGCGAGCGTGAGCGCGACCAACAGTATCGAAGAGGCTCTAGGCAGCGCCGAGATCGTCGTCAGCGTAATGCCTTCGCACCACACCCGGCGCGTCTTTCTGGCGATGCTACCCTACCTGCACCCGGGAATGCTGTTCGTCAGCGCGACCAAGGGCATCGAGAATGAAACATTTCTCCGCATGAGCGAGGTCATCACCGACGTTCTGCGGCAATCTCCGCGGGCCATTGCTCCCCGGATTGGCGCCTTAAGTGGTCCGACCTTCGCCAAGGAAGTCGCAGTCAGTCATCCCACCGCGCTGACGGTTGCTTCGCTGGATCAGCAACTCGCTTCGATTGTCCAGAAGGAGTTTAGCGATCCCCGTTTCCGCGTCTACACCAATGACGATATAGTGGGCGTGGAGCTTGGCGGCGCACTAAAAAACATCGTTGCCATTGCGGCCGGCGTGTGTGACGGTCTCGATCTCGGAGACAATAGTATTGCCGCGCTCATCACCCGCGGCCTGGCCGAGATCACGCGCCTGGTTGTAGCTTGTGGCGGACGTCGCGAAACCATGGCCGGACTCGCTGGCCTCGGCGACCTCGTGCTCACGTGTACCGGGGGCCTCTCGCGAAATCGCACTGTGGGTGTCGAACTCGGCCACGGACGCCATCTCAACAACATTATCACCGGAATGCATGGCATGGTGGCCGAAGGGGTGCTCACCACCAACGCGGCCATAGGATTGGCGAAGAAGATGGGTGTAGAAATGCCGATCACCGAGCAGATGCACGCTATCCTGCAACTCGGCAAGTCGCCACAAGAAGCCATCCGTGACCTGATGGCGCGTCCCTCAACCAGCGAACTAGGCATCTATCGCAATCCTTGAACGGGGCCGGGATTTATTGTGCGGACTTTTTCCTGGCAGCCGAGGTTAAGCCGTCGAAGAAATTCGACATGATGCGGAGAACGTCCCCTTCCGGCATCATCGCCGGATCCAACATGTGCTCCAGCGCGAGTGAATTGCCGAGCGCCGCCATCGAAACTCCCGTGGCGTAGGCCGAAGCCGGAAGTTCGCGGCCCAGTGCGCTCATCACCTCTTCCAGAAAACCTACTCTTGCGCCCACGAAGCGACGGTGCATGGCGGCCAAACGCTGTTTCGCTTCTGGATGGCGCACGGCGAACAACTTAAACTCCAAGGCCAGCAGGCACCAGCGTCGATCCAACATCTTGCTGAGGAAAAATTCTCGCATCGCCTTGAGCTTTGCCTCCGGCTCGCGCACGTTGTCCATTTCCTTTTCCAGGTGGGCAATGCGCGCCCCGATCTCCGTCTCCAGTAGCGCGAGGAACAGATCTTCCTTGCTCTCGAAGTTGGCGTAAAACGCTCCCCGCGTATAACCGGCATCAGCACAGATTTCTTCCAGTTTTGCCACCTCAAATCCGTCACGCGCAAAGACCTTCTCGGCGGACTGAATGAGCCGCGCGCGCGTAATCCCGGTGCGCTCCTGGTGCCGCGATACTGTAGCCGACCTGTTCATCTCAGATTGAAGTGCCATGACGAATGGCGGCAAGAAACAGCGCCAATTTTGCGACCGATCCGCTGGCGGCCACATCTAAGGCACATGTAGTATTCAATACATGCATGTATGTATTAGATACACCATGAGACGCAAGCGGCGCAATCTTTCTATCCATGCAAGCCGGCACATACTCCTGATATCCACGGCGCTTTGGGTGTCGGGTGGAACCGTCGTGGCGCAGGTCACGGCAGGGGCGTCGCTTGCACCGTTGCCATCGGCCGAGTCCGTGATCACACGCAACACTGATGACTTCGCCGGCTCGATTCCCCAGGGCAAGGTTTCCGCGGTGCCTATCGAATTGACGATCGATGACGCTCTCGATCGGGGCCTGAAGTACAACCTGGGCTTGTTTCTCAGCAATCAAACGACGGCCGAGGCGCGCGCCGCCCGCATGCAGTCCCTGAGTGAATTGCTCCCCAACATCAACGGCACGTTCGGCGAGGAAATTCAGCGCCTTAACCTCAAGTCGTTCGGCCTCACGTTTCCGGGCTTTCCCACGTCGGTCGGGCCGTTCGGTCTCACAGCAACCCAAGCCACGGGTTCGTGGAACCTGCTGAACCTTGCCTCCATCGACAAGTACCGAGCTGCCGCTCAGACCGTAAAGGCGGCAGAATTTAGCTATCACGATGCGCGCGACACGGTAGTGCTGGCGGTCGGCGCCAATTATTTGCTCGTCATTGCGCAGGAGTCCCGCCTGGAAGCCGCTCAAGCCCAACTGAAAACCGCCCAGGCACTGTACGAGCTTGCACAAGACCAGGAGGCTGCGGGACTTGCTCCTAACATCGATACCTTGCGCGCCAAGGTGCAGTTGCAAGCCCAGCAGGAATCGCTGATTCAAGTGCAGAACGATCTAGAAAAGCAGCGCATCGCGCTCGCCCGAGTGATTGGGTTACCAGTCCGCCAGGGATTTAGTCTGGTTAACCGGGTGCCCTACGCGCCGATACCGGACATTGCTCTGACCGGGGCGTACGAGTTGGCGCTCGCCACCCGTCCCGACTACAAGGCAGCGTTGGCACAACTGCAGGCTGCCGAATTGCGACGTGCGTCCGCTTGGAAAGGCTATCTCCCGTCCGTCGAACTCTCGGGAACCTATGGCGTGCTGGGCTATCATCCCAATGCCATGGCGCCAAACTATTCGGCAGCCGCTACTCTGAACATCCCGATATTTCAAGGCGGAAAGGTGCAAGCTGACGTTAAAGAAGCGGACGCCGTCCTCAAAGAGCGGCAGGCCCAGTCTGACAACTTGAAAGCGCGCATTGAGCAGGAAGTGGAAGATTCGATACTCGACCTCAGAGCGGCGGCCCAGCAAGTGGATGTCGCCAGGATCGGCCTGGATTTTGCGCAGCAGGCATTGACGCAGTCGCAAGACAGATTTGCCGCCGGTGTGACGAACAACGTCGAAGTCATCCAGGCGCAACAGCAACTCGCCTCGGCCAACGATCAGTACATCGCCAGCCTCTACGCGCACAATATCGCCAAAGTCTTGCTGGCACGCTCGATCGGCAACGCGGAGCAGATGGTAAAACAATATCTCGCAGGCAATCCCGCGCTGCCTCCCTCGGTGGTCGCTCCCGCGGGCACGCCTGGGGCAGCCGTAGCTCAGCCTCCCGCACAGGCCCCTCCACCTGACAGCAATCCGCCTCCTCCACCCAGTCCTCCGCAACCAAACTGACAGGTGACGAAAAGATGAGTCCCACAAGTACCGAGCAAGACGATTTGAAGCCGTCCGGAGTGCAAGCCCTGAATCATGAAGGGAACCACGGGAACGGCAACAACGAGGTAGTTGATCGCCGCAGTGTTTTTCAGCGGAATCCGAAGGCCAGGGCGTTCGCGCTCGCCGGGCTGATTCTCGTACTCCTGCTGGTCGGGTGGTACTGGTGGGACAGCCGCCACTGGGAGAGCACGGACGACGCGCAAATCGACGGACACATCTACCCGATCAGTGCGCGTGTCGGAGGCCAGGTTACGAAGGTCAAATTTGACGACGGACAGTTCGTCCACCAGGGCGACGTGCTGGTACAGGTAGATCCTACTGACTACAAGGTCGCACTGGATCGCGCACAGGCCGACTATCAGGACTCGCAGGCCAATCTGCTGGCAGCCCGGGCAGGTGTTCCTATCGCCGATGTCGGGTCATTTAGCCAGATCCACTCCGCCGGCGCGGACGTTGACTCGGCCCAGGCAGGCGTGGCCGCTGCCCAGAAGCAGATGGACGCCGCGCAAGCGCAGATCATCGAGGCGGAAGCCAATGCGAAGAAACTGAATGCCGACGTCGAGCGTTATCGCATGCTGCTGGGCAAGCGTGAGATCGCACAGCAACAATTCGATCAGGCTATCGCTGCCGCTACCGCCGCCAATGCTACGGTCGACGCTCGCAAGGCGTCGCTGCTGGCAGCCCAGGCGCAGGTGCGCATGGCGCAATCGCGCGTTGACCAGGCAAAGGCTGAGTTGCGCAACGCACAGATTACTCCTAAGCAGGTGGAAGCGACTCGCGCCAAAGCCGCGGCGGCCGCCGCCCAGGCGGAGCGCTCCAAGGCCGCCCTTGATCAGGCCCAACTGAATCTCGGATACACCACCATCGTCGCGCCGGTGGACGGAATTGTCGGCAAGCGCTCCGTGCAGGTGGGCCAGAATGTCGCTCCCGGCCAGGATTTGATGGCCATCGTTCCGCTGCGCGACATCTGGGTCACGGCCAACTTCAAGGAGACTCAACTGGCGCACATGCAGCCGGGCCAGCCTGTCAAGGTGAAGGTGGACACGTATGGCGGACGCAAATGGGATGCTCACGTCACCAGCATCGGTGGCGCCACCGGCGCCAGGTACAGTCTTCTTCCACCCGAAAATGCCACCGGCAACTACGTGAAGGTTGTGCAGCGCATTCCCGTGCGCATCGATTTCGACAACAACGACAAGCCCGATTTCAATCAGGATGGGCTCCTGCGGCCAGGAATGTCAGTCGTACCTAATGTCAAGGTGTCGGTCCAGCCGGAGGGCAATCGGAAGTAGAGACTGCCTGAGGAGTCTGACATCAGGATGGCCGACGCAGAAAGCTTTGCGCCTTCCTGGAAGCCGAGCTACACCCTGGATTATCGCGATTGTCGCCCTTACGGTGACGCTGGCGACCTATGGAGGTGCTCGATTCCTCCATCGCCAACGTGGCCCTGCCCCACATCGCGGGCGGTCTCAGCGCCGGGCAAGACGAATCCACCTGGGTGCTGACCCGCTATCTGGTCTCCAATGCGATTGTGCGGCCCATGTCGGGCTGGCTCACGACGGTCATCGGGCGCAAAAGCTTCTATATGACTTGCGTCGCGCTGTTCACCTTCTCCTCCATTTTGTGCGGACTAGCGCCGACACTGCCCCTGCTGATCGTCTTCCGCATCCTGCAGGGAGCACTAGGAGGCGGTATGGGCCCCAGCGAGCAAGCGATCCTGGCTGACACCTTCCCGCGCGAAAAGCGGGGACTCGCATTCTCGGTGTATGGCATGGCGGTGGTGGTCGCACCCGCCATTGGTCCAACGCTCGGCGGCTGGATCACCGACAACGATGACTGGCGCTGGATGTTCTTCATTAACGCGCCCGTCGGCTTGCTCTCGCTCTTTCTTACGTCGCAGGTCGTCGAAGATCCTCCATGGCTTCGTGGTCATGGTGGCAAGGGAATCAAGATCGACTACATCGGGCTGTCTCGGATCGTGGTTGGGCTGGGTTTCCTGCAAATCGTGCCCGACAAGGGGCAGCAGGACGATTGGTTCGGCTCGACCTACATCGCGGTATTCATGATGCGAGCGATCGTGGCGCTGGTTGCTCTCGTGCTCCACCGGTGGAAACACCCGCATCCGATCCTGGAGTTGAGGCTGCTGAAGAACCGCAATTTCGCAGCAACGGTGCTGTTCAATTTCATTCTGGGAGCGGTGTTGTTCGGCACGACTGTATTGATCCCGCAGTTTTTGCAGTTGATGATGGGCTACTCCGCCGAAAAGGCTGGAGAAGTGTTGTCGCCCGCGGGGTGCATGCTGATGGTGCTCTTCCCCATTGCGGGACTCCTTTCGACTAAGGTCGATCCCCGG
>Ga0306921_10006853_pt1 | contig 11910 bp, 7 predicted proteins | sample sta12Cox44000080_FD_203760 | JGI IMG/M metagenome (GOLD analysis project Ga0306921, IMG submission 203760) | Lab enrichment of tropical soil microbial communities from Luquillo Experimental Forest, Puerto Rico - statoxic.12C.oxic.44.000.080 (v2)... | ecosystem: Environmental > Terrestrial > Soil... | reverse complement strand
ATCGCGCGCTCGAGCTTCACCAGCATCGTCTCGCTGCTCGGTACCTTGCCCAGGCCGCCGCACGTGGGACAGTCCTCCGTGTAGTAGTGCAGCAGCGAGCTGCGCTCGCGCTGGCGCGTCATCTCGACCAGCCCCAGCTCGCTCACGGCGAACGCCTTCGTGCGCGCGCGGTCCTTGCGCAGCTCGGTCCGGAGCGTGTCGAGCACGGCGCGCTTGTTGGACTCCGACTCCATGTCGATGAAGTCCACGACGATGATGCCGCCGATGTCGCGCAGCCGGAGCTGGCGCGGCACCTCGACCGCGGCCTCCATGTTGGTACGGAAAATGGTCTCTTCCTGGTTCTTCTTGCCCGTGAACCGGCCGGTGTTCACGTCCACCGCCACCAGCGCCTCGGCGTGGTCGATGCAGATGTAGCCGCCCTTCTTCAGCCACACCTTCCGCTCGAACGTCTTCTCGATCTGCGGCTCGATCCCGAACGCGTCGAAGATCGGGTCTTTACCCTTGTAGTGCTTGACCCGGTCGGCCAGCTCGGGGCTCACAGCCTTCAAGTACCCCTCGATGTCCGCGAACGAGTCGGCGTCGTCGATGAACACCTCCTCCACGTCCTCGGTGAAGAGGTCGCGGATCAGGCTCGCCGACATCTCCAGCTCGCGGTGCAGGAGCGCCGGCGCGCGCGCGCCCTGGGACTTCTTCTCGATCTTCTGCCACAGCCTCGCCAGGTGCTTGATGTCGGCCGCGTACTCGGCGTCGCCTTTGCCCTCGCCCACGGTGCGCGCGATGACGCCCACGTTCGTGGGCTTCAGGTCCGAGATGATGGCCTTGATGCGCTGGCGCTCGGGGCGGTCCTCGATGCGGCGGGAGACGCCGATGTGGTCCACGCCCGGCATCAGCACGCAGAAGCGGCCCGGCAGGCTGACCTGCTGGGTGACGCGAGGGCCCTTGGTGCCGATCGACTCCTTGGTGATCTGGACCAGGATCTCCTGACCCTTCTTCAAGTGGTCCTCGATCTTCGGCACCGGCGCGCGGCGGCGGCGGCGATGATCCCCGGTCGCCTCATCGGCGTCGGAGAAATCCTCGAGCGCCGAGAGCGACTCCGCGAGGTCGGAGGCGTGGAGGAACCCCGTCTTCGGGAGCCCCATGTCCACGAACGCCGACTGCATTCCCGGGAGCACGGCGTTCACGCGCGCCTTGTAGATGTCGCCCACGTTCCGGCGTTGCTCGGCGCGCTCCACGAACAGCTCGGCAAGCTCGTCGTTCTCGAGGATCGCGACGCGGGTCTCGTACGAGTCCGCGTTGATGATGATGCGCTGCTTCACGGCCGTCCTTCCCGGACGCGACGTCGGGTCAAGCCGGATGCGGCGTCAGCAGGCGCAGCGGTTCCCACCGCTCGCCTCCCCGCTCCGCCCACAGCGCCGTGCGTTCCACGTCCACGGTGCGCGGGTCGGCTTCGGGGACCAGCAGTCCGATGAGGTCGTCGGGCCGGGCCGCCGCGCGCAACGTGAAGCGCAGGTGCAGGTCCAGCACCGCCGGGGCCTCGTCGAGGCTGGCGTGCAATGCCACGATCGAAGGCTTGGCGTCGAATTCGCGTGCCTTGTCCTCGCTCACGCGCCGCACGAGCACGACGTCGCGCGCCAGCAGGCGCGTGACGCGGTCGTGCAGCTCCATGCGCAGGGCGCCGGGAGCGATCCCGGCCTCGGCGAGGAAGCCGCCGGGGAACCGCACCCGGTAGCTCGCGCCCTCCAGCTGGCTCATGAGCGATGGCGTCTTGTAGAGGATGGGCCGGAAGCTCGTGACCCGGAGCCCGTCCGGCAGCACGGCGTTCAACCTCTCCGAGAGGTCCACGCCCGGCGGCCGGCTGAGCTCCAGGTCGAACACCTCGGCCCGGGAGCGAAAGCCCAGTGGCAACGGCGGCCCGAACGACATCTTGATGTGCGGGTGGTGCCCCTGGGTGAAAGCGAGCGGCAACCCGGAGCGGCGCAATGCCCGCTCCCAGGTGCGCATGAGATCGAGGTGCGAGAGGAAGCGCATCGAGGCGCCCTTCCCGAACTCGATCCGGAACCGCGTGCTGGTGGCCACGCCGCCCGCGGTCGCGGACGCGCCGTTCCTGCCCGCGGTGCGGGCACGACGGCCGAACGCCGGCGCCGGAAGCGCGGCAAGGACCTGGTCGAGGTCCAGTCTCGCGTGGGGCTGCTTCACCCACGGACGCTGATTGCAGTCCACGACGCCGCAGGCGAAGCACACGTCTTCGAGCCGGCAGTCGTCGAGGATCGCGGCCTCGTCGGCGCGACGCTTGTCGCGGACGAGGAACTTCTTGGTGACCGGGGACTGCACCACGTCCCACGGCTGCTCCAGCTCGACCTCGCGCTCGATCAGGTAGCGCTCGGGGTCGATGCCGTGGCTCGCGAACACGTCGAGCCAGGTCGCGAAGCGCAGGTGCTCGCTCCAGGCGTCGAACCGGCAGCCGCGGCGGTAGGCGTCCTCGATCGTGGCGCCAAGCCGCCGGTCGCCGCGCGTGAACACGCCCTCCAAAAGGCTCGTCTCGGCGTCGCGGTACTTGAGCGTGATCGGCCGGCCCTTCACCGCCTCGCGCAGGACGCCGAGCCGGCGATTCAGCTCGCTCGTGCTGACCTGCGCCGCCCACGCGAACGGCGTGTGCGGCTTGGGCACGTGCGGCGACACGCTCACCGTGATGCGGAAGCCCTTGTTGCCCGCCTCGCGCGCCGCGGTCCAGGCCTTGTGGCCCAGGTCGATGATCGCCCGCAGGTCGTCGTCGGTCTCGCTCGGGAGCCCGCACATGAAGTAGAGCTTGGCGCCCGTGTAGCCCTCGCGCGCCGCGGTCGCGACCGACGCCATGAGCTCGGCCTCGGTGTGGTTCTTGTTGATGACGTCGCGCATGCGCTGGCTGCCAGCCTCGGGCGCGGGCGTGATCGTGCCCTTCTTCTGCGCCGCGATGCGGCGCGCCACCTCCACGGGAACGTTGTCCGGTCGCGTGGACGGCAGGCTCAGCTGGACGCGCGTCGGGCAGAGGAGATCGGCGAGCGCGTTCACCTGCTCCACGATCTGCGTGTGGTCCGTGGTGCTCAGCGAGATGAGCGACACCTCCTCGAGCCCCGTGCCCTGGAGCCCGCGGAGCACCTCGCTCACCACCTGGTTCGCCGGCTTCTCGCGCACGGGGCGGTTGATCATGCCCGCCTGGCAGAAGCGGCAGCCGCGCGTGCAGCCGCGCATCACCTCGACCGAGAGCCGGTCATGCGTGATCTCGCCCACCGGCACGAGCGGCATCGGCGGGTAGTACTCGGCCTTCAGCTCCTTCACGTACGCCGACCACACGCGCTCGGGGTAGCCCGGCCGCGCGCGCGGAACGAGCCAGCCCTCGCGCGTGTCCACGGTGTCGTAGCCCGAGGGCACGTACGTGCCGGGCACGTGCGCGAGGCGGCGGAGCAGCGTGGGCCGCGGCCAGCGCTCGCGCTTCGCCAGCTTCACCAGCTCGACGACGCGGTGGATGACCTCCTCGCCGTCGCCGATCACGAACGCGTCGATGAACTCGGCCATGGGCTCTGGGCTGAACGCCTGCGCGCCGCCCGCGATCACCAGCGGGTGGCGCTCGTCCCGGTCCACGGTGCGCAGCGGCAGACGGCTGAGCTCGAGCATCATCAGCACGTTCGTGTACTGGAGCTCGTACTGGAGCGAGAAGCCGAGCACGTCGAACGCGGCCGCACTCGTGTGCGAGTCGATCGAGAACAGCGGGATCCCGAGCCGGCGCATCTCGGCCTCGGCGTCGGGCCACGGCGCGAACGCGAGCTCGCACGCGGCGTCCGGCCGGCCGTTCACGACGTGGTGGAGGATGCGGATGCCGAGGTTCGAGAGCCCGATCTCGTAGGCGTCCGGGAACGCGATCAACACGCGCACGTCGGCCGAGTCGAGCGGCTTCGGCGCCTCGCCGAGCGCGCTGCCCAGGTAACGGTTGGGCTTGGAGACGCGCGGCAGGAGCTGGTGCTCGATGAGTTCCTTGACCGGAAGCGTCGAGACCGTCATGGACCTTGGGAAGACTCCGGGGCAGCGGGACCGCGTCGGATTCGAACCGACGCGAGGGCCGGCGGGCGCGTGGAGCGCCCCGAGAAGGACCGTTCCCCGGGCCCTCCTCCCTGCCGGATGACCTCCGAAGGTAGCACGCGGCGCGTCCGCCGCGCTAGGCGCGGAAAGGCCGCAAATCATTGCGGGAGATGCGGTCACGAGCGGTGCGGCCCCCGTCGTCGTGCACCCGCAGGCCCTGGTGTGGGGCGTGTCCGGGCGGACACGCGACCGTGCCGGGCGGACACGGTTTTCGATCCTCGCGCGGCGCGCACCGCACGCAAGTGCTTGCGGCGCAGACCTCGAATGCGCGACCCGAGCTGGCCCGGTCCGTGCGCTGATACGGCGACGGAAGGAGGCGGCTCATGGCATCCACCCCTTGCGAGCGGACGATCGCCCGGACCGCGGGCCTGCTTCTCGCCGCGGCACTTCTCTACGCTCGCGCGGCCCTCGCGCAATCCCATCGCGCCCCGTTCGACTCCCTGCTGGCGCTGGACTTCGGGCGGGACCGTGTGGACCTCGGCACGCTCCGCGATCTCCGGCCCGAGGAGCTGCCGCTCCTGCGCGGGGTGGTGTTCGGGCGGCACGGGCGCGTGTTCCGCGACGAAGAGATCCAGTCATGGCTCGCGTCCCAGGACTGGTACCAGCCCGACTCGGCGTTCACGAACGCAGTGCTCAACGAGCGCGAGCGCACGAACCTGGATCTGATCCGCCAGGTCGAATCGGAGTGGCACCGGATGATCGAGCCGGGCGACCTGCGCTGGTGGCAGGACCGGCGCATGACCGAGCAGGCGCTCGGCTCGCACACGCGCACGGAATGGGCCGTGCTGCGCGCCGAGGTGGAGGCCGTGCACGGCCGCCGCTTCGATGGCGACCCATGGCTTCAACGCTACTTCGAGGAGCGCTATTGGTATCGGGCGGATCGCGGCTACGACCCCGGGCGGCTCAGCAACATCGAGCGCGCGAGCCTGGCGCTCATCGATTCGCTCTCACGCGCCGAAGGCGCGGGAGCGCTCGTGCCTTGCGACATGGAGCCCTACGAGGACCGGCCAGTGACCGTGGACCTGCTCCGCGGCTCGGGATTCGCGACATTGTGGATCCTGCGGAACGAGATCTACGCCCGCCACGGCATGACGTTCCGGCCCCGCACGCTCGCGGACTGGTTCGCGGGCCTCGACTGGTACGAACCGCGCGCGCGCATCGAGGTGAAGCTCACGCCGATGGAGCAGCGCAACGTCTCGACGATCGCCGCGTACGAGCGCGCGCTCCGGGACTCGCTGACCACGGCTCCGCTGGCGCCGGTGTCGCTCTTCGGACTGTTTGCCGAGGACGCTCATCGCCTCGTACTCGAGATCTACGCGCGCCACGGCCGTGTCTTCCGCCGCAAGTGGGAGCAGGACTACGTCGCGAGCCTGCCCGGTTACCACCCGGACCCGGGCTACACGGACGAGTGCCTGAACGAATTCGAGCGTGCGAACATCGCAGCGATCGTCGCCTACGAGAAGACGGTGGCGAGCGTGCGGGACGCGGTCGAGGGCTGATAGCCGCTCGCCTGGGTCCCGCGTGCCGGGACCGAGCCCCGAACGCCGCGCGCCGTGCGGCGACCACGCTCGCCGCGCGGCGTTCGCGTGCCGGCGATCGGCTCTGCTAACTTGCGGGCGGAGTGTGCACCGTCACGCCGGGGTGGCATCCGCTGATGCAGAAGATCTCCGACCGCACCTACTTCACGCTCAAGCGCCTGCACTCGCTCACGGGCGTCGTCCCCGTGGGCTTGTTCCTGCTGGAGCACCTGTACACGAACGCCCGCTCGCTCCAGGGCCCCGCGGCGTTCGACCAGGCGGCTGCGGACCTCGCCCGCCTGCCGTTCGTGGTGCTGCTCGAGTTGTTCGGGATCTGGCTGCCGATCCTGTTCCACATGGTCGTGGGCATCTTCATCTCCGCCACGGCGCAGGCGAACGTCGGCAAGCACGGCTACGCACGCAACTGGCAGTACACGCTCCAGCGCGCGAGCGGGATCCTCCTCGTCTTCTACCTGCTCTACCACACCTGGGCGCTGCGCTTCGATCCGCACTACCTGAACTCGGTGAGCGCCTACCAGTACGTGAATCATCACCTCGAATCACCGGCGGTGATGGCGTTCTACGTCCTGGGCACCGTCGCGGCGTGCTACCACTTCGGCAACGGCCTGTTCGGCTTCGCCGTCCACTGGGGGCTCGTCACCGGCCACGAGGCGCAGCGGCGCATGTCGAAGCTCGGGCTCGCGATCTCGCTGGCGCTGTCGCTGCTCGGCGTGGCGGCGCTGCTGGGCTTCCGCGGCCTGAGGCTCGACTTCCTGCAGAAGCCGCATGGAGCCGAGCCGTCGACCGTGGTCGTGCACGCGGGGACGCGCTGATGGCCGCGCCGCGCGTGGCTGTGGTCGGCGGCGGGCTCGCGGGCCTGATGACCACGCTCAAGCTCGCCGAGGCGGGCGTGCCGGTGGACCTGTTCTCGATCGTGCCCGTCAAGCGCTCGCACTCGGTGTGCGCGCAGGGCGGCATCAACGGCGCGGTGAACGTGAAGGGTGAGGACGACTCGCCGGAGATCCACTTCGTCGACACCTGCCGCGGCGGCGACTTCCTCGCCCACCAGCCGCCGGTCAAGGGCATGTGCTACGCGGCGCCGGGCATCATCTACCTGTTCGACCGCATGGGCGTGGCATTCAACCGCACGTCCGAGGGCCTGCTCGAGTTCCGGCGCTTCGGCGGCACGCTCCACCACCGCACCGCGTTCGCGGGCGCGACGACCGGGCAGCAGCTCCTCTACGCGCTCGACGAGCAGGTGCGCCGGCACGAGGCGGCGGGCATCGTGAAGAAGTACGAGAACTGGGAGTTCGTGGGCACGGCGCGCGACGACGCCGGCCGCTGCGTGGGGCTCGTGGCGCTCGACCTGCGCTCGATGAAGCCGAAGGCGTTCGCCGCGGGCGCGGTGGTGTTGGCCACGGGCGGCCCGGGGCTGATGTTCGGCCGCACCACGAACTCGATCATCAATTCCGGCTCGGCCGCTGCCGCGGCCTACCTCGACGGCGCCGACTACGCGAACGGCGAGTTCATCCAGGTCCACCCCACCGCGATCCCGGGCATGGACAAGCTGCGGCTGATGAGCGAGTCCGCGCGCGGCGAGGGCGGCCGGGTCTGGGTGCCGAAGCGGAAGGGCGACACCCGCGCGCCGAAGACCATCCCGGAGAGCGAGCGCTGGTACTTCCTCGAGGAGAAGTACCCCAAGTACCAGAACCTGGTGCCGCGCGACGTGGCGAGCCGCGAGATCCACCGTGTCTGCGTGGACATGGGGCTCGGCGTCGGCGGCGCCATGGCGGTGTACCTCGACCTCACGCACATCCCGCGCGAGACGCTCAAGAAGAAGCTCGAGGGCATCCTCGAGATCTACGAGAAGTTCACCGGCGAGGACCCGTTCGAGCAGCCGATGAAGATCTATCCCGCGGTCCACTACTCGATGGGCGGGCTGTGGGTGGACTACGAGCGCACCGGCGACGGGTTCCTAAGCCACGCGAGCCCGCGCAACCAGCGCACGAGCATCGAAGGGCTCTACGCGGTCGGCGAATGCGATTACCAGTACCACGGCGCGAACCGACTCGGGGCGAACTCGCTGCTGTCCTGCGTCTACGCCGGCCAGGTGGCGGGACCGGCCGTGATCTCGGACCTGCGCTCGAGCGCGCACGTGGACGATCCGCGCGTCTCCGTGCTCGACGCCGCGGAGAAGAAGTGGGCGGCGCGCTTTGCGGAACTGGGCAAGCGGGACGGCGACGAGAACCCGTACGAGCTCGCCGACGAGCTGGGGAAGGTGATGCTGGAGAACGTCACCATCGTTCGTGATAACAACAGGTTGCGTGAGACCGATGCGAAGTTGCAGGAGCTCACGCAGCGCTGGAGCCGCGCGAGCGTGCTGGACCACGGCGCGTGGGCGAACGCGCCGCTGTCGTTCCTGAACCAGCTCTGGAACATGCTGCACTTGGCGCGCGTGGTCACGCTCGGCGCGCTGGCGCGCGACGAGAGCCGCGGCGCGCACTACAAGCCCGAGTTCCCGAAGCGCGACGACGCGAGCTGGCTCAAGACCACGGTGGCCTCGCACGTCGGCGACAGCCCGAAGCTGCGCTACGACCCGGTGGACGTGACGCTGTGCGCGCCCGTCGAGAGGAAGTACGACTGATGCCCCGGCAGACTATCGAGCTAAGGATCAAGCGGCAGGACACGCCCACGGGCCGCTCGCGCTGGGAGGAGTTCTCGCTCCCCTGGCAGCCGAACATGAACGTGGTCGCCTGCCTGATGGAGATCCGCAAGCGCCCGGTGACGAAGCAGGGCCAGGCCACGACGCCGGTCCACTGGGAGGCGTCGTGCCTCGAGGAGGTGTGCGGCTCGTGCACCATGCTCGTGAACGGCAAGCCCAGGCAGTCCTGCGCGGCGCTCGTGGACGTGCTCGGCGACGGCCCGATCGTGCTCGAGCCGCTCGGCAAGTTCCCGGTCGTGCGCGACCTCCAGGTGGACCGCTCGCCGATGTTCGACGCGCTGAAGCGGGTGAAGGCGTGGATTCCGATCGACGGCTCGTACGACCTGGGCGCCGGTCCGCGTCTCTCCGCGGACGAGCAGGAGACGGCGTACGCGTTCTCGCGCTGCATGACGTGCGGCTGCTGCATGGAGGTGTGCCCGCAGTACAACGACCACTCGGAGTTCATCGGCCCCGCCCCGCTCGCGCAGGTGCGGCTCTTCAACTCCCACCCCACGGGCCGGATGAACGCTCAGGAGCGGCTGGACGAGATCATGGGCCGCGGCGGCCTCGCCGACTGCGGCAACGCGCAGGCCTGTGTCGAGGCGTGTCCAAAGGAAATCCCGCTCACCGAGGCGTTCGGCGAGCTGGGCCGCCAGGTCACGCTGTCATGGCTGCGGCAGCTGTTCTCGAAGTGAGGTGCGCGTGAGCGAGGCGTTCCATGTGGACCGCTCGAGCGGCTCCAGCAGCGTGGCGCGCGGATTCCTCGAGTCTCTGGAGTTCTGGACGGGGTCGTACCGCGGCGCAGATGCGCCCGCGGCTCGCGCGGCGCTGCTCGAGTTCCTGCGCGATGCGCAGGCGAAGCGGCCGAGCATGGCGCTCGTCCACCAGTTCGCGGCGCGCGCGCTCGCCGTGGCGGACGCCGCGGTCGCGCGCGGCGAGCGCGCCGCCGACCTGCGCGCGCACCTCGCGGCGAGCTGCGCAGCGGAGCGGCGCGACCTGGAGCAGGCGATCGCCGATGCCGCAAACGTGGCCGCGCAGCTGATCGCCACGAGCGACGCCTGGATCGCGACGCTGTCGGCGAGCGACGGCGTGCTCGCGGCGCTGCTGGCGCTGGCGAAGGCCGGGCACAAGCCCCGCGTGCTGGTCGCCGAGAGCCGCCCGCTCTTCGAGGGCCGCCACACCGCGGGCGCGCTCGCAGCCTCCGGCATCGAGACGTGGATCGTCGCCGACGCGGCGCTGCCGCTCCTGATCTCGCAGGCGAGCGCGGTGTGGCTCGGCGCCGACGCCGTCACCGAGCAGGGCATCGTGAACAAGATCGGCTCGTACACGGCCGCGCTCGCGGCGCGCGAGCACGGCGTGCCCGTGTGGGCGATCGCGGTGCGCCGGAAGCTCCTGCCCGGGGGCACGGCGGCGCTGGGGATCGCCGAGATGCCGCCGGCCGAGATCTGGGAGGACGCGCCAAAGGGCGTCCGCCCGCGCAACGTCTACTTCGAGATGGTGCCGTCGGCGCTGCTGCGCGGCGTCGTGGTGGAGGACGGCGTGCTCGGCGCCTCGGAGTGCGCGGTGGCCGCGCGCGACCGCGAGCTGCCGGAGGAGCTGGCGGCGCGACCGCCCGCGTGAGCCGCCCCGATAGAGACGGCGGCTGCGCCGGCGGCGGGATCACGATCGCCCCCATGTCCGCCGCCGACTCCGCGGCGGTGCTCGCGATCTACGAAGAGGGCATCGCGACGGGCCAAGCCACGTTCCAGACCGAGGTGCCGCGCTGGGAGGACTTCGACGCGGCGCACCTCCCAGCGCCGCGTCTCGTCGCGCGCGACGCCTCGGGGGCGGTGATCGGCTGGTGCGTGCTCTCGCCGGTCTCGCGCCGCCCCGTGTACGCCGGCGTCGCCGAGGAGAGCGTCTACGTGGCGTCGGCCGCGCGCGGGCGCGGCGTGGGCCACGCGCTGCTCGAGGCCATGTGCCGCGCGTCCGAGGAGGCCGGCATCTGGACGCTCCAGACCGGCATCTTCCCGGAGAACACCGCCAGCATCGCGCTTCACGAGCGCTGCGGCTTCCGCGTGCTCGGCGTGCGCGAGCGGATCGGCCGCCACTTCGGCCGCTGGCGCGACGTGGTGTTCATGGAGCGCCGGAGCCAGCGCGTGGGCGGCTGATCGGGGCTTGCTAGGCCATCGGGCTCCGACTTTGCCCGGCTTCCGGCAACGGTCCTGTGGCCCAAGCCCGGCACGGCGTTCGGCCGGGCGCTGTCCGTCAATTGATCGGCCGCAGGCTAGCGGAAGCTGTACGTGAACACCGCCTGCATGAACGATCCCAGGGCGAGGTCGCGTGAGTCCTGCACGTATGTCGGGGTGATGCTGCGGCCGACGCTGCGGTCCTGGTGGAGCACGTCGGTGATCGTGAACCGAAGCTCGCCCTTGTCGTCCTTGAAGAACTTCCTCCCCAGCGTGGTGTTCCACAGCGTCTGGCTCTGTCCAAAGACTGTCGAAGCGTTGTTCTGGAACTCGTTCGAGACCTCTTGGCGCATCACGATTCCCGACAACATCACCGTGGTGAGTCTCAGGGTCAGCGTGTGGGCGTAGTAATCGCCGGTCGTGTTGGTGCTCAGCGTGTTTCGGCTGATGTTGTAGTTGCCTTGGTAGCTCAAGGTGAAGTCGAAGTCCGTGCTGATGTTGCTTGCGATCGTGGCGCCGAAGCGCGCGATCGTGGTGCGGTTGCGGTTGATGCCGTGGTTGAGCTTCGTGGGCGTCTGGTCGAACGCGCCTCCCCCGTTCAGCGTGAAGATGCTCCTCATCCACCTCGCCGGCCAGCTGTAGGCGGCGAACAGGTTGGCCGTCCAAGACGCGTCTAGGTTCACGGGACGCGTGAGCTGTGTACCCCGCGCAAGGGGAATTCCACTCACAACGGTGTCCGTCTTGGCCGTGTAGGTGTAGTTCGAGATCGGGTTCGACGTGTGCACCACGTTCGCGAACAGGAACCGGCTCCTCGACTTGGACGCGTCGGCTTCGGATACACGCAGCGTGATCGTGTTCGTGTAGGTCTCACGCAGGCCCGGGTTGCCCGCCGTCAGCGACAGCGGGTTTGTGTTCTCGACCACGGGCTGGAGCTGGCTGATGTGTGGCACGCCAGTCGAGGTCGACCAGTGGAGGCGCACGCTGCGCTTGTTGGCGAACGTGCCGGTGAGCGTCATCGACGGCAGCCAGTCATAGAACCTATGGCTGACGAATCCTGGGGAAGGGAACGACTGGTCGCTCTGAAGAAGCGTGGCCTTATACGACGCCTGTGTGAGCCAGTGCCACGAGCCGCGCTTGTATTGCAGCGCCGCGCCACCGCTCTGCACGTGGTGCTCGTTCGCGAACGAGTTGGACTGGATCGGCTCCAGTGTCGAGTAGGCACCGGTCAGCGAATCGAACGCGAACGTGCGCGCGTCGGAGCTGCTGTGCGTGATCGACGGGTTGTACATGAGCTGGCCCTGCCAGGCGGCGCCCAGCGGCTCGGTGTAGGCGAAGCGCGACTCCAGCGAGTTCGTGCCGCTGCTGGAGCCGGCCGTCTGGTCGATGGTGGCGAGGCTCTCGGGGTCTGTGT
>Ga0306921_10006851_pt1 | contig 11911 bp, 7 predicted proteins | sample sta12Cox44000080_FD_203760 | JGI IMG/M metagenome (GOLD analysis project Ga0306921, IMG submission 203760) | Lab enrichment of tropical soil microbial communities from Luquillo Experimental Forest, Puerto Rico - statoxic.12C.oxic.44.000.080 (v2)... | ecosystem: Environmental > Terrestrial > Soil... | reverse complement strand
GAAGACCGCGAGATTGTTGAACATCGCCATCATAGGCGCGATGGTCGAAATCGTCGCCTCCTCAAGAGTTGACATGCTGGCTGGGCTGTCGCGATGGGCAATCCTCAGCACGCCGCCCGGCTTTGCGCCAATACCGGTTCGGCGACCAGAAGCGCAACCGACCCTGCGCCTGCCATTGCGAGCGATCGAAGCCTTCGCGTCATCTGCTCCTTCCTCATTGCGTCATCCTCAGGTCCCGACCGGCGGCACGAAGCAACGGATAAATCCGTTCGGCGTCCGGCAGAGGATCGGTCGCCCGTCCTGGTTCTCGCGCCGCAGCACCGCGCGATCGGGCACAGTGACCCAGCGGGCGTTGCCCTCGTAGGGTTGGATCAGGACTTCCCAACCGCCGGCCGTCATCCGCGCCTGCGCCGGCGCGCAGTCATGCATCGAGCAGCAGGATTTGCCATCCGCAGTGTTCAGCGAGCGATACCATGCGGCGAGCGGGTCTGTCCCCTCATGCGCCATCGCGATTACGGCGATGAAGCCGATCCAGATGCCGATCAGGGACCCCATCTGTCGAGCGTCGACCCGTTTGGTGCGTTGGCTATTTGTCGAGCCAGACGTCTTCCATGCGCCAGCCGTTGAAGCGGCTGTTGGTCATTGTCGTCAGGCCCTTGAGGCCCGGCTGCATGCAGGTGACGAACCGGGAGTACAGCAATACCGGCCGGGAAGCGTCCTCCGCCAATCTGCGCTCGACCTCCCAGACCACCTTGCGGCGCTTTTCCGGGTCCGCTTCCATCGATTGCTGGTCGATCAGCCGGTCGGTCTCCTCATTGCAATAGCCGGTGTAGTTGCGGTCGGCGCCGCAGACGTAGGTTTCGTAGAATTTCTGGTCCGGCTCGTCGAGGCCGCCCTCGGAGACCGTGACCCCGACCGCGTAGTCCTTGCGGATGACCCGCGGAAACCAGTTCGCAGTGTCGATCACCTCGAGTTCGCCATCGACGTAGATCTCCCGCAGCTGCGAGATCGCAATGACCGCCGCGTCGCGATAGCCCGGGACGTCGCGGGTCGATACCTTGACGGCGAGCCGCTTATCAGGGGCGTAGCCGAGCCGCTGCATGATGCCGCGCGCTTCGATACGGTTGTTCACAACGTCGGGACCGTAGCCGGGAAGGCGATACAGCACTTCAGGGGGCATGCCCCAGACGCCGTCGGGCGGCGGCAGGATCGTGCCGCCGACTGCACCCTGACCCTCCGCGAGGATGTCGATAAAGGCCTGGCGATCGAGACTGAAAGCCATCGCCCGACGCAATTCGAGATTGTCCAACGGCGGCTTTGCCCGGTTGATCAAGAGGTCGCGGCTGTTGTTGTCCATCACCACGTCGCACTGGACCTGCGGTGCCTGGCTGCGCAGGTCCTTCAACTGCGGGATCCCCAGCTGGATCATGTCGAATTTGCCGGCGACGAAGGCCAGCAACCGCGTCGATACGCTGGGGATGATCGTGGTCTCGATCCCGTCGAGATAGGGGCGGTTCGGTTTCCAGTAATCCGGATTGCGCACGACGCGGATGTGCTCGTTCGGTTTGTATTCGATGAATTTGAATGGGCCAGTGCCGATCGGATGGCTGCGCATCTCGCGCAAAGGCACGTGGCACGGATAGACCGGCGATTGGCCGGAGGCGAGCAGCGCGATCAAATAAGGCTGCGGTCGCTTCAGGTGGAAGGTGACCTCCCAATCGCCGTTGGTCGTGATCTGCTCGAGATTGCGGTACCAAGATTTGCGGGGATTGACCCGGAACTTCTCGCTCGCCTTGCCGGCCAGCGCGTCCCAGGTACATTTGACATCGGCGGCGGTGAATGGCTTGCCGTCATGCCATTTGACGCTCTGATGTAGGCGGAAGGTCAGCGCGGCCCCGGCCTCGTCCCACGACCAGTCGCTGGCGAGATCCGGAACGATCGAAGCAAGGCTGTTCTGGGCCACCTGCTGGTCGAACAAAACAAGGTTGTTGAAGACGCCCATCAGCGGAATGCCGGCCGCGATCGTCGATTCCTCGTGGATCGACATGCTTGCCGGGCTGGCAAAGCCGGGCATCTGCAGAATGCCACCCTGCTTTTGAGCGAATGCCGTTCCACCAGCCGACATCGCGATCAGCACCACACTCGCTGCGACCGCGACGCGCAGTTTGAGCGTCATTTTCCTCGCCTCCCTTTGGCATCCGACCCGACACCTGTGATCGATCGGGATCGTCACCCTCGCGAAAGCGGGGGTCCACGGCGATCGGTGAAGTCTTCCAGTTCGCGGATTCCCGCTTTTCGCGGGAATGACGAATAACCTTGTACACTTCGGTTATTCACTTTTCTTAACTGTAGAGTATTTAGTTGTCGAGCCAGAGGTCTTCGAAGCGCGAGTTGTTGTAGATGCTGTTGACCATTGCAACATATCCCTTGAACTCTGGCTTCCGGCAATACGCGGCAGCCGGGTAAAACAGGATCGGTCTTGCGTCGTCCTCGGCCAGCTTGCGTTCGATCTCCCATACCAGCCGCTTGCGCTTCTCCACATCGCTCATGACTGATTGCTCATCGATCATTTTGTCGACCTCGGGATTGCAGTAGCCGGTATAGTTGCGCTGCGCACCGCACACGTAGTTCTCGTAAAAAGTCGGGTCGGGATCGTCGACCGCGGTTTCGGTGACATTGAGCGCGACCTTGTAGTCCTTGCGCACCAGCATCGGATACCATTGCGTCGTGTCGAGTGGTGTGAGGTCGCCGTCGATAAAGATCTGCTTCAACTGGTCGATCAGGATCACCGCCGGATCGCGATACCCCGCGACGTTGCGCGTCGAAACGGTCACGGCGAGGCGCTTGTCGGGCCCGTAACCGAGCTTTTCCATAATTTTTTGGGCTTCAGTGCGGTTTTTGGCAACATCCGGATCATAGCCCGGAAGCGTCACCAGCAACTCCGGCGGCATGCCCCAAAGCCCCTCAGGCAAGGGCTGCATGACGCCGCCGATCTTGCCCTGCCCCTCGTTGATGATGTCGTTGAACGCCTTGCGGTCCAGGCTTAGCGTCATCGCCCGTCGCAGGTCGGGCTGGTCGAACGGCGCGGCGGTCGGATTGACCAGCATGTTGCGAGGTACGTTGGGAATATTCGCTTCACAGATCGCCTGCGGCGCCTGCGCCCTGACATCTTTCAGCTGCGGGATCGTGACGCCAAAATAGACGTCGTGCTGGCCCGCGATAAAGGCAAGCAACCGCGTCGAGACGTCCGGAATGATCGTGTATTCGATGCCGTCGAGATAGGGCCGCCCGTTCTTCCAATAATCCGGGTTGCGCGCCACCGTAATCGATTGGTTCGGCTTGAATTCGACGAACTTGAACGGTCCCGTGCCGATCGGGTGCAGCCGCATCTGCACCGGTGAGACGTGGCAGGGATAGATCGGTGTCCAGCCGGTCGCCAGCATCGCCAGGAACGAGGCCTGCGTCCGCTTTAGGTGAAAGGTGACCTCGTAATCGCCGTTCGTCGTCATCTCGGTCAGATTGTCGAACCACGATTTGCGCGGGTTGAGGCGCAGCTTGTCCGACCCTGTCCCTTGCAGCAACGCGAAAGTACATCTGACGTCGGCGGCGGTGAACGGCTTGCCGTCGTGCCATCTGATCCCCTGGCGCAGCGGCATCGTGAGCTCGGTGCCTTCCTCATTCCACGCCCAGCTTGTCGCCAGGTCGGGCACGATCGATTTCGGAGTGTTTTGCCGCACATTTTGGTCGAAGATGACGAGGTTGTTGAAGACGCCCATCATCGGCCGCTCCGTCGCGATCGTCGATTCTTCGAGGATCGACATGCTGGCGGGGCTGGCGAACCAGCCGACCTTGAGAATACCGCCCGCCTTTTGGGCGAATGCCCCATCGACGGCAAACAATACAAGGGACAGCGAAGCCGCTGCCACGAGCACGCGCAGATCTCGCTTCATTCCCATTGGCCTCCTGTTCAAAGGCGCGGGCTTGGAAAACCCGCTGCCGCACCCTTGCTGGCCGTTTATTGGGCTCTCGAGCAAAGCTGCAGCGTCCGAAGCCTACCACATTTCAGACGAGCGGCACTATCAGCCTGAAGCGGGACGGTGGTGCCGGGACTACTTGTCGAGCCAGACGTCTTCCATGCGCGCACCGTTGGAGATGCTGTTGACCATGATCATCAGGCCCTTCACGTAGGGCTGCCAGCAGGTTGCGCGCCGGTCGTAAAAGAAGATCGGTCGGGCGCCGTCCTCCGCCAGCTTCCTTTCGATCTCCCAGACCAGCTGCTTGCGCTGCTCCTGGTCGGCCTCGATCGATTGCCGATCGATCAGCGCGTCGACCTCCGGATTGCAGTAACCGTTATAGTTCAGCTCGCCGCCGCACCCGTAATTGAGGTAGAGGTTGTTGTCGGGGTCGGGCCCGCCTGCCACCGGGCTGAAACCAACAGTGTAGTCCTTGCGTATGACCTTGGGCAGCCAATTCGTGGTGTCGATCATTTCGAGCTCGCCGTCGATGTACACCTCCCTCAACTGGTCGATCATCAGCACCGCCGGGTCGCGGAAGAACGGCAGGTCGCGCACCGACACCTTGACCTTGAGCCGGTTATCGGGCCCATAGCCGAACTTCTCCATGATCCGGCGGGCCTCCGTCCGGTTTTTCTGCACATCGGGATCATAGCTCGGCAGTGTCTTCAGGACCTCCGGCGGCATGCCCCAAAGCCCCTCGGGTGGCGGCTGCATGACGCCGCCGATGTCGCCCTGCCCCTCGGTGACGATGTCGACAAACGCCTTGCGATCGAAGCTCAATGCCATCGCCTGCCGCAGATCGGGATTGTCGAAGGGCGGCTTGTCGCGGTTGACGATCAGGCTGCGGTTGACGCCGATCGGCGCCATTTCGCAGATTGCGTCGGGCATCTGGCTCTTCACGTCCTTCAGCAATGGTGCCGTCACACCATACGCAAAGGTCATGTCGAACTTGCCTGCAACAAACGCCAATATCGCTGTCGACAGGTTGCGAATGATCGTATATTCGATGCCGTCCAGATAAGGCCGGTCGTTCTTCCAGTAATCAAGGTTTCGTGTCACCTTGATGTATTCGTTCGGCTTGAACTCGACGAATTTGAACGGGCCCGTGCCGATCGGATGCTGGCGCATGTCGCGCGGCGGGACATGACAGGGATAGACCGGGGAATACCCGGAAGCGAGGAGCCCGAGAAAGGCCGGTTGAGGCCGGTTGAGATGAAAGGTGACCTCGTAATCGCCGTTGGTCGTAACTGCCGCCAGGTTCCGGTACCAGCCCTTGCGCGGGTTGACGCGCAGCTTCTCGCTCGACTTGCCGGTCAGCATGTCCCAGGTACACTGGACGTCCTTCGCAGTAAACGGTTTGCCGTCATGCCATTTGACGCCCTGGCGCAACGGGAATGTCATCTCGGTTCCTTCCTCATTCCACGACCAGCTGGTGGCCAGATCGGGCACGATCGAGGCGAGACTGTTTTGGTTCACGTGCTGGTCGAACATCACCAGATTGTTGAACACCCCCATCATCGGCCGCTCTGCGACGATCGTCCCCTCCTCGTGGATCGACATGCTCGCCGGGCTGTCGGGATCGTACATTTTCAGGATGCCGCCTGCTTTTTGGGCCGACGCCGGCCCGGCGCCTACGGCGACGAGCAATGACGTCGCCACTGCGAACGCCCCCAGATGCCGCGTCATCTCGGTCCACCTCCCGTTCGCTGTCGCGCGGCCCATTGTCTGGGCTCTCAATGCAAAATGAGGGCTACTTGTCGAGCCAGACGTCTTCCATACGCCAGCCATTGTAGATGCTGTTGGTCATCAAGGTCAGATCCTTGACCCAAGGCTGCCAGCAGGACGCACCTGCCGGGTAGAAAAGCACCGGCCTGACTCCCGCCTCGGCGAGGATCCTCTCGATCTGCCAGACGATCTCCTTACGCTTTTGGGGGTTGATTTCCATCGATTGCCTGTTCACCAGCTTGTCGAGCTCGGGGTTGCAATATCCGGTGTAGTTTCGCAAGGCGCCGCACACGTAATTCTCGTAAAACATCTGGTCTGGATCGTCGACGCCGCTCTCTATTGGAACTGCGCCGACGGTATAGTCTTTGCGCGCCATCTTCGAATACCAGAGCGCGGTGTCGACAAGATCCAATTCGGCGTCGATGTAGATTTCCTTTAAGTGCGAAATCATTATCACCGCATAGTCGCGCCAGGCCGGAAAATTGCGCGTCGATAACTTGATCGCAAGGCGCTTGTCCGGGCCGTAACCGAGCTTTTCCATGATCTTGCGCGCTTCGGCGCGGTTCTTCTCAACATCGGGGCCGTAGCCGGGCAGTGTGTGCAATACCTCGGGCGGCATACCCCAGGCGCCATCAGGCGGCGGCATCATATTGCCGCCGATCGCCCCTTTTCCCTCGTTGAGAATATCGAGAAAGGCCTGACGATCAAAAGCCAGACCCATCGCCCGGCGCAGCTCCGTATTGTCGAAGGGTGGCGCAGTGGGGTTGACCAGCAATGTGCGCGGCACATTGCCCGTACCCACTTGGCACAGCGCTTGCGGGGACTGTTCCCTGAAATCCTTTAGCGTCGGGATGGTCACGTTCAACGGAATCATATCGAACCGCCCGGCGAAGAAGGCCAGGTTGCGTGGTCCGGCTTCACGCATGATCGTATATTCGATACCGTCGAGGTAAGGTCGGCCCGGTTTCCAGTAATCCGGGTTCTTTGTCACAGTAATGTGTTCGTTGGCCTTGAACTCGACGAATTTAAACGGGCCGGTGCCGATCGGATGCTGCCTCATCTCGCGCGCCGGCACATGGCAGGGATAGATTGGCGACCAGCCGGAGGCCAGCAGGGTCAGCAGATAGGGTTGCGGCTGCTTGAGCTTGAAGGTGACCTCGAAATCGCCGCGGGTACTTACCTCCGCGACGTTGTCGTACCAGGATTTGCGCGGATTGACGCGCAGCTTGTCACTGCCCGTCTCCATCAGCAAATTCCAGGTGCATTTGACATCGGCGGCAGTAAACGACTTACCGTCGTGCCATTTGACGCCTTGGCGAAGCGGGAAGGTTAGCTCCTTACCGTCCTCATTCCACTCCCATTTGGTCGCCACATCTGGAACAATCGAATCCAGGCTGTTCTGCGCCACGTGCTGATCGTACATGACGAGGTTGTTGAACACGCCCATCATTGGCTGCAGTGCGGCGCGCGTCGATTCTTCGAGGATCGACATGCTGGCCGGGCTATCGAAATGCGACAGCTTAAGAACACCGCCCTGCTTTTGGGCTGACGCCATGTCGCCCCCCGCCGTGACCACCAGCAGCGCGCCAACGGCGACCGCTGTCCAAAAATTTCGATCCATTCGTGTTTCCTATTTGTCGAGCCAGATGTCTTCACGACGATTGCCGTTGAAGAGGCTATTGACCATGATCGTCACGCCTTTGACATAAGGCTGCCAGCAGGTCCCGGCGCGGTCGTAAAAGATGATCGGCCGAGCGATGTCCTCCGCCAATTTGCGTTCGATCGCCGAGAGGATCGGGCGACGCCGTGCCCGGTCGCCCTCGCGCGATTGCTGCTCGATCAGTTTGTCTACCTCGGGGTTGCAGTAGCCGTCCCAGTTCAGGCTCGATCCGCAGCCATAAAAGACATCGAGCGTCGGGTCGGGATCGGGCCCGCTGGTCTGCAGGTTGAGCGCGACCGTGTATTCTTTGCGGAGGATTTTCGGAAAGTATCGCGACGTCTCGATGAGCTCGAGTTCGCCGTCGATATAGGCCTCCCTCAACTGATCGATCAGGATCACCGCCGGGTCCCGGTAGACGGGGAGATCGCGCGTCGAAACCGTGATCTTCAGCCTGTTGCCGAGACCGTAGCCGAGCTTTTCCATGGTCCCGCGAGCCTCGGCGCGGCTCTTCTGTACGTCAGGGTCGTAGCCCGGCAGGTCCTTCAGTGTCTCGGAGGTCATGCCCCACAACCCTTCGGGCGGGGGTTGCAGGACCCCGCCGATGTCGCCGTGGCCTTCGCTCAGGGTATCGATAAATGCCTTGCGATCGAGGCTCAGCGCGATCGCCCGCCGCAAATCGAGGTTATCGAAAGGCGGCTTGTCGCGACTGATGAGCAGATGACGGTTGACGCCGCCAATGGGCGTCAGCTCGCAGATCGCCTGCGGAGTCTGGCTCTGTACGTCTTTCAGCAGCGGAATGGTGAGGGTGTACGGAAAGGTCATGTCGAACTTTCCGGAAATAAAGGCCAATACCGCAGTCGCCGGATTGCGGATGATCGTGTACTCGATGCCGTCGAGATAGGGGCGGTCCTGTTTCCAGTAGTCCCGGTTCCGCATCACCTTGATGTGCTCGTTCGGCTTGAATTCGACGAATTTGAACGGACCGGTGCCGATCGGATGCTGGCGCATCTGGGCCGGCGGGACGTGGCAAGGATAGATCGGCGCAAACCCGGTGGCGATCAGCATCATAAAGGCCGGCTGCGGCCGCTTCAGATGAAAGGTGACCTCGTAGTCGCCGTTGGCGGTGACCTGATCCAGGTTCTTGAAATTCGTCTTGCGGGGATTGAGGCGCAGCTTCTCGCTCGCCTTGTCCATCAGAAGGTCCCAGGTGCAAACGACGTCTCGCGCCGTGAACGGCTTGCCGTCGTGCCATGTGACGCCGTGGCGCAGCGGCAGGGTAAGCTCGGTCCCCTCCTCGTTCCACGACCAGCTGGTTGCGAGATCGGGCACAATAGACGCGAGGCTGGCCTGCTCCACGTGCTGGTCGAACATGACCAGGTTGTTGAACACGCCCATCATCGGGCTCTGCGAGGAGGCCGTGGCTTCCTCATGGATCGACATGCTCGGCGGGCTGTCGATACTGTACACCGTAAGACTGCCGCCTTTCTTCTGCGCCGACGCAGGACAGGCAGCAGAAATCGCGATCAGTGCGACCGTGACCGCTAAGGCGGCACGCAGTGTCAACTTCATGTGCTTCTCTCCCGGGTCTTTATTGGTCGAGCCAGACGTCTTCCATACGCCAGCCATTGTAGATGCTGTTGACCATGACCGTCAGCCCTTTGACCTCGGGCCGCCAGCAGGTCCCGCCGCGATTGTAGTAGATGATCGGCCGTGCGTCGTCCTCCGCCAGTTTCCGTTCGAGCTCCCACGCCAGGGATTTCCGCTTTTGTTGGTCGGCCTCCATCGATTGCCGGTCGACCAGCTTATCGAGATCCGGATTACAGTAACCGTTGTAGTTGCCTTCAGCGCCACAGGTATAATTTTCGTACAGCCCTTGATCGGGATCGTCGACGGTGCTGCCCGTCAGGTTGAGAGCGACAGCGTAGTCCTTGCGCATCACCTTGGGGTACCACCGCGTGGTATCGATCGTTTCGAGCTCGCCTTCGGTATAGATTTGCTTCAACTGGTCGATCAGAATGACTGCGGGGTCACGGTACGACGGCGTGTCGCGAGTCGACACCACGATTTTGAGCGGATGATCCGGCCCATAACCGAGGGTCTGCATGATCCGGCGTGCTTCGGCGCGGTTTTGCTCCACATTCAGCCCGTAACCCGGCAATGTCTGTAGGACTTCGCGCGGCAATCCCCACTGCCCTCCGGGCGGTGGCTGCAATACACCGCCGAGGTTTCCCTGCCCTTCGGTGAGGATGTCAATAAACGCTTTGCGATCCAGGCCCAGCGCCATGGCTCGCCGCAAATCGGGATTGTCGAAGGGCGGCGCCGAACGGTTGATTATCAGATTGATGTTGACGCTCCCCGGGTTCGACTGGCAGATCGCCTCAGGCATCTGGTTTTGAATGTCATGTATCAGCGGGATCGTCACGCTGCCGGCGAAAGTCAGGTCATATTTGCCGGCGATGAAGGCCAGTATCACCGTCGACCGGTTCTTCAGCATCGTGTACTCTACGCCGTCTAGATACGGTCGACCCTTCTTCCAATAGTCCGAGTTCCGGGCGACTTTGATTCCCTCGTTGGGCTTGAACTCGACGAACTTGAACGGACCCGTGCCGATCGGATGGCTGCGCATGTCGCGTGGGCTGACGTGGCAGGGATAGACCGGCGACCAGCCGGAAGCCAGGAGCGCGATGAGGCCCGGCTGCGGCCGCTTCAGATGGAAAGTGACCTCTCCGTCACCGTTCGTGGTGACTTCTTCGAGGTTGCGGTACCATGCTTTGCGCGGATTGATGCGAAACTTCTCCTCTGATTTGCCGGCGAGCACATCCCAGGTGCATTTGACGTCCTTGGCGGTGAAGGGCTTGCCGTCGTGCCATTTGACGCCCTGGCGGAGTGGAAAGGTCAGCTCTGTACCGTCCTCGCTCCACGACCAGCCGGTCGCGAGCTCGGGAACGATCGCATCCGGGTTGTTTTGCTTTACGTGCTGGTCGAACAGCACGAGATTATTGAACACCCCCATCACCGGCCGCTCGGCGACGACGGTGGATTCCTCGTGAATCGACATGCTCGCAGGACTGTCGATCATATAGATTCTCAAGATGCCGCGCTGCTTCTGGGCGACTGCCGCCGGTGCGGCAGTGAGTGCGATCAGCAACCCGGCAGCAACCGCAAAGCTGCTAAGATGTCGCGTCATTTGCCGTTTCCTTCCCTCGGTTGTCGCGAGTCAGCTCGGTCGCACGGCCTCAGTGCCTATTTGTCGAGCCAAACGTCCTCGAAGCGCCAGCCGTTGTAGTTTCCATTGATCATCATCGTGTGTCCCTTGAATTGGGGTTGCCAGCAAACTCCAGAGCGCGGATAGAAGATGATCGGCCGCGCGGCGTCCTCCGCCAATCTCCTTTCGATCTCCCATACCAGCTGCTTGCGTTTTTCCTTGGCGGATTGCATCGATTGCTGGTCGACCAGTTTGTCGACCTCGGGATTGCAATAACCGGTGTAGTTACGCTCGGCGCCGCACACGAAATTCTCGTAGAACTGCTGGTCGGGATCGTCGAGCCCGTTCTCGCTGACGGTGAGGCCGACGGCATAGTCCTTGCGCATCACTTTGGGATACCATTGGGTCGTGTCGACCGCGTCGAGCACGCCGTCGATCCCGATCTCCTTCAGCTGGTCGATCAGGATTACCGCCGCATCGCGATAGCCCGGGACGTTGCGCGTAGTCACCGTGACAGCGAGCCGGTTGTCCGGCCCATATCCGAGCTTTTGCATCAGCTGGCGCGCCTCGACACGGTTCTTTGCGACATCGGGGTCGTAGCCCGGCAATGTCTTGAGCAGATCCGGCGGCATGCCCCAGAGCCCCGCGGGCGGCGGCATCATGACACCGCCGATCTCGCCTTGCCCATCGCCCAGGATGTCGATAAAGGCCTGGCGATCCAGGCTCAGCGCCATCGCTCGCCGCAGATCGGGGTTGTCGAAGGGTGGCGTGGCGCGGTTGACGATCAGCGCGCGGCTGACATTCCACGGCACCACCTCGCAGATCGCCTGCGGCGCCTGGTTCTTGATCTGCTTCATCAAAGGGATCGACAGGATACCCTGCTGATACCGGTCGAAGTTGCCGGCGGCAAAGGCCATCACCATCGTCGAGGGGTTGCGGATGATTGTCCATTCGATCCCGTCGAGATAAGGCCGATCCTTTTTCCAATAATCCGGGTTCCGCGCGATTTTGATTCCTTCGTTGGGTTTGAACTCGAAATATTTGAACGGACCGGTGCCGATTGGATGGCTGCGCATGTCGCGCGGCGAGACATGACATGGATAGACTGGCGACCAGCCGGAGGCCACCAGCGCGAGAAAGGCCGGCTGCGGCCGCTTCAAGTGAAAGCTGACTTCGTAATCGCCGTTGCTGGTAACCTCTTCGAGGTTGCGGTACCAGGATTTGCGCGGATTGACGCGGAACTTCTCGCTCGACTTCCCAGTGATCAGGTCCCAGGTGCACTGAACGTCGCGCGCCGTGAAGGGC
>Ga0306921_10006850_pt1 | contig 11911 bp, 10 predicted proteins | sample sta12Cox44000080_FD_203760 | JGI IMG/M metagenome (GOLD analysis project Ga0306921, IMG submission 203760) | Lab enrichment of tropical soil microbial communities from Luquillo Experimental Forest, Puerto Rico - statoxic.12C.oxic.44.000.080 (v2)... | ecosystem: Environmental > Terrestrial >... | reverse complement strand
GCGGTTCTCGGCTCTTTGCGCCAGCTACAACTCGACTCCCTGCTCGATCCGCGCCCCAGTCGACAGCGCGATCTGGTCATCGCCATGATTGTGGCCCGCATCCTCGAGCCGGCCTCCAAGCTGGCGACCGCGCGTGGACTGCATGCCGACACTCTGCATCACAGTCTGGGCGAGGTGTTGCAGCTGGATTCGGCCGACGAGGGTGAACTCTACCAAGCCATGGACTGGCTACTGCCGCGGCAAGCGCGCCTCGAACAGCAACTGGCGCAGCGCCATCTCTCCAACGGCGGCCTGGTACTTTACGATCTGACTTCTACTTACTTCGAGGGCCGCCATTGTCCGTTGGCCAAACTCGGTCACTGCCGCGACGACAAGTCCGGCAAGCTACAGATCGTTTTTGGGTTGCTCACGAATGGCGCGGGCTGTCCGGTGGCGGTGGAGGTCTTCGAGGGCAACACGGGCGATCCTCGGACGGTTGCCCAGCAAGTCCAGAAACTGCGCGAAGGTTTCGGCCTCTCCGACGTCGTGCTCGTCGGCGATCGCGGCATGATCACCAGCGCTCGAATTCGCCAGGACTTGCCAGCCTCCTCCGGCATCCAATGGATCACGGCTCTGCGCGCCAGCCAGATTCAGAAACTGGCTACGGCGGGCCATTTGCAGATGTCGCTGTTCGACCAGACGGATCTGGTCGAGATCGCACATCCAGACTTTGCCGGCGAACGCCTGATTGCCTGTTTCAATCCGCTGCTGGCCGAAGAGCGCGCGCGCAAAAGACCCGAGTTACTGGCTGCCACCGAGAAGCAACTGGAGAAAATTGCCGCGGCTACCCGGCGCCCGAAGCGCCCACTGCGCGGTAAACAGAATATCGGCGTGCGGGTGGGCAAGATTCTCAACCGCTACAAAATGGGCAAGCACTTCCAACTGCACATCGAAGACGACAGTTTTTCCTACCAACGCAAAACGGCCAACATCGAACGAGAACAAAGCCTGGATGGAATTTACATCATTCGCACCAGCGTGCCCAAGGAAGCGCTGTCGAGTGAGCAAGTCGTGGCCAGCTACAAAAGTCTATCGAGTGTGGAGCGAGCTTTCCGCAGTCTGAAGAGCATCGACCTGCACGTACGTCCGATCCATCATCGTTTGGCCGATCGCGTCCGCGCTCATATTCTACTTTGCATGTTGGCCTATTACGTGGAGTGGCACATGCGCCAACGCCTGGCGCCCATTCTCTTCGATGAGGATGACAAGCCTCAGGCACAGGCCGCGCGCAAGTCCATCGTTGCCCCGGCACAACGCTCCCCATCCGCCGAACTCAAGGCTCTTACCAAACGCACCAGTGAGGGAAGCAAAGTACACAGCTTTCAAACCCTCCTCGGCGACCTGGCTACGATCGTCAAAAACAAAATCCAGCCGACCGACAAAAATATCGCCGCCTTCGACCTGCTCACCCAGCCCACCGCGATTCAGCAGCGCACCTTTGATCTGCTCGGTGTCCCCTTGCGACTCCCCTGAGCGGAATCCAAATTGTAGGCAGTAACCGCCTAGCGAATCCTTCCTAAGTCATTTCGGTGCTGTGAGTTGCTCTTGCGACGCTAGAAAACTTCGGTTTAGGACGCGCCCGATCGAGGTGGCGTGATCGGGGATTGCCTCGCGGAGCGCGCGCGGGAACCCCATCGTATTCTTCTCAAACACCCAGCGCCGCCGCGCCGGCAAACTCCTTCTGAGGGCCACTTCTTTCGCCATGAAGTCAGTGTAGAACGCTGCGCGCTCAAACGCATACGCGGTCTCGAGGGGACGGTGCCCGTTAGAGACGCCGTTCGATTTCGCGGAGGAACTCGTCTTCGCGGTCCACCACGAACGCGGTGTCCAACCAGTAGAGCAGCAGCGGGGCCAGTAAGTCGTCGGCTCCTTCACAGAGGTTAATCGCGTCTTTCTCGGTAGTCACAAGCGCTGCGACGCCTCGTGCCCGGAACTGGGCGGCGATGTGTCGCAGCTCCTGTGGGCGATAGCGGTGGTGATCATCGAACTCCAGCCAGTCGGCGAGGCTCACCCCCAGCCGCTCCAGCGTGCGGTGGAAAGCTTGTGGATTACCGAGACCGCAGAAAGCCCCGGCCCTGTCGAAGGGCCTTTGCGGGTGCGGAAAGCGGCGGCCGCTCCGGTGTTCCACCCAGGCTTTGGGCTCGAGGCGGGCGCGAAAGACCGAGGCGGAGGGGTTCCAGACGCCGACTTCGCGCTCGATGGCGCCGGCCAGATCGCTGATCTCACAGCGGGTGATAACGACGATGTGTGCGCGCGCCAACCCGGCCAGTGGCTCGCGCAGGCGGCCGATCGGGAACACCGTGCCGCCGCCAAAAGGGCTGAGAGCATCGACGAGCAGAATGTCGACGTCGCGGGCGAGCGCGATGTGTTGAAAGCCGTCATCGAGCAGCAGAACGTCGACGCCGAACTCGCGGCGAAGGGCATCACCAGCCGCCCAGCGGTTCGCGCCGACGCCGACTGGCGCGAGGCCGGATCGGAGGAAGATCTGCGGCTCGTCTCCGGTGCGTCCTGCGGGAACTTCGGCGCCGGGAGGAAGAATCAGCTGCTTTTCCGGCGAGTGGCGGGCGTAGCCGCGCGTCAGGATGCCGGGCGTGCGTCCGCGCTGCCTGAGATCGGCGGTCAACCGTAGTACACAGGGCGTTTTGCCCGTGCCGCCCATGGTCAGATTGCCGACGCTGATCACGGGGACATCCAGGCGTCGCTGGCGGTCGAGTTGGCGTCGCTGGCGGCGGCGAGCGCCCCACATCCAGACGCGCGCCAGCGGCCAGCCGAGAGCCAGCCAGGGCTGGGCCGGCCGGTAGCGGGGGAGGCCGGCGTCGTAGAGTTGGCGGGCGGCGGCGACCGTACGCCCGGTGGCGCCCCGCTGGGCTTCGGCTGCGGCCCGCCCGCGATATCCGATCTGGTGGGCACCATCAGGGGCGTCGAGCAACCCCTGGACCGCGCCCGCCAGTTCTCGGGCAGTCGTGATTTCGACCGAAGCGCCTGCGGCGCGCAAATCCGCGGCAACGGCCTGAAAATTCTCCATGTGCGGCCCGGTAACGACGGGCTTGGAAAACAGCGCCGGCTCGATCGGGTTGTGACCGCCTCGGCTGGCGAGAGACCCTCCCATGAAAACTACGTCTGCGATGGCAAACAGGCCGCTTAGTTCGCCGATCGAATCGAGCAGCAGAACACCCGGGAGCGCAAGCGAGTCGGACTCCTGAAGGCGGGAGCGCCGCAGATAGCGGACGCCGGCAGCTTCGAGCTTGTCGGCCGCCAGGTCGAAGCGCTCGGGCTTGCGCGGAACCAGAATCAGAAGTAGGCCGGGGTGGCGCCCCGCGAGTTCCCCAAAAGCCGCCACAACGGCGTCGTCTTCATCCGGGTCGCCGGCCACGGCAGGGGGCATGGTGCTGGCCGCGATCCAGACCGCGGCGGGCCGCACCCGTTCGACGAAGGCCCGCACGGGGGATTCGACGGAAGCCGGGCGCGCCTCGAAATCGAATTTGAAATTACCAACGGTCCGGACGCGTTCGGGAGGTGCGCCCAATTCCACAAAGCGCTTCCGCATGGTCTCGCTCTCGGCCAGGATGCGGTCGGCCGCCCGCAACACTGCGCCGAAGAACCATCGGAGCGCCCGGTAACGTGGGAGTGTGCGGTCCGAGACTCGGCCGTTGACCACCAGGAGGCTGGCGCCGGTGCGCTTCACCTCACGAAACAGGTTCGGCCAGATCTCGGTTTCGGCGACTAGCACGAGCGACGGGCGAAGCTTGCGCAGGACGCTTCGGACAGCCCAAACCGTGTCGGCTGGCGCGTAGAACACTCCGTCGGCCAGACCGGTCCGCTTGACCTTTTCCTCGGCGACGGAGCGACCTGCGACGGTGGAGGTGGAGACGAACAGGCGGGTCCGCGGAAATTCGCGGCGGAGCCCACGCAGCAATTCCAGGCAGGAAAGCACCTCTCCCACCGAAACGACATGCAACCAGATGGCGCCCGGACCGGTCTGTCTACATGAGGGTGACAAAAACCCGAACCGCTCGGGGAGCGAACGCGCGTAGTCCCGGTTCGCGCAGGCGCGCGAAACGAAATACAATAACAGCCACGGCAACCCAAACGCCTGAAGAACCCGGTAGAGGAAATAGATGCCTTTTCTTTTCAAACGTTTGGTTCTTTTCCTGAGTATAACGGCGGCGTACGCGGCGGACAAGGAACCGGCAGTTTTCCGTGCGGCCGCAGCAGCCAGTTATGCCCATCACCAGACCAACTCGCAGCTGACCATCGGCGTGGACCCGTTTGTGGACGCCGAAAAGGCCAAGACGGCATTCGGCAAGCTGAACCCCTACGAACTGGGCGTGTTGCCGGTGCTGGTGGTGATTGAAAACGACACCGACAAGACCATCCGTCTGGATCGCATCCAGGCGGTGTACACCGGTCCGCGGGGCGACAAGGTGGAAGCCACGCCATCGGCTGAGGTCAAGTACCTGAACGGCCCGCGGCGTCCCGATCTAATCCCGGGACCGGCGGGCACCCCGAAGGTGGCGAAACTGAAGAGGAACCCGCTGAACGTATGGGAGATCGAGGGGCGCGCCTTCGCGGCAAAAATGTTGCCGGCCGGCCAGACGGCGAGCGGATTCTTCTATTTCCAGACCGGGCTCCAGCGCGGCGCGACTCTCTACCTGAGCGGTTTGGCCGAGGCCACGACGAACAAGGAACTTTTCTATTACGAAATTCCACTCGAGTAACTCGGACGGCACCTGTTGACTTCGGTTGCCGGTTTGCGCACTATATCTGAAAGAAGACGAAAGGGGGTACCCATGTTTGGTACTACTTTCCTGACCTGGGTGTTGATCGCCTGGGGTTCGGTCACTGCGATTTTCATCGTCCTGATGATCTTCAAGTCCCTGGCGGGGCTGCGGGAAGAGAATGTGGTGATCCTCGATCCGGCAGAGTCGCGACAGGCGGCCGAGCAGCGGATGATCACCGCGAAAGTCGAGCGTCTCACGCTCTGGGCCAAGCGCTTCGGCTACGCCTCGATTGCGCTGCTGGCGGTCTCGGGAGCCATCTGGGTCTATCGCGGCGTCATTGCGTTCAATGGAGGCCAGACTCCGTAAGCCCAGCGCCCGTTTTGGTGCTACAGCCGGCGGTGCGGGGCGCGGTTAACAGAATTCGGGGTTCGAGCAGGCTGGCTCTTCATGATTTGCTCGAGTTCGGTCTCCGCCACGCTCAACGAGAAATTGACGACATTCCCGCTGGACGTCACAGCGAGGCCCTGTAGGAGCGCGCCGACCTGCGCCTTCGGGGGCGGTGCCTGCATTTGCGCCAGACTGCTGAGGAACTGCAAGACGTTGGCCAGGGCGGTGGCGTTTTGTGGGCTGTCGGTTTCAGCCTGAGCGGTGAAGACGACCTGCGTTCCGAACTTCACGCCGCCGGCGGCCTGCTGGATGCTCTGGAATGCGTTTTGAAAGGCGGGGTTCGGAGGAACTGGCGCTGCCGAAGGCTTCAATTTAGAAGGCGGCACGGTGGTGAGTGCCCAAGCGTCGTCGGCACCGCTCCACTGGTTCACCTGGACGATGACGGAAGCAGGCAGAGGCGCGGCAAGGGACTGGCGGTCAATGGCGCGTTTCACGCTAGCAAGGTCGCCGGCTACCGCCAAGGTCGCATCGAGAAACGCCACGCCGTGGGTGCGCTTTGGATCCTCCAATATGTTGAGGCTTTTGTAGCTTTCCATAACGCCGCCGCCCGCCAGCCCCGCCGATTGGATCCTTTGGGCGTCGAAGGCGCCTCGCGCCAATACAAGCCCGTTTTGGGGAGTGCCGTCGGATGCCAGGAGCAACTCGTGCAGGTCGCGCGTGGGGTCAAAGCCGGTCTGGCCGGAGATCTGCCCTAAGTGGAGGCCTTGTGACGGAATCTGGCTCAGCAGGTATTGGCCGAATGGAGTGGTCTTGGCCTGATCCACATTGATGCCGGCCAGCACCTGGGCATCAGGCATGACCAAGTTGACCAGTTGCGGATCGGCGGCGGGCGCGAGCCCGGCAAACACCGCGATCAAGGTCGCGACGGTAAGAGTTGGCGGCTTCATATCATGAGGACGGTATCCGGTACTGATTATTAGCGGAACGGGGCGGCCCGCTTACGTTCCCGGCCCAGGAGGAACCGGGATCTGATCCATCACTTCGATGCCAAATCCTTCGAGCGCAACAATCTTCCGCGGGTGGTTGGTAAGCAGCCGGATGGTATGCAGGCCCAGGTCGGATAGGATCTGGGCGCCAATGCCGTGCTCGTGCTGCAACTGGCGTTGTCCGGCTGCTCCGGTGTAATGCATGAATTCGCGGCTGTGCGAACTCAGGCGTTGCTGGCCGGCGGCATCCCGCTCCACCTGAAAGCCGGGACCGCTCTCGTGCAGGTATACCAACACGCCGAGTCCTTCTTCAGCGATGGCGCGCAGGGAGTCGCGCACCAAGCGGCCGCAGGCGCAAGCCGTGGAACCGAACACATCTCCGTAGATGCAGCGGGAGTGCATGCGGACCAGCACGCCCTCCCGGCCGGCGACCTCGCCGCGCACCAACGCCACGTGATATTCGGGATTGAGGTCGCTGGTGTAAGCGACCGTACGGAACTCGCCGGCCTCGGTCTCGATGCACCCTTCCGCGACGCGCCGGATGAAGCGTTCGTGCTTCATCCGGTAGCGGATGAGGTCGGCGACGGAAATCATTTTCAGGCCGTGACGCGCGCAGAACTCCTTTAATTGCGGGACGCGGGCCATGGTGCCGTCATCGTTCATGATCTCGCAGATGACGCCGGCGGGCGCGAGGCCCGCGAAACGCGCCAGGTCCACGGAAGCCTCGGTCTGGCCGGCGCGCACGAGCACGCCGCCCTCGCGTGCACGCAAGGGAAAGACATGGCCGGGACGGGCCAGGTCCCCCGGGCGGCAGGCTGGATCGAGGGCCGCCAGAATCGTGCGGGTGCGGTCCGCAGCTGAAATTCCTGTGGTCACACCCTCGCGTGCATCAATCGATTCGCAGAAGGCGGTGCCGAAGTTGGACGTGTTCTGCGCCGTCATCAGAGGCAACCGCAGGTGATCGCAGCGCTCAGCGGTGAGAGTGAGGCACACCAGGCCCCGCCCGTAGGTGGCCATGAAATTGATGACTTCGGGTGTAACCTTTTCGGCCGCGATGGTGAGGTCGCCTTCGTTCTCCCGGTCCTCGTCGTCCACCACCACCAGGATCCGGCCGGCACGAATCTCCTCGATGGCCTCAAGAACCCCGATGAACGGCATAATCCATTGTATCCATTGGTGCTTCAAAACCAGCGCCACCCCGGTTGGAAGCTACGCACCCAATGATTAAGATGGACATAGAGCAGTTCATGTCGCAGCTTTCGCGTATCTTGCCGCCGGCACCTGACCTTACCGGGATCATCGACATCCTGGTGGTGGCGTTCGTAGTGTATCAGGCGCTGATGGTGGTACGGGGAACGCGGGCGGGAGCCATTCTGGCAGGCATCCTGGTGATGGTGAGCCTTTACCTCGTGGCGGTGTGGACCGGCCTCGAGGCGTTGCGCTCGTTGCTCTCGTTCATTGTGCCATACCTCGGATTGGCGATCATCGTTCTGTTTCAATCGGAGATTCGCCGCACCCTGGCGCAACTCGGACGCAGAAGCTGGGGAGGCGGGAGTTTCGCCGGTTCGGAGTCGATCCACGAGATTGTGCTGGCGGTAGAACAGTTGGCCGAGCAGAAGACCGGTGCGTTGATCGTACTCGAGCGGGATATCGGGCTGCGCACCTTTGTCGAGAGCGGAGTTCCGCTAGAATCGCGCATCTCGCGCGACTTGTTGCTCTCCATTTTCCAGCCTGGCCTTCCCCTCCACGACGGCGCCGTGATTGTGCAGAAGGACCGGATCGCGGCGGCCGCCTGCTTTTTGCCCCTGACCACCAACCCGACGCTCTCGCGGCAGTTCGGGACGCGCCACCGGGCCGCCATCGGGATCACGGAGGAGACCGACTGCCTTACGGTGGTGGTTTCCGAGGAGACCGGGCGCATTTCCCTGGCAGCCTTCGGTGAATTGGTTTCCGGGATTTCCTTTCCCGAACTGGCAGAGCGCATCAGCCAGCACTTTATGGTGAAGCGGGCCAAAGCCGAGCAGCCGGCGGCGGATCACGTGGCCCATCTGGGGGTCCCGCATTCCGATGAAGGGCGTCGTGTCGCGGAGGCTTCCGAGGACCGCCCGTCCGAACGCGTGAAGCTGAAGCTGCCATGACGGTCCTCGTCCGCACATGGAAACTGCTGGTTCACAACTTCTGGTGGAGAGTCCTGGCTGTGCTGATTGCCGTCGCGATCTGGGGCATAGTGGCGAGCGAGCCGGAATTGTCCACCTTCGAGACCGTGCCAGTCGAGTATCGGAACCTGCCCGACGATCTCGAAATGAGCTCTCCCCCCGCCGAATCAGTGACGCTGGAGCTGCACGGGCCGTCCGGGGAATTGCGCGGTGTGGGCGAAGGCCGGTCCCCGGCTGTGGTTTTGGACATGACCAGCATGACGCCCGGCCTGCACACCTTCAATATTGGCGACGGCAACGTCCGGCTGGGGCGCGGCGTGAGGTTGATTCGCGCCATCCCATCCCAGGTGCGGTTCGAGTTCGACCGCCGCGTGACGCGCGCGATACCGGTCCAAGTCCGTTTCCTGGGCGAAGCGCAGAGCTCCTATGTGGTGGGACATTATGCGGTGGTCCCGGACAAGCTCGTCATCGTGGGGCCGAGCCGTCACGTGGAGCAGGTCCGTGCCGCATTGACCGATCCGGTGGATGTCTCCACGGTGGTCGGCACCTCGAATTTTCATGTGGCCGCATTCGTGGACGATTCCTATGTGCGATTTCAGTCGCCGCCCGAGGTGACGGTCACCGTTACGATGAAGAGGAAATAGCCGCTCAATCCAGACGGAGGCGCATTGGCGAAAGAACTGTTTGGAACCGACGGAATTCGTGGCGTGGCAGGGAAGTATCCGCTCGATCCTCGGACCATCTACGCGTTCGGCATGGCCTTGGGCGACGATGCCAAACTGAGCCAAACCGGTCCCGAGATTCTGCTTGGAACCGATACGCGCGAATCCGGACCATGGATAGCCGAGCTGGTGGCGGGCGGGATCGAAAGCCGCGGGGCGCGCGTCCGCTATGCCGGCGTTATTACCACACCGGGTGTGGCCTACCTGACTCGCACCGGTCCGTTCGTGGCCGGGGTCATGATCTCGGCGTCGCACAATCCGTATCAGGACAACGGCATCAAGGTCTTCGGCCATAACGGTTTCAAACTCCCGGACTCGGAAGAGCACGCGATTGAGCGGGAAATCTTCCGCTTGAGCGAGGATGGCGTTCGAGCGATGCCCGTGCGGCTTCAGATCGATGAAGGTCTCGACCGCGCTTATGTGGAGTACTTGGCCTCTACAGTTACGACTCGCTTCGAGGGTGTGCGCCTGGTGCTCGACTGCGGCAACGGCGCAGCTTACCGGCTGGCCCCCGCGTTGTTCCGGCGTCTGGGCGCCAATGCCACCGTGATCTGCGGGGAGCCAAACGGCCGCAACATCAATCTGAATTGCGGCGCGCTCTACCTGGAGGCCCTGCAGAAGGCCGTGCTGGCACAAGACGCCGATGGCGGCGTGGCCTTTGACGGCGACGCCGATCGGGCGATCTTTGTCTCCAAGAGCGGCAAGGTCGTCAACGGCGACGCGGTAATGCTGGCGGCGGCACGCGCGCTGAAGGCCACCGGACGCCTGACCGGCGATATCGTGGTGGCTACCGTGATGTCGAATCTTGGCCTCCAAAAGGCGTTGGAGCAGGACGGCATCCGGATGACACGGACGCCGGTGGGCGATAAATATGTGCTCGAGGAAATGGTGAAGCTGGGCGCGGCGCTAGGCGGGGAACAGTCCGGCCACGTGATTTTCCGGCAGTATGCCACCACGGGCGACGGCCTGCTGACCGCGCTGCGGGTTTTCGAAATTGCGCGCCAGGCGGGGGCCGACCTTGATGAGCTCACGGCCGGTTTACGAGTCTACCCGCAGAAACTGGTCAATGTTCGGGTCCGCCAGAAGAGCGCGCTCACCGAATTGCCGCGCGTGGCACGGGAAATTCGACGTGTGGAGGAAGAACTGGGTGCAACCGGGCGGGTGCTGGTGCGCTTCTCCGGAACCGAACCCCTGGCACGGGTCATGGTGGAAGGTCCAGATTTAGCGGCCGTCGAATCCTACACCGCACGTATCGCCGACGCCATTCGCAGCGAAATAGGCGCTTGAGCTGGGCTGGTTTCACCGTTGGGTTTGGTCTAGACTGTCGACCCACAGTGGCCATTGCCAAGGGTGGCGGTCATGACTAACGGGGTTCCACTCGCGCTCTAGTCTGGTGTTCACCTCGACCGCGATTTAGGCGCCGTCCAGGGCTTCGATGAGAATGCGGGCGGCCATTTCCACATCACAGATCAACGCCACCCTGCGGGACCAGACCGCGTTGCCGATGGCAGGTGCGGTGGTGAAGGCTACGCAGACCCCCACGGGTCTGGCGCGCCGTGTCTTCAGCGGCCCCGACGGCAGCGACCTCCGCGTGGGGCCTTATCAACTGGAAGTGAGTAAGGACGGCTTCTGCTAATAGGTGCATTCCGGCATCGTCCTTCCGGTGGCCCGCAACCCGAACGTCGAGGTCGCTTTTGAAGGTAGGCTCCGTCAGCGAGCAGGTGGAGGTACAGGCTGACGCCAAATTGGTTGAAACCCGGAGCGCCGACGTGGGCACGGGGATGGAGAACCAGCGCGTAAGCCTGACATTGATCCACCAAGTTGCGAGCCGGCCGCGACCTCGAAAGGAATTGTTAAGCTTCGATCACCGGTCGGCCCAGTAGTATATGTCACGTAATCCCGATGGTCCCGCCGAGTAGCGAAACTGGCCAGGGTATCGCGCGCTCTGGATTGATTTGGAAGAACCCGAGGCCTTCCTGTGTGGCTCGCCCGTTAGTGTCAGTCGCAGCGGATGGCGGCGACCGGGTCCACTTGGGTCGCGCGCCGCGCGGGAACGTAACCCGACAACGCCGCTATCACGCCCACGCCCACCGTGGCCCAGACCAGAGTTGACGGGTCAGTGGGCGTGATGCCGTACAGCTGGCTAGTGACCAGTCGAGTGACCGCGAGGGCTGCCGGAAGGCCGATCAGCACTCCAGCGCCCGCCAGCAGCAGGACTTCCCGCATCACCAGCCAGATGACGTTCGCTCTCACGGCGCCGAGGGCCATGCGGATGCCGATCTCGCGCGTGCGCCGCGCCACCCAGAATCCCATGACGCCGTAGAGGCCGACCCCGGCGAGCACCGTCGCCAGCACACCGAACGCGCCCGCCAAGCTGGCCGCGAGTTTTTCCACCGCCAGCGAATCGTCGCGCTGGTGTTCCTCGGTTTTCATCAGATAGACCGGCAGATCGGGGTTGAGCTTTCGGACAAGGGCCCGCAGCACCGGGAACATCTGCGCCGAGCCGATCTCGGTGCGCACGTAGGCCGTCATTCCCGCTGCCCAATCGTTCTGCAGGTACGGGAAATAGACCTGTCGGGGTGGGTTCTGCCGCATGGTCTGGTAGCGCGTGTCGCCGACCACGCCGATGATCTCAATGTTGGTTTGGGTTCCCGGATCCCCGCCGAGCCCGATATGCCGACCCACGGTTGGCCCGTCGCCGAAGTAGTGGTGGGCGAACTTCTCATTGACAATCGCCACACGGGGCGCGCCCATCGTGTCCCGCTCGGTAAAATCGCGCCCGGCAAAGAGCGGAATGCGGAGCGCGGCAAAGAACCCTGAAGAGACATGATTGACCCACGGATTCATGTCTTCGCCGGGCTTGGCGACGTAGCCCTCTACCGAAACGGTGCTGTCCCATA
>Ga0306921_10006849_pt1 | contig 11912 bp, 14 predicted proteins | sample sta12Cox44000080_FD_203760 | JGI IMG/M metagenome (GOLD analysis project Ga0306921, IMG submission 203760) | Lab enrichment of tropical soil microbial communities from Luquillo Experimental Forest, Puerto Rico - statoxic.12C.oxic.44.000.080 (v2)... | ecosystem: Environmental > Terrestrial >... | reverse complement strand
GCGGCGAGCGCGGCACGCTGAACGGCCCGCGCGACCGGAAGTACCGGCCGATATGGTCGAGCCGATGCACCTTTCCCGGGTCGGCAAAGCGATTATTCGCCTTGTCCAGGATCAGGGCGTCGTCCTCCCAGCTGTTCCAGTGCCCGAGCACCACCTCCATGAACTCGTCTGCCCGATCGTAGCGGGCGTCGTGTCCCATATGCTCGTCTTGGCCGAAATTGGCCGCCTCGGCGCGGTTGAGCGAGGTCACGATGTTCCAGGCACCGCGGCCCTTCAACATCAGGTCCATCGTCGCGAAGAGGCGGGCAACGTGGAACGGCTCGTAGTAGGTGGTGGAGTAGGTCACGCCGAGCCCGAGCCGCTGTGTCACCATCCCCATCGCCATCAGGATGGTCGCGGGGTCCATCTTGACCGCGCGCACACCCGCGGCGACCGCCTCGGCATGGTGGCCCGTATAGAGATCGGGAAGTGCCAGACGGTCGTCGAAAAACGCCATCTGGATCTTGCCGTCTTCCAAGGTGCGGGCGATGCGCTGGTAGTATTCCGGCGTCAGGAAATCGGGCATCGTCGATGGATGGCGCCACGATCCCGGCAGGTTGGAGCAGTTCTGCGCCTGCAGAAAGGCGACCAGCGTCATCATGCGGTTCTGAAAAGGCATGGGAACAGTCTCTGTGCGTCAGCCGGTCGCGAGCGGGATCACCTCGGCGGCGACCCATTGCAGGCGCTCGATGCTCTCCGCAATGACCCGGCCGCGGAAATCGAAGATCAACTCGTGCACGCCGATCGCCGCGAAAGTCCGATTATCGCCGGCCATCTCTTCAGACTCGCCGTAGAAGGACCGGAGGTCACCCGCAGACCGACCTCGATGGCTCTACCCGTTGACCTGCTGCATGATTTTCGTCCAGCGATCGGCGATCGGCAGCACCGTGTCCGCCTTCTCCGGGGGGAACATCGGCACCACGCGGGCGACCCCGATCTCGGCTAGGCGCTTGACCCGGTCAAGATCCTCGCCGAGGCCAAACGAGGTGATTTCGATCGAAGCCGGGTCACGGCCGGCCTCCTTCGCAATCTCGCGGAATTTCGGCAGGACCTCGGCGATCTCGCCGCGAGCGGTCGGAATCCAGCCATCGCCATAGCGGATGGCGCGCCGTGCGCCATAGGGGAAGGCGCCGCCGACATGGATAGGCGGATGCGGTTTCTGCACCGGTTTTGGCCGGGCGGTCATCGGGTCAAAATGGACGAACTCCCCATGGTACTCGGCCTCCGACTTCGTCCAGATTGCCTTCATCGCCTCGATCGATTCGCGCATCCGCTTGAAGCGCGTCGCATAGACGGTGCCGTGGTTTTCCATTTCGTCCTGGTTCCAGCCGCCGCCGACCCCAAACAGGAACCGTCCGCTGCTTACCTGGTCGATCGAGGCAACGAGCTTGGCGGTCTGGATCGCGTCACGCTGCTGAACCAGCGCGACACCGGTGCCGAATTTGATGGTCTTGGTCACCTGGCTGGCGGCGGCCAGCACCACGAACGGGTCCATGGCGTCGTAGTATTGTTTGGGCAGATCGCCTCCTCCCGGGAATGGCGTCTTGCGCGAGGCCGGGATATGCGAGTGCTCGGGCGCCCAAACTGATTCAAACCCGCGCTCTTCGAGCGCGCGGGCAAGTTCCATCGCCGACATTGAGTAATCGGTAAAAAACATCGCGCCGCCGAAATGCATGCCATCCTCCTTGCTGTCTCCTGGTCCGGCGGCTGAGGTTAGCGGCTGGCGTCGGCCGACGCTATCGGTTACCTACCGGCACGCGGTCGACGCGAACCGCATCCTCGCCTGGCCACCAATCGGGAGAGGGCGCAGATGGGGACGGAAGGGCCCGCAAAAGAATCATCGGCCGGGGCGGGCGGCCAACGCAAAATCATCCATATCGATATGGATGCGTTCTACGCATCTGTCGAACAGCGCGATAATCCGGAGCTGCGCGGCAAGCCGGTCGCCGTCGGCGGCTCACGCGAACGCGGGGTCGTCGCGGCCGCAAGCTATGAAGCGCGCAAGTTTGGCGTGCATTCCGCAATGCCATCGGTCACCGCCAAGCGGAAATGCCCCGATCTGATCTTCGTCAAGCCGCGCTTTGACGCCTACAAGGCGATCTCTCTGCAAATTCGGCAGGTCTTCGCCGAGTACACGCCGATCATCGAGCCATTGTCACTCGACGAGGCTTATCTCGATGTCACCGAAAATCCCAAAGGCATCCTCTCGGCGACACAGATTGCAAAAGATATCCGGGCAAGGATCCGCGCCGAAACCGAACTCACCGCTTCGGCCGGCGTCTCCTACAACAAGTTCCTCGCCAAGCTTGCCTCCGATCACCGTAAGCCGGACGGGCTCTTCGTCATCACTCCCCAAATGGGGCCGGCATTTGTCGAGACCCTGTCGGTCAGAAAGTTTCACGGCGTCGGACCCGCGACCGCGGGGAAGATGGCCAGGCTCGGCATCGCAACCGGGCTCGATCTCAGGGCGCAATCCCAGGCCTTCCTGCAGCAGCATTTCGGGAAAGCCGGCTCCTACTACTACTGGGCTGCGCGCGGCGTCGACGAGCGGCCCGTCCGGGCCGATCGGATCCGCAAGTCTGTCGGTGCCGAGAACACGTTTCCCGCCGATCTCTTCACCTACGAGGCGGCGCGGGATGCGCTTCGCGACATCCTGGACAAGGTGTGGGCGTACTGCGAGACTTCGGCTATTCGTGGCCGCACGATCACACTCAAGGTCAAGTTCGCCAATTTCCGGGTAGTCACGCGAAGCCGCACCGGTCAGACGCAGATCACCACACGAAGCGAACTCGAACAGCTCAGCAACGCGCTGCTCGAACCTCTCTTTCCTGTCGCGAGAGGCATCCGGCTGCTTGGTGTCTCCCTGTCTTCACTCGCAGAGGAAGCTGAACGCGATCCCGAATTCAGGTTGCCCGTTTAGGACCAACCGCAGTATTCGCACCGGCCGCGTCGTCGTCGGGTCGGCGATTGGTTGGGCACATGGCCAGCCGGGATCAAAGCTGGGCAACCACGATGTCGTACCCTGAACTTGGCGCGCTGGTCCTCGGGACTGGGCTTGTTGCAGCTTTCATATGCGCGTTACTGCACCGGGTCGTGCATCGTGACACGTTTCGCCGCTATCACGAGGTTGGCTATGCGGTCTTCCTGCAGCTCGGCGTAATTTTTGCGGTACTGCTGGCTTTCGTTTTTAACAACGTCTGGTCGAATTACAATGTCGCATCGCAGGCGATTGACAGCGAATGCGGTAGCCTGCACGGCATTGCGATCCTAAGTGATCGTCTGCGATCGCCAGCCAGGGATCCGATCCTGAAAGATCTACGCGCCTACCTGACGACCGTTATTGACCAAGAATGGGCTGACATGCAGCGGCGGAAGGAGAGCCAGGCTGCCGACACTAGATTTCAGTTGCTCTGGCAGACGGTTGAGACGGTCAATACGGGCCCGGCGGACGACCAGATTCGAGATCAATTGCTGAGCCTACTCGCCGCCGCCCATCAAAGCCGTGAAACAAGGCTGTATCAGATGACACAGGGCGTCCCCGGGCTCATCTGGGGTCTGCTGATCATATTCTCCTCCACGCTGATCGGTTGTATGCTGGTGTTTGCAGCGGAAGCATCCACCTCCAAGACCATCCTGGTCGGCGTTTTCACGTCTTCTCTGACCCTGGCACTCCTCACTGTGCGGGTGCTCGATTTTCCATTCGAGAGCGCGCTGCAGCTCTCTTCGCGCGACTTCAACGGAACGCTTCAGAAGGTCGATCGTTTGATTGCGGCCGCTCAGCCGCAGGGCTCGAGAGCGACGGAGTAGGTTACGATTTGGGCGAGCCTCAGCCTGTCGTGAGCGGGATGACTTCCGCCGCAAAGGACTGCAGGCGCTCGATCGAGCGTCGAGGACCTCTCCGATCCCGAACGACTCTTGCGCCACCGGCCCGTGCAATAACGCTTGGTGCGCCGCTACAACTGCGCGACACCGGCCCGGGCGCAGTCCTCGTCTTGCTGCGAAGTGCCACCGCCGACGCCGCAGGCCCCTTCGACAATGCCATTGCGGATGATCGGGACAGCTCCTTGACCCATGATCATGTGGCCACCCGAGGCCGCGGCGATGCCGCGCGGGGTCGGCTGGTCGGCGCGCTCGCTCATCTCGCCGCTCGGCCGGCCGAACGCCGCCGAGGCAACTGCCTTGCCCTGGCTGCCGTAAGCGCTCGCCCAGATCGCGTTGTCCATGCGCTGCAACGCGATCAGACGGCCGCCGCTGTCGCATACCGCGGCGCTGATCCGGATGTTGAGCTCCTGGGCCTTTGCTATGGCGCCGCGAACGATGCGGTTTGCTTCATCGAGTGTCAGTGCCATTGCTTCCTCCTCTGCTTGAGACGTGTTGAGGTGGGCTCATCCCTTCGCGGCAGCGTGGCGGATGTTGGCACTCTGCTCGGGGATGCCGGTCTCCTCGAAGCAGACGCGGGCAAAGGCCGCGACGCCGGCGCGGATGTCGTCTTTCGACGGCAATGCAAAACAGAGCCGCAGGTGCGACTTGCTTTCAGCCGGATTGCACGACCATTCGGGGCCGGGGTTGAAGACGACCCCGGCCTTGGCGGCGGGTGCCACAAGCTTGGTCACATCGATGCGGTCGGGAAGCTTCAGCCACAGAAAGATGCCGCCTTTCGGTTTCCACATCTTTTCGACCGTAGTGCCAAACTCGCGCTCGACCGCCTCGACCATCGCGTCGAGCTTGTCGTGCAGGGTCTGGGTCAGGCCGCCGACATGCGCATCGAAATTGTGCGAGAAATACTCGGCGACGACCATCTGATCGAGTGCCCCGGTGCCGCTGTCCGTCTCGCGCTTGCAGGCGACAAGAAGGCTCATGACCTCAGGGACGGCGACCGCATAACCAAGGCGCAACGACGGCGCCAAGGTTTTCGAGAACGAACCGATGTGGATCACCTGCTGCGGGTCCATTGCGTAGAGCGAGGGCGGGCCCGATCCTGCCCAAGTCAGGTCGGCATAGCACTCGTCCTCGAATACCGGGACACCGTGCTTGCGGGTCAAGGCCAGCAGCGCCTCGCGACGGTCGCGCGGCAGAATCGAGCCGGTCGGGTTCTGCACGGTCGGGATCGTATAGACGTATTTCGGCCGGATCCCTTTGCGCCCGAGATCCTCGATGATCCGGGTGAGACCATCGATCGTCAGACCCTCGTCGTCGAGCGGGGCGCCGATGATGTTGACGCCCAGGCGTTTCAATTTGGTCAGCGCACCGCCATAGGTGAACTCTTCGAGGATCACCGTGTCGCCGCGCTCGAGGAGCAGGCCGTTGACGAGGTCGATGGCCTGGCCGGAGCCCGAGGTGATCAGCACGTCGTCGACCGTGCATTTGATCGCCGGCCGCTGAGCGAGCTTGTCGATAACGAGTTGACGCAGCCCGAGGTAACCCTGCGGGCCGTCGAAATTGTAGAGCGCCAGATCGGCGCCGCGGCGGCGCAGGACAGCGGTGGCCGCCTCGGCGAGTGCGGTGGCGGGGATGCGGGCCGGATCGTTGTGGCCGCCGATAAAATTGTATCTCGGAAACCCCGTCCAGCGCGGCGCCGGCGGCGGCAGGTCCTTGGCAAAGAGCTGGCTGTAGGCGAAGCCGCCGTCGGTCATGATCGATCCTTTCTCGCAACGATATTCGCCCGCCGATCCGGCAGGGTCCGGACCGGCGGGCTGCATGCAGTGCCGAAATCAGCGCGCGGCGGGCGCGTATTTACCGGTCAATTGCGGGGTTATGTCCGGATAAGCGCCAGGGGTCTTCTGTGCTGCCTGCTCGTGCATCTGCAGCCGCGTGCGGCGTTCCCACTTCCGCTTCAGTTCGTCCTTAACGTTGAAGGCAAGCTTGCCGACGCCCTCGATGTCGAGCTCGATCTTGTCGCCGTCCATAAACGGGTTGAGGCCGCGATGATTGGTGCCGGTGGCGATGATGTCGCCCGGCTCCAGGGCATGAACCGAACTCAGCCACTCGATGCAGCGTGGAATCTTGTGCGCCATGTCGCTGGTGTTGAAGTTCTGCATCAAGGTGCCGTTGTTGGAGAGCCGGATCTGTAATTTCTGCGGATCCGGAATCTCATCCTTGGTCACGATATACGGCCCGATCGGCGCGAAGGTATCGCGCGACTTCATCGCGAAAAAGCCGGGGGCCGGTAGCCCGCGGGCCGAGCCGTCGATAAAGCATGTGTAGCCGAAGACGTAATCCATCGCATCGGCCGCCTTGACGTTGCTCGCGCGGTTGCCGATGACGACCGCGAGCTCGGCTTCGCCCTCAAAGATCGTCGCCGGCGCGTCGGGCAATACCATCGTGTCGCCCGGGCCGCAGATCGCGTTCGCCGTCTTTTGGAACGCGTTGATCGGCGCCGGCGCGCTCCGAGTGCCGTCTTCCATGTAATTGACCGCCATGCAGTCGATATTGTCCGGCTTTGGCAGCGGCGGGCGCACCCTGACCGACGACAACGCCACACCCTGGCCGCTCGCGGCGGCATCGTTGAGCTTTGCGCGATATTGGTCAAAACGGGCAATCAAGCCGTTGATCAGATCGCCCGGACCGGTATGCGGAATGTCGCGAACCACCGACGACACGTCGACAACGCGGTCGCCCTTCAGCACACCCAGCTTGTAGTCGTCAAAATAAAGCAGCTTCATCTCTGGTGCTCCCTCAGCAGGCTGCGGTTTCGAATTTAGAGATCGTCATCCCGGCGGCACCCCGCGAAGACCCCGAGGGGAAGAGCCGGAAGCCATCGGTAGTGTGCCTCATGTCCCCGGCTTCGCCCGCGACCCTGAGGGCGATCATCACCCCGGGGCGTCGTTCGCGGGAATGACGACGGTGCTTGCTCCCTTCAGTCGATGGGTACGAAGATGCAATTGCGGATCTTGCCGTCGATCGCTTTGGAAAGGTGTCCTTTGCCGGTCGTATCCTCGACCAGGAACACCTCGCCGGCCCCGATTTTACGGGTCTCGCCGTCGCTCGCGGTGATCTCGACACCGGCGTCGAGGTTGATGATGTATTGGCGGCGGGGTGCGGGGTGCCAGTCGAGGTCGTAGGTCGGCGGGACCTCGCGGAAGATGATGCCGGTAGCCGGCAGGCGCTTCGACAGCTTGCCCGAGCGCGTCTCCTCGACCCATTCGACCTCGATGTCGCGAAAGTGCGACTGGCCGTCTGCGTCGGTGTAGAGGTTGTGTATCCGCATCCGCGCCTCCCTCAACTTTGTCCAATCGAGGCCATACTAATGGCGGGTCTGACCTCGACGCCAGCCTCTCGACGCGGGGCCACCGGGGAACGGCGCGCGGCCGGCTTGAGGCGAAGCGCCGGGCGCTCGACCAGGTGCCACGACAGGAAGGCGAGCGCCGCAGCCGCCGGCAAGGCGAGCAGGAACACCTGCCACCACATGGCCCGGCCGCCCAATAGCCAGACCACCGCCTGCTCGGCAGGCCAGCCGTAGATGTAAAGGCCGTAGGAGAGATCGCCAAAACGCGCCGCCGGGATGACCGGCAGGCGTGGTGTCACGGCAAGCCACAGCGCCAGATAGCAGCCGAACAGCGGGAACAGCGGCAGGAACTGGCGTACAGGCACGCTCAGGGTCAGGCCAGCCAATGCCAGGAGCGCGATGCGGCCGTCAAAGATGCGGGTGTGGCGCAGCTTGTAGAGGACCATGCCGGCGGCGAAACAGCCGACCAGCCACGCCCAGTTGCTGAGCAGCTGAAAAAACCACCCCCATTTTTCGGTCTCGTCGAGCAGGTTGAAGCGGAGGTCGGCGATACCGAACGCCAACAGCAGGAGTGCGACCCGTACCGTCAAGAGCCGTAGCACCCCGAGCGCCAGGACCATCAGGTACATCACGAACTCGTAGCGCAAGGTCCACAGCGAGCCGTTGATCTCGAGCCCGACCTGGTTGTCGACAAACCGCACACCCGGCAATTCGTGCACGGTTTGATCGAGAAGCGTGTTGCCGGCAACGTACTCGTAGGGTTCCGGCCGGCCGAGGTATGAGCCGAGCGGCAGAGTGGTGACGAGCAGCGCCAGCACAAAAGCCGACAGCGAGGTCGCAACGAACAGCCCGGGAAAGATGCGCAATGCCCGCTTGGCAAGAAACCGCAAAGGATCGCGGGTTTCCTCGAAGCTCTGCGTCACCAGAAAGCCGCTGATCGCAAAAAACACGAAGACGCCAACGAGACCGAGGATCGACTGGTTGCCGGTCAGCCGGATCAGCCACTCGCGGTCCTGCGTGCCCTCGGCGATCAGAAAGGAATGCGAGAAGACGACCGAGGCGGCGGCGACCAGACGCAGCGCGTCGAAATTGTTGCGCCTGGCGTTGTCCACCCGCTACCCCGCGCGGGGTTACACCGTCATCAGCCGGGCGACGCGCTCGCGATACCAGGTCGCGTCGCCAAAGGCGACCTCGCAGGTGAACCTTCGGGCGCTCGCGCGCAGCAGCTCCTGCTCTTCGGCAAAGCCGATATCCATCCTAAGCGGCGCGCCGGTAGCGGCGGCACTCGAACCGCACCATGTCACGGAAATGCGGCCGCAGACGCTGCGTCCACGGCGTGTCCGCCGCCTTGCGCCATTCGGCCGAGCTCGACACGTCGGGCGAGGCAAAATGGTAGAGCGCCACGTAACGCTGGGTGGCGCCGGTGCCACGATAGCGGCGGGCGCACAAGGTGCCGGGCACCGCGCCCAGCGCCGGGACGTGCTCCTCGTTGTACCACTTGTTGAAGTCGCGCTCGTGCTCGGCAGGAATGTTCATCCCGATGAGGAGGAGCGCCGCAGCTTCGGAAGGAGCGGTGCGGTCTCCCGGAAACAGCTGCTCCCCTTCATAGCGCATCAGGCTTTTGCGGAAGCGGGCGGTGCGCTTGGTCCAGGGCGAGGAATTTTCGCCACCGACCGCCAGATAGGCCGGGCGCTTCAGCACGCCGACATTGTCGAGATCGTAGGTCGCGATCGAGATCTTCGGGTCCGTCGCGCCGATCCACCGATCGCCGTTTAGAAAGCCGGGGACTCGCAGCCGCTCGGGGACGTGTTCGAGATCGTACCAGTCGTGAAACTCGTCTTCGGCGGCGGCCGAGAAATCCATTGCTGCGACCAGGATGCCCTTTGCCATCGGTCCCTCCAGAGGGTTTCGGGCATCTTCGCCGAGACCCGCCGGGGTTTCCAGCGAAACTCGCCGCTGCGATCGGCAACCGCCGAAGTGGCGCGCGTCAACGGTGGGCCCGCGGCTGCGTGGCAGCGGTGGCCTGTTGCCGGAACATTGTGTCGGCGGCCTGTTTTTGGGTCTCCGACAGGCTCGCATAAAGGCTGTCAAAAGCGGTCGCGAGGCGTTCGGTGTTGTCGGCGTAGGCGCGCGCGATCTGTGCATAGGAATGCATGTTGTCAGGCGCGTTCATCGTCGCGACGGCCGAGGCACGCTGCGTGAACAGCGCGTCGGTGGCGGCGGCGTTGTCGCGCATCGCCTGGGCAAAGGCCGACCACAGCGGCATTTGCGCCTCGGTGATGCCGAGCTGCGACTGCAATGTTTTGATCCGCTGGTCTACCGCCGCTTGGGTTGCGGCCGAAGGGGCCGGCGAGTTCGGCGGCGACGCCGCCGTAGAGGCGGCAGCCGCTGGGGAGGGCGTTGGCGGGAGCGCGGCTCCCGATTGCGCGAGCCCGATAGAGGGTGCCAGCAAACTCGCCAGAACGATGCCGCGTGCAAGAGACGTGTTGAACATATCTACATTCCTCAGCGCCAGTGGCCGTGGCCGCCGCCGAAGCCGCCTCCACCCATCCGAGCCTCGTGCCAGCCGCCACCGCCGTGCCAACCACCAAAGCCGCGGCCGCCCCACGCGCCGTGCCAGCCGCCAAAGCCGCGGCCTCCCCATCCGCCAAAGCCGCCGCGGTGCCATCCTCCGTGCCCACCGCCGCCCCAGGCCCAATGGGACGGGCCCGGCGGTCGGCCGTGAAAGCCGACAACTCTCCCGTCAAATTCGCGGTGGCCGAAATGGGCTACCACCGCCGTTGCTCCGAAAGCGCCAGAGCCGCCAGTGATAAAGCCGCCATGCCACCAGCCGGGTCCAATGGAGGCGAAGGTCAGAGCCGGCGGACCGATAAAGAGGGCAAAGGCGGGCGGCGTAAAGATGACGAGCGGGGGTGCCGCTGCAACGACGATCGGGGGCGGGGGCAGCACAACGATCGGCGGTGGCAATGCCGAGCAGCGCCCCGGTGGGAGGCGGCGGCGGAGCCGCGGCGACGGGAGGAGCAGCTATAGGCGGTGGAGGAGCCGCGGGTGGGGGCGGCGCTGTCGCGATCGGCGGCGGAGCGATCGCCGGAAGTCCGAGCACGATCGGCGGCGGCGCAATGTAGATCGGCGGAGGTGCTACGATCACCGGTGGGGCGACGATGATGCCGAACGATGCAGCCACTGGCAGGCCGCCCCACGCCCAGGCGCCCACGCCCCATCCCCAACCGAAATTGTTCCAAGCCCAGGCATGGCGCCAATCCCACCAGCCCGAGCCGCGGCCGACAAAGCCTGGGCCACCCCAGCGGTGACCGAATTCAGCCGAGGCGAATGTTCCTCGCCATCCCGAGCCAACCCAGCCGTGCTTGTACCAGCCGAGATGCCGGCCGTTGTCGTGCCAGCCGCCGGCTTCATGCCAACCGCCGTGCCAGCCCCCACCTCCGCCGCCGTGCCAGCCTCCACCTCCGTGCCAGCCTCCAGCTCCGTGCCAGCCTCCAGCTCCGTGCCAGCCTCCAGCTCCGTGCCAGCCTCCAGCTCCGTGCCAGCCGCCACCCCCGTGCCAGCCTCCAGCTCCGTGCCAGCCTCCACCTCCGTGCCAGCCGCCACCCCCGTTCCCGTCTCCCCCGTGATCATGCCCCGCCGCAACCGGACGAGTGGCCAGCATCGCCAGCATCGCCGCAGCGGCGATGAACAGCTTGGATGCACCCGTCATCGGTGATGTCCGTACCGGTTGCCCGGTCGGGAGAACGCAGGGATATGAACTGCCATTCCGCAATTATGAGCCGCACGCGCCTGAGGCGGATGAATCCAAAAAACGTCAAGATAGTGTTAGCGAAGCGCCGCGGGCGCCCGCCGATCAGGGTTTTCCGCTATGATCGGCGACGCATTCCAGGAGGACGCCGATGACCGCCACCACTCCGTTTCTGCAAAAAGCCGAAAAGCTCGGGCCCTTGGCTTCGCGCTATGTCGATGTCGAGACCCTGCCGTGGAAGCCGACCCCGTGTCCGGGGATCGACATGAAGGTATTGCTCGAGGATCCTGAGACCGGGCTAATGACCGCGCTGTTCCGCTGGCAGCCGGGGAGCGAGCTGGCCTTGCATGAGCATGTCGAGATCGAGCAGACCTTTGTGCTCGAAGGCAGCCTCGCCGATGACGAAGGCGAGGTGCGCGCCGGAAACTACGTGTGGCGCCCCAAGGGCAACCGGCATATCGCGCGCTCTCCGAGCGGCGCGCTGGTGCTGTCGATGTTCCTAAAGCCCAACATATTTCTCGCCGGCGAGGCTGCCGGGCAAGATCTGAGATGAGGCTCGTCTGACGATGGGTTATCGTCACCCCCGCGCGCGGAGCGGGGGTATACGAGGAATAACGAATGACAGTAGCAATTACTCGTCGCTCCCGCGCGCGGAGCGGGGGTCCAGAGCTTGTCGTTGGCGTGAACAGGGGGGCAAGTGCCCGACTTCGATGCCCCTCGATTCCCGCCTTCGCGGGAATGACGATGTAGAGCGAGGGCGTCTATGACATTGAAGATCTATGGCGTCGCACGGTCCCGGGCTTTTCGCACCTTGTGGATGGCCAAGGAGCTCGGCCTCGACTACGAGCACATCAAGGTCGATTTCGCGACCGGCGACACGCGCCGGCCGGAGCACTT
>Ga0306921_10006848_pt1 | contig 11913 bp, 12 predicted proteins | sample sta12Cox44000080_FD_203760 | JGI IMG/M metagenome (GOLD analysis project Ga0306921, IMG submission 203760) | Lab enrichment of tropical soil microbial communities from Luquillo Experimental Forest, Puerto Rico - statoxic.12C.oxic.44.000.080 (v2)... | ecosystem: Environmental > Terrestrial >... | reverse complement strand
GGGTGAGCTGATAATGGGAGAGATGCGCCGGCGACAGTGCGAGCGCGGCTTCGATGTCGTGCACCGCAGCGGCCACATCCTGGCCCGGCAGACCGTACATCAGATCGAGATTGAAGTTGCTGAGGCCGGCGGCGTGCAGCTCGGCAGCCGCGCGGACGGTATCTGCGGGCGCGTGAATGCGGCCGAGAGCGCCGAGCGCACGCTCATCGAAGCTCTGCGCGCCGAGCGACACGCGGGTAACACCGGCGGCGCGGTATTCGCGGAAAGCCCCTCGCTCGATGGCGCCGGGATTGGCCTCCAGCGTCACCTCTGCGTCGGCAGCGAGATGCAGCTGTGCGCGCGCCGCCTCGAGTACCCGGCCAATGACCGAAGGGGCGAACAGGCTCGGCGTGCCGCCACCGAAAAACACGCTCCGCACCTCGCGGCCGGCAACCTGCGGCGCCTGCGCCTCGAGGTCGCGCGCGAGCCGGGCCACGTACGGCTCCTGCGCCAGCTCACCGGTCAGTGTGTAGGAGTTGAAATCGCAGTACGGGCATTTGCGTACGCACCAGGGAAAGTGAACGTACAGAGCAAGCGGTGGCGTGAGGAGCATGGACATCGGGCGCAAGGGCGGTCGGATCGCAGTATGACGGGCCTCTTAATCGGCGCAGTGGCCGGGTGTATGGTAAGCCCGACCGGTCGAACACGCGCAATAACTCAGGGGGAAAACAGCCATGAATAGCAGAATGGTCCGGGCGCTCACGTTCACGCTGCTCGCGCTCGCGGGCCTTGCAGTCGCGGACACGGGCAACGAGCACCACATGCTCGCAGGCGGTGCCGCCATCAAGTGGGGACCGGCGCCGCCGGCGTTGCCGGCGGGCGCGCAGTTCGCCGTGATCGATGGGGATCCGGCCTCCAAGGGCCTCGTGACCGTGCGTCTCAAGATGCCGGCGGGCTACAAGATCGCGCCGCACTGGCACCCGACCGACGAGCACGTCACGGTGCTCTCCGGCACGCTCGGCATCGGCATGGGTGACACGCTCGACACCGCGCACGGCCAGACGCTGAAGGTGGGCGGTTACGCGGTCGCGCCCGCCAGCGTGCACCACTACGCATGGACCACCACGGGTGCGACGATCCAGGTGCACCTGAACGGACCGTTCGCAATCACCTATGTGAACCCGGCGGACGACCCGAGCAAGAGCGCGCCGAAGTAACACCCGAGGCGCGCGGCGCCGGGGCCGCGCTGCGGTCGATCTGTGAGCCCGGTCACAGTTTGCGGGGCATCGGCGGTTCGCTGCCTGAAAGGCCGCAGCCGCGGCGGGGAATCGCTCGATCCGGCGGTAGGGGATCTGCTGACGGGGAGCGCCCGATGGGCGATCCGGGGCCGGTGTGATGTCAACACACGGCCCTGCGGGGAAGGTCCCCGCCTACAATGATCGCGAGCGGTGAATCACTGGGGAATGTTGCGATGATCGGCCGAGAGTTCCGCAAGCGGTTGCGTCTGCTGCAAGGGCGCACTGAGACGATTACCACGCGCTTTGAGCTGACCGACACAGGTCACCTGGTCGAGCACATTTCGCTGGAGACTCACGACCGGCGCACGGGCACTCACATCGACACCCGGCTGGTGCCGGTCGACCGCCGCAAGGATTCCGAGAGCTGAGTTGAAGCCCCGCACCTGAGAACTGGGTCGTTGAGCCTCGCGGCGTCGGCGTTGTGACCGCGATGACCTAAGCAGCCTTCCTTCCGCATTTCGAGCGCGCATTCGTCGCGCGAGCTCTTTGAGTGTCATCGAGCCTCTTGCGTCCATGCAGCAGGTGATTGCGTGCGATACTGTTGCGCGGGCTCGGCTGGACTTATACGCAGAAGTGCCCCGCTGCAGCCCGACACTTCGGTTGTCGAAACGTAGTTCAGACGGCGTCATTGGCAACAGCGTTCCCGGGGGCGCTATGAACAGCCGATCGAAGCTTTTAGTCGGAAGTGCTGCATTCGGAGCCGCTCTGGGTGTGATGTATTCGATTGCCCAGGATCGGGCGACGGTAGTGCCGGGGATGAAGGTGCTGCTGGAAAATGAGTGCGTTCGCGTCCAGTACCATGACGTCGCCGTGGGACAGACGATTCCAATGCACTCGCACCCGAGTTACGTCGTCTACGTACTCAGGTCCTTTCGCGCGCGCATCACTCTGCCCGACGGGACGCAGCGCATTAGCGAGCACAAGCAAGGCGAGGCTTATTGGAACGAGCCGATAACACACTCGGTCGAGAACCTCGGCAGCACCGACATCCACAATTTGGTGGTTGAGTTAAAGCAAGGGAAGACCTGTCATTGATGCCGATGGGATTCGCCGGAATTAAACGTTTCAGCTTCCTGGCGGCGGTCGGCGCAGGCGTGGTATTTGCCACCTATTACGGCTGGCTGGCCTCTCATCATCTCGTCCCAATCCAGCCACTGGAGGTCGTCTATCGCCCGGTACTCTTGTTGCTTTTCGCGACCTGGGTCGTCGCGGACGGACAGGAACGGCGCCGCGATCGCCCAACATTCGACCAGGGAGGATTCGTACTCTTTTTCTTCATCGTGTACGTACCGTGCTACCTGTTCTCCACCAGGCGTGCCCGTGGCCTTCTGATATTCCTGGGCATGTGTCTTCTGTTCACACTCCCCGAGACCGTTGCGGACATTGTCCGCGGGTCAGCCAGCCCTTAAGGTGTAACGCTGACGTCGCTTTAGCAGAGGAAGCCTGGATGAGGCGACAATACCATTCGCAGCTTGTTGGTGGGCACGCTTTAATCTGGGATGTGCACCGGCTGGTTGAGCTGACGCGTGACTACCCGGTACGACAGATTCCTCTGTCGCGTATCCACGAGCTTGATGAGTGCTTCTGGTTTGGTGACCAGCCCGCGACCTGTCGGGCTGTCACGCTTCATGCGAAGTTGATACACGAAACTGACCTGGCTTATCCAATCATTCTGTCCGCCGCTGGTCGAGTAATGGATGGCATGCATCGAGTATGCAAAGCGTTGCTCGAAAATCGGGCAACTGTGAATGCCGTTCAGTTCATCCAGGACCCGGAGCCGGACTACGTCGATGCCGATGTAGAGACACTACCTTACGAAGAACCATAACTGACTGTCAGTGCCGGCGTGTCCAAGGCGTCCAACGGGCTCTTGGACGGACTCGTCAGCGCAAGGCGCACTGACATGGCCGCCGAGGTGGTCGCGGTGGCGAGGCTGAACCCGCGCGGGGCGCCGAAGAATCCGCATTGAACGTGCTGCTCCATGCTTGCTTCCAGGTCACCTCCGGCATAGGCTGCCACGCGCTGAGTTTTGCGCCTTACAACAAACTCCAACGAACAGGGGAATTACGATGCGTAAGCTCTTTAGCCTGCTCGCTCTGGTCGGTGCCTCCTGCCTGTGGTCTGCCGGCGCCGCGGCACAGACGAAAGTTGCCTGGAGCGACAGCTGCAGCAAGGCTGACCCCGATTACAGCGTGCCGGTGGGTGATCCCGATAGTCACACCTTTGGCCTCGGGCAACTGAAATGCCACGCCACCAAGCCCGCGGAGATCGGTGGAGACAAGGGCAAGGAGGCGGTGGTCACCTCCGCAACCGCAACCAGCGGTAACAAGAGCCACCAACACGGCATCTACGTGCTCAGTATGGAGAGCGGCGACAAGGTATCCCTGCCCTACCAGGGCACGACAACGTTGAAGGACGGCAAGCCTACCGGCGCCAGCGGCACATGGAGCTTCGCCGCCGGGACAGGCAAACTCAAAGGGATCAAGGGGAAAGGCACCTGGCACTGCTCCGCCTCGGGCGATGGGTGGAACTGCAGCGGCGAGGGCGAGTACGAGCTCGCGAAGTAGCCGGCTGAGACTGCACGCCAGTCAACACACCGAAAGCGCCGCCCCATCGGGAGGCGGCGCTGTCGGGCTACCTTACTAAAGCGCGTTCAATCCTCCCGCGGTTCGGGCCGGGTCCTGTCCAGGGTCCATGTACGGAGATCAGCGTGCAGCTCCACCAGCCTGCCGAGGGTCCCCCGTAGAAGGCTGCGCGCGGATCGCAGAGCCTCGTCCTCCGTGACAACCCGGGCACCGTCCAGGACGGGCATCACGATGCGCAGGGTGGAAACTTCCCGCTCTAGACGATCTGATATGTCCTCGAGCTGTAACGGTCGCACGGCTATACCCCCTCATCCCGCGTGTTCTCGACGATCACCTTCGCTAATCCCACACCTTGCATGTTCCGTAGTCGGTCTCTCCGGTAACATTTGGTCCAGTGAATGTATGCCGCGTTTCCAGCACGACCAACTCGTTCGTGTCTTCCGCGTACATCGGAACGACCGTCGTTACAACCTCTTGACCCCCTGGGGTCCGCTCAAGCATCCACAGGCTTCCCGACCGGTCGAACCAAACGACAAGATCATTAGCCCCCGCATTGCCAATCACTCTCGCCGTACCCTTGTCGATGTTGATATTTTCGTACACGGCCGAGCTTTTATCGTGAGTCTGATCGACCGTCCGATGTCCGTTGCGGACCCAGACTGTAATAGCTGACGTGAACGTGCAGTGCAGGCCCCGCGCCTGGTGGAGCCGCGCCGCTGGATCTTCCGCCGAACTGCTCGGGCCGGCAGATGCAAGCCACAGCACAGCACAAAGCGCAGCCATACGGCTCACTGTTCTCGTTCTCATTGCGGACTCCCCGCAGCCGGCGCTGCGCGAGCGATTCTACGCCTCAAGGGGCTCCGGCAAGCCCATACAGTGAGAGCGCGCCTCCGGTACTTCATGGACGCGCTTGCGTCCCCCTGCGCACCACGCGCCCGTGCGCGTGCTCCCTCACGTCAACTGTCCGCCACCGGCGTCCACGGCCTCGCGCGCACGTGGTGCGCGGCACTGCCCGCGGGTGAATATTCAGACGAACACGAAGTAATTGGACGCAGCACCCTACTCGTCTCGTCAGCCAGGTACGGCGATCATTTGCCCCAATTGCGAGCCCCAGTGCATCCTTACATGAGTGGCCCGGGGGCACTGTGGCGCGATGAGCGCGGAAAAAGACCGAGAGCCGATTTCGGCTGTACCTGCGGGGGCCGCCATGCCTGCGGGGGCGGTCTTCCTGAGCTACGCCTCCGAGGACGCACCCGCCGCGCAGCGCATCGCTGACGCGCTCCGAGCAGCCGACATCGATGTCTGGTTCGACCAGAGCGAACTGCGAGGCGGGGATGTCTGGGATCAGAAGATACGGCGCGAGATCCACGAATGCGCACTCTTCATTCCCATCATTTCCGTAAACACTGCATCGCGTCGTGAGGGCTACTTCCGCCTCGAGTGGGACCTTGCCGATCAGCGCAGCCACAGGATGGCCCGCGACCAGTCATTCATCGTGCCTATCTGCGTGGATGCGACGCCGGGTGCGGGCACAGACGTACCGGAGTCGTTTCATCGGGTGCAGTGGACGCGTCTACCAGGTGGCGAGGCACCACCCGAGTTCGTGGCGCGCATCAAGCGGCTGCTGTCACCGGAATCTCCTACCACCGCCCGGTTGCCCGCGGGGGCGGTCCCGGGTGCGTCACCGATCCCTCTGAAGACCGGCCAGCCGTTGCCGTTAAGGCGCGGCATCCCGGTTACCATCGCCGTCCTGGTCCTCGCGGCCGTTGCTTACCTGCTCATCAATAAACCGTGGATCTCGAAGCCGGCGCCTCCGATGGCATCCAACGAGACTTTGTCTCCAGGAGTGTCGCCGCACGCTTTCAGCCCGCCCGCGCATTCCATCGCGGTGCTGCCGTTCGTGAACCTGAGCGGCGATCAGGCCCAGGACTATTTCTCCGACGGGCTCACTGAGGAACTACTCAGCTCCCTGGCGCGCATCGACGAGCTGCGGGTTGCGGGTCGCACCTCGTCGTTCTATTTCAAGGGCGAGCACGCTGATTTGGCCACCATCGCGCGCCGCCTCAACGTCGCCAGCGTGCTCGAGGGGAGCGTCCGCCGCTCCGGCAAAACGGTGCGCGTCACCGCCCAGCTCATCAATGCAATCACTGGCTTCCACGCCTGGTCGCAGACCTACGACCGCGATCTCGGCGACATATTGAAGCTGCAGACTGAAATAGCCAACGCTGTGGCGAGCGCCCTCAAGGTCACCTTGCTCGGCGACGTGGCGGGCAAGATCGAACTACGCGGCACGCGCAATCCCTCCGCCTTCGACGCCTATCTACGCGGCGCAGCAGCAGCACGCAGCATGCGCGGCGCCCCGAGTCAGCAGGCGGCGATTGCTGAATATAATGAGGCGATCCGTTTCGATCCGACCTACGCACTCGCCTATGCCGCGCGTGCCGAGCTTGAGGTCTCTTACGCACAGGAATTTGCCATCGGACCGGCAATCGCGCAGGGTATGGCGCGTGCGCTGGCCGACGCGCGCGAGGCACTGACACTCGCTCCCGACCTCGCCGAAGGGCACAACGCTCTCGCCAGGTATGCCGCCGCGTCGCTCGAGTTCGCGCGGGCCCTGGAGGAGCACGAGCGCGCGGTCGCTCTGGCACCCGGCAATGCCACGTTACTCGCCGATTACGGCCGCTTTGCAGGGGACATAGGGCTGATCGAGAAAGGCCTCGACGCTGCACGGCGCGCGGTGCTGCTCGATCCGCTCAATCCGCGCAGCCACTAGCAACTGGGAAACGCGTTGTACAGTGCCCGTCGCTATGGGGAGGCCGCGAGGGCATACGAAGCCTCCGTGAGTTTGAATCCCGATTCACCCTATGCCCGAGCCTTCAACGGATTAACCGAGTACCTGCAGGGCAACCTGCAGCGCGCCAGCGAGTTGTGCGAGGCCCGTCCATCGGCATGGAGCGATCTGTGCCTGGCAGTGACATACCAGAAGCTGGGGCGGCACGTGGAGGCGCGGGCGTTGCTCGACAACTACAGGAACACAATGGGTGATGCCGCCGCCTATCAATACGCCGAGATATACGCCCAATGGGGCGATTTACCCACAGCGCTCGATTGGCTCGAGAAGGCGCTGCGTCTGCGCGATCCGGGTCTCGCGACTCTCAGAACGGATCCGCTGCTCGATCCATTGCGCAACGAGCCGCGCTTCCAGGCGATTGAGCGGGCGCTGAAGTTCCCGGAGAAACAAGACTAACGATGTCGACCGCCTCACGGGCCGTACTCCTGAGCTGCGCATCCGAGGATGCGCCGGCCGCCCAGTGGTTGTCATCAAAGAAGCTACTCCGCGTTCTGCACCTGCTCGCGCATCTGCGCCATAAGCTTCTGTATAAGCTGGGAAAGCATGAGAGCTGCCGTGTGTCAGCTACGTGCTCAGCTACATGGACCCGCCATGAACCCGGCCAATTTGGCCGTCCCGACTTCGTCGCCTATAGCGTCTGAACCCGTCTACTGCCGGCCCCCCGCGTCCATCGCTTCGCGCGCGCGTGGTGCACGGCGCTGCCCGTGAGTCGGTATCGAGGGGTGAACTAGTCACCTCGGCCTCGCTGGGGCATGCTGACTTACAGAAGACCCGTGGCCAGACGTGGGCAGTCCAGGGGGCAGTGTGCCAAACGAAGGTGACGCACCAGGCGGAGCGGGAGCCCAGGTGGGCATCTCTGCCCCGGCCAGTGAGTCGTCACACGCCGTCTTCCTGAGCTACGCCTCGGAGGACGCTGCTGCGGCTGAGCGGATCGCGGCGGCGCTACGCAGTGCGAGCGTAGAGGTCTGGTTCGATAAGAGCGAACTGCGGGGCGGAGATGCCTGGGACCGCCAGATCAGGGAGCAGATCCACGACTGCCGGCTGTTCATAGCTCTTATCTCGGCTCACACCGAGGCCCGTGATGAGGGCTATTTCCGGCGCGAGTGGGGCTTGGCCGTCGACCGCACCCGCGATATGGACGAGAAGAAGGCATTTCTGTTGCCCGTCGTCATCGACGATACGGTTGAGCGTAGTGCTCGGGTGCCGGAGAAGTTTCACGGTATTCAGTGGACACGCCTGCCAGGTGGCGTAACGCCTCCCGCATTTGTTGCTCGCGTACGGAAACTGATGTCCCCAGTAGAGCCTGAGAGGCCAGCGAAGCCCCATCCCCCGCCGAATTCCGTATCCGTTGCCATGCCGGCCGCTAATAGGCGGAGATTTGCCCTGCGACGGAGCGCCGCGCTGGTGGCGGTCGCGACAGTAGTGGTCGTTGCGCTCGGCTATATGGCGCGCCAGCGGATGGTCCCCTCGAAGCCTCCGGTACAGCCGGCGACCGCGCAGTCCATCGCGGTGCTGCCGCTTGCGAACGAGAGCGGCGATGCGAGCCAGCAATACTTCTCCGATGGCCTGTCAGAGGACCTGATCACGACGTTGTCGCAGATCCCTGGCCTCAAGGTCATCGGCCGCCACTCGTCGTTTCAGTTCCGGGATTCCAAGGACGACAGCCAGACGATCGGGGCAAAGCTCGGTGTGTTGCACCTGCTCGAAGGGAGTGTCCGCCGCGCGGGAGACATGGTGCGGGTCAGTGCGGAACTCATCGATACCTCAGATGGCAGCACGCGGTGGTCGGAGCGGTATGACCGACCCTACACGGATCTCTTTGCGCTGCAGGATGACATCACGCGCGCCGTAGCCGGCGCCCTCAAGGCGAGGCTTCTGTCGGGTGAGCACGCACCATCGCAAAGCGACCGTCCGCCGAGCGGTAACCTGGACGCTTACAACGCCTTGCTAAAGGGCAAGTCTTACTACTTGCGCAGGACAGAGGACGATTATCGCAAGGCGATCGAACAATTCACTGCCGCGGCGCACCTCGATCCGAAATACGCGCTGGCGTGGAGTTCCCTCTCGATTGCGTTGAGTGTCCGGGCCGATGAATTTCTGTCTGGCGCTGACGCGCGGCACGGCTACGCGGAGGCGCGCGCAGCCGCTGATACTGCGTTGGCGCTGGCACCGGATTTGTCAGAGGCGCATGTTGCGCGCGGCCTCGTGCTTGGTGCGGACTTCGACTGGCGCGGTTCGGAAAAGGAGTTTCGTCGTGCTCTGGAACTGGCCCCGAACGACGGTAGAGCTAAGGCCAACCTTGGTAACTCGCTCGCGTCGCTCGGTCAGGTGCAGTCGGCAATTGATCTATTACAGCAGGCAATCGTCGACGATCCGCTGCACGCAGAGTGGATGAACAACCTAGGCCTTAATCTTGCCGCACTCGGTCGCCTGGACGAGGGTGAGCGGGCAATCCTCAAATCCATTGAGCTGCAGCCAAATGGGCACAACTTCCACACAAACCTTGCGGGTGTGCGGATTCTGCGCGGCGATCCGGGGGCGGCATTGGCTGCCGCGGAGCAGGAGCCACCGGGTGCAGCCCGGGATCTGGCACTTGCCCTCGCGCGCCAGATCGGCAGTGATCGGGCAAGCGCCGATGCCGCGTTGCAGAGCGTGATCGACCGATACGCCGACCGCAATGCGTATGGGATTGCCGAAGTCTATGCAGTGCGCGACAACGCGGACAAGACCTTTGAATGGCTCGATCGCGCGTGGACCAACCGCGATGGGGGCATCGGAAGCCTGCTCACCGACTCCCTCATTCTTCGTTACAAGGACGATCCGCGCTTCGCCGCGTTCTGTCGGAAGATGGGCCTGCCGACGCCTGCAGAGGTTGGCAAGCGGACATGATCGGCAGTTCCCCAATTGATCGCGCGAACGGCGGCTTTGGAGAAAACTGACACGCCACTTGGAACGGCAGCTTCTGGCCGATCTGAGCCGTTCGGTGTTGATGACCGCTTCCGACCCCGAGCCGTCCGATGAACTTCCCAAGAGCGGCCGTTGCAGCAAGGAAAAGTGGACAATCCAGGGTCTGAATTGCCTGAGACTGGCTGCTCAGGGCATTCTTTCGCGACCCGCATAAGATCAAGAGGCGCGGATGGGGGAGCAGTCGCCAGCGAGCACACCGACGGGAGCGGTGTTCCTGAGCTACGCCTCGCAGGATGCGGAGGCTGCGCGAAAGGTCTGCGAGGCGTTGCGCGCAGCTGGCATAGAAGTCTGGTTTGACCAGAGCGAGCTTCGGGGCGGGGATGCCTGGGATCGCGCGATTCGCAAGCAGATCCACGATTGCGCCCTCTTCGTACCGGTCATCTCCGCCCACTCTGACGCTCGCCATGAGGGCTACTTCCGTCGCGAGTGGAGGTTGGCGGTCGAACGCGCTGGTGACATGTCCGAGCGCGTAGCCTTTCTGGTTCCGGTCGTCATCGATGACACGAGCGACTCGCGGGCAGACGTACCGGACCGCTTCCGGGAGGTGCAGTGGACACGCCTACCTGGCGGTGGCACGCCCCCCGCTTTTGTCGACCGGATCAAGCGCCTGCTGTCACCTGAGCTATCGCCATTGAGCGCTGTCTCCAGTGCCGCGCCGGGAATTGGGGAGCGGGTCCCTCCATCCCGGCGATGGAACCCGTTCCTGCTCGCGATTGCTGCGGTGATCATCTCGGCGGCGCCGGTGTACTTCTGGATCTCGAAGCACTGGACACGATCCGCCGCGGCCTTCGCCCCGCCGCCGCACTCGATCGCGGTGCTTCCCTTCGTGAACATGAGCGGGGATAAGGAGCAGGAGTACCTCTCCGACGGGCTCGCCGAGGAGCTGCTCAATTCCATTGCTGAGATCCATGAGCTGCAGGTCGCTGCCCGCACCTCGGCGTTCTCCTTCAAGGGAACGAACACCGACATCGCCACGATCGCCCGCAAGCTCAATGTGGGTGCGGTGTTGGAGGGGAGTGTGCGGCGCTCAGGCAACACGGTGCGCATCACCACCCAGCTCATCGATGCGGTGACGGGCTTTCACCTCTGGTCCCACACCTACGACCGGGACTTGGGCGATGTACTGAAGCTCGAGACGGAAATTGCGGGTGCGGTCGCGAGCGCCCTCAAGGTGAGCCGCTCGGAGAGGAGGCGGCGAAGATCGAGCTGGGCGGGACGCGTAACCCCGCGGCCTTCGATGCGTACCTGCGGGGCAGGAAGGCTTACCTTGCAGCGCACGGGAACACGGATCGACAAGCTGCGATCGCCGCCTACACGGAGGCGATCGGACTTGATCCGAACTATGCGCTCGCGTACGCCAACCGATCGATCGCGCTCAGTGAGTATGCCGGTGAGACTTCGGGACCGGACGTTCGCGGGAGCTTCGACAAGGCGCAGGCCGATGCACTGAAGGCCATTGCGCTGGCGCCGGATCTGGCCGAGGGGCACACGGCGCTGGCCTTCTATTTCGAGATCGGAACGCTGGATTTCACGCGGGCGAATGAAGAGTACGAGCGCGCGCTCGCGCTCGCGCCGGGCAATGCACGGGTGTTGCAACTCTACGGCCACTTCGCCTTCATAATTGGCCGCACCGAGGCGGGCCTTGCTGCCTTGCGCCGAGCGGTCGTACTGGACCCGCTGAACCGTGACAGCCACCGCTTTCTCGGGAGAGTGCTCTACTTCGGTCGTCAGAATGAGGAGGCCATCGGCGTGCTCCGGGACGCCCTCGCACTGGACCCGGAGGATCCAGAGTCCTTCGCGTTCCGCGGGATCACCTACTACGCGCTCAGCGACCTCGAGCGTGCCCGCGCATCGTGCGAGAGCAAGCCCGACGACTGGAGGAATCAGTGGTGCCTCGCGATCACCTACAACAAGCTCGGCCGGCATGCCGATGCGGAAGCTGAGCTGGCGAAAATGAAGGCCGAATTGGGCGACGCCGCGGCGTACCAGTACGCCACGATCTATGCGCAGCGGGGCAATGTACCCAAAGCGCTCGAATGGCTCGACTCGCGCTGCGCCTGCGCGACCCGGGGCTGGAGCTGCTGAAGGCCGATCCCATCATGGATCCCCTGCGCCAGGAGCCGCGCTTTCAGGCGGTGATGCGGGAATTGAGGTTTCCCGAGTGAGGTGGTGAGGCGATTCCAGTGACCGCTAACTGGAAATCTGAGCGGTCGTCCCCGAGGTCCGCTTCTGG
>Ga0306921_10006846_pt1 | contig 11914 bp, 9 predicted proteins | sample sta12Cox44000080_FD_203760 | JGI IMG/M metagenome (GOLD analysis project Ga0306921, IMG submission 203760) | Lab enrichment of tropical soil microbial communities from Luquillo Experimental Forest, Puerto Rico - statoxic.12C.oxic.44.000.080 (v2)... | ecosystem: Environmental > Terrestrial > Soil... | reverse complement strand
ACTACAGGACAGGCACTTTGGACAGAGGGCGTCCTCGGGAGACCGATGGAAAGCCCCATCCAGCTGACCTGCAAAGCGACTTAGGTCGGACGCGTTACTTGTCAGGTATATAATTCGCCTGAAAGGGGGAGGTCGCGAGCGCGCGGTTCGCGCGCGAGCGGGTGGGGGTCACATGTTCGAAAACGATTTGCCCAAGCGGAAGATCGGCGTGCTCTCGCCGCTCTCGGTCATCGATAACGGCGCCTACGAATTCTACCGCCTCGTTTCCGACCGCATCATGCTCGTCATGATTCCGGTGGGCCTCGCCGAGTTTTCAGGCAAAGACGTCGAGCGCGTCTTCGCCCCCATCGATTCCTATCTCGACAAGCTCGTAGAGCGCCGCGTCGACATCGTCGTGCAATCGGGTGTTCCATTGCCGGCGCTGATCGGCGTGGAGGCGCATGATCGCCTCGTCGCGCACATCGCGGACTATGCCAAGCGGCCCGCGACGTCTTCGGTGCTGGGCGTGGTCGCCGCGGCAAAGGATCTGGGGCTCAAAGAGATCGCCTTCGCCAACAAATGGTCGGAGGCGATGAACCGCACCCTCGGGGAATTCTTCGCGCGCGATCAGATTGCCGTGGCGGGCGTGGCTTCGAAGGTGTTGGCGCCCTCCCAGTTCCAGAAAATGTCGGGTGGGGACAACATCGAGCTTGCCTACGAGCTCGGACGCCAGGCGCTGAACGATTTTCCGCAAGCCGACGGGCTCTACATCGGCGGCGGCGCCTGGCTCTCGCAGCCGGTCGCGGAAGCTCTTGAAGCCGAGTTCAAGAAGCCGGTGATCACCAACGTCTCGGCCATGATCCGCAACGTGCTGAAGCTCACCGGGTGTTGGACGCCCATCCCCGGCCATGGGCGCGTGCTGGGATTGAACTAAAAGCCCTTGACCCAGTCATTGCAATTTGAGACATTGCAATTTGACACAGAACGGAGCTTGTGAACTTGATTTGCCCGGCGCCACTTGATTTCCAAAGGCGAAAAACCCAATCGGATCAAGGGACGATCTTGATTGAAATCAAGTTTGAACGCCCGGCGGGAAATCAAGTTCGCGGCTTTGATTGTTTTGATTTCTTTGATTTCCGACTCGCGAAACCCCAGCAAAACGCGCGTTCTTTGAATGTAATCAAAGATTCGCGAAATCAAATGGGAGGGAGACGGCGCAGGTCTGGTGCGCTTTGGTTCTCAGCGACCCCGTAAGGTCATGCCCGGCTTTCTGCACGACCTCGCGCTGGACCTCGGCTTTCCCGACTACGGAATCTACGTGCTGTTCGGCGCGTGGGCGGCGTTCGGAGTCCTCGTGTGGTTCTTCAATCGAGGAAGGTGATGCGCTCGCGTGCGGGTGTACGCAGGTTACTTCGGATCCTTCTCCACCGACTTCACCGGCGTTTCGGGATTGAGGCCCCGGCGGCTGCGCTTTTCCGTCTCGAGACCGTTCGCCTCCCAGTCGCCCGCCGCAGCGCGCCGCGCGAAAGTTTCCCAGCTCTCGCTCCATTCCCCGAGCGTATAACCGTGCCAGGGCGAGACGGGAGACAGGGCCGGGAGCTTCAGCTCCTCCCAGATCGCGCGCGCCTTCTCCATATATTCGCGCTTGGGCAGCGCCAGCGGCGGCATCGGATGCTTGAGCGTCGCATCGATCAGCATGGCCGAATCCTGCTTCGATGGCCCGTATTGCGCGCCCTGCAGGCTGGTGTGATACGGCGCGATATGCACGTCCTCGATCGGGTTCGAGCGATAGGCGATCGACCACAGCACCGCGTCCAGCGACTGGGGATCGATGTCTTCGCTCACTCCGATCACCACCTTGCCGCATCCGGCCTGGAGCGACGCCGCGCCCGAGAGCCCGCGCCAGACTTCGGTCTTGGGCGTTCCTTGCGCGTATTGCACGAAGATGATGGGACGCAAATTCGACAGCCGCTCGTGCATGACCACGCGCTTGACGCCTTTCACCGCAAGCTGATCCTTCAAATGCGCGAGGAAGGTCGGCTCGTACGCCACCTTCTTGATCACCGAGGATTCCGACGGCGTCACCTGGCTGATGATCGAGGTGAACACGGGCGAGCGCCGCATGGTGATCGCGGTGACGCGCATCGGCATGTTGAAGGCTTCCAGCGCCACATAGCCGTTGCTCTCGCCGAAGGGCGCTTCGGGCTCGAGCAGGTCCGGCTCGATCACGCCCTCGACGACGATCTCGGAATCCGCGGGCACGTCGAGATCGATGGTGGCGCATTTCGCGACCGGAATGGGCGCGCCCGCGAGCCCGCCGGCGACCGCCATCTCGTCCATGTCGATGGCGAGCTTCTGCGGCCCGGTGAAGCAGACAATGGGCGTGCAGCCGATCACGATCGCGATCGGCATCGGTTCTTTCCTGTCGCGGTATTTGAGCCAATGGAGATAGCCGCCTGCGCCGCCCGGCCGCGCCACCATGCGCACGCCCAAGCGGTCCGTCGCCTTCAGACCCGCGCGATAGGTGCCCATGTTCTGCACGCCGTTGTCGGGATCGCGCGTAATGCAGAGCGTGGCCGTCAGATAGGGCGCGGAATCAAAACCCGGCGTCGACACCGGCACAGGAAGCGCGGCCAAGCCGCCGCCCGGCCGCTTCAGCTCGTCGCCGGTGATGATCACCTCCTGGCACTTGGGCGATTTCACCTTGACGGGCGCGATGGGCTTGGCGAGCGCGTTGCTCCAGGCGGGGCCGATCTCTTCCACGGGTTTTCCCATTCCGATGGCGTAGATCCGGGGCGAGGCCGCGAGCGCGCCGACCACGACCGGGATGTCGTAGCGGCGGCCTTTGGAGTCGACGACATTGGTGAACAGGAATGCGCGGCGCTCGTCTTCGGCGACGCCGCCCAGGAACTGCCAGCGCACGAGGGGATGCAGCTCGGTGTCCTTGTTGATCGCGCGGTCGATGCGCGTGACCAGCCCTTCCGCTTCCAGGGCCTTCAAATGCTCCTGGAAATCGAGCTTTGGCCCCTGCATCGGCGAGCGGTTGAGCATCGGACTGTCCTCGAGCAGCTTGGAGCCTTAGCCCCTTTGCAAAGCCGCGCCTGCCGTTTATTCCATCTTGAACAACGGCATTCAACGAGGGCCTACATTCCATGGCATACAAGCATGGCGCGGACAGCGGCGGCGCCAATCGCCCCAAATGGTTCGGGGCGGCGGTCAAACGGACGGAAGATCCGGCTTTGCTCACGGGGCGCGGCCATTATGTGGACGACCTCCGGTTGCCGCGCACGCTGCACGCCGCTTTCGTCCGCAGCACCCAGGCCCATGCCCGCGTCAACGGCATCGATTCCTCGGCCGCACGGGCGCTCCCCGGCGTCCATCTGGTGCTGACGCACGCCGATCTCCCCGAAGCCGCGCAAAAACCCCTCACGCTTCTGGTGCCGAACCCCGCGATCACGCAGCTTAAGATGCCCTGGGCGCTGACGCCCAAGGAGGTCTGCTATGTCGGCGAGCCGGTCGCGATGGTGGTCGCGGACACGCGGCACATTGCGGAAGACGCCGCCGCCCTTGTCGAGGTCGATTACGACCCGCTGCCCGCCGCCTCCGATTGCCTCGATGCCGTCGCGCCGGATGCGCCGGTCGCGCACGAGGGCTCGCCCTCGAACATCGCGGCGCGGATTCCGTTCTCCCATGGCGACAATGACGCCGCGTTCGGGAATGCGGCGCATGTCTTCAAGGAGTCGCTGCACACCCATCGCGGCGGGCCGTTCTTCATGGAGTGCCGCGGCCTGGTCGCGACCTATGATCCGGCGATCGACGCCTACACGGTCTATATCAGCTCGCAGAGCTCGCACCGCATCAAGCGTTCGTTCCTCGACGCGCTCGACCTGAACGACAACCAGCTGCGCGTGATCACGCCCGATGTCGGCGGCGGCTTCGGGCCCAAGGGCGCGCTCTATCCCGAATATCCTTGCGTCGCGGTCGCGGCGAAGATGCTTGGGCGGCCGGTGAAATGGATCGAGGACCGGCGCGAGAACTTCCTCGCCACGCACCAGGAGCGCGACGAATATTGGGACGTCGAGATCGCCGTCGACGCGAACGCGAAGATCCTGGGCCTGCGCGGCCGGATGGTGCACGACGAGGGCGCGTATCTCCCCTGGGGACTGACCGTGCCCTGGATCGCGGCGACCACGGTGCCGGGGCCCTATGTGATCCCGAGCTTCAAGATCGAAGTCCTCGTCGCTTTCACCAACAAGATCTCCACCACGCCGGTGCGCGGCGCCGGGCGTCCGGCCGGCGTGTTCGTGATGGAGCGGCTGATGGACCGCGTCGCGCGCGAGCTGAAACTCGATCCCGCCGAAGTCCGGCGGCGCAATTTCATCAAGCCCGAACAGATGCCCTACAAGGTCGGCATCGTTTTCCGCGACGGGCGGCCGGTCACGTACGACAGCGGCGATTATCCCAAATGCCAGGCGACCGCGCTCGAGGCCGCGGGCTACGAGGCGTTCGCCCAGCGCCAACGCGAAGCGCGCGCGAAAGGCCGCTACATCGGCATGGGGATGAGCAACGCGGTCGAGGCGACGGGGCTCGGGCCCTATGAGGGCGTGACCGTGCGCATCTCCACCACCGGCAAGATCGCGGTCTATACCGGCGCGACGCCGCACGGCCAGTCGCACAAGACGATTCTGGCGCAGATCGTCGCGGATCAGCTCGGTGTCGATTACGAGGACATCACGGTCGTCACCGGCGACACCGCCACTATCGCCTTCGGCATGGGAACCTTTGCCGCGCGCACCGCGGTGAATGCGGGATCGTCGGCGCATCTTGCAGGCCTCGAAGTGGCGAAGAAGCTGAAAGCGGTCGCGGCCGAGATGCTTGGCGTCCCGGCCGATCAAGTCGAGCTTTCGAACGGCTTTGCCTTCGTGCGGGGCACGCCCGAGAAGCGCAAAAGCTTCCGCGAGCTCTCGATCAAGACCGCCGGCATGCCGGGCGTCTCGATGGCGGGCGGCCTGTCGCCCGGCATGGAGCACACCGCCTATTTCACGCCGGACCAGTCGACCTATTCCAACGGCTGCCATGTCGCCGAGGTCGAGGTCGACATCGAGACGGGCGGGGTGGAGATCGTGCGCTACATCGTGATGCACGACTGCGGCAACGTGATCAATCCGATGGTGGTCGCGGGCCAGGTGCAGGGCGGCTTCGCCCACGGCGTGGGGAACGCGCTGTTCGAGCGCATGATCTATGATTCGAACGCGCAGCCGGTGAACGTGAATTTCGGCGAGTATCTGCTGCCCGGATCGACCGATGTGCCGGGCGTCGAGCTTCTGCACATGGAGACGCCGTCGCCCTTGAATCCCATCGGCGTCAAAGGGGCGGGCGAGGGCGGCACGATTCCGGCGATCGCCGCTATCATCGCCGCGATCGAGAACGCGCTCATCCCCTTCAAGGTGAAGATCAGCGAAGCCCCCGTCACGCCCTCGCGCCTCGTGGAACTCATCCGCGCGGCGTAGTAGCGATTCTACGCCCAGTCTTCGACGCGGAGTCCATTTACGCGATCGAATTCTCTGCGGTTCCTGGTTACGAGAACAAGCGCTTCGCTGCGCGCGTGCGCGGCAATGAGCATGTCATGCGTACCAATGGGCGTTCCCGCCTTCTCCAACTCTGATCGTATCTGGCCATAGTGGGCTGCGGCATCGACTGCAAATGGAAGGACCGCCAGCCGAGCCGAAAAATTGACGACAGCTGCCAAATTCTCCTGGCGCCGAAGCGACTTTTCAGCGCCATACAGCAACTCCGCCAAGGTAATGCTCGAAATACAGAGTTGCTCGGCCAAGCGTTCGAACTTTTGGCTTAACTGTTCTGGTCGCTTTGCAAGCACGTGGACGCAAATATTCGTGTCCAACATGTACTGAGGCATCAAAGAGGCTCGCGCTCTTCGGGAAGTGGGTCAATGCGCTCGCGCATGAAATCCTCGCTGACACGAGGTCCGTTCCGAAAAAAGTCCTCCCAGCGCTTTCCAACCGGCGTGATGATCCGGCTATGGCCGACCTTGACGATCTCGACTTGATGCACGTCATCAGGAAAAGCCACGGCTTTCGGAAGCCGAACCGCCTGACTGCGATTGGTCGTAAACACGGTCGACTTGGTCATGTGCGACGCCCTTGTATATACCGGCGGGATATACGTCAGAACGCGCTGTAATTCAAGCTTTTCTAAGGGGAGATTTCTTCCAGCACGCGGCCCTTGGTTTCGATCGCGGATGACCCGACGATGATCGCCGCGGTCAAGCCCACAAGCCCGAAGGTCAGGAACACGATCCTCAATCCCCCGTCCGCCAACAGGCTGCCGACGATCGTCGGCGCAATGATGGTCGCAAGTCTCAGCCACGCGGTCGCGGTACCCACCGCAAGCGCGCGGCTGCGCGTGGGATAAAGCTCGGGCGTATAGAGATAGACGGCAAGCGACAATGTGCCGATGCACATGTTGCTCAATGTGCCCAAGAGCCACACGCGTGTGGCGGTGTCGGGTCCCAAGATCCAGAGGAACAGAAGCGCGCTCGCCGACAGCGCGAATGCGACCACGAACCAGCGCCGCCGTCCTGTGAGATCGATCAGCATCGCGCAGGCCGCGCTCGAACCGAGCGTCAGCACATTGGTGAACAGCTGTAAGCGCAGCGACGCGGCCAGCGGCAAATGGAACACCGTGCTGTAGACCGTCGGCATCCAGGTCGCTAGGCCGTAATTGACGAAGTAGGTCGCGAACCACAAGACCCAGACGACCAGCGTGCGCTTGAGGTAAGCGGGGCCGAACAAATCGCTCCAGGACGGCTTCTTCTCGACCGCCGTGACAGTGAGCTTCGGCGGCGGCAGAGGACGGCCATAGGCGCGCTCGGTGCCTTCCTCAATGACGCGAAGTGCCGCTTCCGCATCCGCATAGCGGCCGCGCGTGGCGAGCCAGCGCGGCGATTCGGGAAGCAGCCGCTGAAGGAAGAAGATGAGAAATGCGGGCAGCGCGCCGATCACAAACATGTTCTGCCAGCCGAGATTGGGCACGATCCAGAGACCCAGGAGCGACGCCGCGAGGATCCCGCTCGGAAATACGAGCTCGAACAAAAGCACGAAACGTCCGCGGCCGCGCGCTTTCGCCAGCTCGTTGATGTACGTCGCCGCGATCGGCACCTCGCCGCCGAGACCGAAGCCCTGGATGGTGCGCAGCACGAGGAGTGAGGCGTAATCCCATGAGAGCGCGCAGGCGAGGCTCAGGAGCGCATAGGTCGCGATCGCGCCGACGAGCGCGTTGATGCGCCCGTAGCGCTCGGCGATCCAGCCGAAGGCGAGCGCGCCGACGAGCTGACCCGCGGCGCCGGCCGAAATCAGGTAGCCGACTTCCTGCGGCGTCAGCTTCCACAGCGGAATGATCACAGGAAGGATGTAGGCGATCGAGAGCGCGTCGAAGGCGTCGAAGAAGGTTGCCGTCCCGATGATGATCCGTGCACGGACTTGCCACGCGGTGACCGGCAGCCGCTCGATGCGCGCGGCGACCTCGCCCGCGAAGGCGTGCCGGCTTTCGTCTTCGGCGACGTCGAGCACCGCGGCCATCAGCAGATACCGCCCATCTTCCCTCCCCCTGAAAGGGGGAGGTCGCGAGTGCTCCTGAGCCTTGCGAAGGAGCGCGAGAGGGTGGGGGTCTGTCTCAACGCAAGTCCTCTTCATCCAGAAACGGGAACGAGACCATGCCACAGCAGGAGATGCGGAGACACGGCATCACCGGATGCTCGGGCGGCTTCTCGGCAAGCTGCGCCGCGGTCAGGCGGCGCACCGGCGCCTTCTGGCTCTCGACGCGCTTCTTATGCACGGGCGCAAGCGCCGCGCGCTCGGCCGACGTAGCCCCCGCATGGACTACCAGAGATTCCGGATCGAGCATGACGCCGTAATAATCGCGTGCCGCGGCAATCGACACGTAACCCTGGCGCACGTCGTCGGCGACCAGCTCCGCCGGGCGCTCCAAGGGCGAGCCGAAACCGCCGCCCCCGCCCGAGCGCAGCGCATAGGCGTCGCCCTTTTTCAATTGCGCGGTCAGGACTTTCGCGTTCGGACGTTCCTTCTCCCACTCGGGCCCGCGGCGCACGAGTACCTGATTGCCGCTCGCCTCGAGCCCGCCCACCAGTCCCCATGGCAGGCAATGCGCGCGGTCGATGCTCGCGTTCAGCGTCACGTCGGTCAGCGCCTGGATGACGGTCTCGCAGCCCAAGCCGCCGCGGTGCTCGCCCGGCCCGCCGGAATCCGGAATCAGCGCATAGCGCTCGACGAGGAGCGGATATTTCGTCTCCAGCTGCTCGCGCGGCGAATTGTGCGTGTCGCCGTCATTGATGCAGACGGTCCCTGAGACGCCATCCTCGCTCCGCTTCGCTCCCCAGCCGCCGCCCAACGGGCCCATATGGGCCATGAAGAACTTCCCGTCGCGCGGGTCGATGCCGTGCACGAGCGACACGCAGAGATCGGCGTGGTGGCCCGCGATCACCTGATCCGGGATCGCATCGACGAGCGCCTTGAACACGGTGTCGATCACGGTCATCGGGAACGTCATCCACCAGCGCATCGGCGCGGGCCGCGTCGCGCTCACCACGCGCCCCGGCGGCACGATCACTTTCAGGTTCCGGAACGAGCCCTCGTTGATCGGATAATCGGTCGGCGATGTCAGGCACTTGAACGCAACCTGCGCGCAGGCCGTGCCGGTCGTCGCGCCCGAATTGTAGAAGCCCTTCACCTGCTTCGAGACGTCGGTGAGGTCGATCGTCATTTCGTCGCCTGTCACGCGCACGCGCACCTTGATCGGGACCGGCTGGCCTATCGTGACGCCGTCGTCGTCCATGAAGGACTCGGCCTCGTACACGCCGTCGGGGATCAGGCGCGTCCGCTCGCGAGCCGCGCGCTCGGACTGGTCCATGATCTCCGCGATCGCGGATAACACGGACGCCTTGCCGTAGCGGTTGATGAGCTCCAGGAACCTCCGCTCGCCGGTTTTCACCGCCGTGATCTGCGCCCGCAGGTCGCCGAGCGCGCGCTCCGGGATGCGCACATTCATGCGGATGATGTCGACGAGATCCTGATTGACCACTCCCCGCTTCGCGTATTTGACGATCGGGATCTGGATTCCCTCGGAATAGATGTCGGTGGTGAGCCCGCCGAGCTGGCCGCCGACGTCCTGCCAATGCGCCATGCAGCAGGCAAATCCGATCAACTCGCCCTCGTGAAAAATGGGCAGGCTGAAGGTCATGTGGTTCAGGTGACTGCCGGTGATGTAGGCGTCATTGGTCAAGAGGATGTCGCCGGGCTCGATGCCCTCCACCCCGAAATGCTTCAGCTTCGCCTTGATCGTCTCGGCCATGCCGCGGATGAAGGTGGGCAGCCCAAGGCTGATCGACACCGTCTCGCCCTTGGCCGTGAACAGGCCGACGGTGAAATCCAGCGCCTCGTAGATGATCATGTTGTAGGCGGTGCGCATGAGATTGGTCTTCATCTCTTCCGTCACGGCAATCACGCCGTTGCGGACGATCTCGACCAGCACCGGGGAAACGGCGCTCATGGTCCCACCTCGATCGCGAGATTACCGAGCGCGTCGACCTCGAGCCTGTCGCCGGGCATCAGCACCGTCGTCGAGGCATGCTCCTCGATGAGGGCCGGTCCCTGGATGCGGTTGCGCGCGACAAGCTCGGCGCGATCGAACACCGGCGCTGCGACGAAGACATCGCCGAAACGCGCGGACCGCGTGGCTCGCGATGCCGCAGGCGAGGGCGCCTCGGCCCCTTTCGCGATGCGCTCGAATTGCGGCTTGTCCAGCACGCCCGTGACCCAGGTGCGCAGGCTTGCGACCTCGGCCGGCTCGCTCGGCGCGGCCGTGCCGTAGCGCCGCTCATGCTCGGCATCGAACAGGCGCTTGATGGCCGCGCGATCCTTGGCGAGGAAAAATTCGGTCGGCACGTCGATGGTCACGAGATGCTCCTGGCCGACATAGCGCATGTCGAGCGCGCGGCCGATGGCGATCTCCTTCGGCTTGACGCCGGCGGACTCGATGGCGCGGCGGCCTTCGGATTCGAGCTCGCCGAAGATCGCCTCGAAGCGATCGAAATCGAGCGCGCCCAAGCTCGTGAACCAGGTTCGCACGTAATCGTAGCGCAAGTCCGAGAACAGCATGCCGCAGGCGGAGAAGTGGCCGGGCGCACGCGGGACGAGGACGCGGGTGATGCCGAGCTCGCGCGCAACCGCCGTCGCATGGAGCGGCCCCGCGCCGCCATAGGCGATGAGCACGAAATTCCCGACGTCCAGCCCGCGCTCCGTCGTCACCGCCTTGACCGCATAGGCCATCTTGGTGACGGCGATCTCGATGACGCCCTCGGCGGCATCGATCAGGTTCATGCCGAGCTTCTGCGCAACGAATGCGTACAGCGCCTTTTCGGCAGCTTTCACATCAAGCCGCATCTCGCCGCCCAGGAAGCGGTCCGCGCCCAGGCGCCCCAGGATCAGATTCGCATCCGTGATCGTGGGCTCGGTTCCGCCCTGTCCGTAGCAGGCGGGGCCGGGGATGGCGCCCGCGCTTTCGGGACCGACATGGAGCGCGCCGCTCTTCTCCACCCGCGCGATCGAGCCGCCGCCGGTGCCCACTTCGAAAATGTCGATGGTCGGGAGCTGGATGGGGAGCGCTTCCGCATATTCTCCGATGAGCGCCTGGCCCGTCGTGAGCACATGCTGGTTCAGGATCACGCCCGCTTTCGCCGTCGTGCCGCCCATGTCGAAGGCGATGGCGTTGGGAATCCCAAGCTCGCGGCAGATCGCTCGCGTCGCCACGACGCCCGATGCCGGTCCCGACTCGAGCATGCGGACGCAGTCGCGCCGCGCCTGATGCGCCTCGAAGAGGCCGCCCGTCGACTGGACCACCAGGAACGCGCCGTCGAAACCCGAGCGCTTAAGATGCGCATCGATCTCCGAGAGATAGCGATCGACCTTCGGTCCGATATAGGCGTTTGCCGCGACGGTCGAGGAGCGTTCGAACTCGCGATATTCCTGCGAGAGCTCATGAGAAGCCGTGACGAACACGCCGGGCAATTCGCGTTCCAGGATCGCTTTTGCCTTTAGCTCGTGCTCCGCGTTGCGGTAGCAGTGGAGGAACAGGATCGCGGCGGCCTCGATCCTTTGCCGTTTCAGCTCGGCCGCGAGCGCCACGATCTCGGCTTCATCGAGCGGCTTCAACACCTCGCCGCTCGCATAGAGGCGTTCCCTCACCTCGTAGCGATGCATGCGCGGCACGAGCGGCCGGTGCTTCTTGAAATAGAGATTGTACGAGTCCGGCCGGTTGACCCGGCCGATCTCGTAGATGTCGCGGAAGCCTTCGGTGATGAGGAGCGCCGTCTTCGCGCCGGTGCGCTCGAGGAGTGCGTTGATCGCCACCGTGGAGCCGTGGAGAAACAGCTTCGCGTCGACGAATGTCGTCCCCGCTTTCCCCACCCCGGCCTCGATGCCGTCTACGAGCGCGGCGGGCGTCGAGAGCGCTTTGCCTAGCACCAGCCGCCCGCTCGCCTCGTCGAAAGCGGCGATATCGGTGAACGTCCCGCCAATATCGGCGGCGAGGCGCAGCTTCGGAGAGCTCGCCATCGCGCTAAATTCCCTCGCACCCGCAGGGGGAGAGGGTCAGGGTGAGGGGGCGCATGTAAAGGGAGCCAAGGTCAAAAGTCCGGGCGGTCCGCCTGCGGGATCGGGAAGTCGGTTTCGCCCGCCCGCGCATTCTCGGCGCAGCTCGCTTCGAGCATCGGGCCGGCCGCAGTGGAGGAAAGCACGGCATTGAACGGATCCTTGTTGTCGGCGACGCCCGGCTCGACGCGCTTGTAACGCTGGATCGCGTTCCAGGGCGTGGTGAAGGCGCCGGGGTCCTCGACATGGCC
>Ga0306921_10006842_pt1 | contig 11916 bp, 8 predicted proteins | sample sta12Cox44000080_FD_203760 | JGI IMG/M metagenome (GOLD analysis project Ga0306921, IMG submission 203760) | Lab enrichment of tropical soil microbial communities from Luquillo Experimental Forest, Puerto Rico - statoxic.12C.oxic.44.000.080 (v2)... | ecosystem: Environmental > Terrestrial > Soil... | reverse complement strand
CGTGCGCGCTTTGTCTACGTCAAGGATCGGCATGCCATAGATCGGGCTGGAAGCATCGCTGCGTGCGGCCGGATTTGTAACGTCATTGGCGCCAATCACCAAGGCTACATCTGTCTGCGGAAAGTCGGGGTTGGCCTCATCCATGTCCATCAGCTTGTCGTAGGGGATATCGGCTTCGGCCAGCAGCACATTCATGTGACCCGGCATGCGGCCGGCGACTGGATGTATGCCGAACTTCACATCGACCCCACGCTTGGTGAGCGCGTCGTACAGTTCGCGAACTTTGTGTTGCGCCTGCGCGACGGCCATGCCGTATCCGGGAACCACCACGACCTTGTTGGCAGCGGAAAGGATTGCTGCCGCCTCTTCCGGGGTCGCGCTCCGGACACTGCGCGCCTCTTGCGCAGCATCCCCAGCAGGCTGCACCTGTCCGAAAGCGCCGAAAAGCACGTTGCTGAACGAGCGGTTCATCGCCTTGGACATATTCACCGACAGGATGAAACCGGAAGCGCCGTCTAGAGAACCGGCCACAATCAGCAGCTTGCTGTCGAGCACGAATCCCATTGCGGCGGCGGAGAGACCGGCGTAGGAGTTCAGCAGCGAGATCACGGTCGGCATGTCGGCGCCACCGATGGGTATGATCATCATGACGCCAAAGACCAGCGGAATCGCGACCATAGCGGGATACAGATACATCGCGTCCGGGTGCAGCACAAGGTACACCGCAATGCCGATGGCGATTGCAAGCAACCCCAGGTTGACGAAGTTTTGTCCCTTGTAGGTGATGGGGCGCTGCGGCAGTACCTCCTGCAACTTACCTGCGGCCATGAGGCTGCCTGTAAACGTTAGTGATCCCAGGATGACTTCCAGGGAAAGCACCGACATGGTAAAGCGTGGAACGTTGGGAGCGCGGAGGTAGTACTCGGCGGTTCCGACCAGGGTTACGCAGAGTGCGCCGAAGGCATGGCTCAGGGCGGTCCGCTGTGGCACCGCTGTCATGGCTACCTTGCCCAGTGGCACTCCGATGATCGATCCCAACACCAGGGCGATGGCGACCCATTGGTAAGAAACGATGCCCTCATAGAACAACGTTCCTACGATTGCCAGCAGCATGCCGGCTTCGCCCGCCCACACTCCTCGCCGTGCAGTCGTGGGGGAGCTAAGCCATTTCAGCGAGAGTATGAAGAGTCCAGTTGCAATGAGGTAAGTCAGTTGGATGACGTACTGCGAACCTACCATTGGCGTCATGGTTTCTGGGTCCGACTCGCTTTGAACATCTTCAGCATCCGGTCTGTAATCAGGAATCCACCAACTACATTACTGGTCGCGGCCACGATAGCGATGGTCCCTAGCACCGTTGCAAGCCGCGTCTCTTGTTTGCCGGCAAGGATGATGGCGCCAACCACTGCAATCGCATCGAGTGCGTTGGTTAGCGACATAAGCGGGGTATGAAGCAACGGCGACACGCGCCGTATCACTTCAAAGCCAATGAATGCCGCCAGCATGAAGACATACAGGCTGGTAATCAGGTCACTCTTCATGATTCGCTCGCCTCCCTCATTGCGTAACCGGGACAGGCAGGTTGAAGAACTCGCGTACCCGGGGATTTACGATCTCACCGTCCCTGGTAACCACGGTGTTTCGCGTGATCTCGTCGCTGAGATTCAGTATTAGCTGTCCGTCCTTCACCATGTGCAAGAGAAAATTGGTGAGATTGCGGCTGTACATCTGGCTGGCGTGGTAGGGAACCGTGCTGGCTAGATTGATCGTGCCCATGATCTTCACGCCGTGATGCACAACCTGCTCGCCCATCTTGGTGAGTTCGCAGTTTCCACCGCGCTCCGACGCCAGGTCGACAATGACCGAGCCAGGAGCCATACCCTCGACCTGCTCCCGCGTTACCAGCACAGGAGACTTCTTGCCAGGTATCACCGCCGCGGTTATAACAACGTCGCTCTCGGCGACCACCCGGCCGAGCAGTTCACGCTGGCGCTGATAGAACGTCTCGTCCTGCGCCTTGGCATAGCCGCCGGCATCCTGCGCGTCGGCTGCTTCGATGGGGAGCTCCACGAAACGTCCGCCGAGGCTCTGCACCTGCTCTTTCACTACAGGCCGTAGGTCATAGGCTGACACCACGGCACCCAGCCGCTTGGCGGTGGCGATCGCCTGCAATCCGGCGACGCCACATCCGATGATGAATACACGGGCCGGGGTGATGGTTCCGGCGGCGGTTGTAAGCATGGGATAGATCTTGGGCAGGCTGTCGGCCGCGATCACCACAGCCTTGTAGCCGCAGATCGTGCCCATCGAAGACAGAGCATCCATATTCTGGGCACGGGTGGTGCGCGGCATCAGTTCTACCGCGAAGCTGGTGACGCCAGTTGTAGCAATTTCTTGGATCGTATGAACATCTCCCAGGGGACGGAGAAACCCGATCAGCGCCTGCCCTCGGCGGAACAGCGCCAGATCGGCCTGCCCCGTGAGATCGTTCGACCCATAACAGAGAACCTGCAAGATTACGTCGGCCTTGGCAAAGACCTCGGCGCGATCCGGCACCAGCGTCGCGTTCTTGTTGGCGTACTCGGCATCTGGATAACCCGCTTCCACGCCTGCTCCCGCCTCTACAATGACTTCCAATCCAGCCTTCGCGAGACTGGGAACCATCGCGGGCGTGAGGGCCACGCGACGTTCCCCTGGAAAGGTTTCGCGGGGAACACCCACAATCATGAAAATTCCTCCCGTGCGATCGGAAGCAGAGAACTGCACAAATTTCCGAACTGAGCATTCTAATCGGCCTGTGTGAGAAGTCCACCCAAGATCGCAGGGTTCACGGAAGATATCGAGATGCGAGGTGGGAATTTTACCATTACGGTTGCGTTTCTCCAGTCTGGATGAACCTGTCGTATCGCCGCTTGTATTCCGCCTTGTAGTCCTCCACGGCTCTGTCGTAACTCATCGCTGGCGTGCCCGCGCGCCGCGTCCAGCGCAGACGAACCTGTTTCGCATCAACCGGTAAGGTCACGCTGCCATTTGCGGGAGTGACGGTCTTGCCGTCGACGTAAACCTCCTGCACATCAAGGAACCACGGCAAATGCAGAACCAGCTTTTCCGGCGGATAAGCGAGCTCGTTGCTTAGGCTGATCACGCTCGCGCCCTCCGATGGGACTTGCCATTCGAAGTTCACCTCGCCGAAGTTTGTTGGCGCGCGGCGCACGCTGATCGTTTTACCACGGCCCACCCACTCCGGGGATATCGAAGACAGCAGGTGCAACTCGTAGCCTTGCTCGCGAACTACCATGTTACGCACCAGCGTCCGGAACTTCGCCGCAAACCACCCATGAGGAGAAAGGTTCAATCCGAAGTCGCGCATGCCCCAAGGGCGTATAGCGTACTCAAAGCCGGCGTGCGTGGAGCTGGTGTGCAGCAGCAACGCATATAGTTCCTCGATCGAGCCCTGCTGATCACCGCGAATGACTTCCGTATCGGTGTTCTTGATGGTCAGGTAGTGATGGATCAATTGGCCATCAAGATAGGTCATGATGCCTTCCTGATACTTAGCGCGTGTAGCATTGAGCGTTGCCGTTACCATTGGATCGAGGGGATCTAGAATGCCCTCGGGATAAATAGAGAGCATGTTGCCCCAGTCCTGGCCGTGCTGGCCGTCGAGTCCCGGAGGAATGTAGCCGCCCGTTGTCGCGGTTACCCGCTTCAATACATTCATTAGTGTTGAGCGATAGTCAACGTATTCGCGCTGCCAGGCCTCAGCGTCCTGTTGGTTACCGGCCGCTTGCGCAAGAATGATGGCGTTCTTCAGCCCGCCCAGCGCCCAGAAGTTGTGACCCGTGACATGACCCGTGATCTCCTCGTTATCGCCTGGTCTGGTCGCAGGCATGAGGTGCAGCGGATCGGCTTGTCGCGCCTTCTCGAGCCATGCGATGGCCCGCTGCACTGATGGATATACCTGCTGCGCAAATGCCTTGTCGTGAGTGATGCGGTAGTGCTGGCCGTACGCCCATAGCGTCTGCCCCCATCCGTCGAACTGGCCGCCTTGCGAAACAAAGTTCCCGTCGGGCTGCTGCCATCCGGCAAAGAAGTCCAGAACCTGCCGTGCATACTCGTGATAGCCGGAAACGTCGTACATCCGCGCGATATACGACGAGTCACGCAGCCAGAAAGCATGGTAGTGAAACTTGTTGACTGTCTGGACATACTGGTCGCCAACCTTGTCGCGGGCAATCAGGTCGTAGATCAGGTTCACTTTAAAGGTATCGTTGACCTTCTCTTCTGGCAGAGTGATGTCGATGCCGCGCAAGAGAATGTCGTCCCAGAAACCGATAGTATCTTGTAGATACTTGTCGAATGAAGCGGAGCGTATCTTTGCTAACTCCGGGCTGCTGGACTCAACCGGAACACATGGCATCTTGAGCACAAGTTGCGTCTGCTCGCCTGGAGTCAAGCGCAGTTTGTAGTGCACGATGCCCACGGGCGTGTCCTTGGCGATCGGCAATGCTTTTGCTTTGATGTCCGGCGGATAGTTGTAGGGCTCTTTCAGTGTCAGGCGTAGCTCGGGCTTCGGCGCGTCGGGAAAGAAGTATATTACCTTGCCATCACGAACGAACCCGTTCTGGCTGAAGCCATAGATCCAGTTGGGCTTGAACTCCTCGCCAACCTGCGCGTATTCGCCCGTACGCTTCGGTGTTGCGGGTCGCCTGAACCGGTTATCGCCGACGCCATTCGATTCGTTGACCTGGTTTTCGTAACGAACACCCGCAGCAAAGTGGGCCGTAGTCTCGATGGCGTTTCCGTTCCTGATGGTTACGCGAACGAAGTTGACTAGCGTTCCTTCCGGCTTGCCATCCAGCGTCGCGGCAAACATGGTGAACTGATATGAAATTCCCTGCTGCTGATAGGTGTACTCAATGATCGGAAGGTAGCCTCGCATCGGCGTTTTGACCCGCTGACGGATGGGCATCTCCGGCGATCCTGCAAAGAACATCAATTCGCCGAAGCCAGTGTAGAGATACCCTTCAGGCGTGACTTCGGTTCCCGCGCGCGCATCCATCACCCCGATCACATCCGCTGGTTGGCTGAAGTAGGAAAAAGGCTCGCCAGGCTTGTCGATCGAGGGATCGACCATTTGGGCAGGACTTTCCGGAATCCAGAGTATGCTGCCCAGCAACATGGCGCTGGAAATGAGGTTGAGGCAGCGGCACTGCCTCCGCGAGATTTTCATCCGAGACAGGGTAGTGAAGCAACGCACACTGGCGCAAGGACTGTTTCGCTATCAACCAAGCCGTTATTTGGATTTTGCCGGCCTCAAACCCTGAGAAAGATCTTCCTCCGATACATCCACCAGACCACCAGAAAGCAGACAAAGACAAACCCCAGCGAATAGCCGAGCGAGGCGATGCCTGGGGATGGAATACGGGCGAAGATCGTTTCAAAGATGTATTGCTGTAAGTTCACTGCTTGCGAGCCAAGTTGCAGGTGCAGGTTGTCGAGTGTCGCGGATAGGGTTTCGGAGAAGACATAAGCCGTGATCGCGTTCATACCAAAGATCAGGAATGGCTTGGTCCATGAGCCGCGCCGCATTTGGATGTCAGTAAGCCAGTAGCAGAATGCCAGGCACAGCAGCGCCAGTCCCGCGACCAGCAGCACGTAGGAACTGGTCCACAGCTTTTTGTTGATGGGAAACCAGCTATTCCAGATGTAGCCGGCAATGACTCCTATAAGGCCAGCGAAGACCATGCCAACAACTTTTTCTCTCTGGCCGCGATTGGTACGCAGCCATTCCCCCGTCAATACGCCAAGCAGAGCACTCGCAATTGCAGGCAACGTACTGAGCACACCCTCGGGGTCGCGCGTGCCTTCGTACAAGTGGCCGAGCATCAGCTTGCGATCGATGTACGCGGCCAGGTTCCAGTCAGGATGAAGCAGGAGAATGTCACGTCCTGGTACGCCATGCCCCGGTACCGGCACAAAGCGCATCAGGATGTAATAGCCGGCCAGCAATCCGACAATCCAGACGATCCGCGTCGCCGTTCTCGCATACAACGTAAGCAGGGCGGCCACGAGATACGCTACCGCGATGCGTTGCAGAACGCCGGGAATGCGCCAGGTCGCGAGGTGAAAGTGGGGATAGGCGTTCACGAACAGCCCGAGCGCGAAAAGAATCGCGCTGCGTTTCAGGCTGTGCAGCATGATCGCGTGCCTGGAGCCACCGTGCTTCAGCCTCGACTGGAACGAGAATAACAACGACACGCCAACAATAAAGACAAAGAAGGGAAAGATCAGGTCAGTTGGTGTCCAACCGTTCCAACGCGCGTGCTTCAGGGGCCAGTATGCGGCATCACTACCGTTGTTGTTCACCAGGATCATCGCAGCGATGGTGGCGCCGCGGAATATATCGAGCGACATCAGCCGCCCTATTCCTGCTTTGGCCGCCGTAAGCTCTACGGGCTTTGTCGAGGTTAGTGTTGCCATCGCTCTCCCGCCCCGCAAGCGATTCTACAGGTTGCGAGGCTGTGTAGAAGCCGCATCTCTGCCCCTGTCCGGAATCGGACACTTTAATCCGGTACGGGACACCGGGCTGCTTCCGGGCCTTCTCTGATCGAATCTAACCCATTGTTGCTCAACGGCTAAGCCGATTTGTAAATGGCTTCCGACTTGCACTTCTCAACCTGCAATGGACATCGAGCGTCCCGAATTTAAGAAACAAAAGCGCCGCCGCCAGATCATCTGGATGAGCGTCGCCGCCATCGTATTAGGTGCTGTCACGCTTGGTATCTCGCGGCTGAAACCCGCTGCCCCGACTGTGGAACGCGCGACCATCTGGACCGACACGGTGAAGCGGGGCTCTATGCTTCGGCAAGTCCGCGGTCTTGGCTCCCTTATTCCCAGCCACGAAGACGTGCAGCAGATTCCCGCCGAAACCGAAGCCACGGTCATCCGCATTCTCCAATTGCCAGGCTCGCAGGTGAAACCCGACACCGTTCTGGTCGAGATGACCAACCCGCAGCTCGAGCAGGAAGCGCTCGACGCGCAGTTGCAGGTAAGGGCCGCCCAGGCCGAGTACGACAGCCTGAAGGTGAAGCTGCAAAGTGATCTCATGACCCAGAAGGCAGGAGCAGCAACCGTCAACGCCGATTACAACGAAGCGCAGCGGCAGGCGCAGACGGACAAATCACTCTATGATCTCGGCGTGATCTCGGGCCTCGCAGCCAAGGCCTCCGCAGGAAAAGCACAGGAATTAGTCACCCGCAACCAGATCGAAGACGACCGCCTCAAGATCAATGAGCAGGCCATCAAGTCAGAGTTGGCCGTGCAGCAGGCGAAGGCCGACCAGATGCGTGCTCTGGCAGAGCTGAAGCAGAAACAGCTGGATCGTCTCCGGGTGCGGGCCGGGGTAGAGGGGGTGCTCGTCGAGTTGCCTCTGAACGTCGGGCAGCACGTCCTGCCGGGCACCGAGCTGGCGAAGATCGTGCAGCCGAACCACCTGATGGCCGAGCTCAAAATTCCCGAAACTCAAGCCCGCGATGTAACGATCGGCGAGCCGGCCTCTATCGATACTCACAATGGGGTCATCGCCGGCACAGTTTCACGGGTCGATCCTGCGGTACAGAACGGAACCGTCACGGTTGACGTAAAACTCACTGGGGAGTTGCCCAAGGGAGCGCGTCCCGATTTGAGTGTGGACGGAACGATCGACCTGGAGCGGCTGGAGAACGTGCTTTATGTCGGACGTCCGGCGTTTGGTCAGGAAAATAGCACAATCTCGATGTTCAAGCTCGATCCCGACGGCAACACAGCGAGCCGAGTGCAGGTGAAGACCGGACGCGCGTCGGTCAACCTGATTCAGATCGACTCAGGGCTGCACGAGGGTGACAGCGTCATTCTCTCCGACATGTCGCGGTGGGACAACACTGACCGGGTGCGACTGGAGTAAGGACGCACTTTGCCGTTCGCCTTTCGACGTTCGCTACGGAGGTGCGTACGACTAGTGACACAGGAACGGATACGCAGCTAGCGGACATCGGGGCGATAAGTCAGGCCCTCCAAGCGGACGAGAGATGGCATCCCAGTGCTTCACCGCTGGGTTGATGGGAAGAATAGGGATTTGAGCCCCGTGCTGACCACAGAACAGTTCCTTCGGCGGATGCGCCGGCTTGAGCGCATCCCGGTCGGGATGACGAAGACAGTCTCCAGTTCATAGAGGCAAAAGCGAAACGCGAATCAAGAAAGCGGCTTAACCACACAGAATGGACAACAACATGAATGATGCACCGTCGTTGATCGAGATCGAAAATCTTACCAAGATCTTCTACACCGATGAAGTCGAGACGCACGCCCTTTCTGGCGTCCATCTGATGGTTCGCAAAGGCGAGTACGTTGCTATGTCGGGTCCTTCGGGCTGCGGCAAGTCGACGCTGCTGTCGATCATTGGCCTGCTCGATACGCCAACTGCGGGCAACTACAAGCTGAATGGGCAGCCGGTCGAAAATCTCGATTTCGCCGATCGCTCGCGCATCCGCAATCGCGAGATCGGATTCATCTTCCAAAGTTTCAACCTTATTGGCGACCTCACGGTTTATGAGAACGTCGAGCTGCCCTTGACCTATCGTGACGGCATGCCCTCGGCGGAGCGCAAAAGGCGCGTTTTGGAATCGCTGGAACGCGTGGGTATGGCACACCGGTTGCGTCACTATCCGTCACAGCTCTCGGGTGGTCAGCAGCAACGCGTGGCCGTGGCGCGCGCGCTGGCGGGCTCACCGTCGATCCTGCTGGCGGACGAGCCCACCGGAAACCTGGATTCGCGCAACGGTGAAGCGGTGATGGAACTTCTGCAGAAGTTGCATCGCGAGGGTGCCACGATCTGCATGGTGACACACGATCCCCGCTTTGCCGCGCATGCGCAGCGCGAAATTCATCTGTTTGACGGAAAAGTCGTTGCCGAAGAAGAGCTGCGCAGGCTGATGCAGGAGGCGCAATAGGCAGCTGGCAACCAGCAATTAGCTTGCTCGGGAATTCCCGGCTTTGTCAACCGCCACGGTAGCCGTCGGCTTCCGCAGCTCGGCAGGAACCCGGGACAAATTGCGAGGGCTGGCTCGCTGGCTGACAGCTGTAATTACTCATTACTGGTCGCTAATTGCCAGCTGCTAGTTGCTAATCATTACACATGATCCAATTCAAGAATGTCGAACGCAGTTACAAAACCGGAGCGGGCCAGACGTGGGTGCTGCGGCGCATCGATCTCACGATCAATGAAGGTGAGTTTGTCACCATCATGGGGCCTTCGGGTGCAGGCAAGTCGTCGCTGCTGAACGTGCTTGCACTGCTTGATGACCAATGGGCAGGTGAATACTGGTTCAAGGAAAACCCTGTCCATGAGATGAAGCGCAAGGACCGCAGCGAGCTGGCCAAGCGCAACATCGGAATGGTCTTCCAGAGCTACCACCTGCTCGACGACCTGACCGTTCAGGAAAACATTGACCTGCCGCTGTCCTACAAGGACATTCCGAAATCGGAGCGGCAAGGCATGGTGGCTGACGCACTGGACAAGTTCCAGATCGTTGCCAAAAAAGATCTCTATCCCAGCCAGCTCTCGGGCGGGCAGCAGCAATTGGTCGGCATCGCGCGCGCTGTGATTCACAAGCCAGCTCTGTTGCTGGCAGATGAGCCCACGGGCAATCTGCACTCCAGCCAGGCCAAAGAGATCATGGAGCTCTTCACCACGCTCAATCGTCAGGGAACGACGATCGTGCAGGTGACACATTCTGACGTGAACGCCTCGTATGGTTCGCGCACAATTCAACTGCGTGACGGCTGGATTGTTGGCGACATACCGACTACCCCGGTGCAATCGGGAGAGGTGGTCTCCTCATGATGCCGCGATCCTCCCGTTCGCCGGTCCTGGCGTTGTTGTTGTCGTTGATGATGGTGAGAGCGGAAGCGCAGACGCAGAACCCACCGGCCCAGCAGCAACCGTCCGAACCGTCATCGCCGCCGCAAACCGCAAGTGGTACTGCGCCCATGCCCAACGCGCCGACGCCAAGCTCGTCAACCCTGCAACAGCAGGAGAATATGACGATCCCGTCCCTGGGAATCCGCACCCCAGCGCAGCTGGCAATGCCTCACTCGTACAGTCCGTTTGCCCCTTACAGAGCCAGCAACGTGCCGGAGCCCAACTTGTCCAACTCACCCCGGCTGGATCAGCTGATCCGCGAGGGCAAGCTCTATCTTTCGCTGCGCGACGCAACCTCGTTGGCGCTGGAAAACAACCTCGATCTTGCCATCGCGCGGTATAACCTCCCCATCGCAGACACGGACATGCTGCGTACCAAGGCAGGTGCGTCCTTCCGCGGTGTGAATACCGGCATCGTTGGAGGCACGCCCGGCGGTGGCATCGGTGGCTTTGGAACGGGCGCACCAGGAGCAGGTGCCGGCGGCACCACGGGCGGCGCGGGCGGTGCAGGCGCGGGAGCGGCAGGTCTGGTGCAATCCACGCTCGGCACTGGCACTCCGGTGCAGTCGTACGACCCGGCAGTCAACGTCAATTCGAATCTGGAGCACTTTACCAGCCCGGTCTCCAACCTGCAGATCTACGGTGTACCGTTTCTGCACCAGAATACGCTGATGGTAAACCTCAACTATCAGCAGGCATTTCCTACCGGTACGAGCTTAGCCTTCGAGGTAGACAACAATCGACAGACGACAAACAGTATCTTCAACAGTCTTACGCCCCAGCTGGGCACTTACTATCGCGTCACGTTTCAGCAACAGCTCCTTGCCGGATTTGGCCTTGGCCCGAATACGCGTTACATCAGGATCGCAAGGAATAACAAGAAAATCTCTGACATCGCCTTCAAGAGCCAGGTCATTGCCACGGTTACACAGATCGGCAATATGTATTGGGATCTGGTCAGCGCTTACGAAGAGGAGCGCGTCAACGAGCAATCTTTTGCTTTCGCGCGGCAAAGCCTCAGCAACGCGCAAAAACAGTTGCAGCTCGAAGCGATTCCCGCAATGGACGTCATGCGGGCGGAGGCCGAAGTCTCACGTCGTGACCAGGAACTCACAGTAGCGAAGACCAACCTGCAGCTGCAGGAGTCGCTTATCAAGAACGCGCTTACCAAAAACCTGGACGACCCTGTGCTGGAAGCGATGCCGGTGATCCCTACGGACCGCCTGGAATCCATCGGAAGGGAGCCTTTACCAACCGTGCCGGAGCTGATCGACCGTGCTCTGCAAGACCGCGCGGAGTTGTCGGAGTCCACCATCGACCTGCAGAACCGGCAGATCAGTCGACAAGCCGCCAAGAACGCGTTGCTGCCGCAGCTTAGCGCGATCGGATTCTACGCTGGGACCGGGCTGGCGGGCGAACCTAATCCGTTCTACTACACGAGTCCGAACCCCGTGCTCGTACCCGCCGATTTCTGGAGTGCATTCAGCAACGCATTCAACAACAGCTCGCCCGATTATCTTGTCGGCCTGAACCTGAGCCTCCCGATCCGCAACCGGGTCGCCAAGGCCGATCAGTATCGCTCCGAGCTCGAGTACCGCCAGGCGGAGCTGCGTATGCAGCAGTTGAAGAAGCAGATTCGCATCGAGGTGCGCAATGCCGAGTATGCCCTGGAGCAGGGGCGCGCTCGTGTGCAGGCAGCACAAAAAGCCCGTGACCTCGCACAAAGAACCTTTTCCATCATGCAGAAAGAGCAGGAGCTGGGAGCGGGATCAACCTATCAGACGCTCACAGCACAGCGTGACCTCGCCCTGGCTGAGCTGGATTTGTTGAACGCGTCGAGCGCTTACCAGAAGTCAAGATTGGAGTTGCAGCGCGCAACCGGCACGACATTGGAAGATAATGGCATTCAAATTCAGGACGCGGTGAACGGCGTCGCGCCCTGACGCTGTCGAAGA
>Ga0306921_10006841_pt1 | contig 11916 bp, 9 predicted proteins | sample sta12Cox44000080_FD_203760 | JGI IMG/M metagenome (GOLD analysis project Ga0306921, IMG submission 203760) | Lab enrichment of tropical soil microbial communities from Luquillo Experimental Forest, Puerto Rico - statoxic.12C.oxic.44.000.080 (v2)... | ecosystem: Environmental > Terrestrial > Soil... | reverse complement strand
CTCGACGGTGGTCGATAACGCGATCCTCACACGCGAAGGCGCGCGGGTCGGCCTCATCACCACCGCTGGCTTTGAGGACACGCTGCTCGTGACCCGCGGCGCCTATGGCCGCTGGAGCGGCCTGACTGAAGACCGCATCAAACATCCGGTCGATACCGATCGACCGCCTCCACTGGTCGCGCCGGATTGCATCAAGGGCATTCGCGAGCGTGTCGACTGGAAGGGAAGCGTGGTTGAGACGCTCGACGTAGCTCAAGCTCGCAAGGCGGTGCGCGAACTCGTCGAGACGGCCAAGGTCGACGCGATCGCCGTGTCGCTGCTCTGGTCGTTTCGCAACCATGCGCACGAATTTCTGGTCCGCGACGTCATCAAGAAACTCTATCCCGGACTGCATGTGTCGCTGTCCTGCGAGGTTGCACCGGTGCCGGGCGAATACGAGCGCACCTCGACGACGGCAATAAACGCCTATGCCGGCGAAGTAACCCGCTCCTATCTGGACAATCTCTCAACAACGCTCGCTAACACGGGCTTTCAGGGCTCGGTGCTGGTGATGCAGGGCTATGGGGGCTTGGTCGACGCCGCCGATGCCGCGCGCCGGCCAGTCACGATGCTGGAATGCGGGCCGGTCGCCGGCGTCGTCGGCAGCCAGCAGCTCGGCCGTACGCTTGGGCATGCCAACATCATCGCCGCCGACATGGGCGGTACCACCTTCAAGGTAGGCATTGTCCAGGACAGCCAACTTGACTACGCGCGCGAACCGATCGTCGACCGCTATCATTACAGCGTCCCGAAGATCGAGATTGCCTCGATCGGAGCGGGCGGCGGCAGTATCGTATGCATCGACCCACTCAACGGCGCGCCGAAGATTGGCCCGAAAAGCGCGGGCTCACGCCCTGGACCGATCTGCTACGGGCTCGGTGGCACCGAGCCGACGCTCACCGATGTTGCCGGCCTGCTTGGCTACATGGATCCCGCCACGTTTCTTGGCGGCTCCATCCCGCTCAATTTCGACAAGGCAGCGGCCATTTTCGACATCCGCATCGCGCGGCCGCTCGGCATGGACGCGGAGCGGGCGGCCATCGGCGTATACAAAATCGCAGCCGCGCAGATGGGCGACCTGATCCGCGAAGTGACGGTAGAGCGCGGCCTTGATCCGCGCGATTTCGCGCTGCATGCCTATGGGGGCTCGTGCGGTCTGTTCGCGGCGACTTTTTCAAAAGATCTCGGCGTCAGGACATTGGTGGTTCCGGCCGCCGCCTCGGTCAATTGCGCCTTTGGGCTCGTTTCCGCGGATGTCGCGCAGGATTATTCGGTCGCGCTGTCGGTCGCTATGCCGGTGCCTGCCGAGCGCATCAATGCGGTCATGGCGCCGCTGCGTGCCGATGCGGCGCGCAAGCTCGAGCAACACGGATTTTCGCCGGAAGACATGCGTTTCGACTGGTCCTTCGACCTGCGCTATCGGCGGCAGGTGCACCAGCTCACAACCTCTTATGCCGGTCCCGAACCGACGGATGCCGCAAGCCTCGCGCGGCTCGCGGATGAATTCGAAACCCTGTATGAGCGCCGCTATGGGCGGGGCTCCGCCTATCGGCATGCGGGAATCGAAATCACGACGGTCCGGCTGAAGGCAACCGGCAGGCTCGCGCGGCCAGTATCCGATCCGGAGCCGCTCGGCTCCGCCGATCCGTCGCCCGCGCTGAGTGGCCACCGTAGGATCTATTCCGACGCAGCGGATAACATGATCGAGGCGCCGATCTACGATTACGGCCGACTGCGGCCGGGCATGATCGTGTCCGGTCCGACCGTCATTCACACGCCGATCACGACCATCGTTGTGCAAAGCGGGCAAGCGGCGCGGATGGACAGCCGCCGCAATTTGATCGTGGAAAGCCAGTCATGACGGAAGTCGATCCAATCACCTTCGAAATCATCCGCCACCGGCTGTTCCGCACGATCGAGGAGGCCGTGATTACGCTCAAGCAGGTGTCCGGCAGCGCGACGACCAATGAGGGCCACGACCTCATGGTGTCGCTCTACACCCGCGACGGCGAATTGCTGATGGGTGGGGTGGGGTTCCTGCATCACCTCACCAGCGCGGCGGAAGCCTGCAAGGCGGTCATCCGCCGCTTCGGCGACGAGATCGGGCAGGGCGACATCTATCTGCTCAACGATCCCTATACGGCCGCGCTGCATACGTCCGACGTTTATCTGGTGTCGCCGATCCATCATCAGGGCGAGCTGGTTGCCTGGTCCGCCTGCTTCGTGCACGTCAACGACATTGGCGCGATCAATCCCGGCGGTTTCTCGCCGCAGGCACGCGATATCTTTTCGGAAGGCTTTTCCTCGCCCGGCATCAGGATCGTTTCGCAAGGCAGGGTCTGCCGCGACGTGCTGGACACATTGCTCAACATGGTCCGCTCGCCGGACATGGTCGCCCTCGACATCCGCTCCATGATCGCGTGCAACAACGTCGCGCGCGAACGGCTGATCGTGTTGATCGACCGCTACGGACTTGACGCCTTCGAGGCCGTGTCGGCGACCCTGATCCAGAAATCGCAGCAGCTCCTGGAAGAACGGCTGCGCGCCTTGCCCGATGGTTGCTGGCAGGCGAGGCAATACATGGATGTGGAGGGCGAGCCAGCCATCATCATGCTCACCCTGCGAAAAATGGGAGCACGTCTCATTTTCGACTTCGAGGGTTCGAGTCCGCAATCGAAATACGGCGTGAACTGCACCCGTTGGGCGGCCTGGGGCGGATTGCTGGCACCGATCTTTCCGTTGCTGTGCCACGACATCACCTGGAACGAAGGCTTGCTGCGCCCGATCGAGATGAAGGCGGAGCCCGGCTTGATAGTGAATTGTCAGAGACCCGCGCCGGTATCGATTGCGACCACGGCGGCGGTGCAGGCGGTCAACAACGCCTCGCTCCTCTGCATGTCGAAAATGCTCGCCGCGAGCGACCGCTTCCGGCCGGAATCCACCGCAGTCTGGCACGGCAGCCATCTTTGCCTTTATCAGTTCGGCAAGAACCAGCACGGTCATGACGTTATCGGCTCCACCACCGAAACCTTCGGCGGCTCGGGCGGCGGGCGCTATCTTCGCGATGGCATCGACATGGGCGGTGAAATTCCCAACCCCATTTCCCGCATGGCCAATGTCGAGACCAACGAGGCGACGATGCCGATCCGATATCTGTTCCGGCGGCGGCTACGGGATTCCGGCGGCGCTGGGCGTTTTCGCGGGGGTACCGGTGGCGAGTATGCTTGGGTGCTGCATGATGCGCCCGAAAGGCGTTTCGGGTTCGTGGTCAGTGGGAAAGGCATCGATTTTCCGATGGCGCATGGCCTATCCGGCGGCTACCCCGGCGCGCCCGGCCGCTATGTCGTGATCCGCGATATGGTTGCCGGCGGCGATCACGCACCGAAGCATCTCGACAGCATGACCGGCCGCCATGAGCCGGTCTCCTGGGGCGTGTACGAGGTTGGACCGGGCGACGCCTTTTACGTACGCTGGAACGGCGGGGGAGGATATGGCGATCCGCTAGAACGCGATCCGGAGGCTGTCCGCAAGGATGTACGCGACGGCACGGTGTCGCGCGACGCTGCGCGCGACCTCTATGGTGTGATGCTGACGGATGATGATGTCGACCTAGCGGGCACCCATGCAGCCCGCGCCGCCATGCGACAGGCCCGGATCGCACGCGGGGGAAGCCGCACAATATCCCAGGTCTCGACCTCGCTTCTGCATTCGCCCGGAAAAACCGGCGGTCGCATTGCCTGCCGCGGCTGCGGCCACGATCTCTGTGGCGCCACGGACCGCTGGAAGGACCACGCGCTAATGGTCGAACGCCCGCTGCGCGAACTTGCCGCGGTCTACACGACCGGCCCCGACGCCCTGCTGCGTGAATTTGCTTGTCCGGCCTGCGGACTTGTCCTCGACAGCGAGGTCGCGCGGCGCGACGATCCCCCCTTGTGGAATATTTTCAGGTGGCACCATGACCACCGGGGACGCCCAGCATATCCGGCTCGAGGCCCGACCGGAGCCTTTGACACTTGCACCGTCGCGGACAGCCATCATTGTCGTCGACCTGCAGAATGGCTATGCTTCGAAGGGCGGCTATCGCGATCTGCGCGGCCGCGACATTTCCGGCTCAGAGAAGGTCGTCGCGAACACGAACCGCATCCTTAAAGCCGCCCGCGCCGCAGGCTGCACCGTCGTGCTCCTGCAGAATGGATGGGAGCCCGGACAGCGCGATGCCGGCGGTCTCGACTCGCCGAACTGGCACAAATCCAATCCGCTCCGCCTGATGCGCGAGCAGCCCCAACTACGCGACAAGATCTTGACTAAAGGAAGCTGGGATTTCGAGCTTGTCGATTCCCTGTCGGTGGAGCAGACCGATCTGATCGTGCCGAAGACGCGCTACAGCGGGTTCACAGGCACGAATCTTGATTTGTTGTTGCGCGAGCGGAATATCCGCACGCTCATCGTCACCGGGATTGCATCTAATGTCTGCGTCGAATCCACCATCCGCGACGCGCTGTTCCGGGAATACTTCTGTGTCTTCGTCCACGACGCGACGCAGCAATCCGGTCCTGCCTTCATCCAGGACGCCGTCATCTACAACGTCGAGACGTTTCTCGGCTGGGTCAGCAGCACCGACGCAGTATGCAGCGCACTTCAATCGGCGCTTCCAGGCGACAACGTCCCGCTTGACAGAGCCCGCATTGTCGCGCGTGGCACCTGACGCTTCGCTCGCGCGCAAATGCGCCATTTAAACGTTTGTACTTGGCTGCCCGTTCGATACGGGCTCAACGCGGGGGACAGGGAGGGTGCCGTGACTGACATTCGACGATCATCTTGCGCTATCGCATTGGCAGCCGGCGTGCTGCTGTCGCCGCTCGCGGCGACCGCGCAGGAGAAAATCAGGTTGGGCGTTCTGCCCTTCTCGGAATCGCTGGCCGCGATCATCGCCGACAAGCAGGGCTTCTTCAAAGAGGAGGGTCTTGAGGTCGAAATTTCGAAATTTGAAAGCGGCGCGATCGCCGTGCCCGTGCTGCAATCCGGCCGGATGGATATCGTGCTTAGCAATACGGTCGCGACGTTTCAGGCCATCGAGCAGGGACTCGACGCCGTCGTGCTCGCCCCCGGAGCGATCGTACGCTCATCACCGCCAGACACGACGACCGCCTTGATCGTGCGCAAGGGATCCATCAAGTCGCTGAAAGATCTCGAGGGCAAGCGGATCGCGGTCAACGTCATCAACAGCTCGGCCTGGCTGCACATGGTCGCCGCACTCGACAAGCACGGGGTGGATCGCACCAAGGTTCGTTTCTCGGAGGTGCCGTTCCCGCAGATGAACGATCCACTGCTGAACGGACAGCTCGATGCGGTCGGACAAGTCGAACCGTTCCGTTCGGCATTGATGGCGACAGGGAATGTGGAAATCGTCAGCTGGACCTATGTGGAGACGGCACCGAATTCCGACATCACCCAATATGTCGCGCTGACCTCCTGGGTCGAGAAGAACCGTGCCACCACGACCAAGTTTGTGCGGGCTGTGACCAAGGGCGCCCAGTTTGCCGCGTCGAACGAAGCCGTGACGCGTGACATCAATCAGCAATTCACTAATCTCAATCCCTCGCTCAAGGACAAAGTGCTGCTGCCCCGCCTCGGCACCGCAATCAACTTGAAAGAGATGAACCATACAATGGAGATGATGCAGAAATACGGTCTGTTGAAGACGTCGGTCGATCTCTCCAAGCGGGTTTTCACGCCCTGACCGCGTACATGAGCCAATCGTGCAGGACGGTCCTGCGGGTCTGCAGCGTGCACAAGAGCTTCGCCGCCGCGGGCGGGACGACCGTCGCGCTCAATGGCATCGATCTCGACATCGAAGCGGGCGGCTTCGTTTCGATCATCGGGCCGTCCGGTTGCGGCAAATCGACCCTGCTGCAGATCATGGCCGGGCTCGCAACGCCCACGTCGGGCGAAGTGTTTTTCGGATCAAGCCGCGTACAGGGACCGCCTGCGGACGTGTTGTACGTGTTCCAGCAATACACGCGCTCGCTGTTTCCCTGGAAGACGGTGGAACGCAACGTCGCTTTCGGGCTGGAGAACAAAGGAACGATGTCCCGCGCCGAGATCGCCGGGCGCACGCGCGAACTGATCGGCCTTGTCAAGCTCACCGGATTCGAGCGCCACTATCCCTGGCAATTGTCAGGCGGGATGCAGCAGCGCGTCGCGATCGCACGAGCGCTGGCCTGCCGCCCCGCGGTTCTGCTGATGGACGAGCCCTTCAGCGCAGTTGATGCGCTGACCCGGGTCGGTTTGCAGGAGCTGGTTCGCTCGCTTTGGCGCGAACTGAACCTGACCGTGGTCTTTGTCACCCACGACGTGGACGAAGGTGTCTATCTGTCCACCCGCGTCGTGGTGCTGAGCCGTGCGCCCGCTGCCATCGCCCTCGACGTGCCGATCGAACTGCCGACACCGCGGGACCAAATCGCCACCCGTGCGCTGCCGGCCTATCTCGATTATCGCGCGCGGCTCTTGGGCCAGCTCTTTGCGGACGAGGGGCTCAAAAGCATGGAGGCCGCGTGACCGATATCGCACGCATCGACAATCCGGCTGCCGTCCCCGCCACGCCCGCGAGACGCCGGGGCAAGCTCGGCCCGTTCTGGAATACGCGGCTGCTCGGCGTCGCCTTCATTGGCGTGCTGCTGATCCTGTGGGAAATCGCCGCAGCCAACGCGATCTTTCCGCCGATGAGCTTTCCGCGGATGAGCTCGATCCTGTCGACCTGGTGGCAGCTCCTCGCTTCGGGCGAATTGTTGGGCGAATTGCTGCCGAGCATGTGGCGGATGTTCGCAGGGTATTTCATCGGTGTCGCGCTCGGCGTGGCCATCGGCCTGGTGATGGGCTATGTCCGCTTTTTCTACAATCTGCTCGAGCCGATTACCGAGGTGTTGCGTCCGATCCCGAGTCCGGCCTACCTGCCGATTATGATCCTTTTTCTCGGCATCGACGACGAGATGAAGATTTTCATGATCGCCTTCGCGTCAGTATTTCCGGTGCTGCTCAACACCTATAGCGGCGTGCGCAGCGTTGACCCGATTCAGCTGCAAACCGCGCGCACCTTTGGGGTCTCCGGGCGCAAACTCTTGACTCAGATCGTGCTGCCGGCCTCGTCGCCCTACATCTTCACGGGCATGCGGATAAGCCTCGCCGTCGCGTTGATCGTCATGGTCATCAGCGAAATGGTCGCGGCCTCGAACGGCATCGGTTATTTCATCCTTAGCGCGCAGCGTGGCTTCAAGATCCGCGATATGTTTGCCGGCGTGCTGACTCTGGCAGTGCTCGGCTACATCCTCAATAGGTTGTTCCTCCTGATCGAGAACCGCGTGCTAGCCTGGCATTACGGCTACACCCAGCAGCGGACCTGAGACACGCCATGTCCCGCATTGTCGATCTGACGCTTCCTGTCACGTCCGGCATGGCCGGCATCCCGAAGATCGCGTTCTACGACAAATATCCGACGCGCGTTCAGGCAGTCACCGTGGTGGACGAGGGGCAACGCGCGACGCTCGGATCCGAAGGCGTCGACCTTCTCCCGGACGCGCCCGCGATCGGCACCATGAACACGGTGTTCACGCTCAATACGCATATAGGCACACATATCGATGCGCCGCGGCATTTCTACGCCGATGGCGCAGCGGTCAGCGACATCCAGCTCGACCGCATCGTAATGCGCGAGGCAGTGGTTCTTGACGTGAGCTACAAGGCCGCAGGCCAGGGCGTGACCGCGGATGATCTCGACCGCACCGGCGTCAAGCCGGAACCCGGCCAAATCGCCGTCATCAAGACCCTCTGGACCAATCGTGCCTTCGGAAAACCGGAATTCTGGAACAACACCATCCACCTTGAGCCGAGCGTCGGTGAATGGATCCAGGGTCAGGACGTTTCGGCTGTAGCGATGGATTGTTTTCCGGAAAAGCCGTTCTGGCTGATGATGCTCACCTCGTCCGAGCGCGGCGCCAATCACAAGCGCTGGCTCAAGGCCGGAATTCCGATGATCCAAATGCTCACCGCGCTCGATCGCGTGGGACCGAAATTCATGCTGATCGCGCTGCCGCTGAACCTACGGGGCATGGACGGCGCGCCAGCGCGAGTGATCGGCATCGAGAATTGAGACAAACCGATGCGGTCAAGCCGTGTCCGCTTCGACGAATTGAGGCGAGAAGCCCGTCCTCGCCTCAAGAATCCGGGCGACGTGGGGCGCTCCGAAATGGCCCGGAAACAGTGCGGCGCGATGCTCCACGCATTGCTCCATCAGCTGCCGGCGTGTCGTGCGCGCGACTTCCGGCAATTCGCAAAATTTCGAGTTCCAGTGCGGCGCGTGCACTTGCAGCGCGTGATGCAGCATGTCGCCGCAGAACACCGCGCGGCCGCCGGAATTGGCGAGCCAAACGGCGACATGGCCATGTGTGTGACCGGCCGCGGGAACGATCGTCAGGATGTCGTCGATCGCATAGTCCCCGTCGACGAGAACAGCCTGCCCAGCCTCGATCACCGGCAACACGCTGTCGCGATAGGCGCCGCCACGCTGAAGGTCCGCGTCCGCCGCCGGATTGCGGCGCGGATCGCCGATCTCGTTCTCAATGCGCGAGAACAGATATTTAGCGTTCGGGAAAGTTGGCACCCAGCGCCCATCTACCAGCATCGTGTTCCAGCCGACGTGATCGGCATGCAGATGGGTGCACAGAACGATGTCGATCTCTTCCGGCTGCACGCCGGCTTCGCGCAGCCTTTGCAGGAACGGCGTGTCCAGCTGATGGTATCGGGAAAATCCCGGCCGGTTCTTGTGATTGCCGGCACAGCTGTCCAGCAGGATGGTGTGGCGGCCGGCGCGGATCAGCCAGGAATGGATGCTGGTGATCAGCCGGTCGTGGGCGGGCGAATAGTGATGAGGTACCAACCAGTCGAGATGGCGTGCCAGCGTCTCGCGCTCGAAGCCGTCGAGATATTGTTCGGGCGGCCGGCTGGCGAAGCCGAGCTGTTCCTCGATCCGCGTCACCGTCACGTTTCCGATCGTCCACGTCGCCACCGAAGCCTCTCAAGGGTCGTGCTGCCCCCACCATAGAGACTGCATGCATCGGTGCAACCCGCTTCAACCTGTCCGACCCGCGAGCAGAGCATGCCGATGATCAACGCAAATGGCTGTGACTTCTATTATCAGATGGAAGGCCGCGGCCGCGACCTGATCTTCATTCACGGCGAAATCCACGGCCTCGAATATTGGGAGCACCAGTTCCCGGAGTTCTCAGCCGATCATCGCTGCTTCGCCTATAACCGCCGTGGACACGCAAAGACGGGCTGGACCGATTACGGCTTCTCACTGGTAAATCAGACCCGCGACCTCGAGCAACTGATCGAATGTCTCGGCATCGAGCGTCCGGTCATCGTCGCGGTCGCCTTCGGCACCACGATCGCGGCCAATTACGCGATCCGCAATCCGGACAAAGTGCGCGGCCTCGTGCTTGGGGCCTGGAGCGAGATGCACGATGCGCTGCAGTATTTCGAGCGCTGGGAACGGTACACTGCGCAGGCCGCAAGCGTACTGGAGCGCGGGGGGCGCGACGCGCTGGTGGCGTTCTTGCGGGAACACGGCGGAAAATCGATTTACAGGGTGATCCCATTGGATTCTTCGGTTCGGGAAAAGGTCGTCCAGATGTTCGCAAGCCATCCGCTCGGCGAGTACCAGCGTGGCATGCTCGAATTCGGGTTGTCGGTGCCAGACCTCGTGCCGGAATTCCGCAAGCTTGATGTTCCCGTGCTCGGCCTTTGTGGCGACAAGGATCCTTATCCGGACCGCCCCGAGGTGCTGCAAGGCATGACACATTTCCGCGAGGCGCCGCAGATCGCGGGTGCGGGCCGCTTCGCGCATTGGGAGAAGCCGGCCGATTTCAACACGGAAGTCCGGGCATTCCTCCGGACGCTCGACTAGCTTTGACGGTGGCCGAGGAGCGATGACAGCGACGACGCTGAGTGCTTCACCGCCCTGGCGCAGTCGGTAACCCGCTTTGCAGGAAATCGCGCCGACGGCCCGAACAGGCCGAGCGATCCAATGGCCTCGCCGCGCCGGTCGAAAACGGGGCTTGCGATCGCCTGCGCTCCAGCGATGAAATCGCCGCCGCTCAGCGCATAGCCGTCCCGTTGGATGTCGAGAAGCTTCCGGCGCAGAGTGCGGGCCTGTTCCGCATCATGCTCCTCGGCGATTATCCGCGCGGCTTGGTCCGGGTCCACGAACGCCAGAATCGCGAGACCGCTCGCGCCGCGGATGAGGCTCCCAGAATATCCGAGGCCGCGCGAATAGGACAGCGCCTGGCGGCTCGGCACTTCCGCGACGCACAGTCGCGTGTTGTCTTTGCGCAGGTAGAGCGCAACCGTCTCGTCGTAGCGCTCGAGCAGACCCTCAAGCAGGGGCGTCGCCAGCCGCACGATGTCGAGCGAGTTGGTCCAGGCGTCCGCCAGACGGCCGATGCCGATATCGAGACGATAACGCGGTGGATCGCCGTCCTTGCGCACGAATCCGCGGCGCATGAGCGTCGAGAGGATCCGGTACAGCGTCGGGCGCGACAGCCGCGCGCGCTTCTCGATTTCGCCGATCGAAAGGGAGTGCCGGTCGACTGCGAAGCATTCGAGCACGTCGATGGCCCGGTCGATGGCGCGCACATTCTCGGTTTTGTCGCTCATCTCGTCGGCTTCATCGCTGCAGCCCTCGGATTGACGCGGGGAAGTGCGCAGCCTAGCCTTCCTTTTTGAGACTTATAGTCCGTCTGGCGGACTTTTACCAGTTCTAGCGGCCTGCATCGTCACTAATTGATTGAGGGAGATGATCGATGGAAGCCGAGGCTGCAGACCGATCAAAGCCGGTGTCACCGCGGCATCGCGAATCCGGGCTCTCCTGGCACGATCTGCGCGGATGGATTGCGCAGGTCGAACAGCACGGCGAGTTGGCGCGGATCGCCGCAAGTGTCGATCCCGACGAAGAACTCGGCGCGGTGACGCTTCTCGCGACCCGGCAGGACAAATCGCCCGCGCTGATATTCGAGGCCTTGAAGGACGATACGACGGGCTCGCGCATCCTTACCAACATGCTTGGCGCCAGCAGAGAGCGTTATGCGCTCGCGGTCGGACTGGATCCTTCAACGAGCACGCCTGAGATGATCCAGGCCACGCGTTCGCTGATGACTGAGCCTATCCAGCCGGTGACGATCGCGAAGGACCGCGCGCCGATCAACGAAGTCGTGCTGACGGGCAGTGACGTCGATCTCACCAAATTTCCCGTACCGAAATTCTGGCCCGGCGACGGCGGTCCGTTCATAGGAACGGGCGACATCACCTTCACCTCCTCACCCGAAACCGGCCGCATCAACATCGGCTGCTACCGGCAGATGCTGCAGGGCCCGAATCGCATCGGCCTCTATTGCTCGCCCGGCAAGCACGGCCTCCTCGACCGCGAAGCCTGGTGGGCTCGCGGCGAACCCTGCGAGGTAGTTGCAGCCTATGGCATCGATCCTGTGCTGTTCATGCTAGCCGCTCAGAGCTTCGGTGCCGACCAATCCGAACTGGATGTCGCAGGCGGCATCATGGGCCGCCCGATCGAGCTGACCAAAGCCGAATTTGTGAGCTTGCCGATCCCTGCGAATGCGGAATTCGTTGTCGAAGGCGTACTGCGTCAAGGCGACGTGATGCCCGAGGGGCCGCTCGGCGAGTTCACGGGATATTATGGCCGGGAGCGTTCCCCGCAGCCGGTGATGGAGGTGCTAGCTATGCATCACCGGAAGTCGCCGATTTTCACGCATGCATTGATGGCGCGCTACCCCTCCTGCGAGATCGGCGCCTATTACGCCATCATGC
>Ga0306921_10006840_pt1 | contig 11917 bp, 11 predicted proteins | sample sta12Cox44000080_FD_203760 | JGI IMG/M metagenome (GOLD analysis project Ga0306921, IMG submission 203760) | Lab enrichment of tropical soil microbial communities from Luquillo Experimental Forest, Puerto Rico - statoxic.12C.oxic.44.000.080 (v2)... | ecosystem: Environmental > Terrestrial >... | reverse complement strand
AAGAGGAAGCTGTTGCGCGACATCCGGCACTACAACAAATCGCCTCGCACAGTGAAATGGAAATATGCCGATCCATCGCGCCATCTCAGTACACAATCAGCTGTTACAGTCCACTAGTTTGTCTAATCCCGGAGACAAAAAGCCTGCGGTGAATCGCGCGACGCTCGTCTTGCTGACCATTTCCAATATCTTCATGACCTTTGCGTGGTACGGCCATCTCAAGTATCGCAACGCGGCCCTGTGGAGAGTCGTTCTGATCAGCCGGGGGATCGCCTTCTTCGAGTACTGCTTTCAGGTGCCCGCTAATCGAATCGGTTCCTACGAATTCTCGACCGCGCAACTGAAGACCATTCAGGAAGTAATTGACCTCTCGGTCTTCTCGATCTTCTCCATCACGTTCCTGGGTCAGCCTCTTAAATGGAACTATGTCGCCGGTTTCGCCTGCATCTCGCTTGCTGTCTTTCTTGTGTTCCACCAGTGGTAAGATGGTGGCCGCCGCCCCCTAAACCAACGCCGCGAAGAGCGAATCCAAGAGACACGTCAATCTTTGAATGGAGACGAAGGAGAAAATCATGCAGCGCAAAGCTTCGGCAGTCTGGCAAGGCGACTTGAAATCGGGCAAAGGTTCCCTTTCTACGGATAGCGGCGTCCTCAAAGCCGCGCAATATTCCTTCAGCACACGCTTTGAAAACGGCATTGGCACAAACCCGGAGGAGCTTCTCGCTGCTGCTCATGCCGGCTGTTTCACCATGGCGCTTTCTGCGCAGCTCGGCAACGCCGGGATCACCGCCACCCGACTCGAAAGCACCTGCACCATCACCCTCGACAAACTCCCCGATGGTTTCGCCATCACCAAGAGTCACCTCGACCTCGTTGCTGATATCCCCGGCGCCGATAAGGCTAAGTTCGACGCCGCCGTCAAAGCCGCGGAAACCGGTTGCCCCGTCTCCAAACTTTACAAGGCAGAAATCTCCGTCACCGCGCGCTTGCTCTTTTGATCTGGGCCGCACTGGGAAAGCAAAACGAGTACAATGCTCCGCATGATTCCCGCTCCAGGTGTCTTCTTTGGTGGTGTCGCTGTTTTTTTGCTCGTCGCGTGGGATGCCTTCGAAGCGATTATCCTCCCAAGGCGTGTCACTCGTAAATTCCGTCTGACGCGTTTTTATTACCGGCTCACGTGGAGGGTATGGAGATCCTTTTCGCGCTTAATCCCCCGCAACAAATGGCGTGAAAATTTACTCGGTTTCTATGGCCCCATTTCTCTATTGATCCTGGTCGGTGTCTGGGCCGTCGGCCTCGTCATAAGTTTCGGGATGATGCAATACGGTGCCGGTTCCGCCGTAAACGTCGCCGGCGCGAGCCCCAGCCTCTATACCGACTTGTACTTGAGCGGCACGACGTTCTTTACTCTCGGCCTCGGCGACGTGGTTCCGCGATCCAGCCTTTCCCGTTTCCTTGTCGTCGCGGAAGCTGGCTTTGGTTTTGGCTTCCTCGCCGCAGTGATTGGCTATTTGCCCTTCATTTATGGCGCGTTCGCAGCGCGAGAAACGGAGATCACTCTTCTCGATGCGCGCGCCGGCACCCCTCCCACGGCCGGCGAACTTCTTCTCCGCCATAGTCACCCGACCGGCCACGAAGCCTTACGGGAACTTCTGAAGGATTGGGAGCGCTGGTGCGCCCAGCTCATGGAAAGCCATCTTTCTTATCCGGTCCTCGCCTACTTTCGCTCTCAGCACGACAATCAATCCTGGATCGGCGCCCTCACGGCCGTTCTAGACACTTGCGCGCTTACGGTCGCCAGCATTGAGGACTCCTGCGCCAAGCAGGCGCAGCTGACTTTCGCTATCGCTCGCCATTGCGTCGCTGATCTTTCTCAGGTTTTCTCGGCCACGCCCCGTCCGCTGCCCCACGATCGATTACCCGCAGAAACGCTTGAGACCCTGCGAGCCACGTTGGCGCAACGAGGCACAATGCTGCGTGCTACACCCGAAGCGGATCGAAGACTACGGGAACTCCGTCAGATGTATGAGCCTTATGTCTTCGCGCTTGCCAATCATCTCAACCAGACGCTGCCGCCCTGGATTCCGGTGAAAAAAGGCAAAGACAACTGGCAAACCACGGCCTGGGCGCAAAACTCAGGAGCCACCGAAAAAGAGGCCCCCTCTCTCGTTCACGATGATCATTTTTAGTTTTGTGCTGAATCGTGCAGTGGACCGCCGTTCTTTCAAACCACTTTGATGGCGCAGGCCTGGCGTCGTTTTTCTATTTGGGAAGTGGGCGCAAATCGCTGTATCTTGATGTCGCCAATCGGTCGTGACACTCATCCAAGAAAAAACTGGTTTTCCTTTTCGCAGGAGAATTTTTATGAAAGCCATTCAGGTACACCAATTCGGCGGCCCGGAAGTCCTCGCACTCCACGAAGTCCCAACCCCAAAGCCCGGGCGCGGTGAAGTCCTTGTGCACGTCCACGCCGCCGGTGTCAATCCCTACGATACGTACATGCGCAACGGCACCTACGCGATCAAGCCATCCCTTCCCTACACTCCGGGCTCAGACGCCGCGGGCGTGGTGGAGTCCGTTGGGGAAGGAGTCATCAAGGTTAAACCGGGCGGACGCGTCTACACCGCAAAAACCGTCACGGGCGCATACGCGGAATACGCGCTCGCTCTTGAATCGCAGGTGTACCGGCTTCCTGAAAAAATTTCTTTTGCACAAGGAGCGGCCCTGTGGGTTCCCTACGGCACCGCTTTTACCGCCCTACGACATCATGCCGACGCTCGCGCGGGAGAGACGGTGCTGATTCATGGGGCAAGCGGCGGGGTCGGAATTGCCGCGGTACAACTATCTCGCCCGCAGGGCCTCACTGTGATTGGCACAGCCGGAACGCAGAAGGGGCTCGACCTGGTCAAAAAGGAAGGGGCGCATCACGCCTTTGACCACACGAAGCCGGGTTACGCGGAAGAGCTTCACAAGGTCACCGGCGGCCACGGCTATGACGCCATCCTGGAGATGCTCGCGAACGTCAACCTCGCCACCGACCTGAAGCTTCTCGCTCTGCGTGGGCGCGTCATTGTCATCGGCAACCGCGGCGAAATCACCATCAATCCCCGAGAACTCATGGGACGCCGTGCTTCAGTCCGCGGCTTCACTCTTTGGGCCGCCACGGAAACAGAATCCGCAGAAATTCACGCGGCAATCGGAGCAGGCCTTGAGAACGGCACGCTACGCCCCGTCATCGGTAAGGAGCTACCGCTAAAAGATGCCCCGCAGGCCCACGTTGACATATTAGCTCCCGGCGCCTTCGGCAAGATCGTCCTCGTACCCTAGGCGCAATCGAACTTGCGGAATTCTCCGCACTCCCTGTGGCACTGAGGCTCGGAACGTCTTGCGTTTGTCTTAGGCCCAGCTTAGGGCGCGAAGAAATATTCCAATCATCGCTCCGCTCAATACCAACCACGCCGAATTCACCTGGTAGCGGAAAAGCAGGCCAATGCTCAACAGTGCCAAGAAAATCGCCGGCACGTTCACAAGGGCGGCGCGTGCAAACTGCCATCCCACAAACGCCATCAACGCCACCGCCGCGGCGTTCACTCCATCCAGAAACGCGCTCGCGAAAGGCGAAGGCCGCACCTTCAGCAAGATCCCTGCTGTAGCCCCCACATAGACAAACGCCGGTAAAAACATCCCCAGCGTCGCCAACGCCGCGCCTTTCCACCCGGCGAGCACATACCCAATGAACGTCGCCACCGTGAAAAATGGTCCCGGCGTCGCTTGGCTCACCGCAATTGCATCCAGCAGTTGCCCATCGCTCAACCAGTGCAGTCGGACGACCAGATCCGCGCGCAGCACCGTAAGCAGCACGTACCCGCTCCCAAACAACACGGCTCCGATCTTCAGGAAATACAAAAATACAGGTACACCGCCCACGGCGCCGGCGGCGTCTGCGGCGCCAGTTCCAAGGAGCCCAGCAAGCGTAGCTTTGTGCCCTGCCAGCCTTGAGCCTTCCTGGATAAGCGCCCACAAAACACCGGCACCTATCAGCAGTAGCAGAGCGTGAAAGCCCAGCACAGAAAGCACAATCACGATTACCGTCAATATCGCTAGCGCAATATTCTTGAGCGCCGTACGGGCCAGATTCCAGACAGCCTGGGCAATCAGAGCCAGCATCACCGGCTTGATCCCGAATAACAAGCCAGCGACCTGGGGCACGGCTCCAAATTTCAGATACGCCCAGGCCAACGCAACAACCAGCACCGCCGCCGGCAAAATGAAGCATGCCCCCGCTACAATGAATCCAGGCAGCCCTCCGCGAATCTCTCCCAGATAAATCGCCAGCTCCGTCGAGCTTGGCCCGGGCAAGAGATTCACCGCTCCGACTAGGTCGAGAAATCTTTCCCGGGTCACCCACTCGCGCCGCCGGACAAAACGCTCCTCCATCATCGCGATGTGCGCTGCCGGTCCACCGAAGGCAACAAAACCCAAGCGAAGAAATTCTCGGGCAATCTCGCCGGTCTTTTTTGTGTCTGCCATGGATTCTCAGTGGCGAGCGGCCTTGCGAGCTAGCCTGCCGCGGACGAACAAGCCCACTAATAGTCCATAAAACGGCGCGTAGACCAACCATTGGAGCAAAGGGTCAAATTGAAATGAACCGAGAATTCCGTAACCGATGAGCACGTTATAGGACAAGAATTGCAGAACCGTAAGGAGCAACCACGCAGGATTCGGGAAAAAACACAGCAGCGGCACGATCCATGTGAAGTACCACGAATATCCGTTCGGGCCGAACGCCAGGATTGTGCCGATCAGCAGATACGCTGCGCGCGCCGGCTCCGCGCATTTCCAGGCCAGCCACAACGCCAGCCCCCAACTGGCCACCACGCCAACGAGGGCAGGAATCCTTGTGCTTCCGCCCGTCAGCCAGTCCATCACGGTGTACAGACTAGCGTGGTAGTTTTTCCAGGTCGCTTCGTAGTAGGTTATCGTCGCGCGAAACATCCCCAGCGCGTTCCAATACGGCGCTAACACCACGAGCGCCGTTGTCCCCACGAGGACAACCGCCCCCCAGCCAGCGCGTTTCTCCAGCCATCCTGCCTTGCGCACCCAGACCGGCAAAAGCACTGCGGGAAACACCTTCGCCATCGCCGCCAACGTTACCGGCACGGTAGACAACACCGGATGCTTCTTCACCAGCGCTAATCCGCACACGATTCCCAGCAGAGCCAGTACGTCGTTGTGCCCGCTGCCCGCGAATTCCACAATCACAAGCGGATTCCACGCGTACACCGCGACGCGAAACGCGCGATCTTTTTCTGCCCGAAAGATCCATGCCAGCACTAACATGACCAGCACATCCGCCGCCGCAAACGGTACTTTGAACGCCGTCGGCCCTGGAAACAGTTTCCACGTCCAGCGAAACAATAGCTCCGTCGCGGGCGGATAAATTGCCGGGACCTCGCGCCCCGGAATTACCTCATAATATTTGTCCCGCAAATGCGCAAGCCGCGGATCATTCGGCGCAATCGCGTACGGGTTCCAACCCTCTGCCTGCACCCTTGCTTCCCAGCGGTAGCGCTGTAGATCGTCGGAGAGCGTCGGCTCCATCGTCCATAGCGTTGCCCGGAATACAATCGCGCAAAAAATCAGTAAAATAGTTGTTGCTCGCGAGGCTTCCGTCCGCTCGATTCCATGGAGCGCAATCAGGTACACTACGCCAGCAGCCAGCGCTAGCTCGATGAACGCAATGGCGTGGTTTTTCAGAAAGTACAGGCTGTGCATCCGCAGGTAAAGCGCTTCCAGCAGCACTCCTGCTCCCAGCAGCCAGATCGCTTGTCGGTTGTACATTCGATTTTCGGAAGGCATTCGGAGAGACACGAAACTTGTTGAACTTCGCCCCATTTCTTCTCGCCGGGCAGCAACAGAGCCCGCTCAGCCACTACTGGCACAAGATCACGGACAGGACTTTCGCCGGCGTTTACCACGCCAATACTTTCGACCTGGCGATGATGATCCCCTACTTCGTCGTTCTGTTCATCCTGGCCGCTTACGGCCTGCACCGTTACGTGCTGCTTTACGATTACTTTGCGTATCGCAAGAATGTTCCCGGCGCGCCGCCGCCTGTCGCAAACTGGCCCAAGGTTACCATACAGCTTCCCATCTTCAACGAGCGCTACGTCATCGAGCGCCTCGTGGACGCCGTATCGCAGTTCGACTATCCCCGCGAGCTTCTCGATATTCAGGTGCTCGACGATTCCACCGACGAGACTTGTGATGTGGCGCGCTCCTGTGTCGAACGCCACGCCGTCACTGGCTTGCCCATCACCTATATTCACCGTACTAATCGTGAGGGTTACAAAGCCGGCGCCCTCGAAAACGGTCTCAAAACCGCGCGAGGTGAATTCGTCGCCATCTTCGACGCCGATTTCATTCCCACTTCTGATTTCCTGCGCCGCACCATTCCGTATTTCCTGAATCCCGATAACGGCTCGGACGTCGGCATGGTCCAGACGCGCTGGACTTACCTCAATTCCGACTACTCCTTGCTGACGCGCGTCGAAACGATTCTCCTCGACGGCCATTTTGTGATCGAGCACGGTGGCCGCTCCCGCCGCGGCACTTTCTTTAACTTCAACGGCACCGCAGGTGTCTGGCGGCGGGCCGCGATTGACACTGCCGGCGGCTGGGAACACGACACCCTCACCGAGGACACTGATCTTTCGTACCGGGCCCAGCTTAAAGGCTGGAAATTCCTCTATCTCCCCGAAATCGAATGCGCCTCCGAGCTTCCCGTGGACATGAACGGCTTCAAAGCCCAACAAGCGCGCTGGGCCAAGGGCTTGATGCAAACCGCAAAGAAAATTCTCCCCAAGGTTTTTCGCTCGGATGTGCCCTTCTACGTGAAATCCGAAGCCTTCTTCCACCTCACCGCCAACGTCTCCTATCCCCTCATGGTTCTCCTCTCCACCATGCTCCTGCCTGCGATGATTGTGCGTTTCTATCAGGGCTGGTTTCAGATGCTGGTCATTGATTTGCCGCTTTTTCTCGCCTCTACCTGTTCCATCTCCAGCTTTTATCTCGCTGCTCAGAAAGAGTTGCGGCCCAAAACCTGGACGCGCACCTTCCTCTATATGCCGTTCGTCATGGCCACCGGCATCGGACTCTCCGTGCGCAATGCCCAAGCCGTGATCGAAGCGATCGTTGGTAAGAAATCCGAATTTGCGCGCACTCCCAAATTCAAAATCGAGGGGAAGTCCGGCACCTTCGCCGCCAAGAAATACAAAAACAAATCTGGCTGGATGCCGTATTTCGAGATCAGCCTTGGACTCTACTTCGCTTTGGCCATCATCTACGCTATCTCGAACGAAAACTACGCCACGATCCCGTTCCTGCTTCTTTTCGTGTGGGGCTACCTGTACACCGGCTTCATGTCGCTCAGCCAATCCTGGTTCGCTCGTCTCCGCTTCGGCGTGAACGCTCCCGAAATGCGCCCCGCTTCCTCCGGTGCACCGGGCTTTTAATCCTAAGGGCAGTAAAGAAGCATTAGCCGATCCTTTGTGTTTTCGAAGCCAATTGCTCTTGTCACCGGCTCTGCCTCAGCGCACTCTAATGGATATGCGTTCGTTTTTTCACAAAATCGCAAGGCGCATTACCCTTGAGGAATTCGCCAACGCGGTAACGCATGGTCTCGGCCTCGCCCTCAGCATTGCAGGCCTTGTTGTTCTCGTAGTCCTCGCCGCCCTGCGGGGAACCGCCTGGCACATTGTTGCGTGCTCCATCTATGGCAGCACCCTCGTCTGCCTCTACGCCGCCTCGACGCTCTATCACGCCGTTCCTTCGCCCCGTTTCAAACGCGCGCTCCGCATTTTTGATCACTCGGCAATCTATCTCCTGATCGCCGGAACCTACACACCGTTTCTCCTCGTTAATCTCAGGGGCCCCTGGGGCTGGTCGTTCTTCGGCGTTGTCTGGGGACTTGCCCTCGCGGGCATCTTCTTCAAGTTTTGGTTCGTCGAGCGTTTCGGCTTTCTTTCCACGGCGGTCTACGTAGCCATGGGCTGGCTCGTCGTCGTTGCCGCCAAACCCGTTCTCGCGCACGTTTCCGCAACCACTCTGGCATTGCTCCTCGCCGGCGGCCTGTCCTACACCGCGGGCATCGTCTTTTTCGCCTCCAAGCGCATCCCCTATGCCCACGCCATCTGGCACATCTTCGTTCTCGCGGGCAGCACCTGCCACTACTTCGCCGTCCTCACTTCTCTACTTCCCGCCCACACATAGTGCTCCCGCACCGTTTTGCACAGACTCTCTCCAGGCAAAAGCAAAGGAATTGATTTATGGTCTTACAAATAAGTTGAAGGGAAATTTAGCCGCAGGGCGTTTGCTGTTCCTTCGCAGCGGTTTCCAACCAGTGCTCCAGGATGGGTTGGTATTGGGGCTCAACCCCTAGGAATGCCACGCCCGCACCCATATTGGGCTGGCTGTAGATGATTTTGCCTTTGGTCTGGAAGAGCGTGTCACCGGCCCAGATTTTCAGTAGGACCAACGTATCCGTGGGGAAGGGATTCATCATATCCAGATAGCATCCATACAGGCTCAGTTCACTGACCCGTGAAGCCACGCGCACATCGGACTTCTCCTCGATCAGCTCCGCGCTGGCGATAAAGATGTACCTTGGGACGCGCCGCTTCTCTCTCTCCACGCTCTCTCCCTGGCTAAATAGCTCTACTCTCTATCCTAGCCCGTCTAAATGAACATTGCCCAGGGCTTGCTCAGAGCGGCACTGGCACAAGGTACGGGCCCTCTCTTGCGTTTCAAATCATCTTTGCAGTCTCATCACACCCATTTCTGACACCAATTGTTGCAAGCTGGAATTGGCCATCCGATTCCCGTTTCAGATACAATTCCCCTTTTGTCCTCTTGCCCTGGGGACGCTCCGAGGTGAAGGAATGAGTCGTCTGCGACGTAGTCGTTTGTGTGTCCGTGTTGGCGCGTTTCAAGTGCCTTTCCCTCGTCGGGGGGTGCCTGCGCCACGCGCTCCGTTCAATTTGCCTCGTCGGTTGGCCATCTTCAGTCTTCTCGCGCTTCTGCTCTTTGGCGCATTTCTGCCCGCCGACGCGCAACAACGCCGCGAACGCGAACCCAATTCCGTTTACGCCGAACGGCGCGCCAAACTGTCCTCCAATATTAACGCTCCCATCGTGCTGCTCGGATATTCGGGCCGGGAAGAAAACGCCCAAACCTATGTCTTCTCGCAAGAAGAAAATGTCTATTACCTCACCGGCCACAATGAAGAAGAAGCTGCCCTGATCATCCTTCCTCCCGGCAACAGCGGCGCCAAGAAAGACGACTGGACGGGCCCACGCGAAATGCTTTTCCTGCCCGAAAAAAATCCCCGCAAGGAGAAGTGGAGCGGCGCTCGCATGTCTCCCACGGATCCGGGCGTCGAAGCGCGCACCGGGTTCGCCATCGTGAAACCCATGCCCGAACTCCGCTTGACGATTGAAAAACTGGCCAAGTTCTATCTCGACTTCTACACCATTCTGCCCTACGAGCATGAGTTGGGCGGCTATCCCCATGAAAGGGAAGTCGTGGACTGGCTGAAATTGGCGGCGCCGCAAGCTACCGCCAAGGATATTCGCTCCAACATCATCAACCTCCGTGCGATCAAGTCTGCGACAGAGATCGCGTTTCTTCGTGAGGCCATCGCGCTCTCCAACGATGCGCAGTTCGAAGCCATGAAGATGATACGCCCCGGCCTGTGGGAGTATCAGGTCGCTGCAAGAATGGTGGAGACCCACGCCATGGGAGGTTCCGAGGCGGAAGCCTATGCGCCCATTGTCGGCGCCGGACCGAACTCCACGGTGCTGCACTATGACAAGCTCGCACGCAAGATCGAAGACGGCGACATCGTCGTTCTGGATGTTGGGGCGCAATTTTCCGGATACGCTGCGGACACTACGCGCACGATTCCCGCGAACGGCAAGTTTTCGCCGCGCCAGCGCGAAATCTACGACATCGTCCTGGGCGCGCAGAACGCCGCCCTTGCCGCTCTCAAACCCGGCATGGATATGTGCCGCTCCGGCAAGAAAAGCGTTTACAAAATCTCTTACGATTACATCAATTCTCACGGCAAGGATCTTCACGGCAAATCACTTGGCCCATACTTCATTCACGGCCTGGGACACTCGATCGGCCTGAACGTACATGATCCGTTGCCAGATGACTGCAAACCCCTCGTTCCTGGCATGGTTCTCACCATGGAGCCCGGCATCTACATCCCGGAAGAAAATCTCGGCGTCCGCATCGAAGACGATGTGCTCATCACCGAATCCGGCTATGAACTGCTCAGCCAGAAACTGCCTCGGGATCCGGCCGAAATCGAGAAGATCATGGCCGACGCCGCGGTCAAGCGCGATTCTGCCCCCAAGCCCTGATTGCGGGTATCCTCAACTCAGCCGATTGAGCGGGTGTCAGTACGAACTTGATTTCATAAGAATGTCGGCCCCCCCGACCCGAGTAAACCTTGGTTGCATTACGACCAAGGCTCGGGAGGAAGGAGCCGACATGATCATTATAGGAGTAGATTATCACCCGAGCTTCCAGCAAATCGCTTTTATGGATCAGGAAACTGGGGAGTGCAGGGAACGAGAACTGAAGCACAGTGATGGTGAAGCTGAGAAGTTCTACCGAGAACTGAAGCAGCGAGGAATCAGCGTGCGCTTGGGAATGGAGGCCTCACGCTGGTTCGAGCGGTTACTGGCAGAGTTGGGTTTCGAGGTGTGGATTGGGGATGCGGCGGAAATCAAGACGAAGCGAGTTCGGAAGAAGAAAACCGACCGCGAGGATGCCCGACTCCTGCTGAAGTTGCTGCTGGAAAATCGCTTTCCGCGAATCTGGGTACCGAGTCCAGAGGATCGCGATCTGCGACAGCTGCTTTGGCACCGGCATCGGCTAACGCAGATGCGGACACGGATCATGAATCAGCTGCAGGCGGTGGCGATGAACGAGGGCTATCGCTGGAAGAAAAAGCTGTTCAGTGAAAGGGGGCGAGGACTGCTAGAAAAACTGTCGTTGGCTCCCTGGGCCAGTCGGCGCCGGAAAGAATTATTGGAGCTGCTGGACCAGCTGGATCCAAAGACTGCAGAGTTAACCGCAGCGGTCGAGCAAGAAGCCAAGAAACGGCCCGAGGTGGTGCAGCTGATGACGCATCCTGGCGTGGGACCCATCGCGGGACTGGCTTACGTTCTGGTCATCGGGACGCCGGAGCAGTTTCCTTGTGGCAAGCAGATCGGCAGTTATGTGGGTCTCGTTCCGTGCGAGGACTCCAGTGCCGGCCGGCAACGGCTGGGACATATCAGCAAACAAGGGAACACTCTACTGCGTTTTTTGCTGGTGGAAGCAGCGCAGGCAGCCGCACGGTGCAACCCAGACTGGCGGCGTCGGTATCTGCACCTGATGATGCGCCGGGAAAAGAGAATTACCAAAGTGGCCATGGCCAGAAAACTTGCCGTTCGGTTGTACTGGATGTGGCGCAATGGCTGGGACTATTCGCAGTTGGTCGAGTTCGGTTCGAACGCGGGAAAGCTCGTAATCGGACACGGCGTGAAGTAGCGCGTCGTCCACTTGATTGGGCATCCCGCACATAGAACTATGGTTGACACCGAACGACCAGGTTCCGCTTTGCTGGTTTCAGAACCGATTGGCTTCGTTGCAAACAAGCGACGAAAACTCGAGAAGGCGGTCGCTGAAGCAGCCTTCACGAAAATAGAGGCGGACCAAGTAGTTCGCAGCCGTATTTAGCCATTATTTTGTTCATTTGCTCGGGGCTGGCTTTGTCCATCATTGCCTTCGATGATTCGTCGAAGAATGCTTCAAAGCCACCCGGAGTGCAAGCCATGATCATTCTAGATTCCGTGGTTGCAAC
>Ga0306921_10006839_pt1 | contig 11918 bp, 19 predicted proteins | sample sta12Cox44000080_FD_203760 | JGI IMG/M metagenome (GOLD analysis project Ga0306921, IMG submission 203760) | Lab enrichment of tropical soil microbial communities from Luquillo Experimental Forest, Puerto Rico - statoxic.12C.oxic.44.000.080 (v2)... | ecosystem: Environmental > Terrestrial >... | reverse complement strand
ACGCGGAGCCGCGCTTGCGCCCGGCGCTCCTGCTCCCTCGCCTTCGCCGTCTGTTTCATCATGGCCCTCCTGGCCTCGGGCATTAAAGAGCTGCCCGGCTTGTCCAGGAGAAACCTTAATACCTACAGGCTAGTCGAGACCCCGGACCACGAGGTAAAGGTCGCGGAACACGTCTTCCATCGCCAGGGCCAGCCGCTCGGCGATTTCAAGCGTGCGTGGGCCACAGCGCGCGTCACCGCTGGACTCGCCCGCCTCGTGAAAGACGCCAGCGGCAAGGTCGTGACGAAGAAGGACGGTACGCCCCGCTATGTGTTCGAGAAAACCATTCACGATTTCAGAAGGACCGCAACACGCAACCTCTCGCGCGCCGGCGTTCGACGCGACGTGGCCAAGGCGATTACCGGGCACGTGACCGACGTGATGTACACCCGGTACAACATCACCGACGAGGACGACCTCCGCGAGGGGATGGAAAAGGTCTAGGTCTCGGCCTACGTGGCTACCCTCCCGACGCGGTCGAAGTAAGGACGGGACCGGGCTCCGGACTCCCACAAGATGGAGCTCGTTTCACGTCCGGAAACCGGAGGGAAATCGGAGGGAGAGGCCTCTCCAGTCGGCGTGACACTCAACAAGTACTAAATATAATTGGCGCGCCCGGAGGGAATCGAACCCCCGACCCTCGGCTTAGAAGTGGGCCTCGATGAATGTCACTGAGTGTCACAGGATGCTATGGAGCGCGCAATTACGGGCGTTCCGTTCGTGGTCAGTGAGCTTGAGTGTCAAGGTGTACCCCTCGGTGCTCCGCTGATCCGGCACTTAATCCGGCACTGGATTGAGATTCGCCCAGCCCGGCTGCCGGGGCCCCCCTGGACGGGTCCCATACCCGCTAGGCCGGGCGCTAGCGTGCGTGCGCGGCTCGCCTAGGGAAACCCGGCGCACAGCCCTCTAGGGCGCGGAACCTGGCCCGCCTCTGCTAGACTCCCGGCAACTCCAGCGCCTCAAGGAGAAGCCAGGGTGCGAATCGAGGAAGGCGGAACGGAGTTGTCTAGCCGCCCTGACCAATGGGCCCGCAGACGGTTCATGGTGGCCCTTGCTGGTGGCCTCCTCGCCGCGCCGCTCGCCGCCGGGGCGCAGGCTCCAGCGCCGGTGCCGACGGTAGGCATCCTTGTCCATGTGTCGGCCGACGGATTCGAGGCCGCGCTCGGCGAGCTTGGCTGGGTCGACGGCAAGAACGTCAAGTTCGAGCGGCGCAAGGCCAGCGATGACCAGACCCTCGCGCGGTTCGCCGGGGAGCTCTTCCGCCTGCCGGTTCACGTCATCTTCGCCGGCAATGCGGCCGCGACCCGTGCCGCCGTGAACGCTACCGGAACGATCCCCATCGTCACGGTGAGCGCCGACCCGGTGGTCGCCGGGGTGGCAGCCTCGACCGACCGGGGGCGAATGTCACCGGGATCTCGTATACGCAGCCGATGGGCAAGCGGCTCGAGATCTTGACGCAGGCACTCCCGAAGGCCCGCCGCGTCGGCTTACTCGTCAATCCGACCAACCCAGGGACGCCCGCGATGCGCCGGGAGACCGATGACGCGGCCCGCGCGATCGGCATCACGCTCCTGCCTTTCGAGGCGAGAGCCCCGGCGGAGCTCACCGGGGTGATGACCACTATCGCGAGGGCGAAGGTCGATGCGTTCCTGTGCGGTAGCGATCCCGTGTTCTACGTGGGCCACCAGGATCTCGTCCGGGCGGCGGCGCGCCATCGCATCCCCGCGATGTGGGAGTTTCGGGGGTACGCCGAGGCGGGCGGTCTCATGTCATACGGCGCCAGTCCGGGCACGCTCTATCGTCGCGCCGCGACGTATGTCGACAAGCTCCTGAAGGGGGCAAACCCGGCCGACCTGCCCATCGAGCAGCCGACGACCTTTGAGCTGGTCATCAACCTCAAGACCGCCAAAGCCCTCGGCCTGACGATCCCGCAGTCTCTACTCCTGCGTGCCGATCAGGTGATCGAGTAGTGGAGCGCTGCTGCTTTCTGGCGACTGTAGTCGCACCGTAACCACGAAAGGGGCCGACAATGGACGTCGATAAGAACAAGGCTGTTGTCCGTCGGTTCTTGGAAGAGGCTTGGAACAAGGGGAATCCCGCCGCCGCCGACGATTACATCGCAGCAAACTGTGTCACCAGCTCCGTGATCGTCACGCCCTTCGCCTTCATCTGGTCGGCGGCCTGTGCCGAAACCTTTACGTAGAGGTCGCCGTCGTAGACCTCGAAGGCCTCGCGCGCCGAGTCGAGAATCGCCTTCTGCACGTCCGGCGGCTGCGCCTTCAGGAACTTCTCGGAGATCATCACGCACAGCGGCAGGAACAGGTGTCGCGTGAGCGAGAGCTGCCTCGAACAGTTCTCAGTTTGAGTTGGTGCCTTAAGAGCGGCAGCCAGGCCGATGAGTGGCGGCGTAGCGCGCCGACCCTCGGCGAGGTAATTGCCTTGGGACGTTCCTCTCTGCGAGCTATAGTTCAGTCCGCCCTCCAGACGCTAATCTGGGGCAGATGACACCCTTGCCCCGCTGGCCGCGGAAACGATCGAGGGCGAATCATCGATGATGCCCTTCCTTCGGACTCGGGGACCTTCGCTGGCAGTCGTGGTCTTAGTGATGGTCTGTATCTCCATGTTGCAGGCCGGGATTTCCTACAGCGTCTGGCAGGGTCCGCTGCAGAAATTCCAACCGACCGCCTTCCGAGTGCTCGTGACTGGATTCTACGGGCTGCGCATCTCTCTCCTGTTGCTGCTCGCGATGCTGTGGCTGCTCGACCGCAAGCGTGCGCTGTTCAGGGCCATCATCGTAACCAACGTCTATTTCACGCTGGGGCTACTCGTCGACGTAATCTCGCTCATCCGGGTCCTCGGCGGCTTGCGGGAGGCACAGGCGCTGCTGATCGACGCGGCGTTGATGAGCGTATCCAACATCTTCATCTTTTCTATTTGGTACTGGATTATTGATCCGCCTGGCGTCGAGGAAGAGCCGCGTGAGCAGGCGCTGTGGGCATTCCTATTTCCGCAGCGCGGCACCTCGCTGCCACAATACGCTTCTTGGTCGCCTGGATACGCCGATTACTTGTTTCTCGCCTTTACGACTAGCTTTGCGTTCAGCCCGGCCGATGCGCTACCGCTTACACGCACGGCCAAGATGCTCATGTTGCTGCAGGCTGCAATATCGGTCGTGATCGTCTTGGCAATCGCGTCCGGCGCGATCAATGCGCTTGTCGGGAATGCATGACCCCGGCATCAGAGTTGCGATACACCGCCGTCGACATTTAGCCGATGGTCGTGGCTATAGCCTCCGAACGGCTTCCTGAGCGCGTCGCCGTACCCTCCGCGCTGAGTTGCCGGAGGCGAGCTACGAGCAGATGCCCGGCCAGCCACCGGCGCGCCCTGAAATCGTCGCTGCTTGCGGAGCGAGCGGCAACTTCGACGGCGCGAACTGCGCCCGCGGTTGATGAGCTTGCGAACAACGTCCCGAAAGTCGGCTACGCGCGGCAGAAGCTGAGCGACCGGAACGATCGCGCCGGCGCGTAGTCCGGGTGCGCGGCGACGATCTCGCCGCCATCGCGGCCGTTCAGCAGGCCAAGTGCGCGCAGCAGCTCCCCGGAGCCGGTGCCGATCACGATGAGATTGACAGCGACGCCTTCATGCGCGGCGAGTGCGCCTGTGAGCGCGGCATATTCCTCGTCCGAGGGATAACGGCACCCGTCGGCGATGGCCTGGCTGATGGCCGAGCGTGCCGCAGGAGAGGGTCCGTAGGGATTCTCATTCCAACACACCACCAGCGGGCCAACGCTGCCGGCCGGGCGCCGCTTCCCTGGCCGCAACACGTAGCAGGGCGCCAGGCCCCGCCAGCAGCAACGCAGAGGCGCTCAACAGGTCACGGCGACTGAGGCTCATGGCTTACTCGCTTACTCCCCTGGATGTTCCGAAGATACACCGTGGCCGTGGGCGCGACTACACGCAGGCCCTTCTCCTGGCCGGGGGCCCGTGGAGCGCTGTGCTATGTTGGGTAAGCCATGCGCGACCTGACGATCGGCTGGGACGAGATCCTGCGGCGTCTGCACCCCGACACCCTGATCGGAGCGATGATCTATCTGCTGCTGTTCGTGCTGGCCGCGCAGCTGCTGGGGCGCGCGCTGCGGATCGCAGTGGCCGAGGCCTGCAGGCACCGGTCTCATCTCGATCGCACCACCGTGAGCTTCCTGCAGCAGTTCGGGATCGTCGTCATCTGGGTGGTGATGCTGATCCTGTACGCGCACCTGATCCCGGTGCTGCGCTCGCTGGGAACTGCACTCCTGACCGGCGCGAGCATCGCCTCGGTGGTGATCGGCCTGGCCGCGCAGAGCACACTCGGCAATCTCGTGGCGGGAGTCGCGATCACACTCTATCGGCCTTTCCGCCTCGGCGACCGGCTGCAGGTGAGCGCGCCCACCGGCACCGAAGTCGGCAACGTCGAGATGCTCTCGCTTGGCTACACCACCCTGCGCACCGATGACGGGCGTTTCGTGGTGTTGCCCAACAGTATCGCTGCGAGCCAGGTGATCATAAAACTCAGCGCCTCCCAGGAGCGTAGGCAACATTAGCCCGCTGCCGCGGCGGTCGCCGCCCGGGTGGCCGCCGACCCCTGGCCACGGCTGCCGGTCCGGCTTTTGCGGTTTCAGGTCCTCACACGCGCCGATTCCTTCTAGGTGCGAGGAGTCTAGTTCCAGCGGCCCTCAGCGGTAAATGAGGGAGATGGACCCTTCCATTCTGCTAGACTCCCTGCGATTCGAGCGCCTCAAGGAGTAGTCATGCCCGACCCTGCCCGACCTGGACCGCTTGGCCGCAGACGGTTCATGGCGGCTCTCGCGGGTGGCCTTTTCGCCGCGCCGCTTGCCATCGAGGCGCAGCAGAGGGGTCATGTTCCTCGAATCGGTTACCTTGGAACAAGTTCCCCCACGCTTGAGGCCGAACTTGTCCAGGCATTCCGGCAGGGCTTGCGCGATCTTGGCGACATTGAGGGCCAGAACATCGTCATCGAGTACCGCTGGGCAGAAGGAAACTACCATCGCTTACCCGATCTCGTGGCCGACTTTGTGAGGCTCAAGGTAGATCTCATCATGACGTCAGGCACACCGGGCGCCTTGGCGGCGAAACAGGCGACCCAGACGATCCCAATAGTCATGGCGGTCACCGGTGATGCCGTTGGGGTCGGACTTGTCTCCAGTCTCGCCCGGCCGGGCGGGAACCTTACAGGGTTGACCACCATGATCCCGGAGTTACAGGGGAAAACTCTCGAGATTCTGAAGGAGGTCTTCCCAAAGCTGAGGACGGTGGCTGTCCTCCTCAACACAGCCAACCCTTACATTGCTATCGCTTGGGAACAGACTCGGGACAGCGCCCAAGTTTTGGGTATCACTCTACGACCCGTCGAGCTGCGAGGGCCTGAGGAGTTCAAGGATGCGTTCGCCAAGGTCGCGCGGCAGCGTCCAGACGGCATCACGATGGTCGCCGATCGTTTCTTGCTCGCTCACCGCACAAGAATCATCGACTTTGTCGCGAAGGAACGGTTCCCGGCAATCTACCCCTATCGGGACTTTGTCGTTGCCGGCGGTCTGATGTCCTATTCTCCGAGCTACGAGGACCTGTTCCGGCGCTCGGCTGGCTATGTGGACAAGATCCTAAAGGGTGCGAAGCCCTCCGACCTCCCCATCGAGCAACCCACCAAGTTCGAGCTAGTGATCAACCTGAAGACCGCGAAAGCCCTTGGCCTGACCATCCCGCCGTCGCTGCTGGCACGGGCCGATCAGGTGATCGAGTAAGTCGCCGCCCGTCTGGCGGACCATCGAGAACCGCGGTAGTCTCCCGCCGATGAGAGCCATGTGGGCCTTCGTCGCCCTTGCGCTGCTGTTCGCGAGCGGCTGTGCGCAGAAGGACTGGATCGACCGGACCCTCGTCACCGAGAACGTCAGTGGCTCCTGGCAGGGCGTCATGGGCGGGTTGCCCGTCGGGGGTAGCGCGCAAGTGTGGCTCACGTTGAAGCAGGAAGGCAACAAGGTCTCAGGCGAGTTCCGTACCGTCCCACGTCTGGCGAGCTGGTTCACCGCCGAGGGAGCCCTCGAAGGAACGATGGCCGGTGACGTGCTCAGGTTAAACGATACGCGCAAGACCCTCACGGGCGAGCTCACGGTGAGCGGTGACGAGATGCGGGGGCAGCTCGGTCGCTATCCCGCCACCTTGCATCGGGTCGAGTCGTCGTCGGCCTCGTCGCCGCCCAGGTGAGCAGGCGGCGAAGCGCACGACCGGCACGTAGTAACGATCAGCCCGAGCTTCCGCTCGCGGCGACACCGAAGAAGCGATTGTCCACGGTTCTCGACTCTGCGGCAGCAGCGAAGCTGGCTATCGCCCGGCGAGCGAAGCCGTCCGCGGTGCCAGACCACGTGCGGCTTGTCCTCACACTCGAACTCCGTCGCGAGCTTGCGGAGAAGCTGAGTCTCAAGGCCATCAAGTCGGAGCGCAACATCGAGGCCATCATCATCGGCCTGATCGAGGCGGCGGCGAAGCAATGGCGTTGACTGAGCCGCAGCTCAGAGCCAAGGTCCGAGACCTCATCGCCACCGGGTGAGCTACCAAGCGAGCCGCCTCTGACCCAGAGCAGCAGCGATGGGTGGGTGGCGGCCAGCGCGCGTGCGCCGCCAGAGGCCCCGAGGTGAAACGCCAATGTCGCGTGATAGCGGAGCGGCCCCTTGCGCCTACCACCCTGCTGACTGCGATCCTTCCGCCTCCGATTCTGGCTATGTCGGAAACCCTGTCAAGAGACAGATGCGCCTGCCTCGTCGGAAGGCGCAAGAGCCCGTCAGGCATGAGTTGGTACGGCGGATGCTCCTATGCTGTCGTTTCTGAGCGTTTCAGCTTAGGGAGGCGTGGTCATGACAAGCCTTCGCTTACTAGGAGCGGCTCTGGTAGCTCTGCTCATTCTGGTCGCTAGTCTTTGTTACGAACGCAGGGTTTGACAATGTCCTGGAGAAAGGCTCGTTGTAGGAGTTAGCACCCCGACATGCTGGAGACCGGGGATGTGCTGAAGCGATTCAGCCGGCCGGCAAGAGTGCTTGGGGAACAGTGGCTCAGCGAGCAGGAAGGACGCTTGGGCAAGCTCGAATAGCGTTCCCCGTGGAGTGAGGTGGTCGGACTGATCCCATTATTTGGCTACCCGATCACCGGCACGAGCCGCACCCACTCTCCCTCATCCGGCACCGGGATCAGGCTCTTGCCGATGACCGCACCGGCTCGTGAAGAGGGCAACGCGGAAGAGCGGCCAACCGATTTGACGGAGCGTCTCGTAGCGATATCGGCGGATTGGAACCTCACGTCCGCACCCTGGCCGGGGACATGGTCGGGTCTGCGCGCGCTGGCCGTGCTCGTTGAGCCAGATTGGCGGCATGGGGCTGGGATCATAGCAGGAGAACCGGGCGCTGGCGCATAGGCGTGAGCGGGCTAGTGTACCGGGGCCATGGGCTCAATCCTCGATGGTCTCGCAGCGTTCCTCCAAGAGCAGCGGTGTGGTCGGATCGACAGTGGCCCCGTACATGGTCATGTGGATGATGTGCACGCCGCCATGGTGCAGCCTATCGCGCCGGTCGAAGTTGAGCCGTGAGCAGGCGCAGGAGGGCGAACCCCAGGACCGACGATGGGTAGCGGTGCGCCCCTCATGGAGGGGCTGAAGGGGCGTCCTGCTGCTAGTGCGTGCCGGTTGGCAAAGGGCTCAGGGTGGCCGAACTCGTGAAGTGAGTAAGAGAAAAATGCTCCGCGACGGCTGGCACCGTCCGGGGCGCGTGGCCCATCCAACCCACCGGATGGAGAGCACGAATTAGCATCGGCGGCCCCCGTTTACCTTAGCCAACCCCTGTAACCGGGTTCACAAGTGTGCGCCGGAACGCAGACGATCGGGCCGGTGCCGATGAAAGGGGAAGAAACCACGTTTTCTGTCCGCCATGTCGCGACGGCGGTGGGCCGTATTGCCTTGCTGATGCTTGGAGTTGCGCTCTCGTGGCTAGCCATGGCCTGGGCGGACGCGATCACGGTGCCGCTGACGGGAGGCACGTCCGGGTTCAATGTGCCCAACGGCGGGACGGTAGAGTTCCGCGCGACCGGCCCAGATGTCGCCATGTTCGGCGCTGACCCATTCTTCGCCCCCCAGGGAGTGGCGTGTAACGGAGGCTGTGCTGCAGGCTCCGTCGTCCCGGCTAGCTTGCATACAGATTTCGCTTTCACCGGGAGCGTGATCTACCACGGTATACCGCTGCCGGTGAATGACGCGCCGGTACCCGGGTCCGTGAACCTATCCTGGAATGTGGTCGCGGCTCCGATCGTTATGCCTTCGGTCGTCGGCGGTCCTTTCACCATCTCAGAACCATTTTCTGTGACCGATCACGTCGGGTTCGGTTCCTGCCCGAACTGCATTCCCGGTGTAACTAGCATTGATGGATCGGGTGTTGGTATCGCCACGTTCTCGTTTGCCCCATTTGGCCCGTTTTCTCCGAATAGTTGGATACAGACAAACGCTACGTGGACAATTGTGACTCCTGAGCCGTCGGCCATCGTCCTGGCGACCACCGCACTGGTCGGCCTCGGAGTGTGCGTCTGGCGCCGCCTGCGATTCCGCCGATCGTCGGCCACGGGCACCTGAGAACCTATGAACGAGGCCAGCGAGACGATCGCCCGGCAAGTTCGGAACGCGGTCCGGGAAACCGTGAGCGCGCGTCGAATCCAGGGCTCGGCAGGGGGCGGATGGACGGAAAAGGGCATCGACCAGATCCTCTTCCGCGGGTCCCACGACATCATGCGGCCCCTGGCCTCCTACCCGAGTTCGGTCGTCCACGCGCTCATGCCGAGCGTCGTCCGGTTCATGCTGCAGGCTTTTCTCGAAATCGACGCGACCGAGGCGGCCGTTGCCGGAGGCGAAGGCTGGCTCCCGACGGCGGAGAACATCAACGCCCTCCCGGAGGGGATCCGTCGTTACGTCCATGATCTCGAAACGCGATGCGATCCGGCGCACGACGTGCAGAAGATGGCACTACAGGCGGACACGATCCGCGGACTCGACGCAAAGGTACGCGAGTTGGAGGCCGAGCTTGCTTCGCTGCAACGGAAGGGAGAGAGAGGACGATGACGAAAAGGGCTGCCGCCGTGCTCATCGGACCATGGGCCCTCGCTGTCGCCGAGTGCGCGTGAAGGTTCAACATGTGGACCCAGATCACCGTCGCGGTCATCACCGGCCTTGTCGTCGGCTTAGGTAGCGCCCTTGTCACGACGCGGCTCCAGCATCATTTCTGGAAACTCCAGCGCGAGGATGAACGTCGCTTTTGGAAGCTCCAGCGCTCGCTGCCCACGGCCCGTCCGCACCCGCGGCGTCCGGCCCCACTTGTCTGTCGTGGATGACCTGGTGACGCCATAGCCATTAGGATACGGCCCAATGCGAATCATGGAGCGGGTGGGGCGGAACGTGCGGCGGTTGCGGAAGCGGCGCGGGTGGACGCAGCGTGTCCTGGCCGCGCGGATCGGCACGGGTCAGGTCTACGTGGCCCAGTGCGAGGGAGCCGTGAAGGAGATGTCGCTGGAGATGCTCGGCCGCTTCGCGAAGGCCCTGCGCGTGAAGCCTGGGAAGCTGCTCGACTGAGGATTTCGGCGACGGGAGGGAAGATGAGGCAGTCTACAGACGGCGGCGTGCACGGGGCCCGAGAGCGGCCGGGGCGGCTGCCGCCCACGCTAGTGGGCATCGCCGGAGAATACCTCGTCGCGGCAGAGCTCTCGCGCCGCGGTTACGTGGCCTCGTTGACCCTCCGCAACACGCGGGGGATCGACCTCCTCGTCTCGAATGTGGACGCCACGCGCGCCGTCGGCGTGCAGGTCAAGACCAGTCAGAGAGCGAGGCCCCAATGGGTCCTGACCAGCAAGGCCGAAGCGGACCTCGCCGAGAACCTGTTCTACGTCTTCGTCTGTCTCCCGCCCGCGGCCGCCCCCAGTTTTCATATCGTGCCGCGCACGGTCGTGGGGCAGCGCATCCGGACCGAGCACCAGCGCTGGCTGGAGACCCCAGGTCAGCGGGGCCAAGCGCATCGGGACTCGACGGTGCGGACGTTCAGCGACCACGCGCTGGAGTTCGAGGACCGCTGGGATCTGCTGGGGCTGGGGGAAATGAGGAGGGGCTCATGACAGCCGATCCCGTTGCTCGATGGTTCTACATGTTGGTTGCCATCCTTGGTTGGCTGGCCGTCGCCACGTCGGCCTCAGCCGAGTGCGCGTGGGTGCTGTGGTCGATAGAAGACAAGCTTGAATGGAAGGTCCTAGGCGCCTACCCGAGTAACGGGCGGTGTGAAGAGGCGTGAACTTTCTTGATAGATAGCGTACCCCGGGCGACAAAGGGCGTACCCGGCAACCCGCATTCCTATCGTTGCCTCCCTGACACCATCGACCCGCGTGGGCCGAAGGGGAAGTGAGCAGACCCGAACTGATCGGCGACACGTTCGTAACCCAACCGGTCACATACCACTTCTTGCTTGATGAGGATGTGAAGGGCCTTCGTTCCCTGTTTCCCCCGAAGCGAGTCAAGACGACGGCGGATGTGGGCCTCCCCACAAACGCCTCAGACGCCGCCATTGTGAAGGCGGCGTGGAGACGCGCACTCATCATCGTTACGGCAAATACAGTTGACTTCAATAGAGAGGTTGAGGGGTTTCTGACTACGGGGCAGAAGCGCCGGTGTCGATGTCTGTGGGGCCTCGTGCTCCTACCGAGCGGAACCATCCAGAGACAGCTTCTGAAGAGGTTCGGGAATCTTGAGAAGCGTCTTCGTCTCGATGGTAAGGCCGTCACCTGGAGGGACGTGCTTTTCAATCATTATCGCGTGACTGTCCATGGAGACGGGAGTGTGAAGGTTAGCAAATTACGACGATGTGCGTACCACCGAAAGAAAGACCTTGAAGAGGAGACGTGAGATGAATTCGGTTCCCTTCGCGCTCTTTGGGAGCGCACGAGACTATTGGTGCCCACAATGAGGGCGTGCCTCCCCGACACCGTGGACCCGCGCGGGCCGAAGGGGAAGTGACTCGCAGCAAGGGAGCGTGCCGATGATGAGGGCCATCATCTTGCTCTGCCGTCTGCTCGGCCTCACCACACCAGGATACGCAGGCGGCTGGTATTTCATGACGCCGCCAGACGTCCCAGAACCTCAATCGAGATCGGGTGTCATCTGTCACGAGTGCAAGTTCCGCCTCGACGCACCGATCAGAAGTTGGAAAACAGAGCGGAGCTATGAACGCGTCAGTGAGTGCGAGAAAGACAAAGCATTCGATGTCGCAACCTGGACTCAGCAGGCGAAGGACCGCCGGACGAGCTTGCAAGACCTCTTTCGCGATACCGTAAAGCTCGCCGACATACGGAAGCATGATCCAACGTTGCTCGATTTGATGGAGGACTTGGCACGGAGTGATGAGAGAGCGGCGACGCGAAGCAGTTATGGCCTCTGTATCGCCACGGACGATCCGAGACTAAAGTGAATCCTGTGGGGTGCCCATGACGAGACGCAGGTCGTGCAATCGTCGCCACTGTGTTTTGGTGTCCGTTCGCCTCGGACAAGAGCCTCGGGACACCCGCTTCCTCCTCTGGCCCTCCACGGTGCGCCTGATGCCCGCGACGTTCCTTGAGGAAGTGGACCGGCTGGAGACGCGATGACCGACGCGGAGACCACGGTGCTGTTGCGCTGAGCACGTTTGCCCAGACGCGCGCGGCGCTCGTGGTGCCGTGGGACTCTTCAAGCTCCAGCTCCAGCTTCACAGAATGGAGGCGTGATGCCGGAAGATCCCCCGAAACCGTGGAAGGGAACCAAATGGGAGAAGTCAGCAGAA
>Ga0306921_10006834_pt1 | contig 11921 bp, 4 predicted proteins | sample sta12Cox44000080_FD_203760 | JGI IMG/M metagenome (GOLD analysis project Ga0306921, IMG submission 203760) | Lab enrichment of tropical soil microbial communities from Luquillo Experimental Forest, Puerto Rico - statoxic.12C.oxic.44.000.080 (v2)... | ecosystem: Environmental > Terrestrial > Soil... | reverse complement strand
CTACCTCGGGTACTGCGGCTGGATTATTCCCCAATTGCAAAACGAGGTGACACGCGGCAGTTGGTACATTTTCGACCATGGCGACCGCTTCGCTTTCGATTCGGCGCCGCGCACGCTCTGGAAGCGGCTCATCGACCGGACTGAGGGCGAATTGGTTTGGACGCCTCTCTCGGGCCGCCAGCCAGTCAAACCGGTCTCGTGGAATCGATGAGGTTCCTTCCGATGAGGCGCTGGGCAAAGGCCAGGGGCACTCCTCGCGCCGGGGCGCCTCGGTCGCGCGCCCTCACGAACCAATAACGATTTCAGTTGGACTTCTCGAGAACCCACCGAAGGGATCAACAATTCCATCGAGTTCCCCGGCGACATGTTCACCGCCCGCCGATATCGCCGGCAGCCCGCAAACTGAGTTTCCCGACTGCCGCCGCACCGGTGGAACAGAAGCCGCGGCGCGCCCGAGATCTCTTCGGCCTCACGTTGGACCGCCCTTCCAAGGTCGTCATTCGCAGTCGGGTTTCTGGTTGGGATACTCCGATGATCGGACTGGCGTGCCGGTTCGGTGGCATTCAATCACGGTCTCGTTGAGGCTGGTTGCCGCCCATCTCACCGGGCCTGGCGGGCCCGGGCAGCGTCTAGCAACTTGTCGAGGAGGCTGGTGTCTTCGGTAAGAGCTTGCGCGGACCGGAAGAAAATATCGGTTTGGTCGAGATAACCGGTGAATAACCAAGCTCCGGGCCCTTCAGCCGTGATGGGCACGGACGTGCCCGCGTGCCCTCCTGTGCGGAACCCCACGGCCAACCGTTTTCGTCCCTTGCCGTTGATTTCCCGGTTCTCGGGGTAACCGTCGCCGTCGGAATCCTGGTAATCGGGAAATCCGGTCCGGTCTTCAGCCCGTGAGATCTCCGGTGGAAGGTTCCCGAGTCCGAAGTCGGAGCGAAGATTGACGGCGGAGTCTCTGTAATAAGTGCCGCGGTCGGTGACGACTGACTTGCGGTCGGTCAGGTCCCGATCGGATAGGTCAGCCACGCCCAGAATCGACAGGGTTTGATCGTGATCGGCCGTAACCAGAACCAGTGTCGGACGCCGGGCATGCGCGCGGGACCAGCTTCGCGCCACGCCGACCGCCTGGTCGAGCTCAATTACGTCCCAGATCGTGCCCGCCGCGTGGTTGGCGTGCGATTCCTTGTCGATCAGCGCTCCCTCCACCTGTAAGGCAAACGGTTGATCGCCGTTGGCGCCTGCCAGGATTTCGATGGCCTTGCGCGTCATCTCGTTGAGGAACGGCTGGTCCTTCCAGACTCCGAAATCCGGGAGCGGCTCGCTCCCAGGCCGCACGTTCGCGCGGCCCAGCAGGCCCAGCTTATCGTAGGCCGGTTCCATGTTTCCGTTCACCTTTACGGTAAGGCCATTGGGATTCAACTCCACGTTGTTCACGCGACGGAATAAGCCCAGCACCTTACCGGCTGACGGTCCCAGGTTTTTCAACTCGGTGGCATTGCGGATAAAGCGGTAGCCCTTGGACTGGAAGCCGGCGATCAGGTCACGATGATCGGCCCGCACATCGGGATCGAAATCCTCTTTGCCACCGCCGAACACAACGTCAAAAGCCGGAGAGCCGTCGAGCATCGGATTTTCGAGATATTGGCGCGCGATCTCGAAGGTGGCACCGCGCGTCGCCACATGCGAGCCTTGCGCCGCGGGTGTGGCGTCGGCAATGAACGCGGTCGAAAGATTGCCCGTTCGATAATGATAGAGGCGTTTCAGATACTCGAGAAACGTTTCGATCCGCGGGTTGTCTCGAATGGCTTCGAGCAAATCCTTCCCGCCCGGCCGCCGCCAACGGCAATCGGTTCCATCGGGGAAAACAGCCAGCATGCCGGTCACCGGCTTGTTCCCCGTAGACCAATGTGTGCCCGTTTCCGCCGAATCCGGGACGAGTGTGGCAGCGCCGTAGGTCATCACGAAACCCGTGGCCGGCATTTGATCCATTTCAAGGGGCCGATCCACAAAGCCCTCGCGTATGCCGGGAACTCCTGGTCGCGTCTGGACGCTTCGGGCCACGATCCGTCCTGCGTCGCGATACGCGTTGCCCATGCCATCACCGATGAAAAGGATGTAGTTACGCGGCGTCGGCGGCAAGTGAAATGGCCTCACTTCGATCGTTCGCTCCTCGCGCAGCCGCTCACCGCCGCTCGCTAATTCAACGATGAGCTTCACGTTGCCAGGCTGGCGGAATTCGAACAGATCGGCCCGGTACACCAGACCCGCCGTGCCGTTGCAATCCAGTTCGGTACGCGTAGGAGGGGCGAACCGATTGGTAATGTCTGCGCCGTTCGCAGTGACCCTGAATCGATCTGCGCCACTGGCATTTCGTGCTTCGATCACCAAATCGACGCGTTGCCGCACCAGAAGGCGTATTCGTTGGGGGAGCAGGATGCTAAGCCGGGCCGGCTTTTGTGCGAAAAGACTCACGGATTCGAGCAGGAGGAGGAGACCGATTCGGGACCGCTTCATGACACCACTGTGGCAGAGATCCTTTACAGGTTTGTGAGAACCCCCGAGCCGGGCTGTGATTTGTCTGTAATACTGCGGCGCTATCATGTGGCGTCGATCTCAAGGAGGACCAGACTGATGCGTCGAATCATCCTAACCGGTGCCTTGGTGGTCTCGGTTGTCGCCACCCTGATGTACTCACAGAGGCCGCGCGTCCAAACGGTCGGCCCAACGGGTGGTGGAGGCTTCCTGTTGAACACGGGCTGGCGCATCCAGCCGGCCGGCGAGAACATTCCGCTTTCTACCCTGCCGATGTCTCAGGCGCTGGCTCCGGACGGGCGTATGCTGGCGGTCCTCAACGGCGGCTACGCGCGGCCATCGGTCAGCCTGCTGGACCTCGAAACCTCCCGTGAATCCGCGAGGGTGCCGATTGGAGACGGCTGGCGCGGGCTGGCATTCTCGCCCTCCGGTGAGAAGCTATACGCAGGCAACGGCGCGCGGGGTTCGTTGAGCGTGTTGAAGGTGACCGGGGCGAGTCTCGCGGTCGACAGCAGAATCGATCTTTACCCCGGCGAAAGGCCGGGCACTCCGCACCTGATCGCGGACATCGTCGCCCAACGCGACCGCTTGCTCGTGGCCGATGCCGAGCAGGACAAACTTCTGGTTCTCGACCCGTCGGCGGGGAAGGTGTCCCGCAGCTTCGCCGTGGCGCGCAACCCCTATGCCATACTCCTCAGCCCGGACGGAGCGTCGGTGTTCGTGTCGAGTTGGACGACCGCTCAAGTGGTCGAATATCGGTTGGCGGACGGTAAAGAACTGGCACGCATTGCGGTCGGTGCGCATCCAACTGAGATGCTCTGGCTACCCGCTCCGCAGCGTCAGTTCGAAGACGACGACGATCAGCCGGTCAACTTATCTCCACGCCTCGCCGTAGCCTGCGCCAACACCAACTCCGTCTATGTGCTTAGTAAGCAGCACGGCTCGTGGCGCATAACGGAGAAAGTCAGCGTGGCTCTGACTCCCCGGCAGCCTGTAGGCATGACGCCTAGCTCCCTATCGCTCGACCCGGAAAAGCGCCGGCTCTACATTGCCTGCTCTGACGGCAACGCGGTGGCTGTAGCCGACGTCACAGGCCGCTCCACGAAGGTGCTCGGCTTCGTCCCCACCGGCTGGTACCCGACCGCGGTACGCGCGCTACCGGACGGGAGGCTCATCGTGCTCAACGGCAAGGGGATGGGCTCGCATCCGAACCCAAACGGCCCGAATCCTTTCCGCTGGCCGACGCCGGGTTTGAAGAGCGAATACGTCGCCGGCATCCAGGAAGGCACCGCCGAAGCGATCGGCAGCTTCGGCCAGCCGGAGCTGGACGCCTACACCAAGACCGTGCTCGAAAATTCGCCCTATCGCGACTCGCTGCTCGAGAGCGCCAACATCGAGAGAGGCAACCCCGTGCCCGACTCACCTGGAGGGCCCACACCGATCCGACACGTCATCCTCCTGATGAAGGAGAACCGAACCTACGATCAGGTGCTCGGCGATATGAAGGAAGGCAACGGCGATCCCAATCTGGTTCTATTCGGAGAAAAGGTCACACCGAACCACCACAAGCTGGCACGGGAGTTCGTGTTGCTCGACAACTTTTACGTGAACGCGGACGTCAGCGCCGATGGTTTCTTCTGGACGACCGCCGCGATTGCGCCCGACTCCAGTCAAAAGACGTGGCCGATGGACTACGCACGTCGCGTGTATGCGCCCGGCACCCGCAATCCCGAAGGCACGCGACAGGCTCCCGGCGGGCACATCTGGGACAAAGCCTGGGAGGCTGGTGTGTCGTTCTACAACTACGGATTCACCGCCGTCAACCTGCCACACCCGCCCGACACCGGTGTCCAAATCAAAGACGTCGAGGACCCCGTTTTGAAACCCCACACCAATTACAAGTTCCGGCAGCACGATCGCTCCTTCTCCGATATCAACCGGATTCGGGTTTTTCTCGATGACCTCGCGGAGTGGGAAAACAGGGGCGACATGCCGCGCCTGATCGTGATGACCATTGGAAACGACCACACGGAAGGTACACGCCCTGGAATCCGCGCGCCGATCTCCTGCGTCGCCGATAACGATCAGAGCGTTGGCATCATGGTAGAAGGCCTGAGCCAAAGCAGATTCTGGGCGTCGACAGCCATGTTCATTCTTGAGGACGATGCGCAGGACGGCGCCGACCACGTCGACTCCCACCGTTCCCCGGCTTATGTCATTTCGCCCTACACGCGTCGCGGCATCGTCGACAGCACTCTCTACAACACCACGTCCGTGCTGCGGACCATCGAGTTGATCCTCGGATTGAAACCCATGACCACATTTGATGCCGGGGCCCGCCCTATGGCCAATGTCTTCCAGGAGACGCCGAATCTTGCGCCTTACCGGAACGACCCGCCGCGTGTCCCGCTCGACGAGAAGAATCCCGAGCATTCCGCGACCGCCGAGCGCTCCCTGAACCTGGACTTCAGCGCCTCCGACAGGGCGGATGAACATGAGCTGAACGATATCCTGTGGATCGCAATTCGCGGCACAACTCCACCGGCGCCGGTTCACAGCCGGTTCGCGCGATAACATCGCTAGCGTCGTTGGTGCGGAATTCGCACATCCGGAAAGGTGAGCGCGACTTGACGGAGACCGATACTTCGAGCTGCGCGCGGCGCGCCCTGGATTCGAGCGCGCCGCTCGAGCCGGATCGTCGTCGCGACGGGCGGTCGCTTAGCTCGATCCGTTTCAGAACGACAGCCGTAGCGCGAACTGCATGACGCGCTGATCGCCGGCCAGGCTGGTAATGGTTCCAGCCGAGGTGACGCTGAAGTTGCCGTTAGGCTGCCCGAAGATCGGAGTGTTGGTCAGGTTCAGAACCTCCCAACGGAATTGCGCGTTTACCCGCTCGGCGACCGGGAAATCCTTGAACAGGCCGAAGTCGAAGACACTCAGGTGTGGCCCGCGCAAGACATTGCGCCCGGCGTTGCCGAACTGTCCAGGGGCCTGCAATTGGAAGGCATCAGTCAGCCCCGGACCCAGTGCGGCGCAGTAGGGATTCTGCGAGGCGAAAAACCAGCAGTGCGGATCGCCGATGATGTGAGGAGTTCCGATCACGTTCGGCACCGCGGTGGCAGCGCCGTAAGGATCAATCGAGCCGCCCAGGCTGCTGCCCGAATTCACAGTAAACGGGCGTCCGCTGGCGAACGTGTAAACGCCGGAAGTCTTCCAATTCCCCAGCAAGTAAGACACCGGACCTTTGGGAAATATCTGATGGCCGCGCCCGGCCGGGACTTCGTAGACATAGTTCAGAGCCACGCGGTGGGGAGTGTCGAAATCACTCGGCCCCCGCCAGGCACTGTAGTTCAGGCCGTTCTGCGCGTTACCGGAGTTCGCGGCCAGTTCCTGGGCGACGTTATCGATACTGCGCGAATAGGTGTAAACCGCGCGCAGCTCAAGCCCCGCATGGAACCGCCGCAGCAGGGAGGCTTCCAGGCCATGGTAGACTCCGTTGGCGATTCCATTGGTGTACTCGATATAACCGAAGTTTGGATAGGGTTGCACCCCATTCAAAGGCTGATTGAGATCGGAAAGTACGTCAAGATGAGTGGATTTGGTGCCGACATAGTTCGCCTCGGCGGTGATCCCGCCCGCCAACTGATGCTGCACGCCGAAGCTCCATTGCTGGACCATCGGTGACGGCAGGTACGGATTCACCGCGCGGAGATGCACAAATTTCAGGTTCAGGCTGTTCGGATCGAGAAAATTAGCCGGAAAACCTTGCTGCAAAAAAAACACCGGAGCTTTGGCAGTGGAGGCGACGGCCGGGGTATTGTTGATCAAAAACGGTGGATTCAGCGCCAGCTGGTTTTCGCTGCCGACTCGCTCAAACTGCGTGTAGAAGATTCCGTAACCGCCCCGAATGACCGTCTTATTGTCGAGGCTCCAGGCGAGCCCGATGCGCGGCCCCCAGTTGTTCTTATTCGGTTGGACCAGAGACCGGGCCTGAAGTGAACCATCGGTCGCGGAGACCAGGCTGCCCGCACCGGCGGGATTGAAGTTCGCCATCCGGTTCTGGCCTTCCAGGGCCGGAGGCGAGAAATCGTAGCGTAAGCCAAGGTTCACCGTCAATCGGGGAGCCAGCTTCCAGTCATCCTGCGCAAAGCCGGAGTACATGTGCAAACGCTGGTCCACGAAGAACACGTTGGTGAGCTGCGCGCTCTTCACATAACCCAGCAAGGCATCGGCGTAAGAGATACCGGTATTGCCCACGCATTGGAGGTTCGCGCCACGCTGGCAAGTGAAGATCCGATCGAAGCCGAGCGAGCCGCGCGTGCCCGGCTCGTCCTGGAAAATATTGCGGACCGGACCGTGGATCTCGACGCCGAATTTGAGCGCATGGCGTCCTAAAGTCAGCGAGGCGTTGTCGATCCATTGGAACTGCTGCGGTATCTGCCGTTTCGGGAGGAAGTCCGGAGAGCCGATATAGGTATAGTTGGCAAAGTTGGTGAGCGAGATGCCGCCGGCCACCGCTGGGTTCTCCGGCACGCCGGGAACATACTGGTCGACCTGGTTCAATCCGAACGGGTCTTGCTGCGCGTAAGAGAAATTGCGCTCATAACCGAAGCGGAACTCATTGGTGAGCCGCGGCGTGAAGGTGTGTGTCCAGCCGAGCACGCTGCTGTGCGCAATCAGGTTCTGGCGGCCTAAAGCCGAGGTGTTGGTGCCGTCGGCGATGCCGCCAAAATTACCCGGGATGAACCGGGACCGGCTGGAGTAAGCGTAGCGAAAGAAGATCAGGTCTTTGTCGGTGGGATCGTAGTCGAGCCGTCCGTCGTAGTTGTCGGTGCCATCCTGCAACCCGGCGTTGCGGACGAAGTTGTTCAGTTCCCCCGCTCGCGTGGGCAGCGGAAACAGATTCATGATCTTTACGGCGTACGGGTCGAGCCGGGGGGTGGGGATGCGATTGTCAGGGAAGGGTTGACGGTTAGGGTCAGTCGGGTCGTAAATGGTCGGATATTTGACACCCACGAGCGCTCCCGTTTCCGGGCTGAAGTCTCCGAGGCGTTCATTCGGGAGGGGCACTGTGGCGGTCCGGGAGACACCGCGGCGGATCCGCGTACCCTCGTAATCGAAGAACCAGAAGAGCTTGTTTTTCCGGATCGGGCCGCCGAGATTGCCTCCGAATTGGTTTTGTTCGTTTTGCGGTTTGCTCAGACCGCTTTGATTGGAGAAAAAGTCGTTCGCATCGAACACCCGGTTGCGCAGATACTCAAACGCGAGTCCGTGTACATCGTTCGCACCGCCTTTGGTGGTGACGCTCACGGTCGCACCGGGCGCGCGGCCGAACTCGGCCGAGTAGGGATTGGTAATCACGCGGAATTCCTGAATCGTGTCGAGCGACGGATGCGCCACTTGGGCGGTCAGTTCCTGAACATTCTCGGACACCGAGTTGTTGTCGATGCCATCGAGGATGAAGTTGTTCTGGAGATCGTGTACTCCATGGACGTTGAAGCTCCCCGTCCGTCCCGCGCTCGTAGCACCGCTTTGATCGGTATAGCGCGTGGCCTGAACCCCGGGCACAAATCGCAACAGGTCATCCCAGTTGCGGAGGTAGAGCGGAGTGAGCGTTGCCGTAGTGGAATCGACGACCGTGCTGAGCGAGGCATCGTCGGGCGAGAGTTCCGGCGTGGCCGCGGTCACTGTGACCGTTTCCGTCGCTCCTGCCACCGCAAGCGTAAAGTCCTGGCGGGCGTGACCCGCCGTGTCAATCAGCAAGTGCCGCGTGACGCCAGCGAAGCCTGGGTGATCGACAGTCACATCGTATTCACCCACCGGGAGGCTCGGAAAACGGTAGTAGCCCGTAGCATCGGTTGTCGTACTCCGGGCGACGTTCGTGGAAGGATTTTTTGCCTTTACCGAGGCCCCCTGGACCACGGCCTCAGAGATATCGGTGACCAAACCGGTGAGTCCCGCACTACTACCTTGTGCGAAAGCAGGGTGCCGAATTCCCCAGAACAACGGCACACTGATCACGATCCATATGGCACGGCGCATCGATCAGACTCCTGAGTATCGAATTGTTCAGCGTTCCAAACGATGACACCATGCGCGTGTTGCGCCTAAATGAAAGAGCGGCTACGATTTGATGACGCTCGAGTGAATTTACGGGTTTTGTCCCACGATCGAACTTCGGGCGAAGGCGTCTCCCTCAGCCCTGGAAAGGCGTTTATCTGGCTGTGGTCCCGGCGGTTGGTCCTGCGTTTGAGGGATCTGCCAAGGCCGCTCGATGGCGGGTCTGGCCGGCAGGATCGCAAGGCGCGGATTCTGACCGGCCGACCATCGCGCCGGCTGGCGCCGCAACGGTGCCGGGCTCTGATCGGGATCGGCTGGGTCGATCACACGCGGCCTGTCACCAGCTGCTTCCCAGGCGGCCCGAAGGGAGGGGACGCTACGACCGTTTGCCGTGACAAGCAATGACCGATCTATTCGCCCGCAGCCATTCGGAATAGTACGCGGCCGAGGGTCAATCTCTGCTGACCCCTCGCGGAGCGATCACGCGTAGGACACCGATACGGCATCGCACTGGCGATTGCGAGTCGTTCCTCAAAGAGTTTCTGCGACACGGCAGCCGGTCGAGTTCAGTCCCAACGCCGCGGAAAACAAACCCATGGTGTCCATGAACTGGTTGACAGGAATCCCTCTGAGAACCTGCACATTTTTGAACTCCCAGCCGAGCCAGTCTCGCTTGATGCAGTCCGAATTTCACAGTGTCTCCCAATGCGAGATTTAGGAGCTCGCTCGCCAACCGGAAGCTATCTGGAGGTGCACGGTGACGGATCCCAGCCCGCGCTATCGGTCTGCTTCTTGAAGTTCACGGCCGTTTCGTATTTATTGTTCAGATAGGTTGGGTCCTCAAGAGTAATCGACACGACCAGGTACTCGTCACCGGCGGGTTCTTTGATCACGTCGTAAAACTCGGTCAAGATCCCATTGGCGCTGTAAGGTACACCATTCTTTCGCAGGTAGCCGGGCCTGAATTTTGTCGTGACCACTTTTAGGGCGCCGCTCGGAACCAGGGCGCTGCCTCCAATGCCGCCCGGGCCCGGAACCCTGTCCCAGGAAGCCTGTGAAACGCCTTGCCAATCTCCGCCCTTCCCCGACTGCGCGCCGAAGTGGAATACGCGCACTTGTCGGCCGCGATCGGTCTCGAGCTTCAGAGTTTCGTCGTCCTGCCAAGTAATATGGATACGGCCGGGCACGCGCATAATCGCGGGCGCGCCATAACTCCGACACTGCTCCCCGGACGCTTCATCCCGGGCGGGATCCCACGTGTCAGCCAGCTTGCGGCCCTCTGCGTTGAGGGGCAGACCTCGATAATCGCCCTTGGCAGGAACGGTCATACGCCAGCGCCAATCGGTGGTCACGTTGGCCACCCAATATCCGGTCAAATCAATTGGCGCTCCGGCTTTCGGTGTCTGTGGCGGTTGCGCCCCGCGGCCACCCCGCCCACCCCCGCGCTCCTGTCCATGGACACCGAGTCCCACGAGGGGGAGCAAAGCGCAGATGAGCAAGAGGGGAATCCGACGTCCTTCCATACCGATCCATCCAGACTCGAAAAGTGTAACAAAAAGGCGCGGGGCGATGGCCTGTGGCGCTATTCCGCAGTTGTACGAGATCTTCTCCGGCTGTAGAATTTTGGGATGAATTCACGGGTCGTCCTGTATCTGGTCGCCGCTGCGTTGTCTCATTGCGTGCTTTTGGGACAGAATCCTGCGCCATCGGCGCCAGGCGCCGACCTTTCGGGGATGTACACGCCGGATCGCGATCTTGACCCGGGGTTAGGAACCGCTGCCGGAAGGCTAGTCGATTACGGCGGTATCCCACTCAACGAGGCCGGCCGAATGTACGCGCTGGCGTGGGATGCCTCTCGCATCACCGTCCGGCAGCAGCAGTGCGCGGGCTACGTTCCGCCGTATATGTTCGTCGCGCCCGGCAACTACCGGATCTTTGAAGATCGAGATCCTTACACACAGCAGCTCAAATCGATTAGCGTGTACGGCCAGATCGCCGAAGGCCATCATGAGATTTTCATGGATGGGCGTCCGCATCCCCCCGCCTATGCCGTTCACACATTCCCGGGATTCTCCACCGGGAAATTTGAAGGAAACATTCTCACCGTCGAGACGACACACATCAAGCGAGGTTGGATCCGTGCGCCGGGTGTGGCACAAAGCGACGAGGCTACGGTGCGAGAGCATTTCATTCGACATGGCGACCGAATCACAATTTTCTCGGTCACCACAGATCCCGTGTATCTGGCCGAACCGTTCGCCAAGGTGCAAGTTCTATTGCGCTACACAAAAGACCCTAACGGTTGGCTGTACGCCTGCGATGATGGCGAAGAGATACTGGACAAGAACGAGGATCGGGTGCCCGCTTACCCGCTTGGAGAAAACCCCTTCCTCCGGGAGTATTCCGAAAAGGAGCACGTTCCGCTACTTGGCGCCTTGGGAGGGCCCGAAACGACACGGCCCGAGTTCGTTGCCAAGCTCAAGACCGCTACCGACGCCGACGCGCTGGCAACAACACGTCCTTCAAAGAGTCCTGGGCAGGTGAGCCAAGCAAAAGACCCTAACCCGAATGACGGTGAAATTCACGTGTGGCCCGTTCAGGGCAATGTTTACATGCTGCTGGGAGATGGCGCGAATATGGCCGTGCAAATCGGCCCCCAAGGCGCCTTCGTGGTGGATAGCGGTGCGGGCAAACTCACCGACCAGGCGATCGCCGCTATCGCCAAGCTCACTCCGCGGCGCATTCAGTTTCTAGTCAACACAAGCGTCCATGCGGACCACACCGGCGGGAACGTAAAGTTTCATGCAGCCGGCCAGGATCCCAGCCTCTTTGGGTCCTTCTTTTCGAATGGGCGTCCGGAGGCGGGCACTACTGCGACATTGATCGCACACCAGAACGTTCAGAATCGTATGATCGCTGCCAAAGGCGCCGGCCAGATTCCCGTGGAAGGCTGGCCTACCGACACGTTCCTTCGGGATCGCCGCAGGAAGTTCCACAACGGAGAAGGCGTCGAAATCTTCTGGCAGCCCAATGCCACGACAGATGGCGATTCCATTGTGCACTTCCGCCGCTCCGATGTCTTGGTGACCGGCGATATCTTCGATACGACGCGTTATCCTTTCATCGACCTGAATAATGGCGGCAGTGTCCAGGGCGAAATCCAAGCGCTGAACTTCATTTTGGACCGCACGTTGTACGAACATGATGAAGACAATGGCACCATGATTATTCCCGGTCATGGCCGCGTGAGCAACGAATTTGAAGTCGCTGAGTACCGCGACATGATCGTGATCATTCGCGATCGCATCCGGGCGATGATGGACAAAAACGCG
>Ga0306921_10006833_pt1 | contig 11923 bp, 12 predicted proteins | sample sta12Cox44000080_FD_203760 | JGI IMG/M metagenome (GOLD analysis project Ga0306921, IMG submission 203760) | Lab enrichment of tropical soil microbial communities from Luquillo Experimental Forest, Puerto Rico - statoxic.12C.oxic.44.000.080 (v2)... | ecosystem: Environmental > Terrestrial >... | reverse complement strand
CGTTCGTTCGCTAGCTAGTACCCCATGTTCGGCCGCAGATACTTCTCCGCCAGCTCGACCGGAATGCCGCGCCGCTTGGCGTAGTCCTCGACCTGGTCCTTGCCGATGCGGGCGACGCCGAAATACTGCGCCTCGGGATGGGCGAAGTAGTAGCCCGACACCGCCGAGATCGGGATCATGGCGAAGCTCTCGGTCAGGGTCATGCCGGCGTTGTGGCCGGCATTGAGCAGGCGGAACAGCTCGGGCTTCGCGCTGTGGTCGGGGCAGGCGGGGTAGCCCGGCGCCGGGCGGATGCCGCGGTATTTCTCGCGAATGAGATCGTCGTTGGCGAGCGCCTCGTCGGGCGCGTAGCCCCATAGCGTCTTGCGCACGCGCTCGTGCAGGCGCTCGGCGAAGGCCTCGGCCAGTCGGTCGGCCAGCGCCTTCAGGAGAATGTCCGAGTAGTCGTCGCTGTCGGCCTTGAAGCGGCGAAGGTGCTCTTCGATGCCGTGGCCGGCGGTCACGGCGAAGCCGCCGATCCAGTCGGCCTTGGGCGAGATGAAGTCGGCTAGGCACATGTTGGCGCGCGGCGCGCGCTTCTCGATCTGCTGGCGCAGCAAGTGGAGGCGGGAGATTTCCTTGGTGTGCTGCTCGTCCTCGAACAGCACCACGTCGTCGCCCTCGCGCCGGCACGGCCAGAACTGGACCACGCCCTTCGCGGTCAGCCACTTCTCGCGCACGATGCGCTCCAGCATCTTGCGCGCGTCGGCGTAGAGCTTTTTTGCGCTCTCGCCCACTACCTTGTCCTCGAGGATCGCCGGGTAATTGCCGGCGAGCTCCCAGGCGCGGAAGAACGGCGTCCAGTCGATGCGCTCGACCAGCTCGTGCAGCGGATACTCGGCGAACACGCGTGGACCGGCGCCTTGCACGTTTGAAAGCATGCGCGGCTTGGGCGGCACGTAGGTCGACCAGTCGATCTTGAAGCTGTTGGCGCGCGCCTCCGCGATCGGCACCAGCTTCTCCTTGCCGCCACCCGCGCGCTCGACCCGGATGTGCTCGTACTCGGCCGCCACCTGCTGGGTGAAGGCTTTCAACTGGCCGGGCGACTCAGAGGTAAGCGCGGTGCAGACGCCGACGGCGCGGCTGGCGTCCAGCACATGCACGGTCGGGCCGTGATATTTGGGCGCGATGCGGAGCGCGGTGTGCACCTTCGACGTGGTCGCGCCGCCGATCAGCAGCGGCAGCTGGAAATTCTGCCGCGTCATCTCTTCGGCCACTGTCACCATCTCGTCGAGCGAGGGTGTGATTAGCCCGGAGAGGCCGATCAGGTCGGCCTTGTTGTCGTTGGCGGTCTTCAGGATCTGCTGGAACGGCACCATGACGCCGAGGTCGATGACCTCGAAGTTGTTGCACTGGAGCACGACGCCGACGATGTTCTTGCCGATGTCGTGGACGTCGCCCTTGACCGTCGCCATGACGATCTTGCCCTTCGAGCGCGTGGTCTCGGTCTTCTCCGCCTCGATGAAGGGCAGCAAGTGGGCCACCGCCTTCTTCATCACCCGCGCGCTCTTCACCACCTGGGGCAGGAACATCTTGCCCGAGCCGAACAGGTCGCCGACCACGTTCATGCCGGCCATCAGCGGGCCCTCGATCACCTCGATCGGCTTGGGCAGCTGCTGGCGCGCCTCTTCGGTGTCGGCGACCACGAACTGGTCGATGCCCTTGACCAGCGCGTGCTCGAGCCGCTTCTCGACCGTCCAGCTGCGCCATTCGGCGTCCTGGGTCTCCGCCGCCTCGCCGGTGCCCTTGTACTTGGGCGCCAGCTCGAGCAGCCGCTCGGTGGCATTGGGGTTGCGGTTCAGGATCACGTCCTCGACCGCGTCGCGCAGCTCCTTGGGAATCTCGTCATAGACGTCGAGTTGCCCCGCGTTGACGATGCCCATGTCCATGCCGGCCTGGATGGCGTGATAGAGGAACACCGAGTGCATGGCGCGGCGCACCGGCTCGTTGCCGCGGAATGAGAACGACAGGTTCGACACGCCGCCCGAGATTTTCACGCCGGGGCACTTTTCCTTGATGGCGCGTGTCGCGTCGATGAAATCGACGCCGTAGTTGTTGTGCTCCTCGATGCCGGTCGCCACGGCGAAGATGTTGGGATCGAAGATGATGTCCTCGGCCGGGAAGTGGACCTGCTCGGTCAGGATCTTGTAGGCGCGCTGGCAGATCTCGACCTTGCGCTGCAGCGTGTCGGCCTGGCCCTTTTCGTCGAACGCCATGACCACGACGGCGGCGCCGTAGCGGCGGACCTTCTTGGCGTGGTCGACGAACGGCTCGACGCCTTCCTTCATCGAGATCGAGTTGACGATCGGCTTGCCGGCGACGCACTTCAGCCCGGCCTCGATCACGCTCCACTTGGAGCTGTCGATCATGATCGGTACCTTGGCGATGTCGGGCTCCGAGGCGATCAGCTTCAGGAAAGTGTCCATCGCCTTCTGCGAGTCGAGCAGGCCCTCATCCATGTTGACGTCGATGATCTGCGCACCCGCCTCGACCTGCTGGCGCGCCACCTCGACCGCGGCCGGGTAGTCGCCGTCGAGGATCAGCTTCTTGAACCGCGCCGAGCCGGTGACGTTGGTCCGCTCGCCGATGTTGATGAAGGTCGCCCGGTTCTCGGTCATTTTCCCGTCATCCCGAGCGAAGCCGAGCGCAGCGAGGCGCAGTCGAGGGACCGATTTTGTCGACGCATCCACAAAAGAGGTCCCTCGACTACGCTTCGCTTCGCTCGGGATGACAGGAAATCGGACATTACATGAAGCTCGCTGCTTCCATTCCCGAAAGCCGCAGCGCCGGCGGGAGCGCGTGCCACTGGCGCGGCTTCAGGCCTTTCACCGCCTCGGCCACCGCCCGGATGTGCGCCGGCGTGGTGCCGCAGCAGCCGCCGACCACGTTCAGCCAGCCGTTCTCGGCCCAGCCGCGCACCAGCTTGGCGGTCATCTCGGGCGGCTCGTCGTAGGCGCCGAGCTCATTGGGCAGTCCGGCGTTGGGATAGACGCAGACCAGCCCGTCGATATGCGGGCTGAGCGCGGTGACATAAGGGCTGAGCTCGGTGGCGCCGAAGCTGCAGTTGAGCCCCATGGTGAGCGGCCGGGCGTGGCGCACCGAATGCCAGAACGCCTCGACGGTCTGGCCGGAGAGATTGCGGCCGGCGAGATCGGTGAGGGTCATCGACACCATCACCGGGATCTCCTCGCCGCGCGCCTCGCCCGCCTCGTCGACGGCGACGATGGCGGCCTTGGCGTTCAGCGTGTCGAACACCGTCTCGATCAGGATGAAGTCGACGCCGCCGTCCAACAGTCCGTCGACCTGCTCGCGGTAGATGCCCTTGACCTCGTCGAAGGTGACGGCGCGGAAGCCGGGGTCGTTGACGTTGGGCGACACCGACAGCGTCTTGTTGGTCGGCCCCAGCGCGCCGGTGACGAAGCGCGGCTTGTCGGGCTCGCGCGCCGTCGCTTCATCGGCGCATTGGCGCGTGATCTTCGCGGCGGCGAGGTTGATCTCGCGCGCCATCTCGGCGATGCCGTAGTCGGCCTGGCTGATGGCGTTGGCGTTGAAGGTGTTGGTCGCCAAAAGGTCGGCGCCGGCCTCGATGTACTCGTGGCAGATCTTCTGGACGATCTCGGGCCGCGTCAGGTTCAACAGATCGTTGTTGCCCTTCTGGTCGTGCGCGAACTCGCGGCCGTTGCGGAAGCCGGCCTCGTCGAGGCGATAGGCCTGGATGGCAGTGCCGTAGGGGCCGTCCTTCACCAGGATGCGCTCCTGTGCGATCTCGCGCAGGAGATTTGCCTTTTCGATTCGGGTCATTGGCGCCGCACTCCTAAAAGGTGGCAGGTCGCGAACGTCAGGTCGGCGCGGTTGAGCGTATAGAAGTGGAACTGCTCGACGCCTTCGCCCTGCAGGCGGCGGCAGAGGTCGCCGGCCACGGTGGCGGCGATCATGCGGCGCGTCTCGACGTCGTCGTCGAGGCCCTCGAACATCTCGGCCAGCCAGGCCGGCACCTTGGAGCCGCACAGGCCGGCCATTTTCAAAATGCCGTTGAAGTTCGACACCGGCATGATTCCGGGCACGACGGGCACGTTGATGCCGGCGGCCGCCGTCTTGTCGCGGAAGCGCAGAAAGTCGTCGGCCTCGAAGAAGAACTGGGTGATGCAGCGGTCGGCGCCGGCATCGACCTTGCGCTTGAGGTTTTCCAGATCGGCCTTTTCGTCGGCCGAGTCCGGGTGCTTCTCGGGATAACCGGCGACGCTGATCTGGAAGTCGCCGATCTTCTTCAGGCCGGCCACCAGGGCGGCGGCGTTCTCGTAGCCGCCGGGATGGGGGCAATACTTGCCGCCCATGCCCTGCGGAGGGTCGCCGCGCAGGGCGACGATATGGCGGATGCCGGCGTCCCAGTAGGCGCGGGCGACGTCGTCGATCTCGCCCTGGGTGGCGGCGACGCAGGTGAGGTGCGCGGCGGCGTCGATGCCGGTCTCTTTCTTGAGGCGGGTCACGGTCTCGTGGGTGCGCTGGCGGGTCGAGCCGCCGGCGCCGTAGGTCACCGAGAAGAAGGTGGGGCGCAGCGGCGTCAGGCGCTCGATGGTCTCCCACAGGGTGCGCTCGGCCTGCTCGGTCTTGGGCGGCGAGAACTCGAAGGAGACTTTCATCTTGCCGCTCATCGTGCCGCTCCATGGTGAGCGGCGGAGCGGGCGGCGCGGTGGCTGATCTCGCGCTCGCCGCGCCAGATGCCGGTCATCAGGCGGCGGCCGGGGAAGTGCAGGGGGTCGAGCGGATTGAGGCCGGCCGAGCGCAGCCAGCCTTGCACCTGGTTGTCGGCGAAGCCGAGATGGACGTGGGCGTGCTCGCGCTTCAGCTCGACCAGGTCGTGCGGCGAGAAGTCGACGACAAGGACCACGCCGCCGGGCCTCGTCACGCGGGCGGCTTCGGCCAGCGCCGCGGCGGGGTCGTCGGCGTAATGCAGCACGTGGTGGATGGTGACGACGTCGAAGCTGTCGGCCTCGAAGGGCAGGGCATACATGTCGCCCTGGCGGATCTCGGCATTGTCGATGCCGGCGCGCGCCAGGTTGGCGCGGGCCAAGGCGAGCATCTCGCGGCTCTGGTCGACGCCGGTCGCGCGCTCGACCTTGGGCGCCAGCACTTCCAGCAGCCGGCCGGTGCCGGTGCCGATATCGAGCAGCCGGCGCGCGCCGACCGGCAGGTGATGGGCAAGGCTGCGCTCGATCTCGCGGTCGGCGACATGCAGCGCCCTGAGTTCGTCCCACCTCTGCGCATTGTCGCGGAAGAACCGCACTGCCGCCGTCTGCCGCCGCTGCTGCAGCGCATCGAGCCGCGCCCGGTCCGCCGCCAGCCGCGGGTGCTTCGGGTCCAACCTTCTTACAAACTCCCTGACCAGCGCGGCGTCATCGCCGCCGCTGACCAGCCGAAAGCGCGTGAACTGCGCCTCCCTGAATCTCTCCAGCAGCCCGCCCTCGACCAGCAACTTGAGATGGCGCGACACCCGCGGCTGGCTCTGCCCCAGCACGTGGACGTAGTCGCTGACCGTCAAATCCTCGCGCGCCGCCAGCGCCAGGATCCGCAGCCGCGTATCCTCCGCCGCCGCCCTCAGAAGGCCGAGAAACGATTCCATAAGGTCATATAAGGACATGTTTATGTCTAAAAGCGCAAGTGGTTTCTTGGGGCCTCTATTCGCTTCAAAGTATGGGGGGCGTGTGCGACACTCGGCCTAAGGGGTTGAGGTTTATGGTCGAAAATCTGGTCGGCTCGATGATGGCGCGGCTTCGTGGTTCGGCTGTCGCCATGATGGCGGCGGCTGTGCTGATGGGGGGGTGCGCCTCCACGGATACTGGCGCGGCGGAGGTCTGGGATCCGATCGAGACCCCCAACCGCTTCATATTCGCGATCAACCGGACGATCGACATGATCGCCATCCGGCCGCTCGCGGTGACCTATCGCGACTGGATGCCGGAGCGCGGCCAGAAGGGCATCCGCAACGTGCTCGACAATCTCGGCGAGCCGGTGACGGCGATCAACGAGGTGGTGCAGGGCTCGCCCGGCCGCGCCGCCACCACGATCGGCCGCTTCCTGGTGAACTCGACCATCGGCATCGCCGGTATCTTCGACGTCGCCTCGGCGATGGGCATGCCCAAGTCCAAGGAGGACATGGGCAAGACCATCGGCTACTACGCCGGCACCGAGCCGGAGAATGGCGGCTTCTATATCGTGCTGCCGGTGATCGGCCCGTCGAACGCCCGCGACGGCGTCGGCCTCGCCATCGACGCCTCGATGGACCCGTTCTCGCTGGTCACCTTCTCGATCAACCGCAACGTCGGCTGGATCGCCTCGGGCGCCCGCTACGGCGCCACCGCGATCGACATGCGCTCGCGCACCCTGTTCGCGCTCGACGACCTCGAGAAGAACAGCGTCGACTACTACGCCGCGCTGAAGAGCGCCTACACCCAGCAGCGCGCCGACCTGATCCGCGCCAAGCGTGAGAAAACCGACGGCAAGGCCGAGATCGATCGTCGCGACAACCTCGCGCTGATGCGCTAGGACTTCCGCCCGAACAGTTCATTTTTTCAGGAGCGTGCCTTGCTGCTCGCCTCTCGTCGCGTCTTCTTGGCTGTGGCTTCCATCCTGCTCGCCCTGCCGGCCTGGGCGGCGAACGACCCGGCGGCGTCGCTGATCGAGACGACTTCGGCCCAGGTCATCGACCTGATCAAGACCACCCAGGGCGCCCAGCGCGAGGCCGGCATACGCCGGGTCCTCGAGCAGAGCTTCGACCTCTCCTATATGGGCCAGCAGGCGCTTGGGAAGTACTGGGCGAGCACCAGCTCTGACCAGCAGGCGCGCTACCTCAAGGCCGCTGTCGGCGCCGAGGCCCACGCCTATGCCGAGCGGTTCGGCCAGTACGGCGGCCAAACCCTCACGCTCGGCAAGGTTACCACCCGGCCCAACGGGGTCACCGTGGTCGACAGCCGGCTCAACCAGAGCAACGGCCAGCCGATCAAGATTGAATGGGAGGTCCGGGACGTCGGCGGGGCCCCCCGCATCACCGACGTGAAAATTGAGGGCGTCAGCATGGTCATCACTAGACGGACCGACTTCACGTCCTACATTCAGAACAACGGAGGCAAGGTCGAGGCGCTGATCCAGGAGCTGGAATCCCGCGCCACACGCTAATTTAGGGGAGCGCCATGGACAGCGCAGCCAAGCCATCTGAACGCCGGTCGGTCGACCCGGTCTGGACTACCATCAAGGAATCCGCCCAAACGGCGGCGACCAACGAGCCGGTGCTGGCCGGCATGCTGCACGCCACCATCACCAGCCAGCCGCGCTTCGAGAGCGCGCTCAGCTACCACCTGGCTCGCCTCGCCGGCACCACCGAGGTGCCCGCCGCGCTCATTCGCCAGATCTTCGAGGAAGCCTTCACCGCCGATCCCGCGATCGGGCTCGCCGCGCGCTTCGACATCGTCGCGGTCAGCGACCGCGATCCGGCCTGCACCTCCTATCTCGACCCGCTGCTGTGGTTCAAAGGCTATCACGCGCTGCAGACCTACCGCGCCGCGCACTGGCTGTGGCTCAACGGCCGCCGCACGCTCGCCCACTACCTGCAGAGCCGCGCCAGCTCGCTGTTCGGCCTCGACATCCATCCTGGCGCCGTCATCGGCAAGGGCATCTTCATCGACCACGGCACCGGCGTGGTGATCGGTGAGACCGCTGTCGTCGAGGACGGAGTCTCCATGCTGCACGGCGTGACGCTCGGCGGCACCGGCAAGGAACGCGGCGACCGCCATCCCAAGGTGCGGCGCGGCGTGCTGCTCGGCGCCGGCGCAACGGTGCTGGGCAACATCGAGATCGGTGCCTGCGCCAAGATCGCCGCCGGCAGCGTGGTGCTCGAGCCCGTGCCTGCCGGCTGCACCGCCGCCGGTGTGCCGGCGCGCATCATCGGCTGCGTCGACGTGCCGGAACCGGCGCTGGAGATGGATCAGCGGATCTAGAGCCGCGCCAGGCAGCGGCCTTCGCCACCAGTTCCATCAGCGTCGACACCACGGGGCGGTGATCCTCGCGGCGTTTGACGAGCCACAGCTCGGCGCGCCGCTTGGGCGCGCGCAACGGCCGAAACACCACACCCTTCAGGCTGAGCCTGGTCACCGAGGCGGGCACCAACGCAACGCCGCGGCCTGCCGCCACCAGGCCCAATATGGTCGTCATGTCGCCCACCTCGTCGACGATGCGCGGGCCGGCGCCGGCCTCGGCGAGCTCGGCCAGGATCGCGTCGCGCAGCACGGCGGCCACCGGCGGGAAGGTCACCAGCGGCAGGTCGTCGAGCCGGCGGGCGGCGATGGTGGCGTCCCTTGCCAGCGCATGGCCGGTCGGCAGGGCGACGACGAACGGCTCGGCGACGATCCGCGTCGAGAAGAGGGCGCGCGAGGGGCTGGGCAGACGCGCCACCCCGAGGTCGATCCGGCCCGCGCCGAGCGCCTCGAACTGCTGCGGGCTTATCATCTCGCGCAACGAGATCTGCACCGCCGGCAGGGCGCGCTCGGCCTGGCGCAGGACGCTGGGCAACAGCTCGTAGGCACTCGATCCGACGAAGCCCACGGTGACATGGCTGGCGCGGCCCTGGCCGATCGCGGTGGTCTCGGCGAAGGCATCGTGCAGGCTCGGCACCAACGCGCGGGCGCGGGCCTGCAGGGCGCGGCCGGCGTCGGTGAGTTCGACGCCGCGCCGGTTGCGCGCCAGCAAGGCGGTGCCCAGCTCGCGCTCGAGCTTGGCGATCTGCACCGACAGCGCCGGCTGCGCCACGTTCAGCCGCTCGGCGGCGCGGCGGAAGTGGCGTTCTTCGGCGACGGCCAGGAAATAGTCGAGGCGGCGCAGATTCATGATTTCATTTTATTATCACCCAAGCGCGAAACAATATTGGATTAACAACGTTAAGCGAGCTTCTGTGGCGCCCTCACACAGGAGGTCGCGATGGCCGATATCGTGCAAAAGGGCTGGGACGAGCGTCAGTGGATGCCGACCGAGACGGCCGGGCTAGAATATTCGGGCCTGCGGGCCCACGCCTCGGGCGGCGCCACCTTCTTCCTGCGCTTCGCCTCGGGCACCAAGGCCCGGCCGCACAACCATCCCGAGGGTGAAGAGCTCTACGTCGTCTCGGGCGACGTGACGATCGGCGGTCGGCGGCTCAAGACCGGCGACTATCTCTACACGCCGCCCAACGAGGTGCATGACGCGGTGGCGCACGCCGAGACGGTGCTGCTGCTGCATGCCCCCAAGCTGCCGGTGTTCCTCTAGTGGCCGCCGCGATCAGGATCGTGGCAGTCGGCGGGCGCGCGCTGCTGGCCCTGCTGTTCATCCTCGCCGGCCTGGCCAAGGCGCTGGGGCCGCAGCCCTTCCAGCAGCACATGGCGGCGTTCGGCGTCCCCGTGTTTCTGCTCCCCGCCGTCGCCGTGCTGGAGGTCGGCGCGGGCGCGGCGCTGCTGATGGGCTGGCGGCTGCGCGAGGCCGCTGGGGCGCTGGGCGTCTTCTGCCTCCTGACCGCGCTGGTGTTCCACCACGACCTCGGCGACAAGGCCGAGCGCACGCTGTTCTTCAAGGACCTGGCGCTGGCCGGCGGCCTGCTGGCAATGGCCGCTGCCGCCGCGCAGAAGCGCCGCGCGGACGAGCAGCCGGCGGACTGAATAGGCCACTTCGCTGCGCAGGAAAAACTGGCTGCGCAGCCCCGACCGGCGCAAAGTCGGCCGAGGGAGGCGACATGAAGGTCTGCATCGTCGGCGCCGGCGCGGTCGGCGGCTTGATCGGCGCGCGGCTGGCGGCACAGACGGATGCCGAGGTCAGTGCACTGGCGCGCGGCGAAACGCTGCAAGCGCTCAATATACAGGGCTGGCGCCTCAAGCAGGGTGACAAGCTCCTGACCAAGCCGACCCGGGCGGCGGCTGAGGCGCGCGACCTCGGGGTTCAGGATCTGGTCGTGATCGCGGTCAAGGCGCCGGCCATGGCGTCCGTCGCCGCGCGGGTCGGTCCGTTGCTCGGGCCCGCGACGATCGTCCTGCCGGCGATGAACGGCGTGCCGTGGTGGTTCGCCCTGGGACTGCCCGGCGTCGGCGCCGAGCCGTTGCAAAGCGTCGATCCGGGTGGCGCCATCGCTCGCGCCATCCCGCTTCGCCATGTCATCGGCTGTGTGGTCCATCTCAGCGCCGCGACCGCCGAGCCGGGTCTCGTCGTCCATCGCAACGGCATGGGCCTCATCATCGGCGAACCCGACGGCATGGCGTCGCCGCGGCTCGAGGCGGTCCATCGCCTGCTGGCGGCAGCAGGCTTCGACGTGACCTCGTCAGCCACGATTCGCCACGACATCTGGTACAAGCTGTGGGGCAACCTGACGATGAACCCGGTGTCGGCGATCACCGGCGCCACCGGCGACCGCATGCTCGACGATCGCCTGGTGCGCGACTTCTGCTCGGCCGCCATGCTGGAAGCGTCGGCGATCGGCGCCAAGATCGGCTGCGCCATCGACCAGGATCCCGAGGCGCGGCACGCCGTGACGCGTGAGCTCGGCGCCTTCAAGACTTCGATGCTGGTGGACGCCGAGCGCGGCAAGCCGATCGAGCTCGACGCCATCGTGACCGCCGTCCACGAGCTTGGACGGCGGACCGGCGTTGCCACGCCCAACATCGACGCCCTGCTCGGACTGACACGCCTCTTTGCCCGATCGCGCGGGCTTTATGCCTAGGTCCTAGCGCCGGGCCGACAGCAGCCAACCCTGCTCGGTCGAGAGCCGTTCGAATCGCACGCCGAACACGTCGTCCAGCCGCGAATCCTTGATCAGGTCGTCCGCCGAGCCGTGGGCGACGATGCGGCCGCGGTCGAGCAGGATCACGCGATCGAAGAAACGAAAGGCGAGGTCGAGATCGTGCACCACCACGATCGACAGCCGCTCGCGCCCGCGATGGGCGAGGGCGGCGATCACGTCGAGGCGATGGCCGATATCGAGCGCGGCGGCGGGCTCGTCGGCCAGGAGCAGCGGCGGATCGACCGCCAGCACGGTCGCCAGCAGCACCCGCGCGCGCTCGCCGCCCGACAGGGTCGACCAGCGCCGCCGCTCGAGGCCGGCAAGCTCGAAGGTGCGGCTCATGCGCTGCGCGGCCTCGCCTGCCGGCTGGCCCGAGCGCTCGGCGCCCAGCCGGACCAGCTCGGCGACGCCGAGGTCCCAGTGCGGCTCGAAATGCTGCGGCAGGAAGCCGATGGTGCGCGCACGCTCGCTCCCGGTGAGGGCAGCGAGATCGCGATCACCGATCCGCACCTGCCCCGAGGTCGGCCGCTCGATTCCCGCCAGCACCTTCAACAGCGTTGACTTGCCCGCGCCGTTGGGTCCGATCACGGCGATCGAGCCGGTCGCCGGCGCGGCGAGCGACAGGCTGTCGAGCAACGTCGCGCCGCCGCGCCGCACCACCAGCTTGTCCGCCGAGATCGCGGTCATGTGCGCAATCTCCTGGCCAGCAGCAGGATAAAGAACGGGCCGCCGGCGATCGCCGTCACCAGGCCGAGCGGGATCTCGGCGGGCGGCAGTGCTGCGCGCGCGATGGCGTCGGCCACGATCACCACGATGGCGCCGACCAGCGCCGCGGCCGGCAGGAGCGGCCGGTGCAGCGGGCCGACCAGCCAGCGCGCGATGTGCGGCGAGGCGAGCCCGACGAAGGCGACCAGCCCGCCGAACGCCACCGCGGCCGCCACTACCACCGAGCCCGCCAGCACGGCGAGTGCCACGAAGCGCGGCACGTTCATGCCGAAGGAGATCGCCATGGTCTCGCCCAACCCCAGCACGTCGAGGCGTTGGGCGAGCAGCAGCGACAGGCCGAGGCAGGCAGCAGTGATCAGCACCAGCAGG
>Ga0306921_10006828_pt1 | contig 11928 bp, 13 predicted proteins | sample sta12Cox44000080_FD_203760 | JGI IMG/M metagenome (GOLD analysis project Ga0306921, IMG submission 203760) | Lab enrichment of tropical soil microbial communities from Luquillo Experimental Forest, Puerto Rico - statoxic.12C.oxic.44.000.080 (v2)... | ecosystem: Environmental > Terrestrial >... | reverse complement strand
CGGCGAGAAGCGCGTGCGGCTGCCGAACGGCAAGGAACTCGACGTCAAGATTCCAGCCGGCGTCACCGCGGGCCAGCAGATCCGGCTGAGGGGGCAGGGCGAGACTGCGCCCGGCCACAGGCCCGGTGACCTCCTGATCACGGTGAACATCGCGCCGCATCCGCTCTTCAAGGTCGACGGCAGCGATCTCAGGCTCGAGCTTCCGATCACGCTTTATGAGGCGGTGCTCGGCGGCAAGGTGCGTGTGCCCACCCTCGGCAGCGCAGTCGAATTATCGATCCCGAAGAACACCTCGAGCGGGCGCACTTTTCGCTTGAAGGGCAAGGGCCTGCCGAAGGCGGGCGGCGCGAGCGGCGACCTCTTCGTCACCACTCGCATCATGCTACCCGACGGGAACGATGCGGAACTGGAAGCGTTGATGCAGAAATGGCGCGACAGTCATCCGTATAATCCGCGCAGCGATCTCGGCTAATCGACGACGCCCTTTGCAAGCCAAAACCCTTGCAAAAAGGGTGCGGCCTCGAAAGGGGGACCAGCGCGGTACCAAACCCCAATCGAGGCCGCTTGCGTCGATCGGCGGATCGAACGCTGCTCATTTTCTCGTGAGCATCCGGTGCGATAATGAGACGCGTCGATGACTTGATTTAAGAATTATGGTGTCCGAATTGGGACACTCCCCATGACCCTTCCATGACCCTGGGCCTTCGCCTTTGATCTGCCTTTTTCGTCGGCTGATCAGCCGCCGCTCTTTTCGGCCTGGTCGTAGACCAGTTGCGCGACCTGCTTCAGCCGCTCGCGATCAGTGCCGCCACTCACGACATAACCGACGCCGCGATCGGCCCAGAACATAGCCCCTTCATTGTCCTGCCTGGTGTAACGCATCTGCGTCGTCTCGTTCGCGGCCTTTGCGGTGTAAACCGTAAAGCGCTCACCCGAGGCGCTCTCATACATCAGGAACGACGCCGGCCCCGTCGGGCCCGGCAACAGCCGCCCGCCGACAAGTTTCAATCCGGTGGCGCCCAATTCCGGTGCGCGTACGTCCCAGCCGCAGCGCTTGGTCAGCCACTGCTGAAGATGTGTTCGCTCGCTGCCCGGTACTTCGACAGGATGACGCACTTCGACGACGTAGAGGCGGTGCGCATCGAGCGCATCGACGGTGAAGCTCTGGAACATGGACGGCTTGTTGGCTGCGCCATGCGCGAACCAGCCGCCAGCGCCGCCGGCGACGAAGGCGACAAGCGATGCCGCGATGGTGCCGTAGATCCACCGGCGCGGCTGCCGCACCAGCCGCTCGATCTCCAGCCGCTTTGGCACCGGCTCATTGGCAACGGAATCGTAGCGCTCATGCAGCGCGTCCGCCATCGCGCGCCAGGACTGCACCCTCTGCGCATCCTCCGGATGCGTCGCAAGCCACGTCTCGACATCGCCGCGGCGCTCGGCCGGCAGCTCGTTGTCGACAAAAGCGTGAAGCTCGTCTTCGGTGACAGGAATCTTGGGGTTGCTCATTGTCGTCGTCTCTGTCTATTGCCGGTGTCTAATTTCCGCCGAAACTCGTTCTGGCAATTGATCTCTTCACAACTCGCTTATTCAACTCGCTCTTGTTCAACTTGCTCTTATCCAACTTGGCTATGCATAAGGCTTGCCACAAAATCATTTCACCCGTCTGAGCGCCGGCCGCTCGCCTTCGAGCGACGCCTTCACATGGGCTCTGGCGCGGGCCAATCGCGACATCACCGTGCCGATCGGCACGCCCTGGATGTCGGCGACCTCGCGATAGCTCAGCCCTTCCAGCATGACCAGCAGCAAGACTGCACGTTGCTCTTCCACCAGCGTGGCCAGCGCGCGCTCGATGTCGCGGCCCTCCGCCTCGGTGCCGCTGGCGTCGGGATTATTCTCCAACAGCGGCATGAATTGCGGCCGTCTTGCGAGCGAACGGCGGCGGTTCTTGTTCAGATTGGTCAGGATCGTATAGAGCCAGCTTCTGACGTCGCCGCCGAGAAACAGTCGCTCCGAGCGGAGCGCGCGGACCAGCGTGTCCTGCACCAGATCATCGGCAATATCGGCATCGCGCGCGAGCGCGCGGGCATAGCGGCGCAGGGCCGGAATCATGGCTTCGACACTCTGACGAAACGCGCTCATTCGGCTCGGTCTTCGTTTGGCTCTAGCTCAAGTCAAGGCGCGAACGCCTCATAGCCAGCATAACACCCAAATCTCCTGACTATTCCGTCTGTTACGATTTGAAGTAAACGGTGTTTGTTGCTTGGATTTTCAACTGTACCGGCGCGAGGTGCTGGTGTACCCAACTTTTTCGAACCAAAGCTTGATGGATCAGCCCATGGCGCAACATTCTTCACTGATGCAGGGCAAGCGCGGGGTCGTTCTCGGCGTTGCCAATAACCGATCGATTGCCTGGGGCATTGCGAAGGCCTGCCATGCAGCGGGCGCAGAGATCGCGCTCACCTGGCAAGGTGATGCCCTGAAGAAGCGGGTCGAGCCGCTGGCGAAAGAGATCGGCGGGCTTCTGCTGGGCCATTGCGATGTCACCGATGCCGTGAGCATCGACACCGTGTTCGATGTGCTCAAGCAGAGCTGGGGCAAGATCGATTTCGTCGTGCACGCTATTGCCTTCTCCGACAAGGACCAGCTCGACGGCCGCTATCTCGAAACCACGGCGGACAATTTCACCAAAACCATGCTGATCAGCTGCTACTCGCTGACCGCGATCGCGCAGCGCGCGGAAAGGCTTCTGACCGACGGCGGCTCGATCCTGACGCTGACCTATTACGGCGCAGAAAAATGGATGCCGCATTACAACGTCATGGGCGTGGCCAAGGCGGCACTCGAGGCGAGCGTGCGCTATCTCGCCGCCGATCTCGGCGAGAGGAACATCCGCGTCAATGCGATCTCTGCCGGCCCGATCAAGACGCTCGCGGCGTCCGGCATCGGCGACTTCCGCTATATACTGAAGTGGAACGAATACAACGCGCCGATGCGGCGCACCGTCACGATCGAGGAGGTTGGCGACAGCGCGCTTTATCTGTTGTCGGACCTGTCGCGCGGCGTCACCGGCGAGGTGCACCACGTCGATTCCGGCTATCACGTCGTCGGCATGAAGCGGCCCGATGCGCCGGACATTTCGCTGGCCAAGGAACAGTGAAGGAATAGCGCAAGCCGCCAATGCCCCGGCCGGTTCTCTATTACATCCGCCACGGCGAGACGGACTGGAACGCGCTGGGCAAGCTGCAAGGCACGCAGGACGTTCCGATCAATGAGCGCGGACGGGCGCAGGCGGCGCAAGCCGGCCGCATCCTGTCGGACCTGCTGCGGCGCGACGGGCACGACAAGCGCACGATCCCGTTCGTGGCGAGCCCGCTTGGACGCGCGCGCACCACAATGGAGCTGGTTCGCGAAACGCTCGCCCTGCCGCCCGAGACCTATACGATCGACGACCGGCTGCGCGAGATCGGCTACGGGGAGTGGGAAGGCTCGACCTTGGCGGAAGCCGAGGCGCGCGACGCAAGCCTGTTTGCGCGGCGCCTCGCTGATAAATGGACCGTGGCCGCTCCCGGCGGCGAAAGCTATGCGCAGGTCCAGGCGCGGATGAACGCCTGGTATGATGAGCTGACGACTGACACGGTCGCGGTCGGTCATGGCGGCACGGCGAGGGCCTTGATGGTGGCCCTTGGCTTCCAGACGCCGCAAAGCGCGGCCGAGCTCTTGATCGAGCAGGGCGCGGTCTATGTGTTCGCTGACGGTGGGTTAACGAAGTATCGTTAAGAGGGCCACAGGCAGCCTTGTGCCGGATGCCTGCGCGCGTTACCACACGCCATGTCCTACAACACGTTTGGCCACATGTTCCGTGTCACGACCTTTGGCGAGAGCCATGGGGTTGCGATCGGCTGTGTAGTCGACGGCTGCCCGCCGCTGATCCCGCTCACCGAAGCGGACATCCAGCGCGATCTCGATCGCCGCCGGCCCGGGCAGTCGCGCTTCACGACGCAGCGCCAGGAGCCAGATACGGTCAAGATCCTGTCGGGTGTGCTGGCTCATCCCGAGACCGGCGTGCAGGTGACGACGGGCACTCCGATCGCGCTTCTGATCGAGAACACCGATCAGCGCTCGAAGGACTATTCCGACATCAAGGACAAGTTTCGTCCCGGTCACGCCGACTTCACCTATGAGGCCAAGTATGGTCTGCGCGACTATCGCGGCGGTGGTCGCTCGTCCGCGCGCGAGACCGCGATGCGGGTTGCGGCCGGCGCCATCGCCCGAAAGATCCTGCCCGAGGTGACCGTGCGCGGCGCGCTGGTGCAGATGGGTCCGCACAAGATCGATCGCGACAAATGGAATTGGGAGGAGATCGAAAAGAATCCGTTCTTCTGCCCGGACAAGGACAAGGCTGCGTTCTTCGAGGAATATCTCGACGGCATCCGCAAGAACGGCTCTTCGATCGGCGCGGTCCTCGAGATCGTGGCCGAAGGCGTGCCGGCGGGGCTGGGCGCGCCGATCTATGCCAAGCTCGATGCGGACCTCGCGGCTGCGATGATGAGCATCAATGCGGTGAAGGGCGTCGAGATCGGCGCGGGCTTCGGTGCGGCCGAGCTGTCGGGCGAGGAGAATGCCGATGAGATGCGGATGGGCAATCAGGGCCCAAAATTTCTCTCCAACCATGCTGGCGGCATTTTGGGCGGTATCTCCACTGGCCAGCCCGTGATCGCGCGCTTTGCGGTGAAGCCAACGTCGTCGATCCTCACCCCGCGCCGCACGGTCGATCGCAAGGCCGCGGAGACCGAGATTCTGACCAAGGGCCGGCACGATCCGTGCGTCGGCATCCGCGCTGTCCCGGTCGGCGAAGCAATGATGGCCTGCGTGCTTGCCGATCATTGGCTGCGCCATCGCGGCCAGGTTGGGAAATAGCCTCGGTGCGTTCGCCTCGCCCGCGAAAACGCGATGCATTTGTGCTAGCGTGATGGCGCGGGAAACTGGTCCGCGAGCGAGCCCGGCCATGAACGCTTCCGAACTCGACAAGCTCATCGACTGGCTGATGGGCGGTGCGCAGAGCGCGCCGACGCGCGAGACAGTGCTGAGCGGGCTCTGCGAGCGCCTGGTCGCAGCCGGTGTGCCGCTGTGGCGGGTTGGCGTGTTCGTGCAGACGCTGCATCCCGACGCCTTCGGCCGCAGCTTCATCTGGAAGCAGGGCGAAGACGTCGCTGTCAACACAGCCGGTTTCGACCTTCCGGAGTCGGACCGATTCCGCCAGAGTCCCCTCGCGATCCTCTATGCCAGCGGACACGAGGTGAGATACCGCCTCGACGATTCCGAGAGCAGGCGCTTTCCCTTCTTCGATGATATGCGCGCGGAGGGCGTCACCGACTACATCGCGCTGCCCTTGCCTTTCACCGAAGGTTCAGTCCACGCGACAAGCTGGACCACCAAGGCGGCGGGCGGGTTTACCGACGAACAGCTTGCGGCGTTGCGGCGGATCATCCCGCCCTTTGCCCGGCTGGCCGAGATTTACGCGCTGCGCCGCACCGCGGCCACGCTGCTCGATACTTACGTGGGCAGCCGCGCCGGCGAGCGGATCTGGGCCGGGCAAATCCGCAGGGGACACGCCGAGTCGATGCAGGCCGCCATCTGGCTCTCCGACTTGCGCGGCTTCACTGCGCTGTCCGATCGGCTGCCGGCCGATATCGTGGTCGATATCCTGAACCAGTATTTCGATTGTCAGGTGCCGGCGATCCGCAAGCATGGCGGCGAGATTCTGAAATTCATGGGCGATGGGCTGCTCGCGGTGTTCCCGATGGCCAAGGGTGGCGGCAATCTCGGCGAGGTCTGCAGCCGCGTGCTGCAGGCGGCGCGTGAGGCCAGGGCCGCCGTCGACGCCATGCAGTATCCGAGCGGCGAGGGGATCGAGCGCTTCCGCTTCGGCGTCGCGCTGCATATCGGTGAAATCCTGTTCGGCAATATCGGCGGCATGAGCCGGCTCGACTTCACCTGCATCGGGCCCGCGGTCAATCTCGCCGCGCGGCTGGAGAAGATCGCCAGCAAGCTCAACCGCACGGTGGTGGCGTCTAGCGCCTTTGCTGGCGTCTCCGCGACCGGCTGGACCGATCTGGGCGAGTTTCCGATCGCCGGCTTCTCGAAGGCGCAACGTGTGTTTGGTTTGCAGGATGAGAGGGTAGCCGATGCCGCGCGCTGAACGGCAGCGTCACGCCTTGCGCTCGTGATCGCAGCGACGGTCGCGTTACGTTCGATATCACGGCAGATAACCGGGCGAGGGACGCGCGGGTCTAGCCGGTGATATCGGGCTCGGCCGTGTCCGTCGCCGGTGCTGAACGCGTCCTCGTCGCCTGCAACCGGCCGCTCGTTTCAGAAAAGATCACGATCACGATCAAGTAGAGAACTCGCCTCGCAACGCAAATGAACTACCTGCGCGGGCACTCGCGATAGCCGAATTTGGCGATCATCTCGCTGCCCGAGATGGCATGGAAGGCGAGTGTCTCCATGTAATGATGTGACAGGAGATATTCGCGCAAGCGCTGGTTATAGGCGGCGAGCATGTGCTCGGTGTTCGACGGCGAGGCATTGCCGTTCCGGTCGTGGGCGGAATGAAACAACAGCGTCGCGCCACGGCTGATGCAGACATTGTGGATCGCCAGGAACAGCGTGCAGGAGGATTGGCAGTGACCGTCGATCCGGAACAGCTCGCCGGATTGATTGTACTGGCTGACCACGGGATCGAAGCGCCGATAATTCCCGCCCATCTCGAAGCCGGCGGTCGTGCCGGCGGCCAGCGCCTGGTGTTCTGCAAGAAGCAAGGCAAGCGCGATTGCAGCGCGCATCACTCCTCCGGTTCGGTGGTGAACAGCAGCGGATAGCCCTTGGCGCGGCCGGCGTCGGTGGCGCGCGTCGCCTTGGTCTCGGCCACGTCCCTGGTGAAGACGGCGACCACGCAGACGCCAAGCCGGTGCGCCGTGATCATGACCTTGTAGGCCTGATCCTCGGTCATGCGGAATTCTCCCTTCAGCACGGTGACAACGAACTCGCGCGGCGTGTAGTCGTCGTTGACAAGGATCACCTTGTGCAACCGCGGCCGCTCGGTCTTTGTCTTGACCTTCGTCTTCGGCTTGGTGACGGTGTCGATCATGGAAGGTTGAACCTCCTGGGTGAAGAGAATACCGCCTCAGGGAAGGTTGTGGAACCCGGCTGTTTGCGATGGCTTCCTTGCGGCTGCTGCGGTTCGGCACCGAGCGATCGCCTTCACGCCAAGGCAACGCATATTGAACCGGATGCTGCTGCCGCTAACTCGAATGTGAAGGCGAAATCGCGTTCGCGCTTTGCGCGGCCCCATTTGCGTGTCACCATAGATTTACACGAGCTCGCTCATGGAGGCCGCTGATGCGCTGGTGGGTGTCGATGTCAGCCATGCTGGTGGCGGCAGCCTTGACCAGCGGCGATGTCGCATCGCTGGCCGCGCCCGCACCGCGCGCGCAGGTCGCCGAGCAGCCCCTCGACAAGGAGGCAGCCACCGTCGATGTCGAGCTGATCCTCGCGACCGACGTCTCCTATTCCATGGATATGGACGAACTCGCCGTCCAGCGCGAGGGCTATGCGCAGGCGATCGTTTCGAAGGAATTCTTGCAGGCGCTGAAGAGCCTGCCGCACGGCAAGATCGCGATCACCTATTTCGAGTGGGCGGCGTCCAGCGACCAGAAGATCATCATTCCCTGGCGGCTGATCGACGGTCCGGAGACGGCCGACGCGGTCTCGGCCGAGATCCTGAAGACGCCGGTGCGCCGCGCCTCGCGCACCTCGATCTCGGGCGCGATCTATTTCGCCATGCCGCTGTTCGACGAGAACCCGTATCACGGCCTGCGCAAGGTGATCGACATCTCCGGAGACGGCCCCAACAACAACGGTGCGCCGGTCACGGGCGCGCGCGAGGAGGCGCTGTCGAAGGGCATCGTCATCAACGGCCTGCCCATCATGGTGAAAGAGCCGTCCTACTCGACCATGGATATCGACAACCTCGATTGGTACTACGAGGACTGCGTGATCGGCGGCCCCGGCTCGTTCGTGGTGCCGATCAAGGATCGCGAAAAGTTCAAGGAAGCGATCCGGACCAAATTGCTGCTGGAGGTCGCAGGCCGGACGCCGGCGCGGCCGACCGTGCCGGTCGCCGAGAAAGAGCCGCGGGTGTCGTGCTTGATCGGAGAGAAAATCTGGCAGGACCGCTGGGGCCGCTGAGCCGGACGCGTTCCCCACACTGTTGATCTCCACACCAGCGCCACAAACACGCCGCAGATTAGTCGCGCAACTGTCGATTTTGCTCCACGAAGTCGTGACTTCGCCGCAACACCCCAGGGAAATCACGCGTTTTCAGCGCCTTGGCGTTCGGCCAGCCACGGTTGCGCCGCCATTGAAACCTGACTTCGCACACGAGGTGGGGATTGGAGGCGGTGCAACATGCGCTCCATCAGCCAGTCCGGCAGCAACGCCGGCAGATGTGTGGTCCTCGTGCTGGCGGCAGCCTCGCTTGCGGCCTGCGCGCAGTCGTCGGTCGTCTCGCGGAGAAGCGAGTTCTCGCCGACGCGGCAGGCCGCGGTCGAGCGGCGCGAGGCGCGGCACGTGACCGCCCCTCGTGTGATGGTCGCAAAGAAGCACGATCGGCCCTTCCTGCCACAGACGACGTCCTCGCAGGGCCTTGCCAGCTACTACACTGAAGGCACCAAGACCGCGAACGGCGAAATATTCAATTCGGCGGCGCTGACGGCGGCGCATCCAACCCTGCCATTCGGCACCAAGCTGCGCGTGACCAACACCACCACGGGAAAGAGCGTGGTCGTGCGGGTCAACGATCGCGGTCCCTTTGTCAGGGGTCGCGTGGTCGACGTGTCCTATTCCGCGGCGCAAGCGCTCGGCATGGTCAATTCAGGCACGGCCAACGTCAAGCTCGACGTCGTGCAGTAGCGCGCCTCTGGGGCAATGGGCATCGCGCTCTCGATTGTTGTTTTGCGCATGATCTCCGCGCAAACGCCTTCCGCGTTTGTCGCGAGGGAAAACCGCTGCACACTTTTCCGGATGCATTAGCGCGAAAACCGAGCGACCAGTTCGACATGCGGCGTATGGCGGAACTGATCGACCGGCACGACAGTTCCCATTTTGTAACCCCCATCGACCAGGATTCGCGCATCGCGGGCAAAGGTCGCAACATTGCAGGACACCGCAATCACGACCGACACCTTGCTTGCGGCAAGCTGTTGCGATTGCGCCTGCGCGCCCTGCCGCGGTGGATCAAAGACGATGACATCGATCTCGCGCAGCTCCTGCGGCACCAGCGGGCGGCGGAACAGGTCGCGCGCCTCGGCTTTGACCGGCTTCAATCCTGGCGTCGCAGTCGCTGCCTTCTGCAAGGCCGCGACTGCGCCGGCATCGCTGTCGAAGGCGGACACGCGCGCTTTTGCGGCAAGCCGCAGCGCGAACGGGCCGACGCCGCAAAAGAGATCGGCGATGTGTTTTGCCTTGCCGCAGCGTTCGACGACCAGCGCGGCCAACGTTTCTTCGCCGGCCGCTGTTGCTTGCAGGAATGAGCCGGGCGGCAGGATCACCTCAGTGGTACCGATTCCGATCGCCGGCGGCGTTCGCTGCACTACAAGCTCACCGTGGCGCGTCAGCCGCGCCAGCCGATGCTGCTCGGCGATCCGGGAGGCCATCGCGATCATGGCTGGCTCCAGTGGCCCGGAGCCGCGCACATCGATATCGAGGCCGCCGCGCGTGGCCGTGATCTGGATGTCAAGCGGCTTGCCACCTCCGAGCAACGGCTCGGCGAGCGCCCAGGCCACATCGAGGGCGCGGTCCAGTGCGGGATCGAGGATGGGGCAGCGGTCGACAGGAATAACGTCGTGCGAGCTTGCCGCGGAGAAGCCGACCTTGAGCACCTCGTGCGTGCCCATGCGCGCATGCAAGGTAATGCGGCGTCGTCCGAGGCCGTGGGCATCGATCAGCGGCGCGACCTCGCCATCGAGCTTTGCCTGATGGAGCGTCTCGACGACCAGATTGCGCTTCCAGGTGCGGTAGCGCTCCATCTCCCAATGCTGGATGGCGCAGCCGCCGCAGACGCCGAAATGCGGACAGAACGGGGCGATGCGCTCCGGGCTTGCAATCTCGACCGCAAGCAGACGCCGGCGATCGGGATGATGGCCGGGCACGGCTGATACCTCGACCGTCTCGCCGCCAAGCGTGTAGGGCACATAGACGGCCTCGCCACCGGCAATCGCCACGCCGTCGCCGTGGTGGCCGACATGATCGATGAGCAATCGCTCAACCACGTCGCGCGCCGATGAAGAATTCGCTGTTGCCGTCGCCACCCTTGATCGGCGAGGGAAACACCTTGATGTCCGTGCAGCCGAGCGAGGCGGCAAAGGCCGCGATATCGTCGCAGACTTTCTGGTGCACGGCGGCGTCGCGGATGATGCCGCCCTTGGCATGCGCGCCCTGCGCCTCGAATTGCGGCTTGATCAGCGCGAGCAGATGCATCGGCGCCGCCGCCAGCGCGAGCGCCACCGGCAGCACAAGCTTGAGCGAGATGAAGCTGACGTCGATCGTGACAATATCGGGCCGCGCATCGAGCCGTTTGCCTTCGAATTTACGAATGTCGGTCGCTTCCATCGACACGATCCTGGGATGGTTGCGCAGCGAATGATGCAACTGGCCATGCCCGACATCGATCGCAAAGACGAGGCTTGCGCCACCCGCAAGTAGCACCTCTGTGAACCCGCCGGTGGAGGCGCCGACGTCGAGGCACACATGGCCTTCGATGTCGATCGGGTATTGCTCCAGTGCATCGGCGAGTTTCACCCCGCCGCGCGAGACATAGGGATGCGCCGCCTGTGCCTGCAACACGGCATCATCGGGGATGATCTCGGAAGGTTTTGCGATCTTCTTGTCGTTGGCGACGACAAGGCCGGCTTCAATCGCGGCCCGCGCCCGCGCCCGGCTTTCGAACAGGCCGCGCTCGACCAGGAGCAGGTCGACGCGTTTGCGGGAAGCGGACATCATTGCTGCTCCAGACGCTCGGAACATAAGCGAACGCAAGTCTCAAATGCGGTCAATTCATGCCAGAGATCGGTTGGGGCCTGCTTCGGCACGACGAGCGGGCAACCGTGGAGATCGAGGGCATGGATCATCATCAGATTATCGGCGAGGCCGAAATCTTCAACCGTCAGTGTGTTGCGGTCGACAAGACGGCCGTCATGTGAGGTGATTTCCGTGAAATCGCGTACGCGCTCGGCATAAATCCGGGGATCATTGGAGTAGCCGAGGCAGAGCTTTTGGCGTCCCGCCATGTAGCCAAGTTCGTACACTGTCCCGGGGTCGGCGCCGGCGCCGCGGAACGGCGTGAGGTTGGCGATGATGGCATGAGCTTCCTCCATCAGCCCCTCGTTGTTCTTGAAGATCTGAAGCGAGACCTCCGCGGCGGTGCGATCGAGTGATACGTCGAGCGGATAAAGCCCGATCAGGCCGTGATGGGCGCAAATCTCGACCTTGCGACGTCCGACCTCAAGCGCATCCGGCAGGAACACATCAGGACCCGCCAGATAGATTTTCATGGGTCACCGGGCGATGAGGTTGAACGAAACCAGAGCGATACCGGCGGTGCGACACCTCTCCCCACAGGGGAGAGGTACGGTTGAGTTCGCGGCCAGAGATGCGAACGATCAGGCGAGTTTGACGGCCTCGGTCTTGAAATCCTTGCCGAGCGTCTCGAACACCTTGTTGACGATGCTCTTGGCGTCGAGACCGGCGCGGGCATACATCGCCGCCGGGCTGTCGTGGTCGAGGAACACGTCGGGCAGGATCATCGAGCGGAATCTCAGCGCGCCGCTGTCGAGCAGGCCCTGGTCGGCGACGAACTGCATGACATGCGAA